>Ga0209536_100003981_pt1 | contig 23501 bp, 18 predicted proteins | sample DeeMarSeWOR28_12_FD_187461 | JGI IMG/M metagenome (GOLD analysis project Ga0209536, IMG submission 187461) | Marine sediment microbial communities from White Oak River estuary, North Carolina - WOR-2-8_12 (SPAdes) (version 2) | ecosystem: Environmental > Aquatic > Marine > Intertidal zone >...
TCGGGTTGTCGGTGTAGCTGTCGGAGTAGATCGAGATGACGTCGGCCGCGGCCTCGGTCGGATCGGGCGCCGGAACCGTGGGCGGAACCGGGTCGGTCGGGGGCGGGGCCACCGTCCCGTCGTCGTAGAAGTGGACGTTGTCCACGTACACCGTGCCCAGATCTCCGGACAGGATGATCTGCGCCAGGTTCGCCCGACTCGCCAGCCCGGCGAAGGCCGAGAGCGGCACGTCGAGGGATACCCAGGAGCCCGTTGCCAGCGCGGGCGTCGAGGTGGCCGAGAAGATGAGCTCGTGCTCCGAATCGTCTCCACCGCCGAAGGCGCCGTCCGCACCGAAGTCCACCAGCTTCACCCTGAACACCGCCGGAGCGTCGGTCGCATCCGGCGTCCAGATGTCCATGCGGAAGCGGTTCATGTCGGTGGCGTCGACCGTCTGCGTCACGAACTCGATGCCCTCGAAGGTCGAGGCCAGGTTCGTGTACAGCTTCACGTCGTCTCCGGCGACCTGGGTGTCGGCGACGTCCGCGTTGCCGAAGGACGCCCAGGCGTCCACCGGGACGCCCGTGTAGGCGTTGGAGAAGAGCGAGATGACGTCGGCCTCGGGCGTCGTGGGCGTGGGAGCCGCCTCGGCCGGCGGTGCGATCACGTCGAGGGTGATCGCGCCCGATGCGGATGTTCCCGCGAGGGATGCGGTGATCGTGGCGGTGCCCGCCCCGACCAGCGAGACCGTCCCGGTCTCGTCGACCGTTGCCACGTCCGTGTCCGACGAGGTGAACGAGAAGTAGGCCGGGGACGCGTTCATCGTGACGTCGGTGCCCGCCACGTCGACCGTGTACCGGGCCCCATCGATCGCGAAGGAGCTTCCCACGGTTCCGAGCCGGGTCTCCGTCGGGATGCTCGGTCGCGGGTTTGCCAGGGTCCCGAGAAGCTCGAACTGGATGTCGTCGAACCAGATGTCGTACGTAGTACCGTTCTCGGAGGCTTCCGCGAAGTAGAACAGCCCACCCTCCTGCCCGAGCACGGCGGGGTTCGGGATCGGAAGCGTGAACTTCGTCCACGCCGTGGAGACGTCGACGCCCCCGTCGGCCTCCGTCGTATAGATGGAGGTACCCGTGTTGTCATTCCCGAGCCCGGCCGTGTTCAGCGTGACCGGAATGCTCGCCCTCGCCCAGAAGGTGAGCGCGTTGTAGCCGGTGAGGTCTCGAGGGATCGTTCCCACGAAGGCGCCGCCCGCGTACCCGCCCGCCGGGTCGGTCGGCGAGGGAACCGTCACGCGCAGGGACGAGGTCCCGCTGCGACGCTCCGTCGGGTCGACGCTGACGGCGTCCACCTTCGAGTCCCCGAACGCCTGGTAGTCGACGTTCGGACCGAAGCCGTCCGTGAACACTGCCGCATCCGAAGGGAACGGGGCCGGTTCGAGGAGACTCAGGTCGCGATCACAGGCAGAGGAAGCCAATAGCAGGGTGACTGCGACGGCCATGCCGACGGACGTTCTCGAGGTCATGGGACTTTCCGCTCCAGAGGCCAACCGTGCCCTCATCGGGCTCGACGTGTACATTTTGCGTAGTACTTTGTTCGGCTACCGAACAAAGTGCGCGTGAGGCTCACCCCGTGTCAAGCTCGCGCGACCCTCAACCGACTGCCCTGGAGGAGTGAAGGTGGATACCCTCGTCGCCGTCGACGTCGGCGCATCGCGTACCCGCGTCTGTGTCGGTACGGACCCGCAGGAGTTCCCGGGCCGCGAGCAGCCGCTCATCCGTGACATCCGTTCCGTGAGCGCGCTCCGGCGGCTGCTGGCGGACGTTCGCGCGGGAATCGATTCGGGCGGGCCGGTTCGGCTGTGCGCCGGGGTCGCCGCGCCGCCGGCCGACGACGATACCCGCCTCATGACGAACTGGTCTGAAGACCGGGTCCTGCGGCTGTCGGAGCTGGAGGCGCTCGGCTTCGACGAGGTGCGTGTGCTGAACGACCTGGAGGCGTCCGCGCACGGGCTCGTCGCGTTTCTGGACTCGTCGCCGAGCCCCGAGGAGCTCGTATCGTTCTCCGACGTTCCGGTACCGGCATCGGGGAATCGCGCGCTCGTGATCCCGGGATCCGGCCTGGGGTCCGCGGGGGTGATCGACCTCGGACGGGACGCGCCGAAGCGGTGGCACGTCGTTTCGAGCGAGGTCGGCCACGTGCCCGCGTCCGGGACGGGGAAGGGGATTCTGACGGCTGTGCAGCGACGGAAAGGGTCGACGCCGAGCTGGGAGGACTGTGTTTCCGGCCCGGGGCTCGAGGCGCTCTGGGTCGCCATGGAGCCCGCGCACGAGGACGATCCCCTAAGCGCTCCCGAAATCGCCTACCGCGCGTCGCTTGGCGATCAGCGGTGTCAGCAGGCGCTGCACTACTACTATTACTTCGCAGCCCGCTTCTCCCAGCTCCTCACGCTCTCGTATCTGAGCTTCGGGGGGCTCTACCTCGCCGGCGGCAGCACGAGATCCAACGCGCCGCTCATCTCGGGTGCGGAGTTCCTCACCGCCTTTCGGGACAACGACCGCATGTCGGAGGTCCTCGAGCGGATTCCCGTCTTTCTGGTGCTCGCGGAGATCACCCTGCTCGGGGCGTGGACCGCCGGTTGGGCCGATCGACCGTGAGCTCGACGAGTGGGTGCGCGGGTGCGGAGGTGTCCTCCGCCACCCGGGCCCCGAGCCGTCAGTTCGCCGGGCCGCGGTACGTGGTGTGACACCCTCGGCAGGTCCCCTGCACGCCCTGCATCGCGGTGCCGATCTGCTCCGAGTCTCCGGTCCGGGAGGCCGTGACGAGGCGAGCGGAAGCCGTCTGGATGGCCGTGACCTTGTTCATGAAGTCGTCACGGTCTTCCCAGATGGCGGGAAGCGCCCGGCCGCCGGCTGAACCGTCGGGGAAGGCGTTGGCGAGGGCCAGTGCCATGCGCTCGAACGCCACGGCGTGGTGCTCGGCGTGACCCATTGGGGCGGCATCGCTCATGGCGGCGCCGATGCCGCCCATGTGGGTGCGGAAGGCCTGCATGAGCGACTGGCGGTACTCCGCCACCGTCGGGCCTTCCTGCGCCCGGACCGCGGAGGGTGCGAGCACGGCTCCCGTGAGCGTGAGCGCGAGGGCGACGACGAGGGTTCGGGGCAGATGCGTCACGGGTTCACTCCGCGCTGGGTCTGGGCCGTCGTTCCACCGCTCGATCGGTAGAAGCACGAGGCGGCAGATTAGCGAGCCTCATCGGGGAGCGCGAGCGCCACGAGGCGACCGCTCGTGTTGCGGTCACCGATGGCGACGACGACGAACTGCCGGCCGTCGGCCAGATAGGTCATCGGAGCCCCCGACGTCCCGGCGTCGAGCATCGTTTCCCACACGACGTCCCCCGTCTCCTTGTCCCAGGCCCGAAAGGCCTTGCCCCCGGCGATCGGGAGAATCGAGAGGGCGTCCTCCGTGCCCTCCCCGAGGAAGAGGAGGGTCTTCGTGAGCAGCGGCGCCGGGCGGCCCCGCTGTCCGAGCCACGGCAGGTCGAGGTCCGCGATGGCGGGGTGGTCTCGGGGTCCTGGGCCGTTGGGCCGCATCCAGAGGTGCTCTCCCGTGTTCATGTCGATCGCCGTGATGCGGCCGTACGGCGGCTTGAGCAGGGGGAGGCCACCGGGCATGGGCACCTCGCGCGGGAGGCCCCGGATGTAGCGGTGGTCCGAGCTGTCGGGGAGGGGCGGGGGCACCAGGGCAGTGACGTTCGGTGAGGTGACGGACGGCACGTACAGCACGCCCGTCTCGGGATCGACCGCCGCGCCGCCCCAGTTGGCGCCGCCCACCCACCCGGGCATGAGGATCGTCCCCTGTTTTCCGTCGACGCCCTTCACGGTCGGAGGCGTGAACATCGGCCCGTAGACGAAGTCTTCGAGGATCTCCTCGGCCTCGGCCCGAAGCTCGGGCGTGAAGTCGATCAGGTCGTCGACGGTGATCCCCTGGTGATCGAAGGGGGCGGGACGGGTGGGGAACGGCTGCGTTTCGGCTGCCACCTCGCCGGGCACCGGGGACGGGGGAACCGGACGTTCCTCGATGGGCCACACGGGCTCGCCGGTCTCGCGGTCGAAGGTGAAGACGAACGCCTGCTTCGTGACCTGCGCGACGGCCTTGACGGGGCGACCGTCGACCACCACGTCGATGACGTTCGGTGCCGCCGGTGGGTCGTAGTCCCAGATGCCGTGGTGCACCATCTGGTAATGCCAGATCCGCTCGCCCGTCTCGACGTCGACGGCCACGACCGACTCGCCGTACAGGTTGTCGCCGAGCCGGGCACCGCCGTACCAGTCGTTCGTCGTCGTTTTGAGCGGCAGGTACACGTGGCCCAGCTCGTCGTCGGCGCTCATGAGCGTCCACACGTTGCCGTTGCCGCTGTAGACCCACGAGGAGTCCGCCCATGTCTCGATTGCGGGGTCGCCAGCCTCGGGGATCGGGTTGAAGCGCCACCGCAGCGCGCCGGTCCGGACGTCGTACGCGCGAACGTACCCGGGCGGAGCCGTCGTCCAGTTTCGGTTCGGCACCATCGCCGTCGTCCCGACGATCACGACGTCCCGGACCACCAGGGGCGCCGAGGTCCACGAGTAGGTGAGCACCCGCGGGTCCGGATCGTCGGCGAGGTCGATCGCGCCTCCGTTGCCGAACGACGGATCGGGGCGCCCGGTTCCGGCGTCGAGCGACACCAGATGTTCGCCGGAGCCGAGAAAGACGCGCTCCGCGTCGCCGTCGCTCCAGTAGGCGACGCCCCGATTCGAGCGTCCGCCTGGTGTGTCGCGGAGGCCGGACGCGTAGGGGTCGTAACGCCAGAGCTCTTCACCGGTGGCGGGATCGAGCGCGGCGGCCTGGCCCAGGTTGGTCGACGTGTAGAGCCGATCCCCGATCTTGATGGGTGTCGCCTGGAAGTTCGGGTTCACCGATGCACCCTCGTGCTCGCCGGTGAGCCGGTAGTCGGCGGACTCCCATGTCCAGGCGATCTCGAGGGAGCCGACGTTGTCCGCGCCGATCTGCTCCAGCGGCGAGTACTTCGTGGCGCCCAGGTCTCGGGCGTAGTGCGGCCAGTCGCCGGGATCGATGCTCGACGTCTCGGGCGCGGTGCACCCGGTGGCCGCCAGGAGCGTCAGGAGGAGGAGACGCGAGGCTCGGACGAGGATCATGGCATGGCTCGATAGGGGCGTTCGGTGACCACGGGATCGTCGTGTGCGGCCCTGCCCCCGGCAAGGTGGCCACGGCGGCCGTCGGCCTTCACCCGTCCGGAGCCTCCCCATACGTTGGGCCGTCGGATCGTCCCCGATGGCCGAGCCGCGCGGACGACACCGATCCCCCGGGTACGACCAGCAAGGAAGGAGTCTCCGATGCCCACGCAGCATGTGCCACGCCCCGTTCACGTGCTCACGGCCTCGCTCTGTCTCGCGTGGGGGTGCGTCGGCCCGGAGCCAAGTGGCTCGGGCGCGGCCGTGGCCGAGAGCGATTGGGAGGTCGACTTCCTCGACGAGTTCGAGACGTTCGATCCGGCCAACTGGCAGGATCAGCAGATCTGGGTCAACGACGAGGATCAGTGCTACGTCCCCGGTGGCCTCAACGGAACCCGCGAGGTGAGCGGCGGCACGCTGAAGATCCGGGTCGTCGATCTCGGTGCGCCGGTGGAGTGCGACAGTTTCAGCAAGTCCGGCGAGCAGCACCCCCCCACCCGGTTCGTGGCCGGACGGATCACGTCCAAGAACCGACAGGAGTTCGTGAAGGGGCGTTGGACGGCGAGGCTGCGTGTGCCCGACAGCGGGCAGGACGGGATGTTCCCCGCCTGGTGGCTGCTCGGCGCGCGGAACGACGAGCCGCCGATCGAGGACGAGGACGAAGACGTCTGCTGGCCGATGACGGGGTCCGGGGAGATCGACGTGTTCGAGCACCACAGCGACGGGGGGCCGGACCACTATGCCGTGCGCGGCATCGAGAACCTCGGCTACTGCGGCGGTGGGGACTGGCAGCAGCTGATGCACGTCCAGGAAGCTACGCTGGCCGAGTACCACGAGTACGGCGTGGAGTGGGACGGCGAGGACCTCCTCTTCCTGCTCGACGGCGAGATCATCTATCGGAGCGAGGGGCAGGGAGACCAGTTTCCGGAGCCCCTCTTCGCTCTGCTCAACTTCGCCAAGATCAACCCGGCCCCGATGACGGTCGACCGCTGGACGATGGAGGTCGACTGGGTGAAGCACGAGCGTCGCGTGCGGTAGCCTCCGGAGCGCCCTCAGCGTCGGCGATACGATGGCCAGGACGCCCCGGCGGTCGCTTGCCGCGCCGAGCGCGGGCCCGCATTCTGACCCACCCCGCTTTCCGGTAGTCGCGTTTCGTAACGCCCGGATGTACAGAACCACGGAGAACGATCGATGCGCCGCACGTTCATAGCGTTCACCACCCTGGCCCTGGCCCTCGCTTCGGCCCAGCCCCTCCGAGCCCAGGCCGACCCCAGGCTCGACGACCTCAAGGACGAGGTCCTGGAGATGGTCGAAGCCGACGCGAAGCAGGTCCAGGAGATCGTCGACATGCTGTTCAGCTTCGGCGAGCTGGGCTTCCAGGAGTTCGAGACGCAACGCTATCTGACGGGGATCCTGGAGGACGCCGGCTTCGAGATCGAGCTCGGCGTCGCGGGCATGCCCTCGGCGTGGACGGCTCGCTGGTCGAACGGCTCGGGCGAGCCGGTGATCGCGCTGGGCTCGGACGTCGACGGGATCCCGCAGTCGAACCAGAAGCCGGGGGTCGGATATCGGGAGGCCATCCTCTCGATGGCGCCGGGCCACGGCGAAGGCCACAACTCCGGTCAGGCGGTCAACGTCGTCGCGGCGCTCAACGTGAAGGAGCTCATGGAGCGCGAGAACATCGACGGCACGCTGCTCATCTGGCCCGGGATCGCCGAAGAGCAGCTGGGATCGAAGGCGTTCTTCGTACGCGACGGGTTGTTCGACGACGTGGACGTGAACCTCTTCACGCACGTCTCGTCCGGCTTCAACACGACGTGGGGCCAGGCCGGCGGCAACGCGCTCGTGTCCGCGCAGTTCCGCTTCACCGGCGAAACCGCGCACTCGGCGGGCTCTCCGTGGCGTGGCCGCTCGGCGCTCGATGCGGTGATGCTGATGGCGCAGGCGTGGGAGTTCAAGCGCGAGCACCTGCGGCCCGCCGAGCGCTCGCACTACATCATCGTCGACGGCGGTGACCAGCCGAACGTGGTTCCCCAGACGGCGACGATCTGGTTCTACTTCCGGGAGACGACGTATGAGCTGGTGATGGAGTCGTACGACGCGGCGAAGCTGATGGCGCAGGGCGCGGCGCTGATGACGGGCACGCAGGTCGACACGATCATGACGGTCGGATCGGCGTGGAGCCGACACTTCAGCAAGCCCGTCGCCGAGGTCACGTACGCCAACATTCAGCGCGTCGGCATGCCCGAGTGGAGCGATGCCGACGTCACGCTGGCGAACGGGCTCCAGCGGGAGCTCGGCCAGGAGGAGCGGGGCCTCAATACCGAAGTGGACGAGCTGGGCGGCCCGGTCGACCTCTCGCGATCGCTCGGTGGCGGCTCGGACGACATCGGTGACATCTCGTGGAACATGCCCACCGTGACGATGCGCTTCCCCGCGAACATGCCGGGTGGTCCGGGGCACAACTGGGCGAACGGAATCGCCATGGCGACTCCGATCGCGCACAAGGGATCGCTCGCCGGGGCGAAAGCTCAGGCGCTCACCCTGCTCGACCTCTTCCTCGACGGAGAGACGGTGGACGCCGCCTGGACGTACTTCAACGACGTGCAGACTGCCGAGACGACGTACACCCCGTTCATCACCGAGCACGACAAGCCGGCCGTATGGCTCAACGCGGACATCATGGATCAGTGGCGGGAGCGGATGCGTCCCTACTACTACGACCCGTCCCGCTTCGACACGTACCTCGAGCAGCTCGGGATCGAATATCCGACGGTGCGTACGCGACCGGTCAGCGAAGACCGCGACGGCTCCGGTCCGACGGACCGCTGAGCCGAGGTCGGGGCTTCGATCGACGCGGCACCGGCGGTGACATTCGGCCTGACGGGTCCGGACCTCTCTGTCCGGAATCGTCAGGCCGAGCTCATGGACGATCCGTCGCTGCCAGCGGACCGTCACGAACGGGCCCTCACCGCGCTCGGTCGGATCAACGCGGTTTCTCGCGCCGCTTCCAGGCTTCTGGCCGAGGTCACCCGTGTACATCGCGGCGGCTTGGGCCCCGTGCGTGTCCTCGACGTCGCCTGCGGAGGCGGTGACGTCCTCGCTTCGGTCGCCCGAGGCGCCCGCGACCGGGGGATCGCGATCGAGGTGCACGGATGCGATCTCAGCGGGCCGGCCCTCGACCGGGCACGCACGCTCGATCGCTCGATCGTCACGCACCGGCTCGACGCCCTGCGGGACGAGCTCCCGGGAGACTTCGACGTGGTGACGAGCAACCTCTTCCTGCACCACCTCGACCAGGCGCACGCCGTCGGTCTCCTTCGCAGGATGACCGCTGCAGCCCGGCAGTCGATCCTGGTGCAGGATCTGCTCAGGACGCGACGGGGGTATGCTCTGGCCTGGCTCGGGCTCCACACGCTCACGCGCTCGGACGTGGCTCGGGTCGACGGACTGAGATCCGTCCGCGCGGCCTTCACGCTCGAGGAGGTGGAAGCGCTGCGCGCGGAGGCGGGGCTCGAGACGGCTCGGGTGGTCCGGGTCTGGCCACAGCGATTCGTCCTCCACTGGCGGCGCGGGTCGTGATACGCGCGGCGCGTCGGAGCCAGGGGGCGGGAAGCGCAGCGCCCGAGCCGTGGGACGTGGTCGTGGTCGGGGCCGGGCCCGCCGGCGCGGTCGCTGCGCGAGGCATCGCCCGTCGCGGCTCGTCCGTACTCCTGCTCGACCAGGCGCGCTTCCCGCGGAGAAAGGTGTGCGGCGCGTGCCTGGGGCCGACGGCGCAGCGCTGGCTACGGAGCGAAGGGCTGGCCGGTCTCCTGGACGAGCTCGGTGGCGTCCCGTTGCACACCCTGGAATTGCGCGCGGGCGAGCGACGAGCTGATCTGCGGCTCCGTGGGAACCGGGTGGTCGGCCGAGCCCGGCTCGACGCGGCTCTCGTGGAGGCGGCGATCGAGGCCGGGGTCGCGTTTCGGGACGGCTGCCGTGTGAGGGTGATGCGCTGGGCCGAGGAGGCCGTCCTTCTCGAGACGAGCGGGGACACGATCCACGCGCGCGCCGTGGTCGATGCGACGGGGCTCCCGGGGCTTGCGGTGCCGGTGGGGGTGCCGGGTTTCACGAGCTCCGATACCGACCGCTCCCGCTCCGCCGTCGACCCCGAAGCGCGCATCGGCCTCGGCGCGATCTTCGAGGGGGAAGCGGACGGACCCCCGTGCGGCGTGCTCCGGATGGTCGTCGGGCGCGAGGGCTACGTCGGGCTGGCTCGCGACGAGGACGGGTCACTCACGATCGCGGCTGCCGTCGAGCCTGGAGCCGTCCGACGGCGAGGCGCGGACGGAGCGGTCGCGGCCGTCCTCACCGAGGCGGGGCTGCGGCTGCCGGCCGGCCCGATTCGCCACCAGTGGAAGGGCACCCTGCCCCTGACACGAACGGTGCCGCGGCTCGGCGGCGCGCGCGTGCTGAAGATCGGTGACGCCGCGGGCTATCTCGAGCCGTTCACCGGGGAGGGGATCGGCTGGGCCGTCGGGTCCGCGGTGGCGGTACGCCCGTTCGTGGAGTGCGCCGTAGCGGGATGGACCGAGGCGATCGCGACGGACTGGACGCGCGCCCACCGGCGGGTCGTCGGGCGAGGGCGGTGGGCCTGTGCCGGACTGGCCAGGGCGCTGCGTCACGAGAGGCTGGTGCGCGCGGCCGTCGCGGCCCTGGCGATCGCGCCCTCGATGGCGGCGCCTCTGGTGCACGCGACCGACCGACGCCCTGCCCGACTCACCGGAGTGCACACATCGTGACCTTGGCCCTGCACGGCATCGGAACGGCTCTTCCAGAGCACACGCTCTCGCAGAGCGATGCGGTCGATCTACACACGAGCTTCTGCCGGATCGACCCGAAGCGGGCGCGCACCCTCCGTGCGCTGTATCGCCGATCGCGAATCGATCGACGCCACAGCGTGCTCTTCGAGGCCTCGGAAGGGCCCATCGAGACGCGCCAGGGTTTCTACGGACGCAGCGCAGGGGACGACGATCGGGGGCCGACGACGGCCGAGCGGATGTCGGCCTACGCTCGACTCGCGCCGGGGCTCGCGGTCCGGGCCGCCTCGGGGGCTCTGGAGAACGGGGGTGTGGAGGCGCGAGAGGTCACCCACCTGGTGACGGTGTCCTGCACGGGCTTCGTCTCCCCCGGAGTCGACAGCGCTCTGATCGAACGCCTCGGGCTCGATGCGGATACGGAGCGGACGCACGTCGGGTTCATGGGATGCCACGGCGCGCTCAACGGTCTTCGGGTGGCGCGCTCCTTCGTGACACAGGATCCGAGCGCGGTCCCCCTGGTCTGCGCGCTGGAGCTGTGCACGCTGCACTTCTCGTACGGGTGGGATCCGGACATGCTCGTCGCCAACTCGCTCTTCGCCGACGGTGCGGCCGCCCTGGTCGGGCGGGCGGGCGACGACGACACGGAGGAACGGTGGCGGGTCGTCGCCACCGGAACGACCCTCATGGCGGACTCGGCGGACGCCATGACGTGGCAGATCGGCGACCACGGCTTCCGCATGACGCTCTCGCCGCGCGTCCCCGAGCTGATCGAGGCCAACCTCGCCGCATGGCTCGACGACTGGCTCCGGGGATCGGGGCTGCGGCGCTCCGACGTGGGCTCGTGGGCCGTCCACCCCGGTGGCCCGCGCATCCTGACGTCGGTGGAGCGGGCACTCGACCTGGCCCAGGACGAGCTGGCGGTCTCCCGGGAAGTCCTGCGGACGCACGGCAACATGTCGTCGCCCACGATCCTCTTCATCATCGACCGCCTGCGACGCAGGAAGGCACCGCGACCGTGCGTGGCGCTCGCCTTCGGCCCGGGGCTGGTGGTCGAGGCCTCGCTCCTGATGTGAGCCCGCGCCCCCGCGGCTCGGGTTGCCGTCGACGGGCTCGCCCGGCATCCTCACGGCCGGACAACAGTGAAGGAGAAGAAGATGGGGCGTGCGCGGCGGGATTCGTCGGTGGTCGAGGCACTCGCGGGAGTCGAGCGAAGGGACTTCCTGAAGGCGGCGGCGGCGGCGGTAGCGGCCGGTGTCGTGCACCCGGAGGCAGTCTTCGCCGCCCACCCTTCGCTTCGGTCCGACCCCGAGTTCGGGTTGGCGCTGGCACAACAGTCACAGGAGGAGCCGCCGCCGGTTCCGCTGCGTAACGGGGAGCATCCGGCGCTCGTCTATCAGGCCTACCCCGGGGGCACGGGATCGCTGTATCGGAAGTGGCACGAGCAGGGAATCGACCCGTTCGAGCGCCACGAGATCGCGATCACGCCGTGGGAGGGTCGGGTCCCCGGAGACCCCGAAGAGATCGCCTTTCTCCCCGTTCACCGGCTCGCCGCGCTCATCCAGGGGCGGCACGTCTCTTCAGTGGAGCTCACGGAGATCTACCTGGAGCGGATGAAGCGGTACGACCCCGTCCTGCTCTGTGCGGTATCGATCCTCGAGGGACCGGCCATGGAGGAGGCCCAGCAGGCGGATGCGGACCTTCGGAACGGAGGCGTGCGCAGCCCGCTCCACGGGATCCCCTACGGAATGAAGGACCTGTTCACCGTTCGGGGGACCCGCACCACGTGGGGCTCGGCCGACTTTCAGGATCAGATCATCGACGAGGACGCGGACGTGGTCGCGCGCCTCCGAGAGGCCGGTGCCGTGCTGATCGCCAAGCTCGCCACGGGCGAGTTCGCGTCCGGCGACCGGTGGTATCGGGGCCGCACCCGCAACCCTTGGAACACGAACGAGGGCTCGAGCGGGTCCTCGGCCGGCCCGGGGTCGGCCACCGCGGCGGCCGCCGTCGCCTTCGCGATCGGGACGGAGACGCAGGGCTCGATCGTCTCGCCCTCTCGCCGCAACGGTCTCAGCGCGTTGCGCCCCACCTTCGGGCGCGTCAGCCGTCACGGCGGGATGGTCCTCTCGTGGAGCATGGACAAGGTGGGGCCGATGTGTCGCTCGATCATGGACTGCGCGCTCGTCTTCAACGAGATCCACGGTGCGAGCGAGAACGATCCGTCGTCGCTAACGGCCCCGTTTCACTTCGATCCCGGAGCGGACCTGTCCGCCTATCGGATCGGCTTCGACGAGGAGGCCCCGCCGGAGTTCCTCGACCAGCTCGAGGGGATGGGCGCGCAGCTCGAGGAGATGACCGAGCTTCCGGAAGGGCGGTCGAATGCCCTCGGCGTGGAGTCCTCGGCCGCCTTCGACTTCCACGTGTCACCCGACGGTGAGGAGCCCGAGCCGGTGCCCGAAGGGCTGGATCCGGCAGAGGCCAGGCGGCGAAACCGCTTCCGCCGAGGGCGGGACATCCGTGCCCTGGATTACGTCCAGAGCCAGCGGCGACGCCTCATCCTGATGAAGGAGATGCAGGAGGCGATGGAGGGCATCGACATGTTCGTGTCGGGTTCGGGGCACGTGGGCCTGACGAACCAGACGAACAACCCCGCGGTCATCGTTCCGTACGGATTCGGGGTCCGTAATCCGGACGACGAGGACCCGACGACCATGCCTCTTACCACCACGCTCCTCGGCGGGTTGTTCGCCGACGACCAGCTTCTGAACGTCGCGCACGCCTTCCAGAAGCGGACGGACTGGCACCTGCGCCGACCCCCGCTCGACGGGTAGAGGCCGCCGGACCCGGCGGCCCCGGGGCACCGCGGAAAAGCGGCATGCCTCGACCGGCCGGGCGGGTCGAATTATTGTGGCGACCTCGGCATCCATCGTCACACCGGAGAACCCCATGCGTCACGCGGTCCTGCGTTCCGCGGCACTCGCCGCCATGCTCACCCTGCTGCCGCAGTCGATCGCGGCTCAGGCCGACCCCCGACTCGAATCGCTCAAGGAAGAAGCGATGGAGATGGTCGAGGCGCGGTCCAAGCTCGTGCAGGAGATCATCGACATGCTCTTCAGCTTCGGCGAGCTGGGGATGCAGGAGTTCGAAACACAGCGCTACCTGACCGGCCTGCTGGAGGACGAAGGCTTCGAGATCGAGCTGGGCGTGGCCGGCATGCCTTCGGCGTGGACGGCCCGCTGGTCGAACGGGACGGGAGAGCCGGTCATCGCGCTCGGCTCGGACGTCGACGGGATCCCGCAGTCGAACCAGAAGCCCGGCGTCGCCTATCGGGACCCGATCCTCGCGATGGCTCCCGGTCACGGTGAGGGGCACAACTCCGGTCAGGCCGTCAACATCGTCGGCGCGCTCGCGGTGAAGGAGATCATGGAGCGCGAGAACATCGACGGAACGCTGCTCCTCTGGCCCGGCGTCGCCGAGGAGCAGGTCGCCTCGAAGGCGTACTTCGTTCGGGAGGGGATCTTCGACGACGTCGACGTGAACCTCTTCACCCACGTCGGCAACAACTTCGGCGTGAGCTGGGGGCAGGGGGGCGGAAATGCCCTCTGGTCCGTCATGTATCGCTTCACCGGAGAGACCGCCCACTCTGCCGGGTCGCCGTGGCGGGGCAGGTCGGCGCTCGACGCCGTGATGCTCATGGCCCAGGCCTGGGAGTACAAGCGTGAGCACCTGCAGCCCGCGGCCCGCTCGCACTACATCATCGTGGACGGGGGCGATCAGCCGAACGTGGTTCCGCAGACGGCGACGATCTGGTTCTACTTCCGTGAGCGGGACTACGAGCTCACGAAGGAGCAGTACGACGCGGCCGCCCTCATGGCCCAGGGCGCGGCGCTGATGACCGGAACGACGGTGGACACGATCATGACCGTCGGGTCGGCCTGGGGTCGACACTTCAGCAAGCCCGTCGCGGAGGCCACCTACGAGAACATCCAGCAGGTGGGACTGCCCGAGTGGAGCGAGGACGACGTCCGGTTCGCCGAGGCCTTCCAGCAGGAGATGGGCGTCGAGGTGACCGGGCTGGCCACGGAGATTCCGGAGCTCGGAGGCCCGGTCGACCTCTCCCGCTCGCTCGGCGGCGGCTCCGACGACATCGGCGACATCTCGTGGAACATGCCAACGGTGACGCTCCGCTTCCCGTCCAACATGCGCGGGGGTCCGGGCCACAACTGGGCGAACGGCATCGCCATGGCGACCCCGGTGGCGCACAAGGGCGGCGTCGCCGGCGCCAAGGTTCAGGCGCTCACGCTCCTGGATCTCTTCCTCGACGGCGAGACGGTCGAGGCGGCGTGGGACTACTTCAACGATGTCCAGACGGCCGAGACCCAGTACATCCCGTTCATCTCCGAGCACGATCAGCCGGCGATCTGGCTCAACGAGGGCATCATGGCCGAGTGGCGCGAGCAGATGCGGCCGTTCTACTACGACCCCTCCAGCTACGGCACGTACCTCGAGCAGCTCGGCATCGAGTACCCGACGATCCGGACGCGGCCCGTGTCCGAGGAGGAGGACGCCCCGGGGGAGCTCGATCGGGGACCGGGTGGCGAGTAGGATCCCACGGGATCGGGCGCGGCGCGGCCATCGGATCCGCGCCGCCGCCCGGCCCGCCGCGCTCCTGGGCGCGGCTCTCCTCCTCGGGACACCGACCCCGGGCGTCGGTCAGGAAATCGACGTCGAGGAGCTGACGGTCGACGACGTCGCGGCCGGGTACGCCGAGGGGCTCTTCACCGCGGTCGAGCTGACGCGCGCCTTTCTCGCCCGCATCGCGCGATACGAGGGACGGTACAACGCGTTCATCTCGATGAACCCCGACGCCCTGGCCACGGCCGCGGCCCTGGACGTCGAGTATGCGGGGTCCGGCCCACGGGGCTCCCTCCACGGGGTGCCGGTGGTCATCAAGGACAACATCGACTACGGCGGGCTCGTGACGACGGCAGGGTGGGAGGGGTTCAGCTCCGCCACCGGGGGCGTGGACATGGTCCCCGACGACGACGCGGCCGTGGTTACACGGCTGCGCGAAGCCGGAGCGATCATCCTCGGCAAGACCAATCTCCCCGACTTCGCCGGTCACGGCACGCGGACCAACAGCTCCGTGGCCGGCATGACCCTCAATCCGTACAACGTCGACAAGGTGCCGGGAGGCTCGAGCGGGGGGACCGCGACCGCGGTCAACGCCAGCTTCGCAGTCCTCGGACTCGGTACCGAGACCGGGGGGTCGATTCAGAATCCGTCGTCGGCCCAGGCGCTGGTGGGTGTGAAGCCGACCTACGGACTGGTCCCTCTCGAGGGCGTGGTGCCCCTGAGCGGCACGTATGTCGACGTGGTGGGGCCCATGGCGCGTACGGTGCGAGACGCGGCTCTCGCGCTCGACGTCCTCGCGGGACCCACGACCGAGGACCTGGCGACGTATGCGTCGGAGGGTCACATGCCGGACAGCGGGTATGTCGCGGGTCTGGACGCGGGGTCTCTCGCGGGCAAGCGGTTCGGGCTGGTCGGCACGGGGTGGCGTGACGATTTCCTGCCCCTCGACGAAGCGACCGAGGCCGAGTACCGGAAGGCGATCGAGCTGATCGAGAGCCTGGGCGCCGAGGTGGTGGAGGACCCGTTCGCGGATCTTGGCTTCAAGGAGATGTACGACGAGCGGCCGAACGTCCCGTCGCAGGGCACGCATGACATGGTCGTCTACCTCCAGGGGCTCGGTCCCGGGGCCCCGTTCGATTCGATCGAAGAGTGGGAGATGCTGAGCGGGCGAGCGTGGGATCGTGGACGTCGGCGGGACGGCTCGCCGCCCGCGCCGCCTGCGCGTCCGAGCGCGACCGAAGAGGGCGACGCCTACCAGGCGTGGCGGTTCGGGATCCGCAACCTGTTTCGGAGCGTGCTCGTCGAGAACGAGCTCGACGGGCTCTTCTTTCCGCAGTCCGGTGTGCCCAACCGGCCCGTGGTCGAAGATCCTGAGCGGCCGGACTTTGCCCCGAACAACTGGGCGGAGCTGCCCAGCAATATCATCAACGACATCGGCGTCCCCACCGTGACCGTGCCGTTCTCGTACTTCGAGGACGGAACGCCCTTCGTGCTTGCGTTCATCGGGGACATGTGGACGGAGGCACAGCTCCTCTCGTACGCCTATGCGCTCGAGCAGGCTCGGCCCGCGCGGCGGCCTCCGGTCCTGGAGGAGGCCCCCGCCCGCTGATGGTCGTGGTCCCGGGTCGTCCGTCGACTCAACCCTTCGTGTCCCGCCCGTGTCGATCACACGGAGTCCCTGTCCGCCCGCCATCCTCGGCGCCACCGAAAGAGATCCGATCATTCCGTCTCAGACCTTCCCAGATCGGTCAGCCGTGGGATGCGCGCTGCTGGCCTGCGCCGCCCTGCTCCTCGGGCCGATCGCCGCGGTTTCGACGTTCGAGCTGGAGGCGCAGGCTGCGTCGGGGCGACCCCGCGTCTTCTTCGACTGCGACGGCCCCGAGTGTGACTCCCAGTACTATCGCACGGAGATCGCCTGGGTCGACTGGGTGAACGATCGGCAGGTCTCCGACCTCCACCTGATCGTGTCGAGCGTCCGCACGGGCGTCGGAGGGCGCGAGTACCAGCTCGACTTCATCGGCGTCGAGGATCACGAGGGGTATCTGGACCAGATGCGGGTCCAGGCGCTTCCCACCGACACGGAGCGGGAACGGCTCGATCTCGTGACCGGCGCCATGTCGATCGGCTTTGCGCGGTTCGCGACGGTCGCCGGCTTTCCCGCGCTGGCTCGCGTGGAGGGTCTCGATCCCGAGGCCACCGTGCCGGGCGACCGAGTCGTGTCGCCCCAGGAGGTCGACGACCCGTGGAACCTCTGGGTCTTCCGGATCAACGCCAGCGGCGATCTGGAGGGTGAGTCGCTCAGCAAGGAGCAGCGCGTCTTCGGCAGCATCAACGCTTCACGGGTGACACCGACCTGGAAGGTGAACGTCAACGTCAACGCGAACTACAGCGAGCGAGAGTTCGAGCTTGACGACGGGACCTTCTTCGACAGCCGGTACGACTGGGGTGTTCGCCCCTACGTGGTCTATTCGATCGCCGACAACTGGTCCCTGGGCATGCGCGGGGAGGTCGCACGCATCGTCCGATTCAACCAGGCCCTCCGCTGGGAGCTGACGCCCGCGGTCGAGTACAGCTTCTTCCCGTACGAGGAGGCGACCCGGCGGGCGCTCACCTTCTCGTATCGGATCGGGCCGGCCTACCGTGAGTACATCGAGGAGACCGTCTACCTTCGGACGGAAGAGTACCGATGGGAGCACGGGGCGGAGATCGACCTGTCGCAACGCCAGCCGTGGGGTGAGGCGCGCGCGTCGGTCAGCGCGTCGCAGTTCATCTTCCTGCCCGACACACCGCTCTACGAGGACGGCCTCTACAACGTGTCGCTTCGGGGCGGCATCGAGGTCAGGATCATCCGCGGGTTGAGCGTCGACTTCGGCGGCAACATCTCGTGGGTTCAGGACCAGATCTACCTCTCCGGCGACGGCGTGACCGACGAGGAGGCACTGCTGCGTCTTCAGCAGCAGGAGACGGACTTCCAGTACGGCCTTTCGGTCGGGGTGTCGATCCAGTTCGGATCGATCTTCAACAACGTGGTGAACAACCGGTTCAACCAGGCTCAGGGCTTCGGCGGACGCTTCCGCTGACGACCGGCTGCCCGGGCGCGACGGGAGCCCCTTGACTCATCCACGGCAGGGGTCCATTCTCCGCCCGCGCCGAGATTGAGAATCAGTTTCAACCACTGCCCGGGCAGTGGCTCCGCTCCTGGACGATGCCCCTTCGCAAGATTGCCTTCTGGATCCACCTCGCCTGCGGGGTCACCGCCGGGGCCGTGATCCTCGTGATGTCGGTGACCGGCGTCCTGCTGACCTACCAGAAGCAGATGACGCAGTGGGCGGACCGCGCGCACTGGGTCGCCCCCGAGATCGACGGAGCCCGCGCGCCCCTGTCGTACATCGTCGACCGCGCGCGGAGCTACGATCCCGAGGCGGACGTTTCCAGCGTGGTCCTGTATTCGGACCCGCAGGCACCGGCCGCGGTGTCGCTCGGGGGCGGACGCACCGTCTACCTGGATCCGTCCACGGGAGCCGTGCGCGGAGAGAGCGCGACCGGGATGAGGACCTTCATGAGCGCGACGGTGCGCATGCACCGGTGGCTCGGCGCATCGGGAGACACGCGGGCCACGACCCGGGCGATCACGGGCTGGAGCAATCTCGTGTTCCTGTTCCTGATCCTGAGCGGGCTCTACCTGTGGGTGCCGCGCAAGTGGAGCTGGACGCACCTGCGCCCTGCGCTGGTCCTGAACCCCGCTGCGCGGGGCAAGGCACGGGACTTCAACTGGCACCACGTGTTCGGTTTCTGGATGGCCATTCCCCTGGCCGTCGTGGTCGGTTCGGCCACGGTGATCTCGTTTCCCTGGGCGAGTGACCTGGCCTACCGGGTCGTCGGCGACAGCCCGCCGGTGCGAAGCGCAGGACGAGGGGAAGCGAGTCCTCGGTCACCGGCCGTGGCCGCCGTCCCCGGGGCCAGCGGACTGGTGGCGTTGCCAGCGCCCGGTTCCGCGACTCCGCCCTTCGAGCCCGCGCCCGCTCCGTTCGAGACGAGCCGACTCGATGCGCTGGTTCCCGCCGCGATGTCGAAGGTGGACGACTGGCGGAGCCTCACGGTGACGATCCCGGACGAGGCCGACACGCCGGTGCAGATGCGGATCTACCGGGGCGGGCTCGGCGAGCCGCAGAAGCGCTATACCGTCCGCTACGACGCGGGCACGGGCGAGGAGATCGGCTGGGAGGCGTTCGCCGACCAGTCGAGGGGCCGCCGCTTCCGGACCTTCCTGCGGTTCGCGCACACGGGGGAGTACTTCGGGGTGTGGGGCCAGACGGTCGCCGGCTTCGCGTCGCTCGCGGGCGTGCTGCTCGTGTGGAGCGGCCTGGCGCTGGCGTGGCGCAGGCTCGTGGTGCAGCCCCTCCGGCGCCGACTCCGACACGCGGTCTGATCCGACCCCGGCGGGCCTGCTTCGCCCGCCTCCGATTGATCGGCGTGCGCCGGAGCCTGTACTTTTCCCGCTTGGAGCATTTGTCGCAGTACGTTCGGAGGACCCGTGGCAGGCCACAACAAATGGTCGAAGATCAAGCGCAAGAAGGGCGTCAACGACGCCAAGCGCGGCGCGCTCTTCACCAAGCTCATTCGAGAGATCACCGTCGCAGCCCGAGAGGGCGGCGGCAGCGTCGACTTCAACGCACGGTTGCGACTCGCCGTCGATACGGCGAAGGCCGCGTCGATGCCGCAGGAGAATATCGAGCGCGCCATCAAGAAGGGCACCGGTGAGCTCGAAGGCGTCAACTACGAGGAAACCACCTACGAGGGATACGGCCCCGGTGGGGTGGCGCTCTTCATCGAGTGTCTGACCGACAACACCAACCGTACCGTGGCTGACGTTCGGCACGCACTGACGAAGAGCGACGGGAGCCTCGGGACGGACGGATCGGTGGCCTGGCAGTTCGATCGCAAGGGTCAGTTCGTCATCGATGCCTCCAGGTACGATGAGGACGCGGTCTTCGAAGCCGCCATCGAGTCGGGAGCGGAGGACGTCACCGGGGACGGTGAGGAGTTCGTCGTGACCACGGAGCCCTCGGACTTCTCCGCGGTGCAGGAAGGTCTCAAGGAGGCCGGCATCGAGGTGACGTCGGCCGAGTTGACGAGGATCCCGAAAAACGAAGTGGCGGTCGGGGGCAAGGACGCCGAGAAGCTGCTCAAGCTCATGGACATGCTCGAGGACCTCGACGACGTGCAGAAGGTCCACTCGAACGCCGACATCGACGAGGCCGTTCTCGCCGAGGCGATGTGACGGAGGCCGGGGGCCTCGTCCTCGGCATCGATCCGGGCACCGCGGCGACCGGGTACGGTCTCGTTCGGATGGACGACCGTCTTCGCGTCACGCTGGTCGAGTGCGGGGTGATTCGCACCTCCGCCGGGCAGCCTCTCGCGACGCGCATCCGGGAGATCTACGACGCCGTGTTCGGCCTCATCGAGCGACACCGACCGAGGGTCGTGGCCGTCGAAGAGGTGTTCCACGGAAAGAACGCCCAGAGCGCGCTCAAGCTCGGTCACGCCCGGGGAGCCATTCTTCTGGCTGCCGCGCACCACGACCTTATGATTGCCGAGTACGCGCCGCGGCAGATCAAGAAGGCGGTGGTGGGCACGGGCAACGCCACGAAGGAGCAGGTCGGGTTCATGGTGAAGCAGCAGTTGCGGCTGAAGGAAGTGCCGACGCCGGCCGATGCGGCGGACGGAGTCGCCGCGGCGCTCTGCCACTGCCTCATGGGAGGCAGACCCGCATGAGGGTGTCCCGTTGATCTCCCGGCTGCAGGGCACCGTCCTCTCCCGCGATACGGACCGCATCGAGGTCGAGACGACGGGCGGTGTGGTCTACGAGGTGGAGGTGCCCCTGACGGTGTTGCAGCGATTGCCCGAGCCCGGAGGCGCGGTCGAGATCCGCACCGTACAGGTCGTGACCGACAGCTCGGCCGCGTTGTACGGCTTCGTCGACGGACACGAGCGCATGCTCTTCCAGCGCCTCCTGACCGCGTCGGGTGTCGGTGCCAAGGTGGCGCTGGCGATGATGTCCACGTTCTCCGCCGAGCGCCTCGCCCGGGCCCTCGTCGAGAAGGACCACACGGCGCTACAGCAGGTCAGCGGAATCGGGCGCAAGAAGGCGGAGAAGATCGCATTGGAGCTCGCCGACAAGGTGGCGGACCTGGCGATCGTGACGCCGGCGGAGCCGGACCGCGCCAGCGGGGCACAGGAGGCCGTGCAGGCCCTGGTCGCGTTGGGGTACACCTTCGGGGACGCGGATCGGGCGGTCCGCGACGTGCTCGAGGCAGGTGCGCCCGAGACCACCGAGGAGCTGATCCGCCTGGCGCTGGCCAGATAGAGGCACGATGACGGAACGCACGCAGATCACGACACCCGAGTCCCTGGACGACGACCTTCGGGTCGAGCCGACTCTTCGGCCGAGTCGGCTGGCTGAGTTCATCGGTCAGGCGAAGGTGCGCGACGCGCTCTCGATCGCCATCGAGGCGGCCACCCAGCGGCGCGAGCCGCTCGATCACATCCTGTTCCACGGCCCCCCGGGCCTCGGAAAGACCACCCTGGCCTCCCTGCTGGCCCGGGAGATGGGCGTCAACATCAAGACCACGTCCGGTCCGGTCCTCGAGAAGCCGGCCGACCTCGTGGGCATCCTGACGAACCAGCGCGAGGGCGACATCCTCTTCATCGACGAGATCCACCGTCTGCGGCCCATCATCGAGGAGTTTCTCTATCCGGCGATGGAGGACTGGCAGGTGGACATCCGCCTGTCCGACGGACCGAAGGCGCAGACGATGACGATGAAGATCGAACGGTTCACCCTCGTCGGGGCGACCACGCGCTTCGGGTCGCTCACGGCGCCGATGCGGGCGCGCTTCGGGATCGTCCAGCGCCTGAACTACTACCCGCCCGAGGAGCTGGTCACGATCGTGCGCCGCAGCGCCGAGATCCTCGGGGTCGAGGCGAGCGAGGAGGGGGCGTTCGAGATCGCGAAGAGGTCTCGCGGCACGCCCCGGGTCGCGAACCGTCTGCTCCGGCGCGTCCGGGACTTCGCCCAGGTACGGGCCGACGGTCGGATCGACGACTCCGTGGCTGCGCAGGCGCTGGCGCTTCTGGACGTCGACGAGTATGGCCTCGACGAGATGGACGCGCACGTGCTGAAGACCCTGATCGAGAAATTCGAGGGAGGGCCGGTGGGCCTGAACTCCCTGGCGGTCGCGATGGGAGAGGACGCGACCACGCTGGAGGAGGTGTACGAGCCATTCCTCATCATGGAAGGCTTCCTCCAGCGGACGCCTCAGGGGCGGATTGCCACGCCGCGCGCGTTCCGGCGGTTCGGGTATACGCTGCCCGAGGACCGCGGCGGCCGAGGCGGGCGCCCGGGGGCGCAGGGCTCCCTCTTCGTCGAGGAATGACCTCCACGCGAGCGCGGCGCGGCGCGTGGGCGCTCGTCGCCGCCCTGGCGGTCGCCTCCGTGGCGTGCTCGCCCCCGGCGCCCGAGGAGCAGCCGGAGCTGGAGAGCGCGGCGCTGGTGCTTCCGGGCTTCGACTCCATCTCCGTTCCCCTCGTCGACGGGGAAGGCACCCTCCGGGACGAGGAGGGCACGCTGCGCGTCCGGGCCGCGCTCACGGACTGGCGGGTGGAGGAAGACCTGGACGGGGACGGCGTCCTGGATGCCGTCGTGGTGGCGTGGAGCTCGGGAGGCGGCAGCGGGACGTTCATGGAGGTCGTGCATTTCCGACTGGAGGAGGACACCCCTCGCACCGCTCGTTGGACGTGGTCCGGGTCCGCAGCGCTCGGAGACCGCGTCCGGATTCGTGCGATGGCGCTCACCGACGGCCTCGTGGAGCTGCACGTGACCGAGCACGGTCCCGACGATCCGATGTGCTGCCCGACCGTGGAGACGATCCGTGCCTTCGAGGTTCGTGACGGAACTCTGGTGCCCGCCGCCGGTCGATGAGGGTCTCGGACTTCGACTATGACCTGCCGCCGGAGCTGATCGCGCAACGCCCTGCGGACCGGCGCGACGCGAGCCGGCTACTCGTGGTGCCACCGGCCGGATCGTTCGAGCATCGTCGCTTTGCGGACCTCCCGGAGCTGCTGGAGCCGGGGGACGTCATCGTGGTGAACGAGAGCCGCGTCTTTCCGGCGCGTCTCCGGGGTCGGAAGCCCACCGGAGCCGAGGCCGAGGTGCTACTCGTCCGCCCGATCCAGTCGGGCGACCCGTCCGAGGCCGCCGGACAGCGTCATGCACATCCCCCTGCCTGGGATGCGTCGAGCCGCCTCTGGGAGGCGCTGGTGCGCCCCGGGGGCAAGCTCAAGCCCGGCCGCACGGTGATCGTCTCCGACGAGCTCTCGATCGAGATCGTGGATACACTGCCGTCCGGCAACCGCGTCGTGCGGCTGGAAGCCGAGGGGCCGGTGGAAGAGGTGCTGGAGCGGCTCGGGCACATACCGCTCCCGCCGTATATCGAACGTCCGGACGACCTCGAGGACCGAAGCCGATACCAGACGGTGTACGCGCGCGAGCGCGGCTCGATCGCCGCACCCACGGCGGGTCTGCACTTCACCGAGGACGTGCTGCGTCGCATCGAGGAGCTGGGCGTGCTGCGGGCCGCGATCACGCTTCACGTGGGGGTCGGGACGTTCCGGCCGGTCGAAGTGGAAGACCCGGCCGAGCACCCCATGCATGCGGAGTGGTACTCGATCGCGGATTCGGCGGCGGAGGCGATCGAGGGGGCCAGGCAGTCTGGTGGTCGCGTCTGGGCGGTGGGAACGACCGCGGTCCGCACGCTGGAGAGCGCGGTCGACGAGCTGGGGCGTGTCCGTCCCGGCCAGG
>Ga0209536_100003982_pt1 | contig 23500 bp, 15 predicted proteins | sample DeeMarSeWOR28_12_FD_187461 | JGI IMG/M metagenome (GOLD analysis project Ga0209536, IMG submission 187461) | Marine sediment microbial communities from White Oak River estuary, North Carolina - WOR-2-8_12 (SPAdes) (version 2) | ecosystem: Environmental > Aquatic > Marine > Intertidal zone >...
AGACATTGCCTCTCTGCGCTTGCGGGCGCTGATAATCCCGAAAACCAGCACGGCAATAAATATCGGGATGAAGATGAAGATCATCAGGTGTGGCATCTATAATCCCTCATGGATATTCATGATTTCCGATACCGGCTCTTGCGGGCACACGTTTTCGATTGACGATTATTCAGGCCTTTGATCAGACGTACCAGACGGGCCGCACGGATTATAGCCAACTTGAACGTACTGGGCAACTACATTGCTGGGGACATCACCCTGCACTGCAGGACTCACGACGATCCAAGAATGGACTTGTTGTCATTGCGAGGAGCGGAGCGACGCGGCAATCTCAAACCTCGCGCGAGTTGAGGTTGCTTCCCCTTCGACTCCGCTCAGGGCTAACGGCTTGCTTCGCTCGCAATGACAAAAAGTGCAACTTCTCGCGAAATGGAAGCCCATACGGATCCAGCAGGATCTGCCACACCCGACTCCACAGCGATCACGACGCTTTACGCACCGCAGCGATTTGGCTATCATAGACAAACGGCATACGGATGCGAACAAGAATGACTATCGAAGAAGTCAAAACTGAGGCTCAGATAGAAACCGTCGCGCGGCTGGCCAACGAGATATGGAATCAGCACTTCGTACCGATCATCGGCAAGGCCCAGGTCGATTATATGCTGGAGAAGTTCCAGTCGAAGAAGGCGATATCCGAGCAGATTGAAAACGGCTACTCGTATTACCTGCTAAAGGCCGGCGATGAGTATGTAGGATACACGGGAGTGTGTCCCAAAGAAGACGGACTTTTTCTGAGCAAGCTCTATATCAGGGCTTCTCAGCGCGGCAAAGGTCTGGGGAGAGAAGCAATTGAATTTCTTGGGGAGCTTGCCGGAAGAAAAGGACTGAGCAAGATCACGCTTACGGTAAACAAGAACAATACGGATTCAATAAAGGCGTATGAGAAACTGGGCTTTGCGAACCTCGGCGTCTTTGTTCAGGACATCGGCAGCGGCTTTGTGATGGACGACTACAAGATGGAGAAGGTTGTCCGGCGGAAGGAACTCTGTTAGGGGCGTGGCTGTTCTGAGCGTGCCTCTCGGCTCATCGGTTGCGATCCTGAGCATTTGGGGGCTTCAACCTTGCGGCCATCTCTGGTATAGTACGTGTTTTGAAATGTTTGACTGAAGATCGGACGTTTTATGGCGTTACCGGTAGTTGCGATAATTGGCCGGCCCAATGTGGGCAAAAGCAGTCTGCTAAATGCGCTGGCGGGCCAGATGATCAGCATCGTCGAGCCGACGGCCGGCGTCACTAGAGACCGCGTCAGCACCATAATTGGAAGAGACGACCACTACTTCGAGCTCATCGACACCGGCGGATACGGAATTGTCGACAGCGATCGGCTGGGCGACCATATCGAGCAGCAAATCCTCCACGCGATCGAATCGGCCGATCTGGTGTTGTTCATGGTCGACATTCGCGATGGGATCGTGCCGTTGGATAAGACAATAGCACAGCTTCTGCGCAAAAACAACCTTGACGTCATCGGCGTCGCCAACAAGGCCGACACGGCAAAACTGTTCCCTGCGGCCGGGGAATTCTCCAGGCTAGGCTTTGGGGAATTCATGTGTATCTCGGCAGAGAACAATCTCAACAAGGCCGTTCTGCTCGACGAGATTTTCGATAGATTCTCATCCTCAGAGCGAGGTGAACCCGCCAAGCCGGTTATGAAGATCGCGATGGTCGGCAAACGAAACGCCGGCAAGAGCACTCTCGTCAACGCCATGGTCGGTTCCGAGAGGGTGATCGTCAGCGAGATGCCGGGGACGACCAGAGACGCTGTGGACGTTCGGTTCGAAAAGGACGGCAAGACCATTGTCGTTATCGACACTGCCGGGATACGAAAGAAGAACAAAATGGCCGACAGTATCGAGTTCTACAGCTATGTTCGTGTGACTCGCTCGATTCATCGTGCAGATGTTGTGTTGTTTATGATAGACGCTGCGCTGCCGCTGTCGCAAGTCGATAAGAAATTGGCCAGGTTCATAGTCGAAGAACACAAGAGCTGCATACTCGTTGTCAACAAATGGGATCTCGCAAAGGACTCGGCCGTCACCGAGGACTACGAGGAGTATTTGACCAAGGTTCTACCGGGTTTGAAATATGCGCCGTTGGCGTTTACGACCGCAAGTGAGTCCAAGAACGTCCAGAGCGTTCTGGATTTGGCTACGGAGATTTTCAAGCAGACGACGACCTGGATACCTACGGCCAAATTGAACAAGGCCTTTGAAACCATAAAACAAGAGAGAATAACTGCGGCCAGAAGGAGCAACAAGGGCTGGCCTAAGATCTATTATGCCACCCAGATTGCCGTCAATCCGATCACGATACTGATGTTTGTGAACGAACCTGAGCTGTTTGAAGATAACTATCTCAGATTCGTGGTAAATCGACTACGGTCGATGCTGCCGATCGAGGAGGTGCCGATAAGGCTGCTCACGCGAAGGCACAGAGAATAGCTCGTGACGGGCACATGCCGTGAAAGAGTAAGAAAAGATACAGGACACGAAAAATGGATGCACTCCTACTAATGCTGATTACCGGCGTGGGATACCTGATTGCCTACCACACGTACGGACGATTTCTGGCCAGGAAGATATTCAAGCTGGATAAACGTGTGACTGTTCCGTCCAGAGAGCTTTGCGATGGCATTGATTACGTGCCGGCTCGAAAGGGAATCATCTTCGGACATCACTATACTTCGATCGCCGGCACAGGCCCGATTGTGGGGCCCGCGATCGGGATCATCTGGGGGTGGGTGCCAGCCGTTCTGTGGGTATTCTTCGGCTCCATTTTCATAGGGGCGGTCCATGATTTCGGCTCGCTGGTGGTCTCGCTGCGAAACGAAGGCAAGAGCCTGTCGGAAATTGCCTCCAAGTATATCAACATGCGCGTCAGGTTCATATTCTTTGCCGTCGTCTTTCTGAGCCTGCTCATTGTCATTGCAGTATTCGGCGTTGTTATTGCGACCGTATTTACGAGCTTTCCCAATGCGGTCATTCCTGTCTGGCTGCAAATACCCATAGCGCTGGGCCTTGGCTTTGCCGTCTATAAGAAAACCGCCAACGTTGCCATCGCTACGACCATAGCGGTGATCGGAATGTACGTATGCATTGCCGTCGGCAGTTTTCGCCCTGTCACGCTCGGCCCGGTCTTCGGCATCCCGCCCACCGGCCTGTGGGTCATAATCCTGCTGGTCTATGCCTGGGTGGCCTCGACTCTACCGGTGACGACGCTTCTTCAGCCAAGGGATTACATCAACGCCTGGCAGCTCTTCATCGCCATGGGGCTGCTGGTCGCAGGTATAGTGTTTTGCTCACTGTCGGGCAACCTGCCGTTGGTGGCACCTGCAGTCAATACCGATCTGCCGCCCAATGTTCCACCGATCTGGCCCTTCATGTTCGTGATAATTGCGTGCGGAGCGATAAGCGGCTTCCATTCACTCGTAGCTTCCGGCACGAGTTCGAAGCAAATCGCCGCGGAGCCGGACTGTCAGTTCGTAGGTTACGGCTCGATGCTATTGGAAGGCTTCTTGGCGGTGCTTGTCCTGGTTTGTGTGGCGGCAGGTTTGGGAATGTCGCTGAAGCTTGATGACGGTACAACCCTGGCCGGCCAAGCAGCCTGGCAACACCAGTACGGCACGTGGATAGGAGCCAAGGGGCTAGGCGATAAATTGGCGCCGGTGGTGATTGGTGCAGCCAATATGATGCGAAAGATCGGTATTCCCGAGACTGTTGGCATCACGCTTATGGGTGTGTTTATCGCGTCTTTCGCCGGCACTACCCTGGACACATCAACACGAATCCAGCGTTACGTGGTTAGCGAGCTGGCGACCGATCTGAGGATTCCCTTCCTGTCCAACAGATGGGCGGCTACCACTTTTGCCGTGCTTACCGCCGCCGGGCTTGCGTTCGCAACCGGTGCAGACGGCAAAGGTGCAATGTTGCTTTGGCCGTTGTTCGGAAGCGCCAATCAGCTTCTGGCTGCTCTGGCACTGCTGTTGGTGACACTATATCTGAGACGCAAGGGCGGAATGAAGTTTGTGGTGACGGCCGTGCCTTGTGTCGTCATGCTCGTGATTACAACATGGGCAATGGTGGAGAATGAGCTGGTTTTTATCAATAAGAAAAACTGGCTTCTGGTCACAATTGGTGGCGTGATATTTGCACTGGCCTTATGGATGACTGTCGAGGCTTTGCTGACCTTCAGATTGCAGTTGCCTACGGATTCTCATTGGAAGCAAGGCGTTCCAGCTTGAACCGGACGGTAACCGGATCCTGGTCGAGGACTATCTGGTTTCTGCGCACATACTCATCGGGGAAGTCGTATTTGAGTTCTCTTGACACCCAGTCCGTTGCTTCGGCGTCGTCGTCGTAGATTTCCAGACGTACCTGGTAGATCATGGCCTCGTACTCGTCCTTGGCCTGTTGGGTAGCCCTGATGCCGATCTCGCTCATGACTTCAATTCTATTGTCCAGCACCACTCTGTATTTGCCCTGTGTGATGGGACTGAAACAGAATGACACTCCCACCCCTCCGACTTTCAGTTTCTCGAGCAGATCTCCCGCCGGCGGCATCTTGACCTGCACAGGGCCGGCGTACCGTTTCTGGCCGTCCGCCAGGACAACAAATGGTATTTTCTCGATTGCCTCCGACCTTGCGCGCTCGATTTCGGCGGGTGTCAGCTCGACCCGAGCCGGTCGTTCCCGCCCCCAATTTTTAGGCAGAAACATGGTCACCGTTGCCGGAGTGATGCTCTCGAAATCTTGAGATCTTCGACTTTCATCAAAAAAGCATCCAACGGTCAGTGACGTTTCGACGAGCATTTCGACGTTGACGGTGAGCGTATTCGGTTCACAGGATTCGACCGTAACGCCGGTGAGTTCTCCTATTTCGCTGCTCCTGTTCCTGAGAAAGTCCAGGACTGTCAAGGGATGTGATCCGGGGGTAGTCATTTCTATCAACTCAGGATTCAGAGAAAAATCAAGGTCCAGCATCCCGTTGCTCAGCTCTCGCTCTACCTCCGCTATTCTGGACGTCGGCCCCTTGAGCACAATATGCTTCATAGATATCGATGAGACAGGTGGCTCGCCCTCGTTTTGAAACGCAGCCCACAGAGCTGGATTGCTGGACTTGACGATGCTTATAGAAACGTTCGGGACCAGGAGTGTCTCATCCACGGCCAGATCTGCCCAGACCCATATCAGGACCGTAAGCAATGCCACGATAGCTATCTTGCTGTACTTGATTTTTCTTGACATTAGCCTTCGTATCATGTATCCAGCTTAATCCCACTCATAAGATTTCGCTTGCAAGACGCTCTATCAACTCGGATTTATCCATGTTTCGAATGAGTTTTCCGTTCTCGGCAAGAGAGACAATGCCGGTCTCCTCGCTTGCCACCAGGCAAAGGGCGTCCGAACCGGTTGTAATGCCTATGGCGGCACGGTGACGTGAGCCAAGACCTATGCTGGCCGAGCCGACAGCCTCAGCCAGCGGTAGCTGCACCCTGGCGGCCACTATCCTGTCGCCTCGTATCACAACAGCCATGTCGTGCAGAGCCGTGCCGGGTTGAAAGATAGTCTTGAGCAACTCGGATGTCACCTTGGCGTCGACTCTGACGCCGGTCTCTATGAATTCGCCAAGCGCCACCCGCTTTTCGATGACAATAATGGCCCCGATTCTGGCGGCCGAAAGCTCCGTCACAGCCGATACCAGCTCCTCTGCCGTCCTCGACAACTGCTGGGACGCGCTTGACCATAAATGACTCTGGCCTATTCGCATCAGGGCTCTTCGCACTTCCGGCTGAAACGCCGCGACTGCGACGATCAGAACGCCGATCAAAAAGCCGTTATAGAGGTACTGAAGTCGTTCGAGATGAAACCGGCCCACGACCAGTTTGAGGACCAGAACGCCGACAATGAGGATGAACATGACGGCGCGGAATAACCTTTCGCCGCGCGTGCCTTCGAGAAAGTCTACTACCCAGTAAACAACCAAGCCTATAAAGATCAATTCGATGGCAACATTATACCATTCAAGAGTTGCAACCCGGCGGAGATAATCGACGAAAGTGACCACAAGTCAAATCCATTGACGATTTACGGTTTACGATTCTTGTTTTGCGACAATTCGGCAAGTCGGCAGTCAAGAACAGGACTTACTTACCGAAACGCTCTGCATAACTTCTCCCTATTTCACTGGCAATGGGCATCACCATGGCATAAGAAACGCCCTTAATCAAGAGGCGATTATACCTGTGGCCGAACTTGCTGTCAACGAAAAAGCCCGGGTTGAGCCCCGGTTGAGACCGCCTGGCACGATCAGCAGTTGCATCATGTCAGTAATCGTTCCCGTTGGGAAAAGTTGAAGAGGTTTACGTCCGTAAACGTATTGGGTCAGAGGTTCTCACATTATTGCTGATGGGCCGTCGTGAGCTGCGATTTGTGAGAAGTAGCTACCTGCCGCGGGCACGCTCTTAAGGGCAGCATCCTGTATAACGCAGGCAATATTTCCCGGCTGGGCGTCGGGCGGCAGTCACGCCGGTCGATTATCGGAACTGCCTGCACGGCTTGGCCTCAAAGATGCAGTCCTTGAATCTGAATTTGGAGCTGTGCAGACTCGAGCAGCCGCCCTACTTGTTGCTCATTATTGTGCCGACATATGCCGATATTATGTCCGGGTGAAGGCTTGGCGAGCAGGCTCCGGCGATGAATCGCGTCAGTCATGCACACAACAGTACCAGGCCCGCAGTCATGCGCCCAAGAACTGCCTTGTCCCGATTGGGAGTGGATACACGCAGACTGCAAAAAATCGAGATAAAGCACGCTGTGAAAAATGTTGGGAACAACTCATGAAGAACAACGAGCGACTTAGCGATCTGATCGAAATTGAGGCGAGGGGCGTTTCTTCTGATTGCTTGATTACCTGCTCGCGAACCTGGCTGACTGTGGCCGATGTGATGAGCAAGAATGTGGCAACCATCTCTCCGAATGAAACGGTGGTTTCAGCAGCTAAGATGATGTCGGAGAAGAGAGTTTCATGTTTGGCCGTGATGGACGGTGGGCAGGTGGCAGGGATCCTCACAGAGACGGACATGCTCAGGAGGGTCGCCAGAAATGGCAAGCATTTTTATCATTCAACGCTTGAGCAGATTATGTCTGGTACTGTGAAAAGCGTATCTGGCGACATGTCCGTCCTTGAGGCAAGCAATATCATGAGCGAGACGCGCATCAAGCGGCTGCCAGTCCTTGAGCAGGGCAAACTCGTTGGGATTGTCACGCAAACAGACCTGGTTCGAGCGCTGACATCTTATGGATTGTGGAGGGATGTTTCCGAGATCATGAGCCGCGATGTGGCGGTAATTCCGGAAAATGCCACCGTAGCCAAGGCCGCAGAGCTGATGACCTTGCGGAGGATATCGTGCATTGTGGTCCTGGACGGTGGCGAGGCCACGGGAGTCCTCACGCAAAAGGACATGCTCAGGCGAGTAGTTGCACTGCAAAGAGATCCTGTTCGCGTCAGGGTGCGGGACGTTATGTCTTCTCCAGTAGCAAGCGTTGCCGCAAACTGTTCGGTTTTCAGTGCCAGCAAGATGATGGAAGAAATGAACGTGCGCAGGCTGGTGGTTACCGAGGGCAAGGAGTTGGCCGGAGTGGTGACTCAAACGGACATTTTCCGGGCGGTTCGGGATAAGCTGCAAGCGGAAGAAGAACGGAATCTGAGCTTGTTGGACAAATCCAACAACAGTGTCTATACAACCGACCTGGACGGTGTGATAACCTATGTTAACCCCGCGTTCATGAGACTTCTGGAAGTTTCCGATCCGGCTGAACTCGTCGGCAAATGCTTTCTGCCTGAACGTTTTGGCCTGGACTCGCGAGCAAGAAACGTGTTTTTGCGGGAACTGAAAAAAGGAAGCGTCGAGAGCACGGAGCTGACTCTGAAGACTTACAAGGGCAAGCGGGTACACGTAACCCTCTTTCCAAGCGTCACCAGGAACAGCCGCGGCGCGATCAACGGCAGTCAGGGGATAGTCTACGACGTCACCGCCAAGAAGGAGTTAGTGGCGCTTAGAGAAGCTGAGCAAGAGTTAGAGAATGTGAACAAGGACCTGGCATCGGCCGTAAGAGAGCTTCAACGTGCGAACAAGGAGCTTCAGGAGTTCGCACACATAGCCGCTCACGACCTGAAGACACCTCTGAGGGCAATAGGAACCATCGCCGACTGTATATCAACTGACTATAGCGACAAGTTCGACGACCAGGGCAAGGAACAGGTCAGACTGCTTGTTGGAAAGACAAGGCAGATGAGCGCTCTGGTCGACGACGTCCTGCAATACTCCAGGCTTGGACGAGATAACCACAAGAGGCGACCGATCAAGTTGAACGCGATTCTATCGCAAATAATTTCCGAGACCCCTCCGCCGGAGAATATTGAAATAGTTATCGAGAACAATCTGCCAACCATAATGTGCGAAAAAACGCAGATCTTGCAGGTCTTTCAAAACTTGCTGTGCAACGCAATAAAACATATGGATAAGCCCAAGGGGCAAATCAGAGTTGGTTGTGTCGAGGAGGACAATTTCTGGAAATTCAGCGTCACCGACAACGGACCCGGAATCGACAAAAGGCACTTCGAGAAGATCTTCAAGATGTTCCAGACGCTCTCACCGCGAGCCGACGTCGATAGCACGGGCATCGGACTTTCCATCGTGCGGAAGATTGCCGAACTCAACGGCGGTAACGCCTGGGTGGAATCCGAAGTCGGCAAAGGAAGCACTTTCTTTTTCACGCTGCAAAAAGTAGCGTCCTGATGTCATAGCCTGGCCAAGGTGCCAAGCTGCATTTGCCGTCGGAGGCGGCGCATATCGCCACACCGAACGCGAGCATTTCAATTGCCCTGCGACCGGAACTTAGCCTGCCGGAGAAACACCCTCTGTATTTGACCGGACCGGGATTTTGATTTGACTGGGGCCGTTGACTCGGTTACACTCCTGGCGCTCACTTTGTTTCTTCGTCGAGCGGGTCAAAACGTTGGAATATTTATCGAAATGGCTATTGTTTTCTGGTCACCTGATACGATTTGAGGAGTTCAAAGTCATGAAGAAGAAATTAACCAATCGGCGTCATTTCCTGAGGGGGGCTGTCAGTGCCGCAGCCGGGGCGGCAGGTTTTCCGTATGTGGTTTCATCTTCGGCGCTGGGCGGCGCGGGAACGGTTGCGCCCAGCGAACGAATCACGGTTGGCGCTGTCGGTGTAGGCCCGCAGGGAAGCGGCGTGATGCGCAACTTCCTGAGGCAAAGCGACGCCCAGGTCGTGGCGGTCTGCGACGTAAAGAGCCATGTTCTGAAGGCCGCCCAGGAGCTGGTGAACGGGCACTACAACAGCACGGGGTGCAAAGCCTACAAGGACTTCCGCGAGGTAATGGCACGCGACGACATTGACGTCATTCTCGCGGCACCGCCGGACCACTGGCATGTGCTGATCGCACTGGCCGCGGTTAGATCGGGCAAAGACGTATACCTGGAAAAACCGATGGGCTTAAGTCTTGCCCAGGACAAGGCGCTGCGCGCTGCAGTGCATCGCAATGGCAGAGTCTTTCAGTTCGGAACCCAGCAGCGCTCGAGTCGCAATTTTCGCTTCGCCTGCGAGCTGGCACTGAACGGCAGGCTCGGCAAGATGCGTACAATAAATGTCTGGTCTCCCGGCAGCTCCCAGGGCGGGGACGCAACGCCGGTGCCCGTGCCCGAGTGGCTCGATTACGAAAGGTGGCTGGGGCCGGCTCCCTACACGCCCTATACAAAAGACCGCTGCTCGAATGCGCTCTGGTGGTTTATCTCCGACTATGCGCTCGGCTTTATCGCCGGCTGGGGTATCCACCCGATCGATATCGCATTCTGGGGTGGTGGCAAAGCTGTCACCACACCGCTGACGATTGAGGGCAAGGGTACATGGCCCACGAAAGGCGTGTGCGATACCGCGATGAACTGGAACGTCGTGATAACATACGACAGCGGCCTGACAATGAACTTCACCGGCGACCCGTTCCCCAAGGAGTGGGCCGAGCGTTACGGCAGAACGACAAGTCACGGCACGGCTTTCGAGGGAGACGACGGCTGGGTTCACGTTGACCGTTCCGGAATCAACGCCCAGCCGAAGGAGTTGCTGCAGACCGAATTCGGGTCCTCGGATGTCCGTTTGCCCGAGAGCAACAATCACGTGCGTAACCTGCTGGACTGCGTCAAGACCAGGGGCAAGACGGTGTCCCATATTGATGACGCCGTACAGGGCGATATACTGTGCCATATCAGCGACATTGCAATAAGGCTCGAGGAGAAACTCAGATGGGACCCGAAGGCCGAGCGGTTTGAGAATAACGATGCCGCCAACCGCCGGCTCTCCAGGCCGATGCGCAGTCCATGGACGCTGTAAGCAATCACGACCGTTTAGGCTTCTACAGAAGCGCAGAACTCTCAAAACTGATTATTAAGGAGAAGTAAAGATGACCAGGAAGTTAATGTTACTATTGCTGTTTGTGAGTTTGATTGTTGCTGGATGCCAGATGACGCCGGAGAAGAAGCCTCTTTCTCAGGCAGGCCCGTGGCAGAGCCTTTTTGACGGCGAAAGCCTCGACGGTTGGAAGGCGAGCGAGAACAAGGACACGTTCTCTGTCAGCGATGGCAAGATTATCGTCGCCGGACCTCGCAGTCACCTGTTCTATGTCGGGCCTGTCAATGACGCCAACTTCACGAATTTCGAGTTCAAAGCTGACGTAATGACCACCGAGGGCTCCAACTCCGGCATATACTTCCACACTGAGTACCAGGAAAGAGGCTGGCCCTCGAAGGGCTTCGAATGCCAGGTCAACACTACCCACAGTGATCGCAAGAAGACCGGAGGCCTGTACGATGTCCAGGACGTGATCGACGATGCACCGTCTGTTGACGATCAATGGTTCCACTACTACATCAGGGTTGAGGGCAACCACGTCATCGTCCAGATTGACGGCAAGACTACGGTGGCCTGGACGCAGCCAGAAGACTGGGAGCGGTCCGGCCGTAGGATCGCCCAGGGCACCTTCGCCCTGCAAGGTCACGATCCCAAGAGCGTAGTTCACTACAAGAACATAATGGTCAGGGTACCGCCTGCGCCGATGGATTGACCAATGTGTGCGCGAAATTGGAGGGCCGGTATACCCGTGTAGGGTAGTAAATTCCCGCGGGCAAAACCATCACCTGTTATTGTAAGGCCACTTACCCGCGCAAGAACGGGAATTTTCAATCGGGAGCAACTATAACAAATGGCACAGGAGAAAGAACTGTTGAACCGGCGCCAGTTCATTGCCCAGTCCGCCGCCGCTACCTCGAGCTTTGCGATTGTGAAGCCATCCGCCGTTCGCGGTTCGGCGGCAAACTCCCGAGTTGAGGTCGGCTGCATCGGCCTTGGCGGTCGCGGCAGCCTTATTGCCCGGATGCTCAGCGAGCACGAAGGTTTCCAGATTACCTCGGCCGCGGATTATTTTCCTGAGGTTGTGGAGTCGATCGGTGAGAAACTCGGTGTCCCTAGAAGGCGCCGGTTTTGCGGTCTATCCGGTTACAAGGGGCTGCTTGCCAGCAAGGTCGATGCGGTGTTCTGCGAGACGCCGCCTTGTTTCTTTGGCGAGCATGTTACCGCTGCGGTCAGCGCGGGTTCTCACGTATACCTGGCCAAGCCGGTCGCATGTGATGTCACGGGGTGCCTGGCGATCCTGGAGGCTGCGAAAAAGGCATCGAGAAACAAGCAGGTCGTCCTGGTGGATTTTCAGACGCGCACCGAACCGTTTATTATCGAAGCTGTCAAACGCACGCACTCCGGGCTCATCGGCAAGCTCGCAATGATCAGCTCGTTCTATACCGACGACGGTTTTTCCGATCCGCCGTTGACAGACAACATCGAGAGCCGGTTGCAGCGCCTCATCTGGGTCAACGACATCGCTATTGGCGGCGGCCAGCTGGTTGCCGCAGGCATTCATGCGATCGACGTCGCTCTTTGGATTGCCGGCGCGCACCCGATCAGTGCCGTGGGCTGCTCGCGAACCGCAAGAAGCAATCCCCACGGTGACGCCGCTGACGTCTATTCTTTCACCTACCAATTTGAGAATGGGCTTATCCAGAATCACCGCGAAGAGCACCTGCCGAACACGCACGGTTTCAATTGTACCTGCATGGCCTTTGGCCAGGATGGTCATGCGCTGACGAACTACGCCGGCAACGTCATGGTGCGTGGAAACAAGGGAGGCTACCGGGGCGGGGAGGTAACGAATCTCTACAACAACGGGATTAAGCGCAACCTCGATACCTTCTGTCACAGCATTGTCAACGGAGTCTATGACAATCCCACGGTAGAGCCCAGTGTAAATGCCACGCTGGCGTGCATCCTCGGCCGTGAGGCGGCGAAACGAAAGACACGGCTCACCTGGGACGAGATGGTCAGAGCCAATGAGAGGATCGAGGTTGATCTTACCGGTCTGAAGGCATGAGACCTTCTTATCTATAAGACCCGAATGGAGAACCGGTCAGGCCTGGACTTGCGCCGAATCCACCGCCAAGGTTACCGAATCCGCCACCTAAACCAGGCATCATGCCGCCCATACCCGGCATCATCCCGCCTTGGGCTCCAAATCCTCCGCCGAAGGGCATTCCAAACCCACCCATCATTCCCATTCCCGGCATGCCGAAGCCAAATCCCGGGAAACCATAGGAGGGCTGACCCACCAAATCCGTTACATCATAGACGCGAGTCACCATTCTCTTGGGAAGAGTCCCCAATGTTGAAATGACAATTACGCCGTCGTCAACAACATACCCCAATCTTTCAGGGGATCCTCCCGAGACTCCGTCCAACAGAGATTTAAGGTGCCTGCTGAGCGAAACTCCGGATACGCCGTCGATTCCTATCGGGGTCTCCGGATTTATATCAGCATTCTCCTCCAGATCTTTCCACAGGACTACTATATTTAATGGTGGGAAGGTTGAATTACGCAATATTTCAACGGCTTCACTGAGAGGCATCTGAGGCGTGAAGGTCGACGGGTCCATTAGATTAGCTGGTCCGCTCCTTACCACAGGAACTCTCTCGAGTCTCTGAGGTTCACCACCACTGGCTTGTGTGGCAGGATTGTCTTTATTTCCCGTTTTGACTTCGGCGTTGCCTGATTTTTCAGCAGCCTCTACATGCTCGTCGGAGGTGATCGGCTTCTTTTCGTAGAGCTTGACCGATTGGGAACTTCGCCGTTTGACAACGTGCCTGTATAACGGCGTATTCTTGAAAGAAGACTTTGCGTAAGAACTGCCAGTGCCAAGTATTATCAATAAGCTGAGCAAACCAATGCCATGTCTCAGTCTGGATTTGTCAAGTCCATTTTCCATAATCTCACCCCAAGCAAAAAGCCGCAAGTGCCGGCAACCGCAATTTCTCATTCACTCTTCGGATTCCCCACAACGCATGACGTTCAACAATATCATATTCTCATCGAAATCGCAACAATTTTCTGCTCCTCCGGATGATGACGGATGATGAGCAGGTAGGCTTTCGACTGGCATCGCCGCCCTGGCAGCAGGGTCAATAGGACAAACGGCATGGGGCAGGGGGCGAGGGCCTTGCGTCGAATGGACCGTTTTCTTTCGGCCCTCATCTTCTTGCCCCCGCTTTCCCGGGGCAGGTCCCCCTGCGAAAGCAGGGGAAGGGCCAAAAGAAAGCTTGTCTTGCACGTTGATATTGTTACTCTCAGAGAAGGAATCGTGCCTGGGTGATATTGGCCTCTCGTCGATAGTCTGCTCCGTCCTGATCCAATTGACGGCTGCTGAGCCGTAACAGTGGGCCGTTTCTGTAGGGGATCTGCTCGAGGGTCAGCGGCATCTGGGCGGGGCTTTCCAGCGCATCTTCGTACACCTCCAACAGGGTTCTTCGGTTTTGTACGGGCGAGAGCTTTCCAATGGTCGCCATGTTGAAATTGTGGCAGGCCATGCTTTTCGCCACGCCGGGATTGCTCAGGATATAACGCAGGTGGGCCTCAAAGGCCGATGCCTCATCGGACTGCGCAGTGTTTCTCCGGTCGACCAGCATTGCACCACCTGTGCCAAACAGTTCTTCGACGTGCTGCATGGGACCACCGGTCGCCGTGATCACCGCCATTCCGGAAGCCGCCGCCTCCAAAAAGACGATGCCCAGTCCCTCGAACTTTGAAGGATGAAAGAGGATATGCGCCCCCCTCAGAACCGACAGGGTTTGCTTGTGGCCAAGTGACTGGTGATGCACCACAGAAGTTGGCGGTTTGCATAGCTTCCGCAGTTGCTCCTGCGGAACATTTCCTATATACACGAATCGGTCCGACGAAAACTCACGTGATAAGCGGTTGAATATCTCCAGGGCCATCCGTCCATTCTTGCTCTCGTAATCTCTTCCGCAGAACACTACTGTGAGCGGTCCGCTCTTGCTCCACTTTGCCTCCATCGCATCTTTCGGACAGCTTTCTTGCGCGGGGTACAGAACCCGTATCTTCGAGAGATACTTTTCTGCAAGTTCTCCGACGTCGAGCTTGCCTAACCATACTCGGGCATCGCGGACTGTGGACTCGCTGCGGCAGAGAATCGCTTTGCAACTCGGATGGGCGTATGCCGTGAGCATGTTCGTTGCTCTGGTGAGGATGTTCTTCTGCAAATCCTTGGACCATTCTTCGCGAAATGCGCTTCTAAACTCCTGACTCAGAAAGTGGCGCCCACACACGACCGGAAAGACGAAATCGTCCGTGTCTGTCACCCACGCCTTGCGATTCAAAACCGGCCACCGCGCCGTATGGACAATTGCCCGGCCCGGTCCGAAGTCAACAAACTCTCCCCAGTGGAAGCAGCTGAATGGTGACTCGTGCTGCTCATCGGCCATTACGAATGTGTGTGTAGAATCCTTTCTTCTGTATTGGAAGTCCGGCCCAAGCAGCTTTCCAAATGCATTATGCACGCCGACGTGCAGATCTATCTTCGGCCCGAGCAAGACCCGGTGAGTTGCTTGCCCTTTCGATCTCCGCGGTTTCCTGGCTCTGCTGGGCCCTTCTTGTGAGGACATTTTGGGCTCATCGGCCATTCGATCGCGGATATGGGTGATCAGGTCCCGCAATCCGCAGCAATCGTCGCGGTGGCCTTTGTTGTGTCGGATCGAGACATAACGCTCGTGGGGGCACCAGCCATTGCATACGGGAAATTCCGGACATCCTCTCATTGCCTTGGTGGCTTCGCGGTACTCCTTTTTCAGCTGGAGCAGTACTGAGTTTTTGGCTATCTTTGCGAAGCTGGTGTTCATGATATTGCCCAGTGTGTATCGGCTGTCGCCCGAGAACACATCGCATGCCGTCACGCTGCCGTCGGCCTCGATTGAGTAATAATGGCCCCAGCATTTGCCGCTCAGTGTGCAGCATCGCCCTGATACGCCCCTGATCTGCGCCTTCAAGAGTTCCAGCTCTCGAATCTTCACATTCTGGTCGCCGCGATCGAGCCAGGCATCGTAAAGGTCCATCAAGAACGCATTCACCCTTGCAGGCTCAATGTAGTGCGAGGTTGTTGTGCCGCATTCAGCCGCCGGTTGATTTCGTGGCTTGGCTGGAAGAACCCCGAAACTGCGAATGCCCTGCCCTACCAAAAAATCGAGAAGTCTTTCCGCTCCGAACTCGAGTGTCCCTTCATCTACGACAACAAGGCCTGAGAATTGCACTTCGTATTGCTTCAGGAGATTCAATCCCGCAATCACCTCGTCGTAACTGCCTTTGCCCGAGCGGTAGCTGCGGTGGCTGTTGTGAAGGTGTGCGGGGCCGTCAATACTTATTCCCACCTGGATCTTGTTGTCCCGGAAAAAACGCGCCCACGCCGGTGTCAGTTTTGTCGCGTTGGTCTGAAAGGTGTTTGAAACCTTCTGTCCCTCTCGCCGCAGGCGCGCTTGCACCAACAGGGCCTTCTCATAGAAGGATATCGGCAGCAGTGTGGGCTCGCCCCCATGCCAGATGTAGCGTACGTACTCGTAATCAGCCAGTGCGCTGGCAATCATGCGTGCTAACACGCCAAAGCCCATGACCTCCTTGTGGCTGCTGCGCCAGTCCTGGCAGTATGCGCAGCGCAGCGTGCACCGCCGCGTTGCCTTGACTATCAGCGACAGATCGGCCAGCGCAGGATGTTGCTTTCTTTTCGATCTCTTTTCGAGCGAATGGAGGACAGCTTCCTCATCACCGCTGAGAAAGTCCGATGTCTTGAGGCAAAGAAAGCGATCCAACGGCTCCATTGCCCGCAGCAGCATTTCGCAGAGAGCCTGCTTCTTGTGTGCCGGCAGGGTGAGTGCGTACTCGCTCAGACTCTCGGCGAGGCGGCGCATGTCCTGCTCACTCAAGGAACTTCTCGTTCGTAACTTGCTAGGCACGTCAACACCAGTTTGCTGCAATTTTCGACAGGCCAGATCCGCTGCTAACAGCCATACGCTTTCGGCCAAATGCAACCGTACGCTTTCGGCCAAATGTAACCGTACGCTTTCGGCCAAATAGAGCCACCTGCTGCCAAGCTGCTCGTGGGCAAGTCAGATTTGTAGCTTGCCATTGCACGCATCACAGCCTCCTTTATTCTGACATCCTCGATATTTGTTCTCTTAGCCACATCCTTGTCCTCCTCCTTGGGGTCTTTGGACCCGCGCGACTTGGAGTAGTCCTTGTACCCGCCAGACTCGGTGCGGGATAAGAGCCACTTCAAAAGGGTCTGCCGCTGCTTCTGCTCCTGCGTGGTCCCCTCCTCTGCCCATTCCTGTAGTGCGTTCGCGAATTCTGCCACCTCTCTTTTTCCCATTGTGCACCTCTGAGTAATTATTAAGGAATCAATTTGAGAAGAAACGTGTGCTTGTGCCGACGGATAGCCGCACGTCATTTGGCCCTCTGATCCTGCTGCTCGCTCCTTTTGTCTTGCGATTTCATGATATCTCCTTTCTAATCACGCTTGCCTCGCTTCGACGATGAAGGTGATTTTCCAGGACATAGGGCCTGCAAACTGCACATGTCTTTGGCGAATGAATCTCTGATAAATCCAGGCCCAGCAGTCATGGCGATGTCCTCGTAATTACGAGTATTCATGAACTACCTCCTGTCCAGATTCGACGAAAGCGCAATAATCCCTGCCGCTCTTTGCAATGCAACCATCGTGCTTCTATTACCGGTCCGCCCGACTCAAGAAACACACATCTGCTAAAAACAAGACTTGCAGGTCGCTCGGTTAAATGAGTAGCATGCCATTATGCACTCTCAACACTATCCGATACGTGTGTACGTCTGTCAAGTATGTAGCAATATTTATTAAATCGGCCAACTCAGGACGTTGCCTGCTTCTTGATCTCTTCTCCAGCGAATGGAGGACCGCCTCTCAATCGCCGCTTAAAAAGTGCGATATCCTGGAGCAAAGAAAGCGATCCAACAGCTCCATTGCCCGCAGGAGCATTTCGCAGAGAGCCTGCTTCTTGTGTTCCGGCAGTGTGAGTGCGTACTCGCTCAGACTCTCTACGAGGCCGCGCACCTCCTGCTCACCAAAGCAACCTCTCGCTCGTAACGTGCTGGGCACGTCAACACCAGTTTGCTGCAATTATCTATAGGCTAGGTCCCGTGCTAACAACAGTACGCTTTGGGCCACATGGGAGCGTATGCCCTCGGCCACGTGGGACCACCTAGGGTCCAGGCGTAAGTGGGCAACCCAGGGTTAGGCATGCATTCTTCCAGTGCATGCCTAACAGCCTTCTGTATGTCAAAATCCTCGATATTTGTTCTCTCAACCACAAATTTGCCCCCGGTACCTTCGAACCGGTGCGCCACGGTGCGGGTCAAGAGCCACTTCACGAGGGTCTCCCGCTGCGTGTCCTGCCGTGCCCACATCTCTAGTTCTTCCGCGAATTCTTCCACCTCTGGACTTATTGTCTTGTCCGGTTTTCCCATTGCGAACCTCCCGTAGTAATTATCAAGGAATCAATTTGAGAAGAAACATCTGCTTGTGCCCGCAGATAGCCGCACGTCATCCGGCCCTCTAATCCTGTTCCTGGCCCCCTTGGTTTGCAGTTTCATGATAACTCCTTCCTATTTACGTTTCCTTCGCTTCGGTCATGAAGGTAGTCTTCCAAGATTTATGTGTCAGGCTGCCGGCCTTCCAGGCAGAGAAAATAGACCGCAAGTGTGCCGGACCAAAGCATCATTCGTCTTCTCCTTACTTCAACTCTTCAAACCAGTTTTGCACGACAATTAACTGATCCCCTGGGTAGTCGCTCATCCTCACCATCAGAAAACGCCCATCTTTCGAAACATCATAGTTTCTTCCGAGCCTGCCACCTGGTACTATCGCGTCGGACAATGTGAATAATTGTCTAGGTGTTCCCACGGAAAGGTTCGGCTCCGATGGAACAGTCACAGCCATCATTTCGCTGTCACACGTGTAATACAGCTCTCCCCCATTACGCGACCAAAGGGGATTTGTGGCCCCACGCGTTGGGACCATCCACTGCTGCCCGGCGTCGGGATATTCGCGAACATATATCTCTGGTGGCTGACCCGATTTCTGCAACACATAAGCAAGCCAGTTGCCGTCAGGCGATAAGGTTGGGTGGTATTCCCTGTGCTCAGTGTAGAGGACACGCTTCGGTTTCTGCTCGCCAGCCGTGTCGACAACCCAAATATCCTCCAGTGTGTCGGAATCATACACTGTACAAGCCAGGAGATTCTTTGACCACGAATGAGGGTGCAGGAAGAGTCCAGGGGAAGGCTTGCTTGCCAGCAGTATCGGATCGGCAGCGCCCACGACCTTATAAAACACACCCTTTGCCTCGATCCCGCGTACCCAACCCCAAAAGGCAATCCGCTCGTCATCCGGCGACCACTGTGGGTAACAGCTTTCACCCTCTTCCGTAAGAGGATACGACGTACGAAGCTCAATATCATAGACGTAAACGCGGATATTGTAATCTTCTGGCGACCTGATTTCTTCTTTTTGTGACCTGATCCCTACCGCTATTCGCTTGCCATTAGGTGAAATGCAGGGCTCCTCATAAGCGTCAGGCTCGGCGGCCAAGGGTTCCGGTAGACCGTTGGGGTCTAACCAGACTAACTCTTTCTTGCGACGCTCGGACGCTGCCAAATATATCATGGTTCCATTATTGGAAATTGCGATCTGTGGAGTATGTCTGATCTCGTCCAATGCTACGTTGTCGTTGCGAAGAGGGACCGGGGAGCCGGTGCGCTGGAGTTGCTCAACATCGAATGATACGGCCATCAGAACGTTGCCTTGCATAAAGATCAGGTGACCCGACCGGACGTACGTCGCGTAAGAAGCGTCGGGGAGGACAACTGTGGTTTCTTCGGTATCCAGTAAGAATGCCTTGACGCACGAGGGGCGCGAGTCGTTGGAATCGACGTGAGTATAGAGGATGGCATTGCCTCCCGGCAAGACTTGTGGGTAGTAATAGGAGTCTTCGTCATTTTCTAAATCCGGTAATAACAGGGTTTGGACCTTCCCCCCAGGATCCACTGATATTTGCTGTAAGCCGCGGTAGCCGTTGGGGTCACTGATGACTATGCCCAAATCGTCACTCCAGCTCCCGAACATCCACTTGCCGAGCTGAATGTCGTGCAGTTTTACGGGCTTGCCTCCGGCAAGTAAAACTTTCTTCAGTTCTTTCTCCGTAAAGAATCCCACCCACTGGCCATCGGGTGAGAAGAACGGATTATAGGCGCCTGTGGTTCCGGGAATTGGCGCGATTTCAAGGTTGTCCATGTATCGAACATAAAGCTGAGGGTCTCCCTTATCCAATCTTCCGACGTAGACCAGGCGCTTGCCGTCAGGCGAGATAGCCAGAGAGTTGTTCGGGGCTCCTCCTGAGTAAAATTCCTTGTCTGCCGGCACCGGGATCTGCGTCCGGGACACAGCTGCTGATTCGGAATGGGGCCAGAAAAAACTCACAATAAGTACCCCGGCAACAAAACACGCCAGAGCGACAAGGATGAGGTCGCATCGGAATAATCGAGGCACTGAAGTAACTTCGCCCGGCAGGGTATACTCTTCCAAGGCACCGGACAGCGTTTCGCTGATTTCGATCGCGGCGTCTGCAATGTCGTGAAGCCGCCGGCGCGGGTCCTTTTCCAGACAGCGCCGCAGCAGGATCTGAATGTTCGCCGGCGTGGCCCGGGGCAGGACGTTCCAGTCCGGCTCGCGATCCAGAATGGCGGCCATTGTGTCTGAAGCCGTCTCGCCCTCAAAGGGAACCTTGCCGGTAAGCATCTCGTAAAGCAGGCAGCCGAAGGCCCAGATGTCGGATCGTGAGTCGATCTCCAGCCCACGGACCTGTTCCGGACTCATGTAAGCCGGAGTGCCCAGGATGCGTCCGGGTTGCGTGACAGTGCTCTGCCGCTCCTGATCCGGCGCCTTGTCGCCAAGGGGCTTTGCCAAGCCGAAGTCAAGCACCTTTATTCTGCCTTCCGGCGTGATCTTGATGTTGCCGGGCTTGAGGTCACGGTGGATCACCCCGTGCTCGTGAGCTGCGGCAACCGCTTCGGCTATCTGCTCAGCAAATGACAACGCCTCGTGTGGTTTGATCCTTGCAACCGCGATCCGCTCGGCAAGGGTCAGGCCGGGAACGTATTCGAGGACAAGATAGCCAACGCCCTCGGCCTCTAGAAGCTCATCATAGATCGTAGCTATGTTTGGATGGTTCAAAGATGCCAGGACCCGTCCCTCGCGTCCGAACCGCGCCCGTACGGTGGTATGCGCCAGCAACTCCGCCGGTAGGCTCTTGATCGCTACCGATCGGTCGAGTTTTGAGTCATGGGCCAAATACACTACGCCCATAGCCCCACGGCCAAGCTCCTGCTCAATGCGAAAGGGACCAATCTGACCGCCCGGCCCGAACACCGAACTGCCAAAAGACCCCGTCGAACCAGCCGGCTGGCCATTGGAAGGCTTGTTGTTTTGTTCCTCCGCTTCGCTCATCGGCATTTCCCGCTGCAGATTTCCTGACGGACAGCCGCCGCAAAGAACGACGGAAACAACGAATGCAAGAGAACATAAACGACCCGTTCAAACGATTATATGCTTTCGTCCAGGTGGCCGCAAACAAAATATTTGACAAATTTTCGCACAGAAAAGGCGTCTCGCCGAGACGACTGACGGCGCAGGGGACATCCGGTGGATTCTCGAAGGCCAGGACTATCCTGGCCTGTGGCCGAACTGATTGCTGAGAACTACCTGCATCGCTTGCTCTGTGACGCATACGGTGTTGTCCCCTAAGGTCGATTTCTCAGGTTCCATCGTCGACAGGAGAGGTTCTCGCCAGAGACTCTGTGCGGCGCGCTCAGCAGAGGAATTTGGCCTTTGCTCCAGGAGGGTTGTCTTGATATACTCGCGTAGAATCCGGTGAAATTGGACAGAATGACATTTTCCGGTTTTTTGCGATTAACAGGGCAGCACCCGCAGACGACTTACTCCTTTGGAGGCATATATGGCAGAAGAATATTCGGCATCGGCAAAGGTTTATCCTACTACAGAGCAGGGGCCGTTAAGCATTCTTGAAATGCTGGAGTACTTCGTCAAGCATGGTGCGATGCGGGTCTCCGATCTGCACATAAAAGTCGGAACGCCGCCTGCGTATCGTGTCGATGGTGACCTGGTCAAGGTCAGAGGCCCCAAGGTGACGAATCAGATGGCCAAGCAACTGCTTTATCCGCTCATGAGCAACGAGAATATGCGCAAGCTTCGCTCGGAGCGCAGCGTAGACTGCTCGTACAGACTCGGCTCGCTGCAGTTTCGCATCAACATATTTGCGGAAAACGATGGGCTCGCCGGGGCGATCCGGGCGCTGTCGCTGGACATTCCTCCGGTAGAAGAAATCGGCTTTCCGAACGATGTCTGGAAGGATATCGTCGATCGCAAGCACGGCCTGGTCCTCATGACCGGCATCACGGGCGCCGGCAAATCTACGACCATTGCCTCGCTGATTGCTCGAATCAGTGAAAAACGCGCCTGTCGGATTATGAGTGTGGAAGATCCCATAGAGTACCTGTTCGATCAGAAGCACTCAATGATCTCTCAGCGCGAAGTCGGAAGGGACGTCAGTTCTTTTGCCCAGGGACTCAAAGAGATGTTGAGGCAGGACCCGGACATAATATTTGTCGGCGAGATGCGCGATCCCGAGACAATATCCATGACCCTGATGGCCGCCGAGACTGGCCATCTTGTCTTCTCTACGCTGCACACAAGAGACGCCACCGGGACGGTGACACGGATCCTGGATTATTTCCCCGCCGGCAGGCAGGCCGAAGTGCGCAATCAGCTTTCGCTTGGACTGGCCTATATTGTATCCCAGAAGCTGATCCCAAAGAAGGATGCAAGCGGCAGAATAGTCGCGATGGAAATACTCAACAACAACTACGCCTGCGCTAACCTGATACGCACAGGCAAGGTCGAACAATTATATTCGCAACTTCAGACCAAGACTCAGAACAAGCCCGATGAGAAAATGACAACGCTGGAACGGCACATGGCAATGCTGGTCAAAGAGGGCAAGATCCACCTGCTCGAAGCAAAGAAATGGACCAACGATCTCAAGTGCTTCCTTGACGCCATGCAGCGAGTCGGAGCATGACGATTCAGTTCAACTGTCCTACTTGTGAGGCGCTGATCGCGTTTGACGGTAAGCACCGCGGAAAACGGGCGCGGTGCATCACCTGCGGACAGCGTTTCATAATCCCGCTCACCGACGGAGCCAAGGCGATTAAGGTCAAAGCTCCCAAAGAAAAGGGCGAGGCTTTGCCCGGCTTCTACAGGGCGGTCTTTGTCGATAGCTACAAGCTCTTTAGTGCTCCGGAAAGTGTCACTCCCCTCGTATTAATCGCGACTGCGGTTTGCTGCAAGTTCTTCGTGGCAAACCGCAATTACACAATTACCGTCGCCGGGGAGGTAGTCAGCATTGATCTTCCCATACCAATAGGACATGTTCTGCACATTGCGGCTTGGGGGTTCCTTCTCTGGTACTACATGGAGGTCATCTACTCAACAGCTTTTGATCGGGAAACGCTGCCGGAGGCGATCGTCGGCGGACCCAAAGGATTCGTAGGGCTTATTGCCAGGACCCTCTACATGTGTTTTGTTGCGCTGCTGGTCGTAGGGTTGCCGCTGATCGTTTACGTTAACGTGGTGGCCTTCGCTGTGAAATCGGAGACTACAGAGGCGAGGTCGCCTGCGCTTCTCTACGTGTTAATAGGCTGTGGAGTCTTACTGTTGCCGATGGCGATAGTGACACTTGCCGTCGGTAAAGACCTCAAGATGCTCAGGCCCGATCGTCTTGTGATCACGATATCCAGAACCTTCCGGCCCTATCTGGTGACTGTGGTCCTGCTCGCTATCGCCGCCGCCATCCAGACACAG
>Ga0209536_100003983_pt1 | contig 23496 bp, 14 predicted proteins | sample DeeMarSeWOR28_12_FD_187461 | JGI IMG/M metagenome (GOLD analysis project Ga0209536, IMG submission 187461) | Marine sediment microbial communities from White Oak River estuary, North Carolina - WOR-2-8_12 (SPAdes) (version 2) | ecosystem: Environmental > Aquatic > Marine > Intertidal zone >...
GAAAATGTGCCGCTGTATACGATGAATGCCGTGGTTCCTTTTTCCCCTTCTCTGATAACAAGTTCACCTCGCCGGTAAGCATATTTACGCAAAACACCCGTGACTTCAGTGAGTTCCTCCTTGCTCAGATCCGCGAAGGGATAAACTGTCCGGAGCACTTCAATCACCCGTTGATCGTTGTGTCTGAAGGATTTTTCGACTGGCATATTCAAGCCTTTATTTGTATGTTTAGCCTTAATTATATGAATCTAATGATTCACCACGGGTGATTCAAACAATTTCACTACTTCCCGCATGAGTCAGCTGCTGGACTTATACACTGTCCTGCTGCATACAATGTAACTTTAAGCCGGTTTTTTCGTAGCAATAATTGGAAGTTTGTCTTAAATCGGACGGCTTCTCAGGTATCACCGAAATAATGGAATGGAAGCAACAATGCCATGGAGACCTAACAATCACAAAAATAAGTGAGTATTTATGTTTAATGGGGGAATAATCGTAAAACCAAGTACGGCGTTAAAACTGATCCTGTTCCTGACGGTGAGCATCGGATCTTTACGGTCACAGGACCGAAATCTCATCCTTACCTACGACGGCAGAAATGAGGTGAAATTTGCCGGATTTTCGCTTCTAAATGATAAATCAATCAGTATAAGAGCTGTTGTTGCCGGGGGGGACAAGGAAATCAAACGGATAAAGAACTTTCAGATTGATCCCCAAAATATGTTCGTATTTGCCTGGATAATTGATGCCAGTTCCCGTGAACTGGTCTGGCGGACCACGGTGAATAACACAGAAGGTGATTGGTGGAATAAATGGAACCGGATTTTTGATGAGCAGGTAAGATTCAAGCGCGGAAAATATGAAGTTTATCTCAGTGCATTGCGGGAAGGTTATATCATGCATGAGGGTGGTTTTATGACCTGGGGTAAATTGATGGAAAAGATTTTTGGTGATGATGACTGGTGGGAAGAGAATTCTAAGGAATGGAAGATTGAAATTCAGGGACTTGACGAAATAATTGATCAGGAGGCGGTCAGAAAGTATCAGCATGCCGTAAAGAACACTTCCGTTGTGGATCTTACCCAAAGCGGTGACCAGGCCAACAAAAAAATCGGTTTTACTGTACTCAGACCGGCCAAGTTTGATATATACGCCATCGGAGAGGGGTACGAAGGTGAGATGTATGACTACGGATACATCATAAATGCAAAAGACCGTGAACGCGTCTGGGAGATGAATTACAGAAATACCGAATATGCAGGAGGTGCGATAAAGAACCGTCTTGTCCGTCAAAGCATCAATCTGAACGCGGGAGACTATGTAGCCTACTATAAAACAGATGATAATCATTCCTATGTCGCCTGGAATGCAAATCCACCTTACGATCCGAATTTTTACGGATTGCTCATTTCAGGCTCCGGAAAAGATTTTGACCGTTCCTATATCTCCACTTATAAGGAAAAAGAAGGTACGATTGTGGTCCGGCTGGACAAACTGGGCGATTATGAGCATGTTTCGGAAGGATTTACACTGCTTCGTCCGATGCGTCTTCGGATTGTGGCTGTCGGAGAAGGGCGTGACGATGAGATGTTTGATTATGGCTGGATACAGGATGCAAATTCGGGCAAGATCGTCTGGAACATGGATTACGATGTGACTGAAGATGCCGGTGGTGCGGATAAAAACCGGCTTTTCGATGGTGTTATCGCTCTCGATCAGGGCTCGTACATCGCCAATTTTACTACGGATGACAGCCATTCATATCGCGACTGGAATGCATCTGAACCAAATGATCCGGAAGGCTGGGGAATGAGAATTTATACGATCGGTACTTCGGATGACGATAAATATGTCAAATCTTATGATCCGGATAAGGAAAAAAATATCCTGATTCAGATCACCCGCGTCCGTGACCACGAGCATGTGAGAAAGGAGTTTACCCTGAACAAGCCGACGAATTTAAGGATCTATGCGCTGGGGGAAGGGGATTGGGATGAAATGTACGATTATGCCTGGATCGAAGATTTCTATACAGGGAAGATAGTCTGGAAAATGAAGCACAGTGAAACACGCAGAGCCGGTGGACATCCGAAAAACAGGCTGTTTGACGGTACGGTATGGTTCAAGGCGGGGAAATATATTGTACATTATCAAACCGATGATTCCCACGCATTCGGAAGCTGGAACACCTCTCCGCCCCGTGATCAGGCGAACTGGGGTATAACGATCTATACCATGCGTAATCAGGAATGATTCTATGATTATAAAACGTAGCATCCTGGTTTTATTCATCTTATCTGCGGTCATTCCCGGCCTCGCGCTGGCCGGTGATACGACAGATAAAATAGAGACCAATATTCCTTTCGACCCGGGGGGGTACCTGTATTTAAAAAACCGCAATGGTGATATCTCAATTTCCTCCTGGAATGAGGACAAGGTACTGATCACCGCCTACAAAACCGTCCATTTTTCCCGGGATCATGAGGCAGATAAGGTGCTGCGCGAAATTGAAATCGAAATCCAGCAAAAAGACGATGAGCTGGAAATTATCACCCGCGGCCCGGAACAGGATAGTGGATTCTTTGGAAAATTATTGAACGGTGATAGAATTTCTTATACGGTCGATTACGAATTACGGGTACCTGAAAGGATCGATCTGAACCTGCAGACGGCCAATGGCAACATCGACATCAGAGCCATCGAAGGACGTCTCAAACTTGAAACGACCAATGGCAGTATTGAAGCCGAGGGGGTCGATGGTCCGGTCAAATGCCAAACAACCAACGGCTCGATACGGATTGATTTCAATGATGTCCCGGATGAGGATAAAATGTCATTTGTGACGATCAATGGTTCAATCAGATTGCTTCTGCCCGATTACTTTGGCGGGCAAATCGATGCAAAAACAATTAATGGTAATATTGAGAGTGATTTTCCGATCAAAGTCGACAGAAGCTGGTTTCAAAAACATTTTCACGGGCAAGTCAATCAGGGTAATTGCAGTCTGTATTGTTCCACTGTCAACGGCAACATCGATCTGTTGTATAATCACTAACCACATTCCGGTTTAAAAATTTTTGCGATCATAAAGATGTCACGCATATTGATTCTTGCCGGAATAATACTGATTATTCTGGGAGTGCTACTCCATTTCTTTCCGAAACTGGGCCATCTGCCCGGCGATATAAAAATTGAACGGCCTGGCGGAAAGATTATCATACCCCTCACATCCATGATTTTAATCAGCGTTGTGCTGACCTTGGTGATTAATCTGATTATCTGGATTATTTCAAGAATAAAATAGCCTGATAAATTCGACTGCCGTGTCAAACGGGCAGGTGGAATGATAAGGATAGATACATCCTACAGAAAATAAGTTGCTTTAGAGTACAGGTAAGAAAAATTACCACGCGTGAACACCGTAATCAGAAGCATCAGAAAGCCGGCTGGTCCTATCCTTGGTTTTCTGCATGTCCGGCTTTGTCGGCTGGTAAATGAATAGATCAGGATCGTTAAAGGGTAACTATCCAAAATATTGTGCCAATTCTCCGATCCGTTTAATCTCAATCAGACGGGGATGGTATTTTAAAACGGGTTCGTTATCCAGCTTCCAGGTATAGGGATATGGTATAAACACTGCCCACATACCGGCCTGCAGTGCCGGATTGATATCTGATTTCGGACTGTTTCCGATCATGCAGACCTCATCAGGATTCCATTGTTCATGCTTTAGCAGATTCAAATAAGTGCTGAGATTTTTTTCCGGAACCACGAACGCCTTACTGAAAAAAAATGCAAGACCGGATTCGGCAAGTTTGCGATTTTGTTCTTCCTGATCACCTTTTGTAAGAACATATATTTCATATTTTTGGGACAACCGATCCAAAATTGTCTGCACACCTTCAAAGAGTTCTGGGGGACGGGATGTAGATTCAATAAACCTACTCAGAATTTTGTGATAGTCTTTATCTGCCGCCGTGGAATTTCCCAGAAAAGGTAAATTTTTATACAGGGTTTCCAGGATAAAGATAAAATTTTTACTTCCATATCCTCGATCCCGGACAACCTGCCATTCCAGCTCATCAAACACGCGGTCAAAACTGTTATCAGTGAGGCTGTATCGCTTACAAAGGGTAATAAACTCAGCACGTGCTGTTTCGTAATATAAATTATTTTTCCAAAGGGTGTCATCAGCATCAAATATCAGGAACTTTACCGGGTTCAATCTACCCTCCGCGTTCAGGCGATACGTGAATTCGCTGCAAAACGCAGCCGTATTATTACTATTCAGTTAAACAATTTAACAAACTGAAAAACAGCTGCTTGAAGTTTCGTTCTATAAAATCTAAAAAAACCGATTTGCAAGATCAATTTGTATTATTATATTATTAGGAATTTATTGAAATTATAAATTCAATGAATTAACTTAAAAGATATTTAACAGGAGGCTTGGAAAATGAGAGAATTATTCACACTGTTATTAACGGTTATTTTAGCTTTTGCACTGGTAGCCTGTTCGGGCGAGCAGAAGACAGAAGAAACCCAACAGGCTGAACCTCAAATGGAAACCACAGAAGTGCAGCCGGATTCCGTGGCAAATATGGCTGTTTGTCCATCATGTGGCATGGAAAAGAATAAAGCTGAAATGATGACGTTTGAGACGGAGGAAGGGGATACGCTTTATTTTTGCAGTGAATCCTGCCAGAAGGATTATATGGCAAAAATGGAAGAGGAGACGATCGAATAATTATACTGTAAAATAACAAATCTTTTAAAGCCCCGTCCGGGGCTTTTTTTATTTAAGTTGATTGAAACACTGATCAGAAATGGCGGTGAATAACAGATTCTGATAAATTAATCCGATGCGATAAACAACCAGTGTTAAAAGCAAATTTATGGAAACGATCTTTGGATCGGTGATCTGATTCATACTGTCTTTAGAATATAATTTTGATTCCCGTGTTTATATCAGTCGGTTATTTAGGCACGAAATATAATTGCCAGAATAGATATGGATAAATTTGAATTAATTGCGAAATTTAGACCTCAGGGTGATCAGCCTGAAGCCATTGCTGAACTGGTCGCCGGAGTACAGCGTGGAGATCGCTATCAGACATTGCTGGGAGTTACCGGAAGCGGAAAGACATTTACCATGGCCAATGTGGTGGCGCAAATCAACCGCCCCACCCTCGTATTATCTCACAACAAAACACTTGCCGCCCAGCTTTATGGTGAGTTCAAATCATTCTTCCCGAATAATGCTGTGGAATTTTTTATCTCTTACTATGATTATTACCAGCCCGAAGCTTATGTACCGTCAACTGATACATATATTGAGAAAGATTCTTCCATTAATGAAGAGATCGACCGGTTGCGCCTGAAAGCCACTTCCTCGTTGTTATCCCGCAAAGACGTTATCATCGTTGCCAGTGTCTCATGTATCTATGGTCTCGGTTCTCCAAAGGATTATCAGGACCTATTGGTGATTGCCCGCAAAGGCGAAAAAGTCGAGCGGAATGAGTTGCTGCTCAAATTGATCGATATTCAGTATAACCGTAATGATTTTGACTTTCAGCGGGGAACTTTCCGGGTCAGGGGCGATGTCGTGGATATTTTCCCTGCTTATGAAGAGTATGCGGTCCGTCTGGAATTCTTCGGAAACGAAATCGAGAAAATCTATGCTATCGACACCGTGACCGGTGCGGTGCGGGAAGAGATGGAATTGGCGATTATCTACCCTGCGCGGCATTTCGTAACAACCGAAGAAAAAGTGGTCAGAGCAGTTAAAGCCATTCGCCTGGAGTTAAAAGAGCACCTGGCATTTTTACGTTCGCAAAATAAACTGCTCGAGGCACAACGCCTCGAGATGCGTACCAATTATGATCTGGAAATGATGGAGGAGATAGGTTATTGTTCCGGAATCGAGAATTATTCCCGACATATATCCGGCAGGGCCAAAGGTGAGCCACCTTACACATTGCTCGATTTTTTCCCGGAAGAATATCTGATGATCATCGATGAGTCACATCAGTCCATACCGCAGGTTCAGGCAATGTACCGCGGCGACCGTTCGCGCAAAGAAACCCTGGTGGAACATGGATTCCGCCTTCCGAGCGCGTTGGATAACCGTCCGCTAAAATTTGATGAATTTGAAAAACGTATCCCACAGGTGATTTTTGTTTCCGCCACGCCTGCCGATTTCGAGCTGGAAAAAAGCGGTGGAATAATCGTCGAACAGGTGATCCGGCCGACGGGGCTGGTCGATCCGGAAATAGAGGTACGGCCGGTCGCGACCCAGATCGATGATCTGATCGAAGAGATCCGGCAACGGGTTGAGCGTAAAGAACGAACCCTCGTGACCACGCTTACCAAACGGATGGCTGAAGATCTGACCGAATATTTCCTCGGAGTGAACATACGGGTGCGCTACCTCCATTCAGAGATCAATGCGCTTGAACGGGTAGATATCTTACGTGATCTGCGTCTGGCACAATTTGATGTACTTGTAGGTATAAATCTGCTTCGCGAAGGGCTTGATCTGCCCGAGGTATCACTCGTTGCCGTTCTTGACGCCGATAAGGAGGGGTACCTGCGCTCGTATGTATCCCTCATGCAGACCGCGGGCAGAGCCGCACGGAATATTGGAGGAAAAGTGATCTTTTATGCAGATCACATTACCCAGTCGATGCATAAGACAATCGATGAAACCGATCGCCGCCGCGAGAAACAGCTGGCTTATAATATTGAACACAAGATCACTGCACAGACAATATATAAATCCGCCGAAGAGATCCTGGCTACAACGAGCATTGCCGATGTACGTCATCAGCTGCAAAAAATTGCCGAACCTGAGTTTGATTACGGGAATCTTGACCGGGCTGAACTGCTGGAGAGACTCGAGAAGGAAATGCATGCGGCTGCGGCCAATCTTGAATTCGAGCGGGCTGCCACGATCAGGGATGAAATTAAAAGGATCCGAAAGTTTAAGGGCGGTTAATTGTATATAAAATAAGGAAGGGATTCCTATAGCTGATTTACCCTCTGATTGCAGAGAAGGATCAGAGCAGAATCCTTCGAGACCGTTGCGTTTCATTCAGGGTAAGTGTCGGAAGCCAGGATTTTAAAGAGAAAAAAACATCGTGTATATGAAAAATGAAAAAAGTAAAGGCGGGGGGATTGCGCGCCATGCTCATATGTATCCGTACAAAAAAATACGGAGCGTCATATTCTGTTCACCAACCGGATGATATAATGGGTAAAATCTGACTGCCGTAAAATGGCCTGCGGATAAAGATCGCCGCATGGAAATGATTGTGGATAGGAGATGGGATGTTGAATAATTGCACGGTCATTAGGTCTGATATGTCAAACAAAATATATTATTTGAATGCCCTATGAATGATCTGAAAAATATTCTGATGCAAAGAATTTTGATTCTGGATGGTGCCATGGGTACCATGATTCAGAAGTATAACCTGGCTGAGGATGATTACTGCGGAACACGGTTCAGGGATCACGCCAAATCTCTTAAAGGTAATAATGATCTGTTGTCGCTGACTCAACCGGATATAATCAAAGAGATTCACGCCACGTATTATCAGGCGGGTGCAGATTTTGTAGAAACCAACACTTTTAACGCTAACGCTATTTCGCAACAGGATTATGATATAAGTGATTTGGTGTATGAGATGAATCTTGCATCTGCCAGACTGGCAAAAGAAGTTGCTGTGCGGTATACATCCCGGAATCCTGAAAAGCCAAGGTTTGTAGCCGGCGCGATCGGGCCTACTAACCAGACGGCTTCCATTTCACCTGATATCAGCCGCCCCGAATTTCGCAGAGTGAATTTTGATGCGGTGGCAGCTGCTTACCGCCCGCAAATACTGGGATTGCTCGACGGGGCTGTCGATGTTCTACTCGTAGAAACTATTTTTGATACGCTCAACTGCAAAGCCGCCCTGTATGCGATTGAAGACTGTTTTGCCAAACGCGGTAAACGCATTCCGGTCATGTTGTCTGTGACGATCGTTGATGCCAGCGGGAGAACTCTATCCGGCCAGACACTGGAGGCATTCTGGGCCTCGATCAAACAAGCCAAGCCGTTCAGTGTCGGCTTGAATTGTGCGATGGGAAGTGCCGAAATGCGTGCTTATCTTGAGGAATTGTCATCACTGGCTCCGATTCCGGTGAGTATCTATCCCAATGCCGGATTGCCGAATGAGATGGGTGAATATGACGAAGAGCCTGATTATATGGCCCGTGTGCTTGGTGAGTATGCAGAGAATGGATTTGTAAACATCGCCGGCGGATGTTGTGGCACAACACCTGAACATATCCGGGCGATAGCTGGTGTCCTGGCAAAGAAAAAACCAAGGATCCTGCCGGATATCATTTCTCGGCCGGTTTTCAGCGGCCTGGAGGCTCTGGTGGTGCGCCCCGAGACTAATTTTATCAATGTGGGTGAACGCTGCAACGTGACCGGATCAGCGCGCTTCCGCCGGCTGATTCAGGAGGAACAGTACGAAGCCGCTCTGGCAGTTGCACGGGAACAGGTTGAAAACGGGGCTCAGATCCTGGACATTAATATGGATGAAGGGCTGCTCGATTCGGAAAAAGTCATGGTGCATTTTCTCAATCTGATTGCATCTGAACCGGATATTGCCCGGCTGCCTGTTATGATCGACTCATCACGCTGGTCGGTAATCGAAGCAGGCCTGAAATGTCTGCAGGGTAAAAGTATTGTGAATTCCATCAGCCTGAAAGAAGGGGAAGACTCCTTCAAGCATCAGGCCAGGAGGGCCCTGGGTCTGGGTGCGGCAGTGATTGTGATGGCGTTCGATGAAAAAGGTCAGGCTGAAACCACCACCCGCAAACTAGAAATCTGCCGCCGTGCATATCGTATCCTGACCGAGGAAATCGGATTCCAGCCAGAAGATATCATTTTTGATCCGAATATCTTCGCCATTGCAACAGGCATCGAAGAGCACAATAATCTGGCGGTCAACTATATCGAAGCAGCCAGGGAGATCAAATCGACCTTACCTGGTGCACTGGTCAGCGGCGGGGTTAGTAATCTGTCGTTTTCCTTCCGGGGTAATAACGCGGTGCGCGAAACCATGCACTCGGTATTCCTGTACCATGCGATCAAGGCCGGTATGGACATGGGCATCGTAAACGCGGGCCAGATCACCGTGTATGAAGAGATCCCGCAAGACCTGTTAAAACTGGTCGAAGACGTTATTCTCAACCGGCACCCGGAAGCCACCGAACGGTTACTTTACGCTGCCGGGGACGTGGAACAGCAGGAAAAATCGCGAAAGCAGGATGATTCCTGGCGCCAGGCACAGGTAGAAGAACGTCTGAGGCATGCCCTTGTCCAGGGTATTGTGGATTATATCGAAAATGATACCGAAGAAGCGCGTCTGAAATATGATGATCCGGTGAAGGTCATCGAGGGGCCGCTGATGAGCGGTATGAATGTCGTCGGAGATCTGTTCGGCGCCGGAAAAATGTTTCTGCCGCAGGTTGTAAAAAGCGCCCGTGTCATGAAAAAGGCCGTGGCGTATCTGATCCCCTACATCGAAGAATCCCGAAATGGTATGGCTGCACAATCCACTGGGAAGATCCTGCTTGCAACTGTAAAAGGAGATGTACACGATATCGGTAAAAATATCGTAGGGGTTGTACTGGGATGTAATAATTATGAAGTAATCGACCTGGGTGTGATGGTCCCGGCCGAACAAATAATCAGCAAAGCAAAAGAGCACGCCGTTGATCTTATTGGGCTAAGCGGCCTGATCACGCCTTCATTGGACGAAATGATGCATGTAGCCAGAGAATTGAATCGATCAGGCATAAAAACACCGTTACTGATCGGTGGGGCAACCACCTCAAAAGTCCATACGGCGGTGAAAATAGCACCCAATTATAATGGTCCGACTGTATATGTGGTTGATGCTTCAAGGGCTGTCGGGATCAGCGGGAAACTGCTCAGTGAGAAAAACCGCGGGCCGTTCCTGCAGGAAATAAGTAAGGAATATGATCAGGTCAGAGATACCCATGCTAAAAAGCATGGGGGACGAAAATTACTGGATCTGAATGAAGCGCGTCAAAGACGCTTGAAAATAAGCTGGCGAAAGAAGGATATCTATATTCCAAATTTTCTCGGCCGCAAAGTTTATCAGGATTATAACCTTCAGGATTTGCGCAACACCATCGACTGGTCGCCCTTTTTCACGACCTGGGAATTGAAAGGTAAATATCCCGCGATATTAAGTGATCCTCAGGCAGGTGTGGAAGCCTCCAAATTGTTTACCGATGCGAACCGGATGCTCGATTATATTATTGAAAAAGGTGCCCTCCGGGCGCGGGCGGTGATCGGTATATATCCGGCCAACAGTGTTGGCGATGATATTGAGATCTATGATCCTGAAGCGCCGGAAAAACCGCTTGCAATTTTCCATTCTTTGCGTCAGCAGAGTGATAAAGGTAGTGAACGAGTAAATTTAGCCCTCGCCGATTATATTGCACCACGAAATACTGATCTGAAAGATTTCTTCGGTCTTTTTGCCGTAACAGCCGGAATCGGCACCGGGGAACTGGTGCAGCATTTTGCACAACAGCAGGATGATTACAATTCAATTATGGTAAAAGCGCTTGCGGATCGATTGGCCGAAGCTATGGCTGAACGGATGCATGCCGAAATTCGGACTACAATTTGGGGATACAGCCCGGATGAAACCTTCGATAACAATGCCTTGATCGCGGAAGCTTACCAGGGAATCAGACCAGCTCCAGGATATCCTGCCTGTCCGGATCATACGGAAAAAGCGACCATCTTCAGTGTCCTGGATGTACCAGCCTCGATCGGTGTGGAATTAACCGAAAATTTTGCCATGATGCCTGCCGCATCGGTGGCCGGCTATTATTTTGCACATCCTGAAGCCCGATATTTTGGCATCGGTAGAATCGGAAAAGATCAGGTTATCGATTACGCAAGACGGAAAGGGATCGAAGTAGGCCAGGCCGAAAAATGGCTGCGACCGAATCTGGATTATGAAACAGACTGACAGATATAACACGGATTTCCGGTAGGTTAGAATTGTGTACGTTGTCGATCTGCGTATCACAATACCAGCAGGAGTGATACAACGATATGATATTTGATCGGCATCATAGGGATAGATCTGAATATGGTAAGCCCAGGTGCATAAATCCGGCAGTGCCTTAAAGATACTGTGCATACCTTTTGTATCATACCAATTTGTCCAGCCAAAATGGGATTATGTACTTGCCCGCTATAACATTTTGACAATTCACCTTTCCTTTTATAATCCCAATTCCTAATTTATCAGATGGCTGACACAGGGAGCGTGTGATGAAACATATTTTGGTGCTGGGCGCCGGATTAAGTGCGCCCTACATGATCTCATATCTGTTAAATGAAGCGGAAAAATATAACTGGTTTGTCACTGTTGGTGACCTCAATCCCCAGCAGGCCAAAAAGTGTGTGGCAGGTCATCCCAGAGGCGACGGCGTATTTTTTGATGTAAATGATGCCGTCATGCGTCGTACACATGTCGAAAAAGCCGATATCGTCATTAATTTCCTGCCCCCGAAATATCAATATCTGCTCGCACTCAGTTGCACGACGTATGGATGTCATATGATCACGGCATCATACCAGGATGATCGGCTGCGCGACGTCGAGCCGGATGCGATCCGTAAAGGGGTATTGATCCTGAATGAAATGGGTCTCGATCCGGGAATCGATCACATGTCTGCCATGTCGATTATCGAAAAAATAAAGGCTAAAAATGGAAAAATAGTAAGTTTTAAATCCTATGGCAGCGGTTTACCAGCGCCGGAAAGTGCCACTAATCCCCTGCGCTATGTGGTTACCTGGAATGCCCGCAATGTGGCCATGGCGGGTGAATTCGGCTCACAATACATGTTCAAAAACAGCATCAAAATACAACCTTATCACGAGGTCTTTCAGCGTACCTGGAAGGTCGAGCTGAAAGGCGTCGGAACAATGGAAGCTTATCCCAACCGGGATTCTCTTAAATATATCGATTTATATGGACTCGATGGCATCGAGACCATGATCCGGGGCACCCTGCGTTACCCGGGCTGGAGTGAAACATGGCTGCAAATTGTCCGGCTGGGTTTGTCAAATGAAACCATGCACATTCCGAATCTTCAGCAGCGTAGTTATCGGGATCTGGTTGAAATGTTTTTGCCCCTGCATCACCCCGGCGCAGATCTGGAGCATCGTGTAGCGAATCTGCTGCATATCAGTCCGACGGGCAAAATTATGGAAAATTTACACTGGCTCGGCTTATTCTCGGATGACACCATTAAAGTGGAGGGAGACACGGCTGCCGATGTCCTGATCGATCTGCTCAGGAAAAAACTTGTACTGGATGAGAATGGTCGTGACATGGTTGCCATTGTCCATGAAATCGAAGCGGTGTATCCGGAAGAACCGGGACGGCGTGAAACGACCACCTCTACTTTTATCGAATATGGAGAGCCGGGCGGTTTTACCGCCATTGCCAAAACCGTCGGTTTGCCGGCAGCAATTGCAGCAAAACTGGTGCTTTTGGATGAAATACCCCTGAATGGCTGCCATATTCCCACGCATCCGGTTGTATATTCAAAAACACTTGAAGAATTGCAGAAACAGGGATTCAGGTTTATCGAAGAAAAATCAGTCGCGTAATCAACATTTCGCTTTGCAGGCTCCAGGATATACATTCCCGGATCATGTTGTGTTGTTTAAAAACGACCTCGGTCGCTTTAGTCCACTGGCCTGGATAATTCATTGCCCGCCCCGGACTGGGGATTGATGCATAAATCGGGGCCAGTAAAAGATAACAGAAATTCCTATGGGAAAATTTATCCTGCATGTCGGCCCGGCCGGGCCCTATTATTTTTTTCGTGATAAGATATACGATCATCTTCACAATCACCATAATTCCTTTCTATATCTTCTGCCGGTAAACCGGGCGGTTCGGTATCTGAAAAAAATAGTAGTATCAGATCTTACCCCCCGGGCACTGCTTGAGCCGAATATTTACACCTTTGATGAGTTGTTTCGATTCCTTTATCAGAAAATACCTGGGCGAAAAATCATTGCCGGTGGATTGATCCGTCTCTCCTTTCTGAATTATCTGTTCCGTAATATCCGTGGGGATCTGGACTATTTTCAGTCAGGTCATGAGCGTATGATCATTAAAATTGATCAGATGCTGGCAGAAATACTGGAGTTTGGAATTCATGAGATTGATGATCTCGAACCGCCTGAAACATGCCGTGTAAAATTTAAGGATTTCCGGATAATAATCGGCGCGTTGTTCGATCAGTATGGTGCAAACCTGATCGATGAATATGCGGTGCCCGCATCTGTTTTACAAAACCTGAATGACGATATTGTCCGGAAATATCTGGGTAGCGATCTCAGGATATATGTCAGTGGCTATGGGATCTATACACCACCGATGGTGCGTATGCTGGAGCGATTGAAAACATGGGCGGATATCGAACTGAAGCTGGATTATATGCCGGATAATCCGCAGCTCTTCGAGCATACGCGGAATGCCTATGAGATGCTCAGGCGAATTGCCGATCGGGAACAGGAATATGAAAAAGGGGATCCGCAGGGGATAAAATTGTTCAGCCATCGGATACCGGAAAATCCCGCCAAATCTGACAGTCAAAAATACCACCGGTTGATCGGAAAAAATCCGCACGACGAGGTCATGCAAATAGCGGCCCACATCAGACGATGGTACCGTGAACGAATTCCCTTACACCAGATCGGCATCACCTTTCCCAATCTCGAAGCATATGCCCCTCTGATCCGTCGTATATTCCGCAAATTCAAAATACCTTATAATCTATCAACCGGATTTTCACTGGCGCAGTCACCACTTGTACTGGCCTATGTCCAGGTGATCGAAATCGTACTTTCCCGATACGATTGCAATGCTTTTCAGCGGGTGTTGATCTCCCCATTCTGCCGGTTTAGAAGTGGTGCCGATGCGCACTTATTTAACCGGCTTACGACCAAATTACATGTCCAATATCTGACCGGCAACTGGCAGCAAAAACTGGCAACAATAGCGGCGGGGACTGGCATGAAAGCGGAATTTAATGCGGAAGACCTGTCGTCTCTGATGGCCAGTATAAATGATATTCTGGCTATTCTCAGGCGTCTGGAGCAACCGTTGCCGATCGGAGAATTATGTGCCACCTATCTCGCGGTCCTGCAGGATCTGGGTATGATTCAATGGTATGAGCGGGATGATTCACGGCTTGAACGGGAAATGCGCGAGAAGGAATTTCGTGCTTTCAATCGATTCATGAAAATCGTCGAACAACTGAAATGGACCCTGAGTTATATCTACAGGGATGAGCCGGTTGATCTCAGAAAATTTTACGCGTATCTGAAGCCGCTGCTGCAGGAATCTACGTACAATCTTAAAGAATGGTCCGAATATGGGGTGCAGATAATGCCCCGGTTGGAGATTCTGTCTCTGAATTGCCGGCGGTTGATTGTCGGAGGATTGATCGAAGGGGATTTTCCCCGCAGATTCACCCGGGATATCTTTTTCAGCGATCTGGAACGTGCGCAACTGGGCTTAAATGCGGCAGAGGATCTCGTCGCACAGGATCGCTTCCTTTTTTATCAATTAATGGTATCGGGAGCGGAAGAAATCATCCTTAGCCATCCTTCATTTGATGGCGATACCGCCCAGCTGCCTTCAACATTTATCGAAAGCCTGGCTGCTATTTATCCGATCAATTTGATTCAGCCAGCTGATGAAGAAAACGATCTGATTACGGCTGATAATTTTCTAGAAATAATTTCGCGAAAATTAAATGAACAGCTCAGTGACCGCAATCTTTCCGATCTTTTGGCATGGGCAGATTTGACCGGCACCGAGCAGGTCATATTCTGGCTTAATGGCATAAATGATCAGCTAACCAAACAATTACGTGATCAATTCAGCCGGTATGAAGGCAATCTGCGTGACAGTGTCTTGGTTCAGCCAATCCTGCGTAACGTTTATCATGATCATATATTTTCAGTAAGCGCACTGGAATCCTATGCGTTCTGTCCGATGCAATATTTTTTGCAGCGTGTCCTTGGTCTGGAAGAGGAGGAAGCACCCGAAGAATATATCTCCGCCCGAGAAAAAGGAGCACTGATCCATTCTATTTTATTTGAATTTTACCAGTATCTGAGAAAAAACAAGGCAGCTGACCGACCATGGGCTTTCCGCGACAGGTTGATTGAGATTGCAGTGGCGAAGCTTGAACAGCTGCCTTATGAAGGCATCCTATGGGCCGTCGAAAAAGAATCGTTGCTCGGTAACGAAACCAATTATGGATTATTAGATCGGTTCCTGGAAGAAGAAAAGTCGTTCCTTTCCGTTTCAGGTTACACACCGCGTTTCTTTGAACTGGCCTTCGGTCCAGCGGGTAAAGATCAAGGTTGTGATCCGGCTTCACGGGATCAACCTTTGAAATTGACAAGAGAAAATCGGGAACTGCAGCTTACCGGAAAAATTGACCGTATCGATACCGAATCCGGAGATCTCGGAATTATTATAGATTATAAGTTGAGCGGCGATACGAAAGGCCGCCGTTTGCCTGACATGCTGACCGGCCAGAGTCTGCAGCTGCCCATATATACAATGGCCGTGACGCAAATTTTACCCGGTATCCGGCCGGTGGCGGCAGCCTATTATCAGGTTAAAGATGCGCGAAACTGCGGACGGCAGTTCATTTTCGCCGATGGTACCGCTGATTATCAGTTTGATTTGGGCAAAAAGGTTATGCTTGCCGGCCCAGCCAAATTAAATCGGGATGATATTGCCCTTCAGGATTTGCTGGACACTGCCGAAGGACATCTGTTTCGCCTCACAGACGATTTGCGGACCGGAAAATTTTCACATACCATAAATCCTGACGACGACCGGTGCGTAAGATATTGTCCCTTTAGCCGCATATGCAGAAAAGATGTTGGCAAATTGCGCCATCTTGCCAGCGGAGAAACAGCATGAAAATGCCGGTGTTAACAGAAAAACAACTGTCTGCGATTGGGTGTAAGGGTAATATGGCGGTTACTGCGGGAGCGGGGACGGGAAAGACACTCGTGCTTGTTGAAAGGTATCTCGATATCCTGCTGAAGCAGGAGGTTGATATCCGGCAGATACTGGCGATTACATTTACCAAAAAAGCAGCCGCCGAAATGATGACGCGTGTTGCCGATCGGATTGATGGACTCCTTGCAGATAGTAACACGGGTCACAAACGGGAACGATTACTGCAGATCCGGGGTCATCTCAGCGCTGCCTACATCTCAACCATTCATAGTTTCTGTTCCAGGATTCTACGGGAGTATCCGGTTGAGGCGGGTATCGATCCGGATTTTACCCAGTTGAGTGATATGCAGTTTGAATTGCTGTTCAATGAAGCCCTGAACGAAAGCCTGAACGAGCTGAACAGTGAAGAGGAAAACTGGATGGACCTTTTCCGCGCGCTCAGAATTTGGTCAGTGGAACAAATGCTCCGCGAAGCTCTGGGACATCGCTTCGAGATGCAGCGGGTACTGGAAATATACGACAACCATTCACCCGAAGATTTATATACGCAACTGGTCGCATCTTATCTTAAAGAGGGCAAACGCAACACCGATCCGGCCATATTGAAACAGATACTATTCCAGGTGCAGGAAATTCTGGTGATCGCCCAGAATCAGGGCCTGAATGATCCTATCATCGAAGAGCTGAAGGAATTGCAGAAGGCAGATGATCAAAACAGTATTGAATTCTGGCGGGCGCTGGTCAATTTGCGCAGCAGGTTTACTACTCAAAAAAAGCAGGCATATACAAATCTGAGATTTCTGGGAGGAAAGCAACTATGGGGTGAAGTGCATTCCGGAAAAGTACTCAGACTTTCCGGATTATTCGCAGAATTGGCAGAATTACCTGAACCTGTCCCGGGGCCCGTTGATCTGCGTAATTTTCGAATAATGGTACAATTCCTGGCATTGTATCGCCGGGTGGAAGAACGCTTCCGATTAAAAAAGCAACTGTACAACATGGTTGATTATGACGATCTGCAGCTTTTGGTCTATCATCTGCTGAACACGAATGATACTTTGCGTCAAAGCGTAGCACGGCGATTCCGCTATATCATGGTGGATGAATTTCAGGATACAAATCCGCTTCAGTGGGCAATTATTAATCTTCTGGGCGATCTGAGCGATAAAAAGCATTTTATTGTCGGTGATCCGAAACAGTCGATATATGGATTCAGAAATGCCGATGTACGTGTATTTAATCGCGTAAAACAAAGTTTCATCAGTCATGCGCCGGATGAAAGGCATATGACTGATATCGTCCTGGAGGATAGTTTCAGGTTCAAGGAGCATCTGGCCGGATTTATAAATCGCCTGTTCGGTGGGATTATGCGCAACGAAACCGGCAGGGAATGGGAGGTCGGATACGACCCAATGGTCTGCAAGCGCAGGGACGCAGATGGCGGGGAGGTGGTTATTACACTGTTGGAAGGTGACAGCCAGCCGGCAAGTATTGCAGCCCATGTCACATCTATTTGGAGAGGCTCTGAATGGAAGCCCGGTGATATTGCCCTTCTGCTCCGCACCCGCAATCACTTGCTCGAAATCGAAGAAACCTTACGCAAGGAAGGCATACCATTCAAAACCATCGGGGGGATCGGATTTTTCCAGCGGCAGGAAATATTTGATGTCTATCATTTGATCCGTTTTTTAATCAGCCCCGAGGATGATATCGCTCTGATCGGTCTGCTGCGTTCGCCATTTGCGGATATTTCTGATGAGGGAATTTTTATGCTCTCCCTTGAAAAGGAGCCGGCCCGTTACTGGCAGAAGCTTTTGCGCGCAAATGATGACTTCAAGCTTCCATCCGATGACAGGCGAAAACTCAAACGGTTTCGTGAACTGGCTGAAAATTGGCTCTACTGGCGGGACAGGATGAGTTTTAATGAACTGCTGGACAGCATCTTCAATCAAAGTGGTTTCCGGGCGATTTATGCTGCCGATCAAAAGGCCGCCCGATATCTGGCGAATTTAGACAAGATATTGGATCAGGCCGTGGAACTTGAACGCAGCGGATTTGCTTCACTTGCTGATTTTGGCGAGGCATTGCAGAATCTTATCCGGAGTCAAATCCAGGAAAGTGAAGCCCAGGTTGAAATTGAAGATAAAACCACCGTAAAGATAATGACGATACATCAGGCCAAAGGCCTGGAATTTCCGGTAGTTATATTGCCCTATCTGGAACAGCAACTCCGCTCAGAGTCATATAACACTGCAATATTTGATGAGCAATACGGTTTTGCACCGGCGCTGGCGGATGAAGACCGCCCCGGCTATTTACAGGAAACCGTCCGTAAACGGGCCCGTCAGAAGGCGCTGGCGGAATTAAAGCGGCTTTTCTACGTAGGATGTACCCGGGCAAAAGACAAACTTATATTACTCGGTTCAACAAAAGCAGGCAGCATACCATCCGAGACGCCGCTTTCCTGGCTGGTGGATCAGTTTGAAATTGATCCGGCCGGTCATACCGGACCGGTAATCGATACCGGCGTTACCATCAGCTACACCATGCCGGCAACGCGTGTCACACCCGGCAGAGCTGCAGGCCAAATTACCCGCAATATTCGCACCCTGCAGGATCATATCGACCGCCACAGTATGACGGAACAGCGTCCATACTATTTTTTGGCTATGGAAGATCAGCCGGCAGGTGAAATTTTTTCAGCAACACAATTGATGATATACGATCGAAGTCCGGTGGAATATTATGAACGATACCATCTGGGATATTTTGCCTCGGACTATGATTTCAGTCTGCGTCTTGAGAGTGAGGAAGATACGGCAATTTTGCGCGGGAAACTCATTCATAAGTACTTTGAAGAATATCAGGATTTTGACCTCAGACGTACGCTGCACGAATATGAAATCACAGACGAAGGATTAATTAGGCGGTTGCGAGGTGAAGTTGAGGAAACGATCGACCGGATCACAAAATCGGAAAAGATAAGTGCTATTCTTGGCGCGAAAGAGTATGCCAATGAGGTTTCTGTAATATGTACAATGCGGGAAGATCTGCTGACCGGGATGATTGATCGCCTGTTTCGAAACGATAACGATGAATGGGAGATAATAGATTATAAGACCAATCGCATATCCCCCTCTCAGGTTGATGAGACTGCCAGAACATACCGGCTTCAGCTGGATGTATACGCCCTTTTGCTGGCGGGTTTGTTTCCGGCTCAGGACGTCTACCGGGTGAATCTGTATTTTACCCATATCGATTTATTGCGCACGTTTGAGTATCGATCACAGGATTTGGGTCTGTGCGAAAAAAAGATCACCGAAAAGATCAGAGGGATCAAAACGTTAAATCCTTACCGAAGTGCGTAACAGACTGTCAAAGATTTGCATTTGATATTTAGCGGGAATAAATTAAAAGTTTTGAAATTTTGTTCATCCGGAGGTCATAATTAAGATGATTACGTCGCAGGTCACTAATCTATCGAGTTGTAAAAAGAAATTAGACATTACAGTCCCGGCTACGGAAATTGACCAGATCCGCGAGCAAGAGATCAGGCAAATGCAAAAGAATGCTGAGATTCAGGGCTTCCGGCGCGGAAAAGCTCCGCTCAGTATGGTGTTGAAACTGTTCCAGGGGACGATTGAGCGGAATACCATAGACCATGCTTTACAGCATGGCTTTGAACACGGATTAAAAGAACACAAAATCGTCCCTGTGGGAGATCCGGTTGTAAGGAAATTTGATTTTGATGATGATAAAAATCTGGTAATGGAAGTTGAAGTCGAAACATATCCTGAAATCGACTTAAAGAAATACAAAGGATTAAAAATAGAGAAAGAGGTGTATTCCATTACGGATGATGATGTTTACGATAGCATTCTATATATCCGACGTCAGAAGGCGACTGTTTCACAGGTAGACGGGCATGCGGAAGAAGGTCATTTTATAACCATTAATATGCAGGAAGTGGATGTCGGAGGTGTACCGCTGGTGGGTAAAAAATATGAAGATGTGCGCGTCCAGCTGGGGAAAGGCGAATTTGATCCGGACATTGAAAATGCCCTGATGGGGCTTGTCAAGGGTGATGAAAAAATAGTTGAAAAAGAGTACCCGCAAAATTTTGAGCAGAAACAATTTGCAGGAAAAATGGAACGGTACCGGGTTACTGTCCAGAAAGTCGAGCAGGAGGAGCTGCCTGAACTGAATGACGATTTTGTCCAGAGCCTCAATTATGAAAACACGGTTACGGTTGATCAATTACGGGAACTGGTGAAAAAGCAACTAGAGCTTCAGTATGGACAGCGTGCAGAAGAGCAGTTCTACCATCAGTTTGCGCATGAATTGCTCCAGCAAAATCCGTTCGATATTCCTGAGGCTGTCGTGAACCGATATCTCGATGAGATCGTAGACGATATAATCCGCCGGCAGAAAGATGTGGATGAGGAAGAGGTACGCCGGGCCTATCGCACCGATGCTGTATTCAATGTAAAATGGTTTTATCTGAAGGAGAAAATTGCCGAGGTCGAGCAAATAAAAGCGGAAAATGAGGATTTTGATAAATATCTGGCCGGTCTTACCGATGATAAAGTCAGGGAGCTTTATCTGGCCAATAAGGATCTTAAAAAAAGAATCATGAATGATATCTTTGAAAAAAAATTGTTTGATTTTATTGTAGCAAATTCAAAAATAAAAATAAAGAACAAACCGATCAAAAGCAGAAAGGATCTGGTCAGCGTATGACATTAATTCCAATGGTAATCGAACAGACGGGGCGGGGAGAACGGGCGTATGATATATATTCCCGTCTGTTGAAAGAACGTATCATCTTCCTTGGGACCCCGATTGACGACAATGTGGCGAATCTTGTTATCGCTCAGCTGCTCTTTCTGGCTGCTGATGATCCTGATAAAGACATATATCTGTACATCAACAGCCCTGGCGGCTTGGTCTCCTCCGGGCTGGCTATTCTCGATACCATGAATTACATTAAGCCGGATGTGGTGACCAACTGTGTTGGCCAGGCAGCCAGCATGGGTGCTGTGTTACTGGCGACAGGTGCCAAAGGCAAACGGTTTGCACTGCCACACTCGCGGATCATGATCCATCAACCTCTTGGCGGTGTGGAAGGCCAGGCGAGCGATATTGAAATTCACACCAAGGAAATTTTGCGCATCCGCGAAATTCTGAATAAGGTGCTTGCCGAGAACACCGGTCAGTCGATCGAAAAGATCCGCACGGATACCGATCGTAATTTTTTCATGTCGGCAGAAGAGGCCAAAAAATACGGGATAATCGATGATGTAATCAAACAGGCAATAGGAACGACCAAGAAAAGCAAAAAAACAAATGAGTAAAGATAAACTGAAGCCATCGAGTGTGTTTTGTTCATTTTGTGGTAAATCCGCCCCCGAGGTGGAAAGTCTCATTTCCGGTCCCGGTGTGCATATATGTAATGAGTGTATCCATACCGCATCTGATATAATCGAGGCCCATCAGCGGCAGAAAACCATTTCAACGCCAAAAGATCTGCCGATACCGGCTCAGATTAAGTCGGAACTTGATAGGTATGTTATCAGTCAGGATCATGCAAAAAAAACACTGGCGGTGGCGGTGTACAATCATTATAAAAGGATAAACAATCAGGGCCGGATCGGGGATGTGGAGGTGGATAAAAGCAATATCCTGTTGATCGGTCCCACCGGCACAGGGAAAACATTACTGGCCCAGACTCTGGCAATATTCCTGCAGGTACCATTCGCCATAGCTGATGCAACAGTGCTCACTGAAGCTGGCTATGTAGGTGAAGATGTTGAAAATATCCTCGTTCGACTATATCAGGCGGCCGATTACCAGGTGGAGGCGACGGAACGCGGTATCGTTTATATCGATGAGATTGACAAAATTGCCCGAAAAGACGGCAATCCATCAATCACCCGTGATGTCTCCGGCGAAGGGGTGCAGCAGGCAATTCTTAAGATGCTTGAGGGTACAATATCAAGTATTCCGCCCAAGGGAGGGCGCAAGCATCCTGAACAAAAACTGGTCAATATCAATACGCGCAATATACTTTTTATCTGCGGCGGCGCCTTTGAGGGACTGGAAGACATCATCGCCAGGCGGATCGGGAAAAAAGCGATTGGATTCAATGCCGACGCAAAATCGGCGCAGAAACTATCAAAAGGAGAATTATACAGCCGCGCCGAATCGGAAGACCTGCTGGCTTACGGTTTGATTCCGGAATTGATCGGACGATTACCGGTAGTGGCCTCCCTGGGTGAATTGGATGCCAAAGCCCTTCGCTCCATTTTAACCGAACCTAAAAACGCACTGGTCAAACAGTATCAAAAACTACTGGAACTTGATTCTATTAAATTGGAATTCGAAGATGGGGCGCTCAATGCAATTATAAAACTGGCGATGAAGCGGAACACAGGGGCGCGGGCCTTACGCGCAATTATGGAAGAAGTAATGCTGGACATCATGTATCGTCTTCCCACTCTGCCGAATGTGGAGAGTTGTACTATTACAGAATCTACCGTATTAAAAGGGATTGATCCTCTGCTGAAATTTGGGAAGGCGAAGAAGACAGCCTGATCAAACATATAGACAGATTAAAAACCCCGCTTTGAGGGGTTTTTTTATGCCATTTGATTAACGAATTTGGTCAGTCGGGATTTTTGATTGGCCGCTTTGTTCGCGTGGATAAATCCTTTTGAGGCTGATATGTCCAGCAACGCAACGGCTTCCGTTAAGAGTTTCTGTGCATCATCCTTGGAAGTAGCATTGCGTAACCGTTTGATGACAGTCGTTAAACGTTTGCGATTCTGACGGTTGTAGGTACGGCGTTTATCCGCAATCCGTATGCGTTTTATAGCAGACTGGTGATTTGCCATATTTTTCCTTAGTTCAGTAATACATTTCTTCTACAAATACTTCAAATACATAATTTAAATCAATCAATTGCTAATGTCAAAGTAAAAAGTTGAACTGTTTTTCCGGATCGAACTATAATTATCCGCGGTTACATGAATTATCCATACAAAAATAATAGTTTTAGTAAACAAAATTACGATAAAAAATATTGACTTTAAAATTATATTATTTAAATTATGTAGCTCTAAGTTTCAAATGCTGGCGTAGCTCAACTGGTAGAGCAGCTGATTTGTAATCAGCCGGTTGGGGGTTCAAGTCCTCTCGCCAGCTCGTGAGCACACCACCATAGAGTCGGCAATCAGTTACGTTTGAACCGCGCAGCTTGCGGTTGGTTGTTGTTGGTATAAGCGGGAGTAACTCAGCTGGCTAGAGTCACAGCCTTCCAAGCTGTTGGTCGCGGGTTCGAATCCCGTCTCCCGCTCTTAGCCCTGAGAACTTCCCATTA
>Ga0209536_100003984_pt1 | contig 23495 bp, 13 predicted proteins | sample DeeMarSeWOR28_12_FD_187461 | JGI IMG/M metagenome (GOLD analysis project Ga0209536, IMG submission 187461) | Marine sediment microbial communities from White Oak River estuary, North Carolina - WOR-2-8_12 (SPAdes) (version 2) | ecosystem: Environmental > Aquatic > Marine > Intertidal zone >...
TGCGATGAACTCGGGTGGATCTTCATTCAGAATATCTCTGGCTGCCAGCAGACACAAACGCAACATGGCATCACGCAGGTCCCGGGGCCTCGAATATATATTTCTCCCTCTCATTGCGGAGTGAAAAGGGCACTGCATACTGTTCGGTGAGTGGTACCTGGTAGCAAAAGGTTTTGACGTAGGCCAGCGGCCAGCACAAATTCACCTCGAGATCTCAACGTCGAGGATCTTTCCGGGATCATCTATCCATTGGTTCTTGCTGTAATCAAATGGAAGCGCGGTCAGCCGATCCGATGTGATTCGAATCGCCGTCACTTCGGGATAGGGGGACTTCGTTGATGGAAGCTGCACAAAACTCACGCCCCGATAAGGGGTCACCTTTGCCTTGTGGTAATGGCCACCCAAGACCATGATTACATTCGCATCGCCCAGGGCGTCCACAAACGCGTCGCGATTGGTCATCGCATCGAAGCATAAATGCGTTGCCACTATGATCGGTCTGCCCTTAGGCACGGACGCCCACTTTTCCGGCACGAGATCAGGCGAATAGTGTCGGTGCAGATGCCTGGTGATAAAGCCCAGCGCTTCGGCCGTTATGTCCTGTGCCGGATTTCCCAGGCTCTCGTCATATCGCGAAAAGGGGCACACAAAATGAATCGCGCCCTGATCGAACGTGTAGCTTAGATCTCCATAACGCCGTTTAAACCACTCCTTCATGATCGGCGGCGCCGGCGCCACGCCGTCAGCGCCGGCCTCGTCATGATTTCCCAGTATCTCGAAACTGGGGTACTGCAATCGTTTCGTGATCAGGTCCTCATATGTCTTTTTCGCCTGATGCGTGGGCCATTCGGTGATGTCACCACAATGAAACACGAACGCCGGTATATCGACTACACCGCCGACATTCTTCGGATAGGCCCTGCCCGGCAGGCGATTCATCGCATCGATGGCCGGCAACAGTTTGTGCCCGTCGCCGTCGGCCGGCACATGAGTATCTGACCAGCCAAAAAAGGTCAGCGGCTTTGCCGCCGGTTGCCTGGACTTGCTGTCTCTCTGTGCGCCGCGCAGCGTCTCGGGCAGTGCCATCGACATTGCTCCAATACACATAGCCTGCAACATATCACGCCGTGTAAGCCCATTCCTCATGGTCGTTTCCTTTTGCCGGGACTCTCTTATCAGAACGTATTTCACAAGCCAAGATAATCACAGATTCTTGAGATTTCAAGCAACAACACCCTGACGAGACGTTGTCAGCAACTGTTCATCAAACAAACCGCGCTAACACGCAATCAGGAAATTCTTCTTGAAATCAAGACGGCTATTCTGGTACAAGTAGGAAATGGAGTCTCTGGGTAATAGGTCTTCGGATGGATGATGTTTTGTGTGTTTCGAAGGTTAACAAGCCTGGCTGAAGGGCCGAATAAGTGCGGTGCCAAGCTCTTTGACAAGGGTTTTCCGCCTCAAAATGTGGATTCTTACATCTCGGCGAAGGTTTTGCAGAAGTTGTGTCCTTGATCGACCACCCATTCTGGGCTTGTGAAGGAAGCAGACAATGTTCCAGTTCGCAGAAGACAGTCGTCAGGGACCGGCACACCGATGGTGCATTAAAGTCAGATATTTTCGCAGGTCGCTTCGGCGTGTGGCCGGAGCATGATTTGTAGTTTTCAGTTAGAATCAGGAGGACAAAAAAGATGACACGCCTAAGCATAATGTGCACCAGTTTCATTGTCGTTTGTCTGATGTCAGCAGGACCATGCTATGCCCAGATTGACCCCGAAACCGTTCTTGGTATATGGCTCCTTGACGAGGGAAAGGGTGATATTGCCGTCGATGCCTCGGGCAATGGCAATGATGGCACGCTGATGGGCGCACCAAACTGGGTTGATGGTAAGTTTGGCAATGCTTTAGAGTTCAGTGGGTCAGGAACTTACGTCAATTGCGGCAATGCCGAAGCTCTCAATGTCAACGTCTTCTCCGTATCATTTTGGTACAACTTCCCAAGCACTCAAAGTTGGAACCATATGATTTCACGGGGTCAGCATGTAGCCAGTGGCACTCCCGGTTCGGTTAACTGGGGCGTTATGATGTACAGCGCTGAACAGAGAATCCTTTTTGAAACGTATAATGACACCGGTTGGACGGCTGTCATCGCCGATACCACGGCCGGTCAATGGCATCACGTCGTTGCCACCTTTGACGGAAGTACGCTGCAACTCTATCATGATGGCCAATCAGCTGGCACATCGGGCGGAGGTATTTTGCTTGATCAGAGTAGACCGTTTGTGATTGGCGGTAGATCTGACGCTGGCTCTGTCGGTGGCATCTTTAACGGAAGCATTGACGATGTGGGTTATTTCAGCGTAGTGCTTTCGCCTGAAAGTGTTGTGGCGATCATGGACTATGGTCTTGAGGGAATCATCGGCGGCCAGCCGCTCGCCCGGCGCCCGGATCCGGAAGACGGTGCCCTTCTTCTGCAAACATGGGGCACCTTGTCATGGTCTCCCGGCGATTGGGCCGTATCGCACGATGCGTACGTGGGCACCAATTTCGCCGATGTCAACGACGGCGCCGCCGACACATTCGTGGGCAACCAGGCCGCGCCAACGCTTATTCTTGGTTTTGCGGGATTTCCATTCCCAGAAGGTCTTGTTCCGGGCACGACCTACTACTGGCGGATCGACGAGGTCAACGACGCCAACGCGGCCAGCCCGTGGAAAGGCGACGTCTGGAGCTTCTCTGTACCACCTAAGACCGGCTACAATCCCGTCCCGGCCGATGGCGCCAGATTTGTCGAAACCGATGACGTGACGCTTGGCTGGGCTCCGGGTCTCGACGCCAAAGTACACTACGCATATTTCGGCGAGAGTTTTGACGAGGTCGACAACGCCGCAGGCGCACTGCCCCTGGCAATTGCGACATTCACTCCTGCCGGTCCACTCCAACCGGAAACGACGTACTACTGGCGGGTGGATGAATTCGACGCAGCGGCCACACACAAGGGCCCGGTATGGAGCTTTACGACCGCAAGAGTAGGCGGCGGTGTGAAGGGAGAGTACTTCCAGGGCATGGCCCTCAATACGCCGATGTTGACCCGGACGGATCCCCAGATCGACTTCAACTGGGGCGATCCCGGTGGACCGGACGCTTCGGTTGGCGACGATCAGTTCTCGGCCCGATGGACGGGTGAGGTGGAAGCGGCCTTCACAGAAACCTACACCTTCTATACAAATAGCGATGATGGCGTGCGGTTGTGGATCGGCGGTCAACAGCTTGTTAACAACTGGACCGACCATGGGCCGACGGAGGACAAGGGGACTATCGATCTTGTCGCCGGCAACACGTACAGCCTGCAGATGGAGTACTATGAGAACGGCGGCGGTGCTGTGGCCGAGCTGCGCTGGTCGAGTCCGCACACGCCAAAGCAGGTCATTCCGCAGGCGGCGTTGTCACTGCCGATCAAGGCCGGCACGCCGGCACCGGCAAATGGGGCTACCGGTACGAGCATGACGCCTATTCTCACCTGGAATCCGGGCGATCTTGCCGCATCACACGAGGTATACTTCGGCACCGATGCGGACGCCGTGGCCAATGCCACCAAGGCCTCGCCGGAATTCAAGGCCACAAAGGCCCTTGGCGCCGAGAGCTACGATCCGGGCAAACTTGCATGGGATACCACATACTACTGGCGCGTCGACCAGATCGATAATGCAAATCCCGACAGCCCGTGGGTAGGCAACGTGTGGAGCTTCAGGACGGGCGACTTCCTTATTGTGGACGACTTCGAGTCCTACGACGACGTCGATCCGCTCCCTGGTGAAGGCGGTGCCAATAGAATATTCGACAAATGGATTGACGGCTTTGGGGTAGTGACAAACGGCGCTCTGGTCGGCAATGACTTTCCTCCTTACGCAGAGCAGACTATCGTGCACAGTGGGGCCCAGTCGATGGTCTATCGCTACGACAATGCCGGCAAGACTTCGGAGGCAACTTTGACGCTTCTCTACCCGCGCGACTGGACCGAAGAAGGTGTCACAAAGCTCAGTCTTTGGATCAGCGGCGATCCGGCCAACGCCGCCGATCGCATATTTGTCGCACTCAACGGCACAGCCGTTGTCTATCACGAAGACCCAGCCGCAACTCAACTGACCGGGTGGAATGAATTGATCATAGACTTGGCGGCATTCGGTGTTGACCTGACGAACGTCAATACGATCACCATTGGCATCGGCACCAAAAACGCCCCGGCTCCCGGCGGCGGCGCCGGGACGATGTACGTCGATGACATCCGGCTGATTCGGTAGGTTCGTAAGAAGACCAAACCAGTAACAGATAGTTGATCAGTTGATCTTGGGGCCCGTACCGGTTAGTCCGGTATGGGCCTTTTTTTGTCATGGCCATTGACCATCGAACTGCAAATTCGCGAAAAGAGAATGATATTAAACGAAGAGTAGACTATACTCCTGTCGAACTAAGGAGACCAAGAATGACTTGTAGAACAGGCTTTTCGCTTCTGTCCGTTATCTTGTTGATCCCGCTTTCACTCAATGCCGCCGCGCCATCGCCTGTCAACAGACGCGTTGACTCAACGGCCGGGCAATTTGTCGAAATGTCCGCAGAGAAGCTCGAGGACAAGATCCGGGGCGGCCTGCTCGCCCAACTGCTCGGCAATCTCAACGGACTTGCCCATGAGAACAAATACTACGATGAGCCTGGCAACGTCACTGAATATACACCCAGCCTGTCCGGAGGGGCCCGAACCGATGACGATACGGATATCGAATGGGTTTACATCGTCGCCATGCAGCGAGAGAAAACAGCGATGCTCGCTCCGCAGCAGATTACCGATCTGTGGAAGAAGCACATAAACCAGAGCATCTGGTGTTCGAACCTGTACGTCCGGCGGCTCATGGACATCGGTATCGATCCGCCGCTGACCGGCAGCCTCGTACTGAATCCGTGGGCCAATTTCAACATCTCGGGCCAGTTTGTGTGTGAATCGTTCGGCCTGATCGCCCCGGCAATGCCGCAGACGGCGGCGCGGATCGGTTTGAACTACACACACGTCAGCATCGACGGCGAACCCGCCCAGACGACGCAGTTGTTCACTGCGATGATCGCCACGGCATTTGTAACCGACGATATCGACGCCATCATAGATGCCGGCGTCGCCTGCGTCGATCCCGATAGCGCGATCGTGCCCATCATCAGAGATGTGCGTCTCTGGCACAAAGAACACACCGACGATTGGCACATGACACGCAGATTAGTCAGAGATAAGTACACGCTTTACGAAAGCAGGACTCGCAATCAGAACGGTTACGAGCTATGCACCGCTGCTACTGTCGCCTCGCTGCTCTACGGCGATGGCGATCTGGTCCAGACTCTTATCGCCGCGTTCAATTTCGGCTGGGACGCAGACAACAATGCCGCCACGGCAGCGACAATCGTCGGCGTTATCAAGGGCCGCGACTGGATGCGGCGGCAGGGCTGGCAGATCAAGGATGTCTATCGCAATACAACGCGCCCGTCTATGCCCGAGGATGAGACAATCACCGGTTTCGGAGATCGCATCATCGAGATTGCCGGTCGTGTCATTACCGACAAAGGCGGACAGAAGGTGCTTCGCAACGGCAAGACCTTCTATCGAATCCGCCCCGAGAAGCCGGGTAACGTCGAGAAACTCGCCAAGATGGACGAGCAGATGGCGTCTCTAAAGCCGAGAATGATGCCACGGATCAGAGCCGGTCTCGAGCGTGACGTCACCGTAGAAGACCGGGTCCGGGCCGCCTACCTTGCGATTTGTCTGGACTTAGCCGGTCCCATTCGTTCCCGGCGCCCGCAGCCTTGGGACCAGGCACTGGCGGCGCTGCAAGAGCAACCGAAATTGCTGGAGGTTATGTTTTCAAAGTCTCCCGGGCCGGCCGGAGACAAGCTGCGCGCCGCCGCCCTTGCCGCCGGGCTGAGAGAACCTTAGCGGTAAAAACGTTGATTGTTTGGAGAGATTCCGACACTATGGCAATTCTCAGTCTGCCGCGCGCGAAAGTGCCTGACAGCGGGAAATCGCCTGGGAAAGTCCGCAGGTCACGGCGCAAATGTCCTCTATCTCGTCGGCGGTCAACCTCTTGTCGGCCGAGCGGCAAACCAGCATAAAGCCGGATGACGCGCCGAACGCACCCAGTGGAATCGTCACCACCGAGACGCCGTTCAAGACGGTAAAGTCGCAGCCGATGCCCATCTCGAATATGTCTTCGAGCGTGCGAACCTTGTTCGACTGACAGATACTCTCGGTCAGCTCTTGGCTGAAACAGCCTTCAAGCTGCTGCTTGTCAAGGGCCGGCGGATGGCCGCTATCGAATACGTGTACCTCGAAGCTCTCCGCATGGCGCAAAAAGAAGGCAATCTGGGTGTCGTCAATCCTCCTTCTCATCTGTTTGACGGCGCTGTACAGAAGGTTGTTCAAATCGGTCGTCCCGAGGATCGACTCGTAGAAACTTGCCGTGAAACTGATGGTCTTGAGCTTCTTGATAAAGCCCCTCTGGGCTGCGACCAGGTCATTGCAAAGCATATCTATCTGCTGCGCCTGCTTCTTGCGGTTCTTGTTAAGCTCTTTGATCAGCAGACGCAGTCTTTTATGTCGCTGTTTATCACCCACTTCTCGTCCGTTCTCTTTTGACAATCTACATGAATTCACACTGCTTCCGGTTTATTCGTTCGGCTGACCGGCAACGGAGCTTTAGGGGCAAATACGGATTTAGACGACGCGGTTCCCGTAGCCCTATAAACAGTAGATTATCAGTTTCGCAGCTATTGACACCCGCTCGACGTGATTGGTCAAAAAAGCGCAACAAAAACCATCACTGCAGCGGTTTTCGGACTTGTTGTTTGCGGGCCGATCATGATTTATGTTTGTCGATCACCATTTGAGCCGATACACTTAACAGGTATATACGGCATGAACCGTTTGAGTCAATCATGGTATTGTGTAGCAGAGAGGTTTAGATATGATTCTTCCAAGACCCATCCGTAAGATTCTGGCCATATTCCGTGGCAGCGTTTCTCCCGTACTCATCTTCATTTCCATAACCCTGGGGTTCTGGTTCGGGCTCATCCCCGGCTTTGCGGGAATACACGTCGCAGTAGTGGTCCTGGTCTTCTTGCTCAACGTGCATTTGGGCCTGTTCCTGCTCTCGGCGGCTATTGCCAAGGGCCTCTGTTTCGCCGCTGCGCCGATTCTCTACCATATCGGCATGGCCGTTCAGGACAATCTCTCCGGACTGCTGAATCTCTTGGCGTCAGTGCCGATAGTCGGAATGACCGATTTCAGCCGGTACTCGGTGGCCGGCGCGCTGGTGGTTGGCCCGATCATTGGTGCTGTCGCAGGGCTGCTCATGGCCCGGTCGGTAATCGGGTTTCGCCGGGCGCTGCTGAAGTTCGAGGAAGGCTCGGAGAAATTCAAGAAATGGTATTCGAATCGTTGGGTCCGCATTATGGACCGGTTGCTTGTCGGCAAACGCACCAAAGATGCCAAGGCGCTGTTCACGGCCAAGACCAAAATCATCCGTAAAGCGGGGGTGGCCATAGCGGTGCTGATCCTGGCCGGCTCGGCGGCAGCGGTGATCCTGGTAAAGGACAACATGGCCCGGGACTATGCCGCCAAGACAATGACCAGGGCCAACGGCGCCGAAGTCAATCTCGAGAGTCTCGATCTGTCGGTTTTGAGCGGAGCGGTTTCGGTTGGCGGCTTGCAGGTGACCGATGCGAATAGCCCCGAGAACAATCAGGTGGCGATCGACAAAATCGCCGCCGATGCGAGCATCTATGATCTGCTCCTTGGCAGATTGGTCATGGAGAACGTGGAGGTCTCGAATGTCCGCTTCGACCAAAAGCGCGCAGCGCCGGGCGAGGTAGTCCGGGCAGATACCACCGACGAACCTGCCGCGTTCGATCCGTGCCAGTTCACGGTTAAGGCGTCCGACATCGAAAAACTGGATAAATATTTCAAAGACGCCAAGGCCCTGAAGGAAAAGCTGCAAAAAGCACGCAAATGGCTGCCGAAATCAGAAGATCAGGGCGAAACCGAGGCCGAGCCTGAGGCCGAGGAAGTGCCGCACAAGTATCTCGATTATCTCCTGGCCCGAGCGCCGGTCGAGGCCTCGCCCCGCATGATGGCCAAACGGATCCAGATCGGCAAAGTCCTGATACCGTCGAATCTCTTTGGCAACAGCGACGTGCTGCTGCAGAACATAAGCGATTCGGCGGCGACGGCGAAACTGCCTGTAACGTTCGCGATGAAATCGAACGATACCGGCGCTGCTGTAAACCTCAAATTCGACTACTCATCGGGCGACCCGACGCCGGCAGTGACCGGAGATTTCAACGATTTTGACCTTAGTAAATTGCAGTCGAGCCTGAGCAACAACAGCGGGCTGATGTTCGAATCAGGCGTTGCTTCAGGGAAGTTCAACGGCATTGTCACTAATCAAACGATCGACCTGACCATAGATTTGGCTGTTGAGAACATGAAGGCCAGGGCGCAGGGAGACGACTATCTTGGAATGGACCCCAAAATCGTATCCGAGGCCCTTTCTGTCCTGAACAATCTGAGAACAACGATACGTGTCGTCGGGCCCATCACCGAGCCCCGCCTGGTGTTCGATATCAAGGGCTTGCAGGAGGCGTTAAAGAACGCAGCTCTCGAGGCGGGCAAGAAGAGGCTCCAGGAGGAGGTCGATAAGCAGAAGGAAAAACTCGACGAAGAGATCGACAAACAGATAGAGAAAAACTTGGGCGACAAAGCACCGGACGAGATCAAAGACGTGATTAAGAAATCCAGGGGCCTGCTGGACGGATTACTCTCAGACAAGAAGAAGGACGAAAAGTGAGAAGGCCGGGTGAGCGGTCTTTACATGAAACCAGAAACCGATTGCGCGTTCGGCGATTTCGACTTGTTGACTTACTCCGACACGGTACAAGACGTTGAGCTGTCCTGTTATCTCTTCCTGTAGATTACGGACTTGTCCATCGAATCGGCGAAGGCTCTGAGCGGCTTCTTCATTGCAGCAACGGTCGGCTGTGTGTAGTCCAAACCACCACAAGTCGCTTTCCACAAGTCGAGCAGAGTTATCGCTCTGGCCCGGATCCTGACGCCGCCGATCCTTCCGCGTTTGCATTCGACAATGCCCTGCCTGCTAAGCATTTGTATGACTTTCTGCAGGTATCCCACCGAAAAATCCAGAGACTTGGCGATCTCCGACGCCTGAAGATAGCCGTTCTGCTTTCTCCTCTTGAGGAAAAGAATTGTCTCGACCGCCATTATGAAATCCTGATTGATCTTCACCATAACCTCCTTCCATGATTTCGCGCTGCCCGACTTCCGCCGGTCACACTACTCGAGCCGCTCGACGAGCGAGCGTCCTGACCGGTCAGCCGGAAACGGGCACTTCGCCGACACAGGCAGCGGCGTCATCAACCTCTCGGATCTTCTCGAAGCCAACAATCATCGCATCCACACACTGCCGATGCCAAGCACATGCCGGACCGATTAATCGCATTTTTCATCACCGTCTCCGAAAACCCCTAGCCGATCTGCTTAACCTCCGGAATAGACTTCGCCAAAGACTCCCGACGTTTCATTTCCATGGCTGACCACTCCTCACAAAACTCGTGCAACTCGGCAACCCTGCAGTGTAATTCTGCGACGGTGTTTCGATGCCGTCAAAATATAGGCCACAGTCCGATAATGCAAGAAAATTTTTATCCAGTTTTTCCATATATTGCACATTCAGCGCGGAAATTTCACCGAGGCGAGAATCCGCCTGCATGTGCAATGATTGCCCAGGTGGCATAAGGCGAGTGTTTTTGCGGTGAATCGGGCCGGGAATGGAAAGTCATCCAACTGCCCGTATCCGAGCGTTATGTGGGGAAAGAACCTCTCAAAACTCGATTTCTCGCAGTAGTCCCTGATCCAGAGAAGTGTTGATTCGGCGGCTGCCGGCGGAGAAAACACCATCTCAGCCGTTACATGACGAGCCAAGTATGCCCTCAATCTGTTCATAACGAGTTCGTGGAGCGATTGAAGCGTTGGGGTCTTTTTTAGCTCAAGAACAGAAACCTTTTCGCCCGCGGAATTCGTTGTGACGCGTATGCCGAGGCTTACCAGCCGTTCCAAGGAACGTTCTTTTGCAATTGCTCGCAGAATCCGCTCGGCATCGGCAATTCGCCGCTGATCAATGCAACCCATTGCCAGAGAAATGTGCGGCAGACAGTTTTCTCTGTCCAGGACGATCTTGTCGGGGCATTGTTTCAACAGCTCCATATTTGCTTCAATTGCCCTGGCCGCCACCTCATCCGAGGGCAACAGGACGACGTCGACTGCGATTCTTGACATTGGGGCAAACTCCAAAGAGAATCCTGCATTTTCGTGCCAGTATCGCGGAATCTAATCTCAAGGTAGGGCCGACACAAGGAAAAACTCTTGCAAAGGCCGGCGCGCGGACTATACTTTATTCGGCTTGGCCGCGGGCTCGTGTTCGCAGTCATGTGAGCACCTGTCGGCACGAAATAGTGCCTTGGGGCTTCGGAAAGGACGCAGCGATGGCGCATAAAGATGCTGATTTGCGGAAGATAAAAGAGCTCATCGAGATAATGAAAGCCAACGATCTGGTGGAGGTCGAGATCAAGCACGGCGATGACCAGATTTCTCTCAAGCGATCACAGCCGCAGCAGGTCGTTAATCAGGTGCCCGTGATGAGGCTCGACACAGGCGCCGTGGCCGTCAACCCGCAGACAGCAGAAACTTCGAGCCAATCGGCGCCGCCGCAACCGGCGCCCGGTGATGAGAATCTGAAGGAGATAACCTCGCCTATCGTCGGAACCTTCTACGCGACGCCGAGCCCAGATTCGGAGCCCTACGTTGAGGTCGGCACAGTGGTCAACCCGCAGACGGTCGTTTGCATTATTGAGGCGATGAAAGTGCTCAACGAAATCAAGGCCGAAACCAGCGGGACGATTGTCGAAGTGCTCGTGACTAACGGCCAGGCCGTCGAATACGGCCAGGGCCTTTTCAAAGTTAGACCGGAGTAGCGATTGACAATTGACTGTTGACGATTGTCTATTGGGACGCGCAAAGCAATAGACAATAGTAAATTGAATTATGTTTTCACGAATTCTGATAGCTAATCGCGGTGAGATAGCGCTGCGTATCATTCGTGCCTGCCAGGAACTCGGCGTCGAGACGGTGGCGGTTTATTCCAAGGCCGACAAGGACGCACCGTACCTGCAGATTGCAGACGAAGCCATCTGCATCGGGCCTGCCGAATGCGGCAAGAGTTACCTGAACATACCGCGCATAATAAGTGCCGCCGAGATCACCGACGTCGAGGCGATTCATCCCGGCTACGGATTCCTGGCAGAGAACATACACTTTGCCGAGGTATGCCGGGAGTGCGGGATAACGTTTATCGGCCCGCCCGTCGAGGCGATGCAACTTCTAGGCGACAAGGTCCAGGCCCGCAAGCTGGCGCACAGAGCCGGTGTGCAGGTGGTGCCAGGCTCCGATGGCGCCGTCGAGAAAGATACTGAAGCATTGAAGCTGGCCAACAAGATTGGCTATCCCGTCATAATAAAGGCCGCCGCCGGCGGTGGTGGACGCGGCATGAGAGTTGTGCACAACGATATTAATCTGCGATCGGCGTTCAGTTCCGCCCGCGCCGAGGCAAAGACCGCCTTCGGCAACGGCACGGTGTATCTGGAAAGGTTCATCATCGAACCGCGCCACGTGGAAGTCCAGATAGTGGCGGACAAGCATGGCAACGCATTACACTTCTACGAAAGAGACTGCTCCACCCAGCGCAGACATCAGAAGATGATCGAGGAATCGCCCTGTCCGGTTCTCGACAAGCATACGAGGGAAGAGCTTGCCGCTGCCGCGATTAGGATTATCAAGGAGGCCGAGTACGACAACGCCGCTACGGTCGAGTTCATTCTGGACAAGGACAAAGGATTCTACTTTATCGAAGTGAACACGCGAATCCAGGTCGAGCATCCCGTCACCGAGATGGTGACAGGTCATGATTTGATCAAGTGGCAGTTGAAGATAGCCGCCGGAGAGCCCATCACGCTCAGCCAGCGGAGCATCAAACACAGCGGTGTTGCGATCGAATGCAGGATAAACGCCGAGGATCCCGAGAGAGACTTTGCCCCTTGCGCCGGGACTATTGAAAGGTATATCCCACCCGGCGGGCCGGGCGTCAGGGTCGACAGCCACGTCCATCAGGGCTGGACGGTCTCGCCGAGCTACGATTCGATGATCGCCAAGGTCATCGTGCACCGGAGAACGCGGACAGAAGCCATTGCAACGATGAAAAGAGCGCTGCGGGAGTTTGTAATCGAACCTATAAACACCACGATTCCCATATGCCTCGACATCCTCTCACACAATCTATTTGTCAAGAACAAGATTGACACTGGCTTCGTCGAACGAAACTTTTGAAGGCCGAAAACCGTCCTCAGGACCGTGCACGAAATAGATTACCGAATTTGCGAGCCAAGTGTATGGCAGATTTGGTTGTGACGATTGAGTGGAACCGGAAGCGTAGCTGTTCTACGTTGAGGATTCCACGAATGAGGAACAGCCAAAGATGCCGTGCAATTGGGCGACAAAACGGGAAGTTATTTCGTGCATGGTCCTTATCCTGAGGCAGCATAGATGTCACGGCGACAAAAGGCAACTGACCAGACTCCGGCTCAACAGAGACCGATCTCTCGGCCCGGAGCCGTTGTGCGGATATCGGTGCCAAAGAAACTGGCGTTTGCGGCAGTCACCGTCGTTGTGCTGTTTGCAGCGGTAGAAATGATGCTGGCGGTTCTCGGAGTGCGAGTGGCTTTGTACGACGAGGATCCTTACGTTGGATTCTCATCCAGCATCCCGGTGTTTGTCGAGCAGGCCGGGCCGGACGGTAAGCCGGTCATGGTGACAGCGAAGAACAAACTGCCGCTTTTCAATCTTCAGCGATTTGCGATAAACAAGCCCGCCGGCACATACCGGATCTTCTGCGTGGGCGGCTCGACAACGTTCGGCCGGCCCTACGACGACGTGACATCCTTCTGCGGCTGGCTGCGCGCAATGCTGCCCGAGGCCGACCCGACAGTCAAGTGGGAGCTGATCAACGCCGGAGGCGTCAGCTATGCCAGCTACCGTGTCGCTGCGGTGATGGCCGAGCTTGTCCGGTACGAGCCGGATCTGTTCATCATATACTCCGGACACAACGAGTTCCTCGAACGTCGGACTTACAGCCGGATAATCAATACGCCGCCAGCGGTGCGCGGCCTGGGAGCGATGATGAGCCGGACGCGAACCTATGGGCTGCTCCAGCAGGCTGTCAAAGCGGCATCGGGCCAACCCGGCAGGGCTGGACCGAAGCGTGATTATTTGCCCGGCGAGGTCAAGACAATTCTCGAAAACTCTCTAGGTCCGGAAGAATATCACCGTGACGAAGAATTGCGCCGGCAGGTGTTCGATCACTATCGCTATAATCTGGCCCGCATGGTTGTGATCGCACGGTCGGTCGGGGCAAAAGCTATTCTTGTCACGCCCGCGTCGAATCTGCGGCATTGCTGGCCGTTCAAGAGCGAACACAGTGACGGTCTTGGAGACGCCGGGCGCCGGGACTTCCAGACACTCTACGATCAGGCGAGCCAAGCCTACGCTGCGGGCCAATGGAACGAAGCGCTAGCGGCAATTGACCGGGCCATGATGGTGGACGCCAGCTATGCCCACGCGCACTATCTGCGCGGCCGCGTGCTGTGGGAGCTGGAGCGTTACGGTCAGGCGAAAGCGGCTTTCGAGCGGGCGGTTGATGAGGACATATGTCCGCTCCGGGCGCAGAAGCCCATTCTGGATATCGTAATGGAAGTCGCCGGCGAGCAGGATGTCCCCGTAGTGGATTTTGTCGAGTTGATTGAGCGCCAATCCGAGCATGGCAGCCCGGGCGAGAAACTATTTCTCGATCACGTTCACCCTACCATCGAGAGCAACCGCCAGCTTGCCCTCGCGCTGCTGGAGACCATGAGCCGGCACCGGATAGTGCAGTTGGCAGGCACATGGGGCAATGACGAGATAGAGCGGATCAGACAACAGGTCGAGAGCAGTCTCGACCTGATGGCCCACGGCGCGGCACTGCGCAATATCTCCAGGCTGTTCAGATGGGCCGGCAAGTTCGAGGAAGGTTACAGGATAGGTGTGCTCGCGACGGAGATGGTCCCCATGGACGCCGAGGCATTCTTTCAAACGGCAGGCAATGCTCTCGAGCTGGGCCGGATCGACGAGGCGATTTCGTACTATCGTCGGGCACTGCGGATCGAGCCTAACTACGCTCGCGCGCACTGCGGTCTGGCTATCGCGCTGCAGTCGCAGGGCCGAACGCAGAAACCTTCGGCCGGGCCGGACGAAGCAACCGGTCATTATCTGAGGGCGTTGCAGCTCAAAGACGACTATCCTCAAGCACATGTGGGTCTGGGCCAGACGCTGGCGGCCAGCGGCAAACTTGACGAGGCGATCGGCCATTACCGCCAGGCGCTGCGGATTGAGCCCGATCTTGTTCACGCACATTGCGGGCTGGGCATCGCGCTGCATTTGCAGAGCAAACTCGACGAGGCGATCGGCCATTACCGCCGGGCGCTGCGGATCGATCCCGAGCACGTCGAGGCACACAGCAGCCTGGCCTGCGCCCTGACCGAACAGGGCAGACTCGATGAGGCGATCGGTCACTATCGCCGGGCTCTGAAGTTCAAGCCCGGCTACGCTGAGGTACACCATCGTCTGGGGCGCACACTTGTTTTGGCAGGCCGGTTCGACAGTGCGCTGGAACATTTTCGCCGGGCGGTGCGTTTGGAGCCCGACTGGCCAGACCCGTTGAACGCTATAGCGCAAATCCTCGTGGTGCACCCGGACTCCAAGGTTCGCAATGCAAGCGAGGCTCTAGGCCTGGCCGAGCGTGCGGCGGAGCTGACCGGCCATAAAGACGCCCAGGTACTTGATACACTGGCGGCGGCATGCGCTGCGACGGGGCAATTCACCAGGGCCGTAACCACTGCACAGGCTGCCATAGAATTGGCCTCGGCGGCCGGGGCCAAGGAATATGTTGACTATCTCCGCCGGCAACTGGAGCACTACAAGAGTATGGAACTGGCGCATTAAGAATTGAGAATCCCGCATTCAGCGCCGACGATTATCCCCGAATTACACAGCTCTTTTGGGCAGTTGTCTCAGGGCCGGCTCGTCGGCCTCAGCCTCGGCCACGGCCTTGCTCGGCGCTGATTTTCTCTTGAGGACCCTGAGCGCATCCCTCATTTTCTTCTTGTCTCCCCGTTCGAGTTTTGCCCTGAATCCGCTCTGTTTGCTCAGCCTTTCGAGGATGCCGGCCAATTGCTTCGGCAAGCCGTTGCTGTCCTGCTCGAGCGTCTCCAATAGCCATCTGCCGCACTCCTCGACCTGCTTTGGCGGCAGTATGATCGCCGCCCCTAGGTTGTAGTTGTGACTTAGCTCAAGTTTTACCCCGGCTTTGCCCAGGTCGGTGGCCGAGAGTGTATAGCCATCCTCGTAGAGAAATGCCGGAAGTGAGGATTTGAGCAGTCCTTTTGGACCTTTTCCGAGTTGAGTACTTACTTCATTCATCAGGAGTTACCCTTAATAAACCCCAGCCTGCTAACAAGTTACTATCTCAGCAAGATCCTCCTCGCCGGCAAACTGCACTCTCAGAAACCGGGTAACCACCCTTGCTACTTCATTCTACCATAGTAAGACGCAATTGCGTCCTAAAATGTTGCAAATAATCTGCCAAAATCGACAAATTGGGCCCAGAACAGCCTTTTTCGCCTCCTGGGGCCGTTGGTGAGCCGTGCTCGATCATTCTTGAAATAGCACTGAAATAGTGATGTAACGAAGCCGAACCCCAGTTCTGGAATCCAACTGGCGGGTATAGGAGTCGGCATTCCGATTGCTCATTCTACATGCTACATTCAGCCGTATCGTAGAGTTCGAGCGCCACTCGGTAATCCATCTTGATCCGCTTTTGGATCTTCTTCATATCCCCGATCTTTACGCCGAAACGAGGCGTGATACCGACTTTTGTGCTGGCTTGTTGGGCTCACTTTTGCAAGAATGGGGTCGATACAGCAGAGCAATTTGAAAAGGAGAAGCTATGGATCGTCGCGAATTTCTAAAACTGTCAGGTGCCTGCGGGGCTTCGCTGCTGTTGGGGCAGACCCATCTGGCAGGCCGCTCACGCACCAGAAGGCCTAACATTGTGTTCTTTATACTTGATGAGCTGGGATATTACGAACTTTCGTGCATGGGCCACCCGATAATGGAGACGCCCAACATTGACAGGATGGTCGCAGATGGCATGAGGTTTACCCAGATGCTCGCCGGGGCGCCTGTGTGCGCGCCCACCCGCAGCACTCTGATGACCGGCAAGCACATGGGCCACACATCCGTTCGTACTAACCCCGGGCACGAGGCGCTTCGGGCCGAAGATGTGACGGTAGCGGACCTGCTCAAAAGGGGAGGTTACGCTACCGGTGGCTTCGGCAAATGGGGCTGCGGCGGACGCGGCACCACGGGTGTGCCTGAGAAGCACGGCTTTGACGTCTTTCTCGGCTACTACGATCAGGTCCATGCCCACACGTTCTTCCCGGCGTGGCTGGTCCGCAACAGTGAGGAGGTTCCACTCAAAGGCAACACGGGCGCCTTGTACGAGGGCGAGACTTTCTCGCATCAGGTCATCTTCGAAGAGTCGATGAAGTTCATTCGACAGAACAAGGACAAGCCGTTCTTCTGCTATTGCCCCTGGACGCCTCCGCATGGCGCGTGGGGGCTGCCGGCCGATGAGCCTTCCTGGCAGAAGTACAAAGACAAGAAATGGGATGCCGGCTACTCGATAAAGAAAGACGAGGCGCAGCGGTACGCTGCGATGGTCAACATGGTCGACAGGCAGATCGGGCAGATCATGGAACTGCTCAAAGAGCTGCAGATAGACGACAATACGATAGTATTCGTCTGCGGCGACAACGGAGGCAATTTGTATTTTGCCAACAAGACACATCCGCACGGTTTCTTCGGCCCGAATGTCGATCCCAAGACCGGCAAGGTCTTTCGGGGTCGCAAGGGTCTGCTCTACGAAGGGGGCCTGCGTATTCCGTTTATAGTGCGGTGGCCCGGCAGGATAGAAGCGGGCTCGGTAAGCGAACACCTTGGGTACTTCCCGGATATGATGCCAACACTGGCCGAACTGGCCGCGGTGGATTGCCCGAGTGATATCGACGGAATCTCGATACTCCCGACGCTTCTCGGCAGAAGGGCTGCGGGCCGCGCACAAGAGAAGCACGAGTATCTCTACTGGGAATTCGTGGGGCAGACCGCAGTTCGCTGGGACGAATGGAAAGCCTACAAGCCCCGGAAGGGAGGCTGGGAGCTATACGACCTGAGCAGGGACGTCGAGGAGCGAAACAACATCGCGGCCCAGAACCAGGACACGCTCGCTAAGATGATCAGATTTGCAGAGCAATCCCACACACCGCACGTTCCCGGCAAGGTCCTTGATGAGGCACTTTGTATGAAGGACCACAACAAGGCGAAGAATCCCAAACCCTCTGAGCAACGGCGCCGGTGAAAATGGTCTCAGCGATGATCCGGAGAACTGGCCCGGCGTGTGAACAAGAAAAGGGCCTGGAGCTGCCTATAACAACTCCAAGCCCTTTGACATCATTTTGCCAGGCCTAAACCCGCCTGGTTTTTCTCTCTGTGATCTACAGAGAACTAGTTACCCAACAGTCTAGCGACAGTATCCAGGTATACCGCCTCGCCTTCAGCCGTTAGGTTCCACTCGCCCCAATTGGGACCACCCTCAGCCTCTTGCGTGCCGGCAACGAAGAATACACGTGGGCCGCCTGCCGTCTGGCCCGCGCCGGCGTAGTATTCTACTCCGGCCTCCCATTCGACAATCCACGGCCAGTTGCCACCTGATGCCAGAAGCACACCGTTGCCAATATTCGCAGCGTCGATCTCAGCAAACGAGCTTAGGCCCACAGTCTCATCGATGGCCTGTATCTGGGTGCCATCAGCAAGATCCATCATGGGAGCACCGGTCGGCGTGCCGCCGGTATCCAGCAATTTCCAGCGGCTGTTCCTCACGAGATGGGTCGAACTTATGAGCATCGGCGAGGTAATTGAGTTCCACTGGGTTGGCTCATCGCCGTTGTTATAGTCGCCGCTGTTGGTGGTGCGGCTTATAATCACCAGGTCGGCAGCATTCAGTGCGGCGATCTTGGCATCATCCAGTTCTGTCCAGTTGCCCGGCTGATAATCGACCTTGTAGTCTTGAGCCTCGAGCAGATCCCTCAACGCGAAATCGTCCACGACACCGTCTGCGTCCCAATCGTGGTTTCCGGAGACCAGGACGATCAACGGCAGTGCCGGAAGGAGCCTGACATTGTGGATGGTGAGCGAGCCTGAGCCACCGGGAGCCGGGGCGTCAAGGTCACCGATAACGAGCGTCACTTTGGTAACCGCGGTCAGGTCGATGCCGAAGTCTGCCAGTTCGACGATGAAGTCGGTCGCGCTGGTCTGCTGCGTAGCGGCGGGATCCGGATTGAGGACCGCCCCCGAAGCGCCCGAAGCATCTTCCAGAACCAGATACATCGGCTCAGCCGAGTTGGCCGCAAGACCTCCAATTTCCACAGATGTCAACGGTCCGGCCGCAACGCCTCCGTCGGAGCTAAGCTCTGAGAACACCGCTGTGGCATAGGTTTCGGCGCCGCTGTGCGATGTCACCGCCAGGCCGATGTGGATCGGTGCCGGGCTCATCGGTATAACCTGCGGATTCCAACCCATCGGAATGAACGTTACGCCGTCAGTCGAGTAGTAGGCATTGATCATCGGGAACATCCGTTCGATCTTGATCCAGACCGGTGCGGTTAGGGCCTTTGCCTCATCCGTTGCCACGGCATCGTCGGCAGTGGCGTCTTGATCGGCCATCGTCCTGGCCTGGAACCTTACGCCATTGTCGCCTGTCGCGGCGATCATCGCAAACGACGAACCTGCATCAAGCGTCTCGCGGATCATGATGCCCGCCTTGGTCCAAGGATCTGTGCTGGCCAGACTGTCGACCTTGACGGTCATCGAGCCATTGCCGGTGAGCGTCGTGTAGGCATACTGGAACTGATCAGCGGTGCCCCAGATGTCTGCACCTCGGCCGACTATCGTGGTCGTGCCGGCTGCCTCATCTACCGTAACGCTGCCCGCAGCGGGGGCGCCGGTGTATGAAACTGCCAGCCGGCTGATCGGATCGGTCCAGTTCAGGCCCTCACCCAGATCGAGTGAGACCTCTGAAACGAACGGATCGGTGCTGGTGTCATAGTCAAATGGCGTATCCTCGTCATAGACGATTGTGGTGAAGCTCCATACCGGGCCCTTGATTGTCTCTGCGCCGTAGAACTCATCGACGCGCCAGTAGTAGGTTGTACCCGGCTGCAAATCGCCGGTATCATAGCCAACGTCCATCACAAGCGGGGCGTCTGCCGCATTCGCAACCTCATCAGGATCGGTCCCGAAGTATACCTGATGCATTATCGGGCTCCAACCGGGTGTCCACGTCAAAGTGGCCGACGCACCGACATCCATCGTGCCATCCGCCGGGTCAGGGTCGTAGGCGCGTCTTGGCAGAACCGAGAAGCTCCAGACTTCCCCTGTGGAGGGGCTGATGTTCGGATCAGCATCGACCTCATCTACACGCCAGTAGTATGTCGTCTCCGGAACAAGATCCGCAGCAAGTAAAGATGTTTCGGCCTGGTTGCCCACAAATGTATCCGCGGCACCGGCGATTACATCGTTCATATTGCTGCCAAGATACACGTCGTGTGAGACGGCACCATCGCCCGGCGCCCACGTGAGCAACGCCGAGAACTCTTCGAGTTCGGCACGATTGGCTGGGTCGGGACCATAAGCATAGGGCCACGTAGTACCTGCCAGAGCGGCTAACTCGGGTGGCGTCAGTGCTTGATTGAGAATCCAGACCTCGTCAACGAGTCCTTCGAAGAACCAACCGTCGCCGGAGGCATTGCCGTCGTGAAACACATTGTTCTGCTTCGTGTACCCTATCGAGTTGTCGTTGCCGTGATTGTAGATTTGACCACCGACAGCTCTGCCTATCAGGGCCCCGTCCATCCACATTTCAAACTTGTCTTCTTCCTGCGCATCGCCGCCGTCTCTAATGACCAAGGCGACTGTGTGCCACTCGTTCGAAGTGACGGGGGCGGACATCCACGAACCGGGGTTCCATTGATACTCTGCCTTGTTCCATCCTCCCACGTAGACCAGGCCCTCGTGGATATATACGGTGAGCCCGCGTGTCAGGCCGCCCTCTTCAAAGACGGTCTGTTTCTCCGATTTGTCGACGTGTGCACAGTTGAAGACAGTCACCACAGTACGATTCGGAAAAGGACCATTGGTTACGTTGATCCATGCAGAATCCGGGATGTGGACTCCGTCATCGACTCCATCAAACGCTAGCGCCCTGCCGAAGAGACCCTCAGCCAGATATGGCTCGCCCACAATATTCCCTGCGAGGCCAACTGCTGAGGAATCCGGCACCGTACCGTCGACGAAATTGGCGTCGTTCAACAGGTACACGTGACCGTCCGTGACCGTAGCCGGGTCGGGCTGGGCCGCAGCATTGCCGGCCAGCACCATCATCAAAACCAAAGACACTAAACATAACAATCTTCTGGACATGATCTGTCCTCCTTCAAAAAAATAGGTTTTTGATAGCCATGTTCCGGCCACGCGCCAGAACATGCTTTAGTCTCTGACAAGCACCATTTGCTATCGCGCAAGTTCATGCCAGTCCAAGACGACTCATGACAAAATGACTTTAAATGAATTGCGCACACTCAGCTTTGCTCGGTATTTACCTCAGGGCAGTCTACGACAACAAAGCCGCCTCCTTCCATCCAGGGCCCAGAATGAGCCCACGATTGACGTGCGTAACCACCAACGCACCAGCGTGCTCCTCCACCGATAAAGCTCAAAGCACGCGCCACAACGCGATACCACCAAATCAATAAGCTTATTCTTCTCTATTATTACCAAATCAAGTACCACATCGTCAAGAAGAAAAGCCAAAAAGATGGGATATCCGGACAATAGCGTGCTGGCGCCGGAGGCTAAGATGTGTGGCTTCGGTGGGCCATCAGAGGCCAAGGCCAATAGGTAAGGGTCGACGCCCCACTCAAAAAGGGCTTGAAGGTGCGGTAAGCACCTTCAAGCCCGGAGACATCATTTTGCCAGGCCAAGAATAGCTGCCTGGACTTCTTTTCTGCTACAGCAGTCCTGCTGCCGCGTGCAGGTCTTCGTCCATCCGAACGATGTTACAGGCCTGCAAGCTGGGCAATCTCACCGTCGGACAATGCACGGTCGTAGACGCGGACATCATCGATTGTCCCGGTAAAGAACTTCTCCAGGCTGTCATCCGTGTGGCTGGTTATTGCTCCGATCAAGGCGTTATGCTGCGATGTACCTGAAAGGTCGTATCCATCCGGCAAATCTTGGGTTCCATCCAGGACACCATCGACGTACACAAGCCCGGTGTCGCCGCTTCTCATGCCGACTACGTGATGCCAGGCGCCGTCATTGACTACGGTAGCGCCCAATGTTTGTCTCTTGTCGCTGTCGTCGTCGGTGGTCAGTGTCATCCTGTTATCGTTCGCCTCGCCCATAGCCAAGGTGTAGCGTATTCCGCCGCCGTTATCGCCGCCCTTGGCATAGACGGTGGCTCTTTCGGTAGTGGTCAGCTTTATCCATGCGGAGACTGCAAAATCGCCTGTGCCGAAGTCGAGTTCGGCCGGGTTGCCGCAATCCACAAGATCATCAACACCGTCGAGTTCAAGCCCATCACCAAGCACGCCAGCCACCCACAATGGATCGCCTACTACGGTTCCGTCGGCGCCCGTCGCAGAGCTGTCGGTGGCGTCGCCATCAAGCATCCAGTGTCCCACCGGTCTTTGGATACCGAGGAGTCTGACATTGTGGATCGTCAGCGAGCCCGTGCCGCCGGGAACCGGGGCGTCGATATCACCGAGAACCAGCGTCACCTTGGTGACCGCGGACGTGTCGATTGCGAAATCAGCTAAATGGACGACGAAGTCGGTCGCGCTGGTCTGCTGCGCAGCAGCCGGGTCCGGATTCATGACCGCCGACGAAGCGCCGGAGGCATCTTCCAGGACCAGATACATCGGTTCCGCCGAATTGCCCGTCAGGCCGATCTCGGCCGAGGTCAGCGGTCCTGCCGCAACACCACCATCGGAGCTTAGTTCAGAGAATACTGCCTCGGCATAGGTTTCGGCGCCGCTGTGCGAGGTCACCGCCAGGCCGATGTAGATCGGCGCCGGACTCATCGGGATTACCTGCGGATTCCAGCCCATCGGGACAAACGTCACGCCGTCGGTGGAGTAGTAGGCATTGATCATCGGGAACATCCGCTCGATCTTGATCCATACCGGTGCGGTCAGGGCCATTGCCTCATCCGTTGCCACCGCATCGTCGGCGGTCGCACTTTGATCGGCCATAGCTCTGGCCTGGAATCTTACGCCGTTTTCGCCTGTTGCGAACACCCCTGCGAACGACGACCCTGCATCCAGAGTCTCGCGGATCATAATACCCGCCTTGGTCCACGGATCGGTATGAGCCAGGCTGTCGACCTTGACGGTCATCGAGCCGTTGCCGGTGATCGTCGTGTAGGCATACTGGAACTGGTCAGATGTGCCCCAGATGTCTGCGCCTCGGCCGACGATCGTGGTCGTTCCGGCTGCTTCATCGACTGTAACGCTACCGGGAGCAGCAGCGCCCGTGTAAGAAACCGCCAGCCGACCGATCGGATCGGTCCAGTCCAGCGCCGCGCCCAGCTCAAGCGAAATATCGCGAGTGCCGCCGGTGTCATAGTCAAACGGCGTCTCGGTATCATAGAGCACCAGTTCGGCTTCAGTGCTGAAGCTCCAGATGCGGCCTTTGGTGAGAACGACAGCACCGCCGCTGAGGGCCCGTTCGTCGACACGCCAGTAGTAGGTGGTCTCAAAGTCGAGCTTCTCAGGAATAACATAGGACGCCTCAGACTGATATCCACGATAGATGCCCGTTGTGTCTAAGACATCTGCGGCTGCAACTGCATCGGGATCGGTGCCGAGGAAGACAAAATGGTCTGTTGCACCGTCGCCGGGTGTCCAGGAAAGCGAGGGTATGCTCCAGACATCACCAGAGTCACCCATCGCAGGCTGCGGCTGCCAGGCCATCAGCAGATTACCATAGAGCTGCCTCATCTCGTCTTCGGTAAAGGCCTTGTCGTAGATGCGCACGTCATCGATCAGGCCGGTGAACGGTCTGCTGCCCCAGGGGGCCTTGCCGATTCGAACGACTCCATCGGCAGTATCGACCGGTTCGTCTAATT
>Ga0209536_100003985_pt1 | contig 23491 bp, 19 predicted proteins | sample DeeMarSeWOR28_12_FD_187461 | JGI IMG/M metagenome (GOLD analysis project Ga0209536, IMG submission 187461) | Marine sediment microbial communities from White Oak River estuary, North Carolina - WOR-2-8_12 (SPAdes) (version 2) | ecosystem: Environmental > Aquatic > Marine > Intertidal zone >...
GAGGCCCGGGCGAGTCGGGTGATTCGGGACACTATTAAGCAGGAGCTACGCGCGTTGCACGTTTGCTGCCTGTAGCCCCTTATCCGTCTGCTTGAGTTCGAACTCCACTTCTTGGCCCTCCGCGAGCGTTTTGAACCCCTCCATGTTGATAGCCGAGAAGTGGACGAATACGTCCTCTGCACCGTCGGGTTGCTCAATGAAACCGTAGCCCTTGGCATCATTGAACCACTTGATCCTCCCTCTGGTCATACGACAACTACCTCCTGCATTGGGTTAAAACGGTGGTTGAGACGCGCCCATGATACGCGTGGGCCACGTGCCTGTCAACGTGTGATATTCGGGTTGATTTCGGCCCTTCAATCGGCCGGTTCAGCGGTCCCGAGCACACCGTATATCTGCTGATAAATGCGATAGTGCGACAGCACGTTGCGAACGTAGGTGCGCGTTTCCGAAAACGGAATGCGCTCGGCGAACAGCTCCCGATCTGTCCGGTATTCAGGCCGTTGACGCCAGCGTCGAGCTCGCGTCGGACCGGCGTTATAAGCCACCAGCGATATCTGAATCTCACCGTAGCGACGCTGCAGATCGGCGAAGTATGCTGTCCCGAGATGCACGTTGGTCTCCGGGTGGAACAGCAGATCGTGGTCGTAGTCACGGACGCCCAGTCGGCCGGCCCACCAGCGTCCGGTCTCCGGCATGAGCTGCAAGAGCCCTCGTGCACCGGCCCGAGAAATAACGTCTGGCGCGAACGCAGATTCCTGGCGAGCAATAGCGGCGACGAGGAAAGGATCGACGTCCCGCGAGTGCGCTTCGGCGCTGATGATCTCCGTGTAGGCCAGAGGATAAACAGCACGCAGAACGCTCTCCGTCCAGACGCCGCGAAGACGAGCGTGGGCCTGCCACCCTAATTGTACAGCTTGCAGCCCGAACCCGTGCTCGGCCAAAGCTCGAGAGAGTCCGAGCATTTCTTCAGGACTCCCTAGCTTTCTGTCGGTGATCGTCTCGAGGACCGTCTGCGCCTCTTCATCCAGACCTGCCTGCCGAAGCAAGTCGATGAGGAGGAACCTCTCGCGGAACTCAGGATCGATCGGCGTCGGTTCGGGGCCTGGTGACAGCTTAGCCCAGGGATCGATATCGAGTCGTTCTGCCGCGAGGAAACCGTAGTAACCGAAGGGGTCGTGGGAATGAACGCTACGGAACAGGCGCTCCGCTTCCGCTGTCTGATCGGGCGCGCCTGCGGCCAGACGGCTTCGGGCTGCCCAATAGGTGGCTTTGATCCGTAACTCGTTCCAGCGACTTGATCGCCGCAGGCGGTCGAAGTGCTGCCGCGCGCTTACGTAATCGCCTTCAAGGAAGGCAAGAATGCCGAGCCGATAGCGTGCCGGTGTAGCGGCACGAGATCCCGAGTACTTTCCGGTGATCTCCTCAAAGATCGCCCGTGCCCTGGCCGCATCTCCGGAACTCTCGTAAATGTCACCCAAGACGATGAGCGAGTTGAGCGCCGACGCCGTCCCCGGATAACTATCCGCGATCTCTCGCAGGCGCGCGCGGCCTTCGCGCCGCCAGCCGCGGCGGTAAGTTGCGCGCGCAGCCAGGTACCCGGCACGCGCTTCAATCGAGGGAGCCGGACGGGAGGCGATCAGCTGGTCCAGTATATCGACGGCGGCGAAGTGCGAACCAGCTCGGTAAAGCAGCTCACCGATCTTGAGCTGGAGTTCTTGCTTTTCGCCTTCTGAGAGAGTTTGGAGCCTGAGGTACTCCTGGTAGTGTCCTGCAGCCAGCGCCGGTGCTCCTGACCTCTCGAAGGCCAAGCCCAGTCGCTCGTGATCGGCTACGCTTAAGCCTGGCAACTGGGCGAGAAGCTCCGCCGCCTCCCTCGCTCCCCTCGGCTGTATTCGGATGGCCGTCGTGAGGATCCCACGTGCCGGTACGGTATCGCCAGCTTGGAGGTGTATCCGGGCCGCACGCGCACGGAGGTCTGCCGAAAGATCCTTACCGGCCGGTGAGTCCGCGGCGTCGAGCAGCAGACGCAGCGCCCGGTCTGTATCGCCCGCTGCCTCGTACGCCTTCATCTGGGCTAGCGTTCGTCTGAGGAACGGAATGCCAGCTGCGCGATCAAGCAGTCTGTTGACGGCCAGGGTGTCGCCGAGAGTCGCCAGAGCTTCGGCTGAGCGCATTGCCGACCAGGGTCCAAGTTCCGGGGCGAACCCGGCCGCGCGACCGAATGCAGCTGCCGCCGCCTCGGCATCGCCTAGCCGGATGAGCGCGCGGGCCAGGCCGATCTCGGCTAGGGCGCGCGGAATGCGCTCGATCGAGTAGCTGAGGAAGATTCTGTAGTTCGTGACCGCCGACTCTAGTTGGTCGGTTTCTAGCTGTGCCCGTGCCAGCAATGCGCGCCCTTCCCCGGCAGCGATAGCATTGAGCCAGCTGGCGGTCTCCAATCGGCGCGCCACGGCCGTCCAAGCGCCGCGACCAGCGTCAGCGCGAGCGGCGAGGAGGGAGGCTGCTGGACTGTCGCTATCGCCAGCGTTCAGGCCGCGGAGCAGGCGGGCAGCGTACCAGTGACGTCCCTGGTCAAGCGCTGTCAGCACTTCGGTCAAGGGGTCGTCCCGTACCGGCGCACCTGTCCCGACGATGGTCGGGTTTCCCAAAGTTAGGATACATGCGAACAGCAGTCCGGAACGGTACATAAGCGTCCGTTTTGCCTCATACCGACGATGTTGCGCTGTCAGCCGGGCTCGGCTCGAGAGTAGAGGGTCTGGATGGCTTCGAAGAACGCCCGGCGCGATTCGACCGTTAATGAGTATACGCCGGTTGCGGTTGGATCGTGGAACACAAACCGCAACTCGTAGTCGAGCGATTCTTTGTACAGCCAGACCTGACTCCGCTCTGGTCCTTGCCCGGCCTCTACATGGCGAAGGACCTGATCCGGGGGGCCAAATACTATATACACCGAACCGCGGTCCGTGAGCCACCCCGGGGTGGCCGCCTCGCCGAAGCGGTCGTTCGCCTCCCCCATTCTGCGAAAGTACCGTTCGAAGAACTCGTTCTTAGATGTTTCCGGAACGGCGTCCTTTCGGCTCCAGAACGCGCGTAGCAGCCCTGCCCGTTCCCCAGGTGGAGCCGCGGCGAGGCTGTCGAGCTGTGTTGGAGTCCCGGCATAGCGCAGGTGGCTGATCGCAGTGAGATAATCGGGTACGATCCAGCCAGGCATCAAAGCGACCACGAGCATCGTGGAGTCGCCACGGACCGGCCCTGGTCGTCGTACCCTGATCTGCAAGGTGCCAGGGGAAAGCTCGCTGGCGTCCAGGGGCGTACGGGCTGTGCTCAGAGGACCGTCCCCCTGTTGAAATGTCAGTGTGTCGGTCGAGACAACCAGGCCTTCCTCGACGATCTCAACGATAGCGGGGTCATGGCCGCTCGTACTACTCTCGACATAGAGGTGTGATTGCCCGCCACCACGATCGACTGTCGCGCGCGGATTAACGATCAGCGAGGGCGCTGCGTCTCGGCTTGGTCGCGGCGCCGCTCTGTAGACGATGACAGGGCTTGTGATGAAGACGTCATCGAATCGTGGTACTTCAAGGGTGATTCTGGCTTCGAACCCGGATGACGAAGCGAGATCGTAGACGACAACGGTGGCAAGATACTCACCGGGGGCGAGTTTCAGATATCCTTGGAATACCACGCTCTCATCACGTCTCGATGTTTCTCGAAAGCTGCTCACCCGGACTACCTCTGTCTGGTCCAGCCAGGCTGCGGGCGCTGCCGCATCGACAATGGTGATTACCACTCGGTAGCGGGCGACAAAGCCAGGCTGATCGCGGCGGAAACGCAGAGCGTTGTTAGACAGCGAGAGGCCGAAGATTACATAGGAGCTGTCAGCCGGGCCTGGAAGAAACACGAAGTTTCCCACAGCCGGAAAGTCGTCGTCTCCGGTGACGAAGCCCAGCTCCTGGTAGATCCGCAGAGAGCTGACGGCAGGGTCTTGCTCACGCGCGGATTTGACGGGTTGCGGCTCGTCGGTCGCTCCGGTCGGGCTGCACACGGCAAAGGCGGTGACGATTGCGGCGCCGAATGATGGAAAAAAAGGGCCACCCCATGGGTGGCCCTTTGAACAAAACGTGCGCTTAGGTAGACTCACACGGTCGTTGTCTTCTTATCGATTTCGTGGAGCGCGTCAATCATCTTCTGCGCACTCTCCTCCATCTCGAGGACCTGCTTGTCGATGTCGGTGACGAAATAGTTGTGCGCGATATTGATCGGGATCGCGATAGTCAGACCGCTGGCCGTCGTAATCAGAGCGACCTTAATACCGCCAGCCACGGTTGTCGCTTCTACCTCGCCGGCCAACTCGATGGCCTGGAAGGCCTGAATCATCCCGATTACCGTCCCGAGGAAGCCAGTGAGCGGGGCGACGTTCGCCAACGTTGCGAGCCAGACCAGGCCACGCTCCAATCCGGCGAGTTCGATCAGGCCGGCGTTCTCGATCGCCTTCATGACCCGCTCAGTCCCCTCCTCCCGGCGCCGCAGTCCGGCGGACAGAATCGCAGCCGCCGGGGCCTTCGACTCCTGGCAAACCCTCATCGCCTCTTGAATCCGGTGCTCCGCGAGCAGTTGGTCTGTCTCGGAAAGCAGCTTGCCGTTGCGCCCGCTCTTGATCTTCAGGTCGATGAATTTCCAAACGATGATGAGCGCGCCGGCGATCGCGAAGAAAGCCAGCGGGTACATCATGAAACCGCCGTCCCGGAAGGTCTGTACCAGGTCGAGTCTCTGTCCCTGGCCAAGTGCCTGAACAGCCGCGAGTGCGGACAGCGTTATACCGCTCAACTTGAACCTCCTGAGCTTACAGCGGCCGTATCCTAGCCACTGTAGGATTTTACCCTGCATAGGTCGGGGAATTGCGGAGCGTAACCTAGAGAGCCACCCTCGGGATTGTCAAGACTGGCCAGCCGGGGGCTCGAGAAGGGCCCCTAGAGCTTGTGACAGGCCGCCAGCGCATCGCCATCCTTCGGCTCCAGGGGTGGGGCAGAAGACCTGCACCTGGAGTCCTTTTCCGGGTGTGGGCATCGCGAGTAGAACGGGCAGCCGGTTGCCGAGTCTGGCGGTCCGGCTGCGGCGGAGTGCAAGACGATACGCTCGTGAGCCCAGCCGCCGCCGGCGAGAGGCACAGCCGAAAGCAGTGCTCGAGTATAAGGGTGGAGCGGGTTCCTAAAAAGTGAGTCGGCATCGCTCAACTCGACGATTTTGCCGAGGTACATGACGGCGACCCTGTTCGCGATGTGATGCACGACGGACAAGTCGTGTGTGATGAACAGATAGGTCAGCTGGAAGCTCTTTTGGAGGTCGGCCAACAGGTTCAGAACCTGTGCCTGCACCGACACGTCGAGAGCAGAAACTGGCTCGTCGGCAACGATGAAGTCCGGCTGCACGGCAAGCGCTCGAGCGATCCCAACCCGCTGCCGCTGACCCCCGGAAAACTCGTGGGGGTACTTCCGTGCGTCGTCCGGCTGCAGACCCACCGCCCCCAGCAACTCCACAACTTGGTCGTCGACGCCGTTGTCCCGACCGATGCCATGTACACTGAGCACTTCACGAAGCATCGTTCGCACAGTCATACGCGGGTTGAGCGATCCGTATGGGTCCTGAAAGACAATCTGGGCGCGTCTACGGAACTTCCTCAGCCCGGCGCGATCCAAGAGCAGAGTGTCCTGCCCGTCGAACAGCAAACGCCCGGCGGTCGGCTCGATGAGCCTCAGGATCAGCTGGCCGGTCGTGGTCTTTCCACAGCCGGATTCGCCCACCAGCGCAAGAGTCTCGCCGCGGTGGAGTTGGAAAGAGACTCCGTCCACCGCTCTTACGTGGTCGATGGTCCGATTCAGAACGCCCCTTCGAACTGGGAAGTGCTTGGCGAGGTGTTCGACCTCGACGAGGGCGTTTCGGGCAGACACGTCGCCTTCGGTCATCGTGCTTCCGAGGACGGCGTTCGGCTGTGACCGCCCAACCTTCGCTCCGGCTCCTTCTCCAGCCAGCAGCGTGCCGCCAGAGTACCAGTCGGCAAGGACGGCGCTTCTGATCGACAGCGTTCCCAAACGTAAGGGCAACGGGGGTGGAACCTGCAGCCGACCGGCCAGCGATTCGGGCTGGGAACCGATCCCGGTATCACAGACAGTCGCTGTGACTTTTGGGTCAAGACGGGAATGGAACGGAGCATTCCCTCGGTATATGGATGGCGGGGCCGGTCGAAGATTTCACGCGCGGTAGAACTCTCGACTACCTGGCCGCCATACATCACGATCACGCGGTCGGCGATCTCCGAGACGATCCCGAGGTCGTGGCTGACGAATATCATGGCCATGCCCAGCCGCTTCTGCAACTCCGCCAGCAGGTCCAGAATCTCCGCTTGGATAGTCACGTCCAGCGCGGTTGTCGGTTCATCGGCGATTAGCACGGCAGGATCGCAAGCGAGTGCCATACCGATCATCACTCGCTGGCGCATGCCACCGGACAGTTCATGTGGGTAATCATCCACTCGGCGCTCGGGCTCGGGGATACCCACGAGGCCGAGCATTTCGATCGCGCGCGCACGAGCGTCCGCAGCGCTGCTTCCCCGGTGAAGTCGCACTGCCTCGGCGATCTGGCTGCCGACGGTCCAGACGGGATTGAGGCTGGTCATCGGTTCTTGGAAGATCATCGAGATCTCGTTCCCGCGGATCTCCCTCATCTCCGCTTCTGCCGCATCCGTGAGTTCTCGTCCACGTAATCTGACGGAAGAGTTGGGTTCGATATGGCCCGGGTGATCTACGAGCCTCAAGATCGACAGACAGGCGACCGTCTTCCCGCAGCCTGATTCACCCACGATTCCTAGCGTCTCGCCGGGTTGCAGAGCGAAGCTGACTCCATCGACGGCACGAACGGGTCCATCGGCACCATGGAAGTACGTGCGTAGGTTCTCTACGCTCAGCAGCGGGACCGCTGTCATCGCCTCAACCTCAGGCGTGGATCGAGGGCGTCGCGCAGGCCATCGCCGATCAAGTTGAATGCGATCACAGTCACGACAATCGCAAGCCCCGGAAACGTGGTTACCCACCACGCCTGAACCAGGTACTCGCGGCCCCCGTCGATGATGTTTCCCCACGACGGCGTCGGCGGCTGCACACTCATCCCCAAGAACGATAACCCGGCCTCGATCAAGATGATGTTTCCGATCCCCAGAGTCGCAGCCACGATCACCGGCCCCAGAACGTTAGGCACGATGTGACGGAAGATAATCCGTGGTGCCTTTAACCCTAGCGCCCGCGCCGCCTGCACGAATTCGCGCTCGCGCAGGGACAGCACCTCGCTGCGAACGATGCGTGCTGTCGAAGGCCATAGTGTTAGGCCCAGCACTACGATGACCAGAGTCACAGATGGTTCAAGTAGCGCGATGATGGCGATGAGCAGCACCAGGCGCGGGAAGGATATCAGCATGTCGACGAACCTCATCAGAACGGTGTCGACCACGCCGCCGAAATAGCCACTCATCGCACCGATCAGCGTACCGAGAGTGATCGAGATGCCCACAGCGATGAAACCGATGGAAAGGCTGATGCGAGCACCGTAAAGCACGCGAGTAAACACATCGCGGCCGAACCTGTCCGTTCCCATCAGGTGTTCCAGCGATGGCGGCAGGTGCCGCGTTGCTGCTATATCGTTGAACGCACCGGGTGCGAAGGGAGTCAGGAAGGGGGCCAGCAGAGTTGCCAAGCAGAGTATCACCATCACATAGAGGCCCACGACGGCTAACCGGTTCTTCCTAAAATCGTGCCACGCCGCGGCCCACTGTGATGTGTGGCCATCTCCAGCGGCGCCCGGCCATAGAATCGCCGCGACGCCAAGGCCCCAGGCGGCGGCCATCGCTCCGAGTAAGGTGAGCAAGGCGATCCATTCGTCGATGCGGCCCGCGCCAAATGTCGTACGCACCCTGTCGGAGGCAAGAACCAGTAGCGTCACCATGCAGGCCGCCAAAGCCATCAAGGACAATCCGCTCAGTGCGCGGCCGCGAAGCAGCAGAGGAAGCCCCGGCAACAGCGCGGCGGCGCGATGGGGACGGCTGGAGTGCCGGCTACGGGTTGGCAACCCGTTTGATTCACTCATAACGGATCCGCGGATCAACGATGGCATATAGCACATCGGCTATCAGATTGGCTACGACGACCATAACGGCAAAGACAAAGGTCGTCGCCATCACTACGGGATAGTCCCGCTGATAAATCGCCTCTACAATCGTTCTGCCCATTCCAGGCCAGGCGAACACGTGCTCTACCAGTACCGCACCGCTGAAGAGAAACGGGAGATAGAGGCCCAACAGGGTGATGATGGGCAGTAATGCGTTCTTGAGGGCGTGCTTAAGAATCACCGTACGCTCGGGCAGCCCTTTGGCGCGTGCGGTCCTGATGTAGTCCTGGCGGATGACATCCAGCATCGAGCTTCGCATGTAGCGCGCGATACTAGCCGCCGACGAGACGCCGAGCGCGAAGGAGGGCAAGACCAGATGATGCAGGCGATCGCCAATCTTCGCCCAGAAACCTAGCAACTCGTAGTCCACGCTGGCCATGCCAGAGGCTGGGAACCTGAGGACCGCAGGCCACCAGTCGACTTGATACACCTTGTAGGCGAAGATGAGAATGAGCATGAGTCCGAGCCAGAAACTCGGCATCGAGTAGATGAAGAGGGCGCTGAAGGTTAGAGCGTTGTCGAGCAGCGAGTACTGGCGGACGGCCTGAATGATTCCGATGGCGATGCCGATCGCGAAGATCAGCAGCAGCGATGTTCCGCTTAAGATGAGGGTGTTAGGAATACGCTCGGCCAGGATCGTGGCCACGGGCCGGTTTTGTGCCAGGCTCACACCGAAGTCGCCTGTAAGAAAGCTCTTCATCCAGCGCAAGTACTGGATGTGGAGCGGCTGATCCAGCCCCCAGTTTTGGCGCATCTGCTCGAGGACCTCTGGCGCAACACTGGGATGCATGTAGATGGCCGTAGGATCGCCAGGCGCGGCGTGCATGAAGACAAAGACGAGGGTCAAAATCCCCAGCAGGAGCGGAATCGCCTGCAGCAGGCGCCGAACGATGTACGCGGTCATGCCGTTAGACGGTCATGTCAATTGGAGTTGCCGATCTGCCTGCGGTCGGCGGGCGCGATCCACCAGTCCCTGACGCTTATGAGGTCGCCCCGGATGTCCATTTCTACCCCTCGCAGCCTCTCACGGGAGGCGTTGATCCGCATATCATAGTAGAGGAAAGTGTTCGGCTGGTCTTGTTGCATGATCTCTTGATATTCGTGCCACAGCGGTAGGGCTTGCGAGCGGTCCGGCATGAGCATCACCTCATCGAGGATCTCATCCACTCGGGGGTTACAGTACGAGGCCCACTGGTAGGGGCCCTCGAGCGCCGAGCAAGCGAAGAGGGGCCGAGCATCCAGGTTGAACTCGGCGCGCCATCCCAACACGAATGCATCGAAGAGTCGCTCCGGGCTCGTTATGTCACGACCGAGGCTTTGCGCCTCCTGTACGCGTGGTCGCACCTGCACACCGACCTGCGCCAGGTTCGCCTGGACTAGGGTGATGATGTCTTCGCGAGTCGGGTTCGGGTTGGTCCTCAGCTCGAATGAAGCATTGATGCCGTTGCGCTCGCGCACGCCGTCGCCGTCCCGGTCGATCCATCCTGCCGTGTCGAGAAGATCACGTGCACGCTCGGGGTCGTACGGCAGTGGCTCGAGCTCCCTGTCGTATGCCCAATGGAAAGGCGGAACGGGGCCCTTGGCGACCTCTCCGAAGCCTTGGCGCACCACGTCTACGATCTCCTGACGGTCGATGGCGAGCGTCAGCGCGCGGCGAACGTTTGGATCCGCGAAAAGCGGATGCTTGCCGTTCCAGTTGATGAAGGCGTAGTTACGGTTGGCGTATGCGACGATCCTAGCCTCTGAACTCGCTTCGATCTCGGCTACCTGCGAGGGTGCGACGATGAGGTACACGTCGGCCTCGCCGGTCAGAAGCTCGGTCAACCGTGTGGTGGGCTCCTCGATGAATCGGTACACCAATCGATCCAAATATGGACGCCCTCCAAGCGACTTTGGAAAGTCGGGATTCGCTTCAAAGACCCAGCGGTCGCCAGAGCGGTGCTCCACGAAACGGAAGGGTCCGTTGCCCAGTGGTGTGCTCGTACCAAAAGGGTGATCCCTCAGGCGCTCGGCTGGGATATCACCAAGAATGTGGGCCGGCATCGGAGACACCGTACGCCAAGGATCCATGAATCCTGGGTGACGCTTCAGATAGAATGCTATGGTGTACGTGTCGTGCACGACGGCGCTGTCGTACAGCGCGAAACTGGATACGCGCGGGTACGCTGTGGCTGGGTCTTTGATGCGGTCGAAGGTGAACTTCACATCGCGTGCTGTCGTCGGTGCTCCATCGTGCCAAGTGACATCGTCGCGCAGCCGGAATGTGAGCACCATTTTATCGCCGCTGGCAGTGGTATCCCAGCTCTGCGCAAGGTACGGCACCGGAGAGAGGTCGACGTCGTAGCGGATCAGCGTGGTGAAGAGCACGAAGTTCTGCAACTCGTTCGAAATGTCATCGACGCTGGCCAGGTGGTTCATCGAGTTGGCCTCCATCAGGGCTGCGACTACGGCAGTGCCACCGTAGCGCGACGATGCTGGGTCGGCATCTCGATCGTCCGTCCGTTTGTCGCCCTCCCCGCAACCTGCCGGAAGCAGGGCCGCTGCAAGAATTAGGATCAGTGCTCTGCGCATTCGCTCAAGTACCTCGCTTGTTTGGCTACCGGTGCCCTTCGGGCGAGATCCGCCAGTCGGCAATCGTCACCAGCATCCCGCGGGCATCCATCTCGATTCCCTGAACGCGCTCGGATACGCTGGCCAACTCGTCCAGCCACATCAAGAACGTAAATGGCTGGGCCTCTTGAAGGGCCACGGAGAACTCGGCCCACAGCCGGCGCGCCTCCGTCGTATCCAGTGTACTCGACGCCTGTTCGATCAACCGGTCAACCGTTTGGTCCTTCAACCCGCTGCGATTGTAGCTGCCGATCCGGTCCGCTTGCGACGAATGGAACAGTGCTGCCGGGTCCACCCGGAAGTTGTCGAGCACCCAACTCTGAACGACACCCTCAAAATCGCGTCCTCGATGTCGCGCCAGTACTGTTTGCCACTCCAGGGTCTTAGCATCCACGGCGACCCCAACTCGTGCAAGTTGAGATTGAACGATCTGAGCGATGTCCATTCGCACGGGGTTCTCATGGTTGGTCATAAGCGTCAGTCGGAGCGGTGTGCCGCCGGCATCCTCTCTCACTCCGTCGCCATCCCTATCGCGCCAACCGGCCTCGGCGAGCAGTGCGCCGGCCCCGTCAGGGCTATAGGGGAGCGGCTGGATACTCGAGAACATCGGATGCCATGGGGCAATCGTCCCGGTCGCCGGCTGCGCGTAGCCGAATAGGAGAGCGTCGATAAGCTGTCCTCGATCGATCGCCATCGTCAGGGCCCGCCGTACACGGCGGTCACTCAGCGGCGCGTTCCTCGTATTCCAGCCGATGTAGTAGTACTCTCGCGATGGATAGCTCATCAAACTGGCACCAGGTGTTCGCTCTATTTGCCCGGCCTGATGCGGGTAGACCGATCCATCGACATCGATCCTGCCGGTCAGTGCTTCCGAGAGCAGTGTGGCGGACTCAGCTACAAAGCGGAAGATGACACGCTCTACCTGCGGAGGGCCGCCGAGAGACTCCGGGAAGTTTGGGTTTCGCTCCAGGGTGACGCTCTCGCCCGATTCCCAGCGGCTGAACACAAAGGGCCCGCTTCCGACCGGCCGCCGATTGAAGTCGGCGCGCAGCATCTCCGACGACGAGATATCCTCCAGCAAATGTCGTGGGACAGGGGGCCACCAGAATCCGTCCAGTGGCCGCGCGTGCGGTCGTGCGAACTCGAAGCGAATCGTGAAGGAGTCAACAACCTCGGCAGACTCGATGAGCTGGAGATAGGCTGAAGAGAGTACCGAGGCGGTCTGCGGATCTTTCGCACGCTCGAAGGTGAACTGTACGTCGTGCGCCGTGACGGGACGGCCGTCGTGCCAGTGTACATCGCGGTTCAGGTAGAATGTCACCTGTTGTGGTTCGAGGTCCCAACTCGCCGCCAGATAAGGTCTCGGGTCAAAGGATGGGTCGTACTGGATGAGCGGCGTGAACAACATGTAGCAGTTCACCTCGTTGGTGTTCTGGTCGGTATTCACCAACGGGTTGAACGACTGCATCTCCGCGTTGAACCCAACGACCACCGTACTGGCGCTGTTCATACCACGGTGGCTGCCATCTCTTGGCTCGCCGCCGCAGCCCATGACTGCGGCAAGCGCGGCCAAGCCGAACGCTCGCCTCATCTGGCTCATAGCCGCCAAGTCCATGCCGCGTCCGAGAAGTGTCGACTGTGCCTCATGACCCGCGAAGTTTCGTCCGAGGTTAGCACCGACCCATCGAGTTGGATACCCAGGAGCCGCTCGAAGCCACTGGCCAAACCGTCGACAAGTTCAGCCCATGTCGGGAGATGAGCGAGAAGTTCGTCGAGCGCAGTGATGTGTTCTGGAAAGTCCTCTCTTCGCTGCATCCTGAGTAGCTCTGCAGTGGGTGACTGGTCTCCACTCAGCAACAGCGAGCCGTGCTGGAGCAGCACCCCGCCCTCCCTGAGCTGGGCGCTGCCCACCAGCTTGCGACGCCGGGCAACGATAGCACCGCCGTCGAGCTCGGTGAAGCACGGTAGTGTGGACGGGCGGAGATGTGGGCCCGGGTCGGCGGCCAGCTCCGTAGGCGCGCCAAGCAGTCGCAGGCCCGCGTGTAGTGCCTTGTGAATCAGCTCATAGGTCCGCCTGGGGCCGCCGAGCTGGCGATCACCTACGGCCACGGAGTAGGTGATCTCGCGATGGTGGTAGACGGCCCTGCCGCCCGTGGGCCGTCTGACAAACTGTATGCCCCGCCTCTCGGCTTCAGCTTCATCGTAATGGCCTTTTGCCGGCTGGTTGCGTCCCAGAGAGATGCAGGGCGGCCACCAGCGGTAGAAGCGGAGCACGGGAGGCCCGCCGCCGCGTACCGACTCGGCCAGCGCTACGTCGGTGGCCATGTTGCGGGCCCCGGTGTCGGAAGGACTCTCCAGCAAACGCCACGCGTTGTGGGCGGCCGGTTGCGGGCGCAGTGCACCTGGATCCCTTTCTTCGCCTGCCTTTTCCGGCAGTTCTCGTCGCTTCACGATGGGTCAGCTCTCCCCCCTGAGAGGGGAAAGCTAAGAGGGAGAGAGCGGTGAGACTAGGAAAGCTATTTCGGGCTCAGTCTTCTCCTCGATAACGCACGTCCGGGTGGCGACTGGCCTGTGCTTCGTCGAGCCGCCGGACAGGCGTGGTGTAAGGAGCCTTTTGGACGAACTCTGGGTCAGTAGCCGCTTCTTCAGCAATTTGCAGCAACGCGTCACAGAAGCGATCAAGTTCTTCCTTCGTCTCTGTCTCTGTGGGCTCCGCCATGATCGCCTCAGGAACGATGAGCGGGAAGTAGACCGTGGGGGAGTGCATGCCGAAATCCAGAATCCGCTTGGCGATATCAAGGGTTCGGACGCCATGTTCCTTGAGCGACGAACCCGAGAAGACAGACTCGTGCATGCCACGTCCGAAAGGCAGGTCGTAAGTTCCTTCGAGGCGGGCGGACATGTACGCGTTGTTGAGTATCGCGACGCGTGCGGACTCTGCAAGCCCGTCGGGCCCCAGCATTCTGATGTACGTGTAGGCGCGCACCATCACGCCGAAGTTGCCCCAGAATCCGTGGACCTTACCGATGCTTGTCGGACGATCCCAGTCCAGTGAGAATGTCCCATCCCCCTCGCGCTGTAGAGTGGGCAAAGGCAAGTAGGGCGCGAGATGCTCTTTGACGGCTACAGGCCCTGCTCCCGGGCCTCCTCCGCCGTGAGGCGTAGAGAACGTCTTGTGCAAGTTGAAGTGAACGATGTCGTATCCTAGGTCGCCGGGCCTCGTCGTTCCGACCAGGGCGTTAAGGTTGGCTCCATCCATATACATCAGTCCGCCGACATCATGTACGAGGCTGGCGATCGTCTCGATCTCCGACTCGAACTTGCCCAGCGTGTTTGGGTTCGTGAGCATCACGCCGGCCACGTCCTCGCCTAGCGCTGCCTCCAAAACCGCCGGATCCATGCGGCCTTCCTTATTGGACTTGAGGGTCACCGCCTCGTACCCAGCCATGATGACTGTCGCCGGGTTGGTGCCGTGGGCGCTGTCTGGGATGATGATCTTCTTGCGTGGGTCGCCCTTCGCGGCGTGGTAGGCCCGAAACAGCAGCGCCCCCACCAGTTCACCCTGTGCGCCCGCAGCCGGTTGCAGGGTTATGGCGTCCATGCCGGCGATCTCCTTGAGCATCTCGCCCAGCTCCCACATGAGCCGGAATGCGCCCTGAGCCGCCGCCGTTGGCAGGAACGGGTGCAGGTCACCAAGCCCCGGCAGCCGCGCCGTCAGCTCGTTGACCTTCGGATTGTACTTCATCGTGCACGAACCGAGGGGGTAAAAACCCTTGTCGACGTGGTGGTTCTTCACCGAGATCGCCGTGAAGTGACGGGCCACCTCGTTCTCGGGGACTTCCGGTAGCGCCGGTGGCTCCCCACGAAGCGCCGATGCGGGAATCAAGTCATCGAGAGGCCGCGTCGGAACATCTGGCTTCGGCACACTGGTGCCACGCCGACCGGAGCGAGATCTTTCGAATATGAGTGTGGTGGGTCGTTGCAGTGGATTGCTATCGTTCATCATCGATCACACTTCTGGTAAGTGATTCGTCACTAGCCGTCATCAACCATCAGAACTGATGCGCCTGCCCGGGCTCCAGTATCACCACCTCCGCTCGGCTACCCACCTGCGCGGCGAATGCGTTCGGGTCCTGCTCAATGATCTCGAACGTGTTGTAATGCATTGGGATCACCGTTCGAGGCCCGATCATTTCTACTGCCCGCACGGCATCATCCGGGCCCATCGTAAAATTGTCGCCGATGGGAAGACATGCTACATCGACTGCACCGTTGAGCAGTTCCATGTCCTTTAGCAGGGCGGTGTCGCCGGCGTGGTAGACCGTGTGCCCGTCGATGTGGATCAAGAAGCCGCCCGGCACAGTGGTGAACTGGCCAGACTCATCTCCCTCCACTGCACCGCCGTGCAGTGCCGGGGTCATCTTGATGTAGCCGACCGGGAATGTATAGCCGCCGCCGATGTGGAGGGGGTGGGCCCTCTCGATTCCCTTCACCTGTTGAGCAAATGAGACGATCTCGAACGTCGATACTACCAGCGCACCTGTGCGTTTGGCTATTTCCCAGCCGTCGCCAATGTGATCTCCGTGGCCGTGGGTGAAGAGTATGTAGTCGGCCCTGACTATGTCGTCCGGGCCTATGTCCGCGAGGGGATTGCCTGTGAGGAAAGGGTCGATGACGAGAACCGTGCCGTCGTTGGCCTCGAGAGTGAAACACGAGTGACCATGGAAAGTGAGCTTGGACATCGTCAGGCCTCCTTCAATACCTCGAGCAGAAGCTCCACGTCTTTCTTTGAACGTTTCTCTGTAAACGCTATGAGGAGCCCATCGTCCACATCGATATGAGGGAAGCGTGAAAGGGCCACCCCGGGAAGAATCCCGCGATTCTCCCCCTGTCCAATGATGTGACGGGCAGGTCCCGCCGTCTTCATGGCGAACTCGCGGAAGAACGGCGAATCTGGAAACAGCGGTTCCAGCACCGTTTCCGCCGTTATCCTGTCGTAGGCGTAGTGCGCCACCTGAGCGCTGGTCTCGGCGACTTGTCGCAGGCCTTCCTTGCCGACTGTGGACAGGTATATCGTAGCCGCCAGGGCGCAAAGGCCTTGGTTCGTACAGATGTTGCTGGTCGCCTTCTCGCGTCGGATATGCTGCTCCCGAGTCTGCAGGGTCAGTACAAAACCGCGCCTCCCATCCACGTCCGTCGTGGCGCCCACTATGCGGCCGGGCATGTGGCGGATGTACTTCTGGCGTGCGGCGAACAGGCCTAGCACTGGACCCCCGAAGCTGAGCCCGTTTCCAAACGGCTGACCTTCTGCCACGGCGATGTCAGCCCCGCACTCGCCGGGACTTCTCAGGACGGCGAGCGAGACAGGATCCACGACGGCGATGAACAGTGCGCCGGCGTCGTGGGCCAGATTGGCGGCAGCCTCGAAGTCCTCGATGCAACCGTAGAAATTCGGGCTCTGCACGATGACGGCCGCGGTCTGATCATCCATCATGCCGCCCAACGCATCCAGGTCCGTGACACCTGCGGATGTACGTGGGGCAACTTCTATTGGCATGCCGAGTCCCAGATTGTACGTGTCGAGCACTTGCCGGTAATGGGGGTTCAAGGTGATAGACAGCACGACCTTGTCACGCTTCTTCTGGATCGCTTGGGCCATTAGGGCGGCCTCAGCCACGGCTGAGGCGCCGTCGTACATCGATGCGTTGGCGACATCCAGCCCCATCAGTTCGCAGATCATGCTCTGGAACTCGTAGATCGACTGTAGGGTCCCCTGGCTGACTTCGGCTTGATACGGAGTATAGGCTGTATAGAACTCGCTGCGCCGGATCAGATGATCGACGACGGCCGGGACGTAGTGGTCGTAGTAACCGGCACCGGCGAAACAGATCAGATGCCGACTGTCATTTGCAAGCCGCTGCAGTGTATCGACGGCCTCCCACTCCGAGAGGGCAGGGGGTAGATCGAGAGGCTCGTTGCGGCGGAACTTCTCCGGTATGTCGGCAAACAACTCGTCCTCGGACGAGACTCCGATGATGCGGAGCATCTCCTGACGATCCGCTTCCGAGTGAGGGATGAAACTCATTATGCGATCGCTTTCTTGTGAGGTTCACGAGCTTGCGACCGAGGCTCCCCCGAGAACGTCAGCTCTCGGCGATCAATGCCTTGTAAGCATCGGGGCTCAGCAGGTCGTCCAGCTCGGACGGGTCATTGAGTCGCAACTTAACCATCCAGCCATCACCGTACGGATCACGATTCACAATGGCCGGATCGTCTGCCAGGGCCTCGTTGACTGCGACGACCTCACCGCCGACCGGGGTGTACAGCTCCGAGACGGCTTTTACGGCCTCAATCGTTCCGAAGGATTCCGTTTTGGTGAAAGTACTGCCGACATCGGGAAGTTCGACGAAAACGATGTCGCTTAGTTCGCCCTGAGCGTAGTCAGTAATGCCAACGACAATCTCATCGTCGCTCGCGCGTAGGACATACTCATGCTCTTCGGTGTAGAGCAAGCTGTCCGGGACCTGTGCGTCAGCCATGATTCCTCCGCATTCAAGACTACGATAGCACGGTTGGGCTAGTTCAGTCGGCGTCACTATACCTGGCTGAGAACGGCGCCGTCAAGGTACCGGACACTGCTCGCTGGAGAGAGAGCGCCGGGGTGCTTGGGCTGCGAGCCGGAACGCCAGAAAACCTTGCCCCGATCGGCGTCAGGGCCTAGCTTGGCAAGAAGTGGCCCGCGGCGTAAGCTGCTGCGCCGCAGTAATTTGGTGCCCTAGGCGTGAACCCTAGCGAAAGGAGGTGGTCCAGTGTCTGTTGAATCTTCTGGCCAACCGGCACGGGCAAGCGACTGCCTCGAGGTGGTGTAGGCCTGCAATCGGCCTCTCTCCGGGGATAGTAGACTCGGCGACGCCCTGAGGCGTTGCGCCGGTTGAGCCAGACCCCGGCCGGCCGCTTCTCCGTGAGGAGGGGCGGCCGGTTTCTTGTCACCCTTTTGCCGAATTGGTGTCGGGCGCCTCGCCGAGCCTGTAGATGCGATAGGTCGGGTACGCGAAATCGATGGCGTCCTCTTTCTCGAACCGATCCAGGATCGACTCAGAGATTCGATCGGTCGTGGAGCGACGACGCCTGACAGAGGTGAGGCTCCGGATCGTCAACAGCACACCGGAATCAGCGATCTCGGTGTAAACGATGGGCGCGGTGGAACCCAGGCGGAAGGCGTACTCCTTTTCGAGCTTCTTGAACCCCGCTCTGAGATCCGGAACGATTTCCTCATATAGTTCCATCGCGACTTCGCGCATGATTTCGCGCGCCCGCTTCCAATCGCTTTCGAAGGTCACTAACACCTGAATCTCCTGCCAGACCAACGGATTGACCGTTGCCGACGAGATCACGCTCTTGTTGAGGAACACGCTGTTGGGCACGGTTACGACCCGCCCGGTGGACTGCATGGCGTGCACTAACGGCTCGCCCACCTCGAGTAGGGTGGCCTTCAGTAAGCCTATATCAATCACGTCGCCGATGATGCCGTCTACTTCTACCCTGCTACCGATCTCCACTCCTCGGCGCGAGTTGATGTAGACCCACCCGGCCAGGCTACGAACTACATCGGCGAGAGCGATAGTGATCGCCGCGGCTATGAGGCCGAGCACCGTGCCGATATCAGCCAGCGCCAGGTTCTCAGCGAAAAGTGTAACGCCCGCGACTGCCAGGGCGATCCAGAATGTGTAGGTAACGACTTTCCGGAGGCGGTGCCTTTGGTTCACATCCTCGATGTGGGCGTCGATGCTACGACGTATCAGCCGCGAAGAACCGTATAAGGCGAGGCCAAGCAGCAGAAAGATAGCCAGCTTCTCGAGGGCGCCTCCACTGGTGATGGATGCCCAGAACCGCTCGATGGTCCCGCTCATGTCAGACGCGGTCTCTTGCGCGGCTCTAACGGGTGGTGTTTGTATGCCTAGTTCGCTCATGTCACTGGGGAATATGGGCTGAGGCAAGCGGGACGCGCCACTGGTAGCGCCCAAGCAACCGCCGACGGAAAGCAATCGCATCTACGTATGGGTGACGATCATCAATCTCAAGCGGCCCCAAGTCGAGTCGGGCTCTTCGTAGCCTTCGCTGCAATCTACTTGATCTGGGGATCGACATACCTGGCGATTCGCTTTGCTATCGAGACTCTGCCGCCGTTTCTCATGACCGGTGTGCGATTTGTCGTCGCCGGATCGGCGATGTACGTGTGGGCGTGTGGGACCGGGCAGTCGCGCCCGACTGGTTCGCAGTGGGCCGCAGCCGCGCTCGTCGGCACGCTGATGCTCTTGTTCGGCGTCGGAGGCGTGTCCTGGGCGGAGCAGCGGGTATCATCGGGCGTGGCCGCGCTCGTTGTCGCGGTCGGCCCCCTCTCCATGGTCCTGGTCGATTGGCTCTTTTTTGGCGGCGCGCGACCCGACAGGAAGGTGGTGGTCGGCATCCTCTTGGGATTCGCTGGCGTCGCGTTGCTGATCGGGCCGGAGCAAGTAGCGGGCTCCGAGCGCGTCGATCTGGCTGGTGTCGGCGTCATACTCCTGGGAACGATCACTTGGTCTTTCGGCTCGCTCTATTCCCGCGGCCCACACCTCCCGTCATCACCCGTGCAGGCCATCGGTATGGAGATGCTCGCCGGCGGAATCGTACTCCTTGCGGTCGGCACAGCCATTGGCGAGTGGGTGACAGTCAGCTGGGCGGACATCTCGCTGCGCTCGCTGCTAGCCCTCGGTTACCTCGCTCTCTTCGGGTCAGTCATAGCCCTTAGCGCTTATCTCTGGCTGCTAAAGGTAACGACTCCTGCCCGCGTGGTGACCCACGCCTACGTGAATCCGATCGTGGCCGTGCTGTTGGGTTGGGCTCTTGCTGAAGAGCCGCTCAATACCCGGGTGCTCGCGGCCAGTATGGTCATCGTCGCCGGGGTCCTCGTGATTACATCCAGAAAGGAGCCTTCGGCCGAGATCGAGCACGGGTAAGAGAAGCGAGCAGTGATTGGCGAGTTGTGAATCGTGGTCGGGTACGTCAACTGCCAGGCAACGTCTCGTCCTCCCGTATCCGTTCCGCGATCCCAACTCCTGTAAACCCGTAGACGATTGCGAAGACGAAGCCGGTGTAGTTGAAGACGGCCCAGGGTAGGTACTCCAGGGTCGGTACATCGAGGGTGGCTGCCATGAACACTCCGGCGGCGGCCCAGGGAATCAGCGGGACGACGACGGTCCCGCTGTCCTCGAGTGTACGAGAGAGGTTCTTGGCAGCGAGGTTGCGCTGCCGGAAGGCAGGGGCGAACAGCTCACCCGGCATGAGGATCGTTAGGTAACTCGATCCGGTGATGAGTGCTGTGAAGATCGTCGAACTCACGGTGGCGGCCAGCAGTTGACCGGTAGTTCGCGTTGCCCGGAGAAGGTAGCTTAGCGCAACATCGAGCAGGCCGGCACGACCGGCGATGCCCGCGAATGAGAACGCGGCGAAGACGATGAGCGTGACCTCCATCATCGGCGCCATGCCGCCGCGCGATAGCAAGCCGTCCACCGCCGGGTCACCAGTGTGAGGGACGTAGCCTGTCACCATCGCTTCGACGACTGTCGTTAGCCCCTCGCCCTGGACGACCACCGCGATGACCGCAGCCACCGCCGAGGCGAGCAGGATCCCGGGAATCGTGGGCCGCTGTCGTAGTGCAAAGTACAGCACGACAGGAAGGGGAAGCAGCACCCATGGACTCATGACGAAGGCACTGTCGAGTGTTTCCATAATAGCGGCCACGCGCTGTGGCGACTCGGCGCCGTGGCTCCAGAAGCCAACCACTAAATATACTAGCAGCCCGAGTGTCCATGCGGGCAGCGTTGTCCAAAGCATGTGGCGGATGTGGTCGAAGAGATTTGCCTGGGCGGCAACAGGTGCCAGGTTCGTGGTGTCGGAAAAGGGCGATAGCTTATCTCCGAAATAGGCTCCGGAGACAACCGCGCCAGCTGCCGCACCGAGCGGCACTCCCAAACCGGCGGCCACTCCTATCAAGGCGATACCCATCGTCCCTACCGTACCCCAGGACGTTCCCGTGAAGAGGGATACGAGTGAGCAAAGCATGCAGGCCGTGACTAGGAAGAAGCGCGGCGAGATCGTATGGAGGCCGAAACGTACCAAGTACGGGATCGTGCCCGCCGCGATCCACGTACTGATGAGGGCACCCACACTCACAAGGATCAGCACAGCCGGGAGCGCTTTGGCAATGCCTTCGATGATGCCCGCCTGCAACTCCACCCACGTGTACCCCAGTCGAAGCGCGACCAAGCCCGCCACCGTAGCGGCGATGATGAGCAGCACTTCTATGCGCAGGCGGTAAATGCCGTAACCGACGCCGAGCAGGACAGCCATCACCAGAAAAGGCAAGAACGCTTCCAGTGTGCTCGGTTTTCTTTCGCTCATTGATTCACCCGTATCGGACCCAGCGCACCAGCTCGGGCACCGTTGGTCGCTTACCCGTCATCAACAGTCCCACCCGATAGATGCGCCCACCGACCCATGCGACGAGCAGGATCGCGATCGCTTGAAGAGCGAAGGCCACGGGGATCTCCCAGACGGAAACGGCGCCCAGGACATAGCGCACGATGAAGAGTACGGGCGTGAAGAACGGGATCCAAGAGAGTACCACTGCTGCAGTACTGGCTGGAGACTCCAGCACGACCGGGACGACCAGAATAGGTATGATCACCAGCATCGTGACCGGGAGCTGCAGTTGGGATGCCTCCTGCTCTGTGCTTGCAATGGCGCCGACGGACGCATACATGCCACCGTACAGGAAGTAGCCGGTGACGAAAAGTCCTAAGAAGAGAAGCAGTGTGTCGGGTCCGACGGGAATACTCTGGAGGAAGTCGACACCAGCAAGGGCCTGGGCACTGGCAACATAGATGAGCGCCAGAGCGACGAAGAACAGCCAAACGGCGATCTGGGTCAAGCCGACAGCGCCGACTCCAACGATCTTGCCCAGCATGAGTTGCCATGGTCGTATGCTGGACAGGATGATCTCCACCGTCTTGCTCGACTTCTCGGCGACGGCGGCGCGCAACATCATTGCTCCGTAGAGAAGCACCACCATATATATGATGAGTCCCATGATGTGGGCGGTGATGACCGCGTGCTCTTCCGCGCGCGCCGCGCCCTCGTCTGTGAGGCGGTACGTCTCAAGCTCGACGGACCTTGTCAGCTTCTCCGCGGCCTCGGGGTCGAGCCCCAAGGCGCGAGCCTGAACGCGGGCCATGGCTTGGTTTACCGCCGGTTCCAGCGTGCCATTCACCAGGAACTGTCCAATGTCTCGTCCCCAGAACGCGACTCTTCTGCTGTTCAGTACATCGGTCGGGATATACAAGAAGCCTGAGAGTTCTTGGGTGCGAACCTGATTCTGCAACGTCTCCAGTACTGCCTCGCCGCTGCCGCTCGGAGGTGGACGATATCGCACACGGCCTTCGTCGAACGCCTCCGCCTTCAGCAGCTCCGTCGTGAACTCACCAGTCTCGTCCACGATGCTGATCTCGATCACCCGTTCCGCTCCGCGGACGGCTAGTAGTACGGGCAGTGCCATTGCGCCGATCAGAAGTACGGGTGCCAAGATAGTGGTAACGATGAACCACTTGCTGCGGACTCGGGCGAGATACTCGCGGCGGATGACTGCTACGAGCTTATTCACGGGCCCTCGCGACGAATATCTCGTGAAGCGATGGTTCGCTGATCTCGAAGCGATGGACCAATATGCCCGCCCTAACCGCGGCCTCCAGTAACTGCTGTGGCTCTACACCGTCTCTCAGTGAGACGGCCACGTGCGTCCCACGGTCCTCGACGCTCTTTACTAGCGCCCGGTCCTCGAGGAACCAGTTGTCGCCTTCGAGGGAAAGGAGGATCTGGCGTTGTCCTTCAAGCCAGGCTTGCTGTTTGATCTCGGCTAGCGTGCCATCGAGTACCTTCTGAGCGTCTTTGATCATCACGACGCGCTCGCAGAGTCGCTCCGCCTGATCCATGTTGTGAGTGGAGAACAGAACAGTCGCGCCCCGGTTTCTCTGTTCGAGTACGATCTCCTTGAGGATGTCGACGTTAAGTGGGTCGAGGCCTGAGAAAGGTTCATCGAGAATGAGGAGGTCGGGTTCATGGAGAACCGTGCCGATGAACTGGGCCTTCTGCTGCATGCCGCGCGACAGGTCCTGTATCCTCTTGTCGGCCCATTCTCCCAGTCCCAGTCGCTCGAGCCAAGTGGCGGCGCGCTCCGCCGCCGACCGTCTCGCCATTCCTTTCAGCTCTCCCAGGAAGACGAGGAGCTCCAGCACCTTCATCTTGGGGTAAAGGCCGCGCTCCTCCGGCAAGTAGCCGATTCGGTCGCGTGTTTCGGGTGAGAGTGTCCCACCGAGGACGCTGATCGCGCCCCTGTCGGCGCCGATTATGTCGAGAATGATGCGGATCGTGGTTGTCTTACCGGCGCCGTTCGGTCCGAGAAGCCCGCAGATGGCCGCTCGTGGTACGCTGAGGTCGAGCCCCTCCACAGCTACCTTGTCGCCGTACGACTTGTAGATCTCATCAAGCCTGATAGCCAGGTCATTTGGGCTGTCCATGCGCTGCGATGCTACCTCCCCGTCAAACCCCCTGCAACCCCCCTGCAACCCCC
>Ga0209536_100003986_pt1 | contig 23488 bp, 23 predicted proteins | sample DeeMarSeWOR28_12_FD_187461 | JGI IMG/M metagenome (GOLD analysis project Ga0209536, IMG submission 187461) | Marine sediment microbial communities from White Oak River estuary, North Carolina - WOR-2-8_12 (SPAdes) (version 2) | ecosystem: Environmental > Aquatic > Marine > Intertidal zone >...
GTGGGTCGTCAGTTGCCGCGGTGCAGCACCGTCGATCGTGCTCAGCCAGAGATCGTAACGCCCCTTGTCCGCCTCCATGTCGGTGTGCCGGACGGCATAGACGATCAAGTCGCCTCCGGGTGAGACGGCGGGCGCCCCGACGCGGTCGATACGGACCAGGTGTTCGGCGGTGAAGGGATCGGCGAGTGCCGCGGAGGCAGCGAGCAACGAGAGGGCAAGACAAACAATTCGGCGTGTCATTTGTACTCTTCTAATAGGACGGGAAGCCCTACAGTCTAGAGGAGGCGGAGGCTATATCAAGCCTGCGAGAACGAAGCAGAACTGGAATCCGATGGGGACGCAATTGCAGGCCGGGTCGAGCGCGGCGATACCGCGGAGTGATATCCTTGTGTCTCGACCACCCACGGGCGTTCGAATGCAGCACAGCTTGTTGAATGGGTTCTACCTGCAAGACCTGCTGATCGAGCCAGCCAGCGGACGTGTATCGGGGCCCGGCTTCGAAACACACCTGAAACCCAAGGCCGTCGAAGTGCTCCTGTATCTCGCGGAGCATCCCTTCGAACTGGTCGAACGGGAAGAACTCCTGCAGGCTGTGTGGGGTGAGGACTCTGGCAGTTCGGACGCACTGACGCATGCGGTCAGCGAGTTACGAAGCTGCTGCAAGGACCACGCGAACAGTCCGACAGTGATCCAGACCGTGCCTCGCCGCGGCTACCGTCTTTTGCAGGAGCCCCGGCTCGTCGACGAATCGAAGCCGCTGATCGACACAGGCGTACTGCAGGTACCGGACGAAGGCAGTTTCGTCGGCAACCTGATGCGCCGCGGCGTCGTGCAGGCCGCAGCCGCCTACATGGTCTTCAGCTGGCTTTTGATCCAGGTGGCGGACATCTTCACGCCGACTCTGAATCTGCCGATATGGGTCCCGACGCTGGTGACATTCGCGTCCATCGGCGGATTCCCCATCGTCATCATGCTCGCGTGGATGCTGGAACGCAGCGACGGGCGCTGGTTACTCGACAGCGGCAGGCAGTCCGGACGCTTGCTCTCTGGGCTCGAGCGGAACTACCTGTCTATCATCGTCGCATACGGGCTCGCTGCGGTCGGCGCCGGTGCCTACCAGTGGACGATCGGCTTCCAGGTGCCGACGAATGCGTCCTCGCCGGCGGTTGAAACCGCGCAACTGGAGAAGCTAATCCCGGTTGCCGACAACTCCATCGCGGTGTTGAAATTGCTCAATCTAGATCGTGGCGAGAAGACGCAGATATTCAGTGATGGTATCAGCGAGGATATCCTCGATCGTCTCGCACGGCTCCCGGGTCTCCGCGTCGCTTCGCGCGGTGATTCCTGGTCGATACCGAAGGAATACACGTCGGACATGGTCAGGCGCCGGCTCCGCGTCGCGTATTTCCTGGAAGGCAGCGTACGGCTCGACGGCAACAAACTGCGTGTGGTCGCGCAGCTGATTGACTCTGAAACAGGGTTCCACATTTTTTCGCGCAGCTTCGATACGGACCTCGAGGACTTCATGTTGGTGCAGACGGAGATCACGCGGGATATCGTCGCCAACATTCGGCCGGCGTTCCCCGAGGCTTTGCAGGCACTGATTACTGCAGGCGAGTCGGAACCGGACATCGATGCGTACGAACTGTTTCGCCGGGGCAAGGAAGAGCTGGAAAAACCGACGTCTCGTGCAAATATCGACAGCGCGCTTGCGTACTTTGACGCGGCACTGGAGATCGATCCGGATTATGCTGTTGCGCACGCAGGCCGATGTAGAGCATTCATCGACCTCTATCAACTCGAACGCGATACGTCGAGCGTCGACGCCGCCGAAAGAGCGTGCGGTGAAGCGCTCGCCTCCAACGCACAGTTAACCGATGTCTACGATGCGCTCGGCGACCTGTATCTTGTCACTGGCAAGACGGCGGAGGCCGAGACGGCCTTCAGGCAGGCGCTCGAGATCGATAGTCGCTACGTCCGCGCAATCAAGGGACTTGCCCACGTTTACACCGCCCAGCAGCGCCTTGAAGAGGCGGAACAGCTAATGACCGAAGCAATCGAGCTGCAGCCAGGTAACTGGAATTCGATCAATGATCTGGGCTACTTTTTGTTCGGGCTCGGACGATACGACGATGCCGCCCGCCAATACCGGGGTGTCGCCTATCTTGACCCGGCGAACCATGTGGCTCTCGGTAATCTCGGTAGTGCTCAAATGATGGCCGGCGATTTTGCGGGAGCGCTCGAGTCTTTCCAGAAATCGCTGAAAATCGAATCGAACGAGGCATTCGACTCCAACCTCGCCATTCTGCATTACTACCTGGGTGACTTCGACAAGGCGGTTGCCATACAACGTAGGGTGGTAGCGGACACGCCGAAATCTGTAAGTGCATGGCTGACGCTCGGCGATGCGTTGCACTTTGCCGGTGACGAATCCGGATCGACTGAGGCGTTCGTTCAGGCGGCCGAGCTGGCTCGAGAGCAATTGGCGGTGACGCCTACCGACGGGCGCATGATGTATCGGTTGGCCTGGGCGGAGTCGATGCTGGGCAATGCAGCCGCCGCATCCGATCTCGTCGAACGCGCCGTGAAGGAAGAGCCGCAGAATCCTTACTCGCACTACTACGACTCGCTGATCAATCTCAATCTCGGAGATGTCAGTGGGGCAACCGAATCGATCGCTCGCGCAGTCGAACTGGGCTATCCGCCGGTGATGATTGCTGCGGAACCGTACCTCGAGACGCTGCGCGGACGGGAGGAATTTGACAGGCTGCTCAACTAGAATAGTGAGACGACAACGACAACGACAACGACAAGGAGACGAGCGATGAACAAAACCATAGTCCCGGCATTCGCGGCGCTTGCAATGCTCGCGGCGTGGCCCGTTCAGGCGCAAAACTGCACGCATCATCAGGTGGTTCTGCATATCGACAAGAACTCAATTAGAGTGACCCCCCCCGACCCGAAGTGTGTAGCTAACGGGGGGGACAGTTTCATTATTAGAGTCCAACGCCCGGCAGGGCAAGAGGATCACGACATCACCGTCAAGCAAAAAAACGGCGTGCCTCTGCGCATCGATGGGCAAAATGAAGCAAACCGCAATGAGGTTCTGGTCACCGTCGATGGCAACGGAGATCCTAACGAGCCTTACGGCTACATCATCGAGGTGCACGGGCACGGCATGCTGGACCCGGAAGTCCGGGTCGTGCCTTCCACTCTGTCCATGCTGACTTCGGAACTTGAACAAGCCAACAAGGTGCTCGAGGAACAAATGGGCTTCGGTGTCGACGAGCTGATCGAGAAGCAGAAAAACTACGAGGACCTGGCGAACCAGGCGCAATAACGGATCCCGTTACACCTCGACGCCCAGCCGCTTGTGCATGAGCGGGCTCGTCGTCGTGTACTGCAGGTGCGCCTTCTTGTCAGGCTCGAGTCGCTCCTTCGCGGCGAAAGCAGCGAGGGCGGCTTCGTGGAAGCCTGACAGGATCAGCTTTTTCTTGCCCGGGTAGTAGTTGATGTCGCCGATGGCGTAGATGCCCGGGATGTTGGTCTCGAATTTCTCGGTATCGACGTTGACGGTCTTGCGATTCAGGTCGAGCCCCCACTCGGCAATCGGGCCGAGTTTCGGCGCGAGCCCCCAGAAGACGAGCAGGGCCTCGCAGTCGACCTCTTCGACCTTGCCGTCGAGTGTCGTCACCGTTATTCCGGAGATGCCGTCGTCATTCGCCCGATAGTCGGTGACCTTGCCATTGATCTCGTGGATCTTTCCGGCCTCGACGAGCGCCTTCATCTTGTCAACGGACGCGGGTGCCCCGCGGTACTCGGCACGCCGGTGGATCAGCGTCAACGATCGCACACTGGGCTGTAGTTCCAGTACCCAGTCGAGCGCGGAGTCACCACCGCCGAGGATAGCGATCGATTTGCCTTGGAATGCCCGGGGATCGCGAACCTTGTAGAAAAGAGACTTATCTTCGTGGGCGTCGATGCCCTCGAGACGCATCTTCCGCGGCTGGAACGAGCCGACACCGCCAGCAAGGAATACCGTCTTCGTGAGAAATCTCGTGCCTGCGCTGGTCTCGATCTCGAATCGGTCGTCGCTGGGTTTGACGACCATGACCTCTTCGCCGAGATGGAACTCGGCCTCGAATGGCGCGATCTGTTCCATCAGGTTGTCCACGAGTGCCTGGGCCAGGATGAACGGGATGCCCGGTATGTCGTAAATCGGTTTGTCAGGATAGAGTTCGGCGCACTGTCCGCCGACGACGCGCATGCTGTCGACGACATGCGCCTTGATGCCCTGGAGGCCCAGCTCGAAAACCTGGAACAAGCCGCAGGGGCCGGCGCCGACGATAACCGCGTCAGTTTTTATGACTTCACTGTTCATTCAGCTGCTCCTCGCCCTGTCCAGCCCGGGCCGCGCACCACGCGCCCGGGGAGTGAATGTGAACTGTGCACCGGGCACGCGCGACCGGAAGTTTCGGATCATGGATAAGCATCGCCCTGTTGCAAAGGCGACATTGTGGCACAGCGGAATCTTGGGTTCGCTCCAAAACTACTGAAAACCCACGGCATCTGGGGCATGATCACCGCAATCAAGGACGTGCGCGGCAGGGGGGTGCCGCGACCATGCAGAATCGCATCCGCAACCTGGTACAGGAACTTCGAGAGCGAAGCGTGTTTCGGGCGCTCGTCGCCTACGGTGTGGTCGCGTGGATGCTCCTGCAGGTAGCGGACGTTACGTTCGACCGGCTGCCCATCCCGGATAATTCGATGACGCTGCTCATCGTGCTCGTCGCCATCGGGTTTCCCGTCGTGGCCATCCTTGCCTGGGCGTACGAACTCACGGCGCGTGGCATCGTGCGCCACAACCAGGCGAATGAACTCGCGCCGCGGCTGGCTTTCATGCCTTTCGTCACGATTGTCGCGGTCGTCGCGGTTGGCAGCGGATTTCTGCTCTACTACCTGTCGCAGAATTTCTGGGAGTCGCCACGGCGTTCGATAGCGGTGCTGCCGTTCACCAATACCAGTGGTGAAGCCGAGACCGAGTATTTCAGCGAGGGGCTCACCGAGGAAATCCACAGCCTGATTGTTCGGCTGAACGAGTTTCGCGTCGTGGCGATGAGTACCAGCCGCCAGTTCAAGGACACGGTCATGGACGTGGCGTCCATCGCGAACCGGCTGGATGCGCAGGCGGTTCTCCTCGGAAGCGTACGTCGCTACCAGAACAAGGTCAGCGTTACAGCCCGCCTGATCGACGGTAATGATGGCCGGGAACTCTGGTCCGAGAAGTACGATCGGGAGTTGTCCGACATCTATGCGATACAGGAAGACATCGCTCGTCACGTCGCCCGGTCCCTGCACGTCGTATTGCCGGTGTCCGCCGAGAGGCGCCTGAAAAACCTTGGCACCAGCAACGTAGAGGCTTACGATGCGTACCTGCGCGGCATCGATTTCCTTCGCAAGCCGCCTGACGAGACGTCACTATTAATGGCGGAAGGCCTGTTACGCGAGGCACTGGCGATCGATCCCGACTATGCCAATGCCCACGCAGCCATGTGCCGCAAGCACCTTGCCGCCTACAAGCTGTCCGCCGATGCCCGACGTTTCAGCGACGCCGAGGAGGCGTGCCGGAGAGCGCTCGAAGGCGGCGAGGAATCCGTCGATGTGCGCCTGGTGCTGGGCTGGCTTTACCTTGCATCGGGAAAAAACGACGAGGCATTGCGCGAGTTCGAGTCGGCACGGGCTACCAATTCACACCTGGCAGAAGCGTACGTAGGCATTGCCCGGGTGCAGCAGGCTGTCGACCAGGCCGAGGCGGCCGAGGCAAGTCTGCGTCTGGCGATCGCGACAGACGCGAGTTACTGGCGGGCTTTCAATGAAATGGGCAATTTTCTTTTCCTCCAGGGACGTTTCGACGAGGCCGCCGAGTTCTACCAGATGTTCGTGGATCGAGTGGATGACGATGCCCAGGCGCTGAACAACCTGGGTGCAGCTTATTACCTCGCCGGCGACTTCAGGAAAGCGGCCGATGCCTGGGACGACTCGATCGCGATCAAACCAACGCGCAGCGCCTACTCGAATACCGGCACCATGTACTTCTATCTCGGCGACTTCGAGCGCGCAATCGAGCGGTATGTAAATGCGGCAAATCTGGCGCCTAACGATTACAAGATGTGGGGCAATCTCGGCGACGCCTATTATTTCCAGGGGGACCAGAAGCAAGTTGCTGAAGTCGCCTACAGGCGTGCCATCGAACTTGGCGAAAGCCTGCTCAAGGTCAATGACGATGAGGTGCAGGTCATTTCCGACATTGCCCTTTATTACTCGCGCATTGGTGAAACGGCCAGGGCACGCGAACTCGACACGAAGGCGATAGAACGGGGGGCTGGCATCATGTACGTGCACTACAACAGTGCTCTGATACACGTGCAGTTCGGGGAAGTGGAAAAAGCAATCTCGGCCCTGGAGCGTGCTGTTGAGCTCAATTACGAGCTCGAATTGCTGCGCCTGGACCCGGCATTCGGCGGATTAAAGGGCAATAAGCGGTTCGAGACGCTCGTTTCCAACAACAGGCCGTGATATTTGTATTTACTGAAGATCGGAGGAAAACAATGAAAATATTCAGCACGATAGCGCTAACGACCCTGGTTGCTGCAACGTTGTTGCTGGCGAGTGGAGACTCGAACAGCCAGGGCAGCTGCGACAGGGGCGGCAATCATACGATCCAGGTTTCCGAAGGAGACGACGGGATGCCGGCGCTGCGCTACCGCGGCGGCTCGGCCGAGGAAGTCCATGTCTGCAATGGCGACCAGGTGCAATGGGTACTGACCGGTTCCGACCGTGAGTATTTCATCGACTTCATGGGCGACGCGCCATTTCCGGGTGCCGCAAAACGGGGTTCGTCCGGTGGCGTTGTTTCGGTCACGATCGATGCCGGTTCCGGTCCGTACGACTACGGGGTGAACTTCAAAGGTGAGGAAGCCTTCGATCCGCGAATTATCGTCGACTAAAAAAGAGCAGGGGCGGTTTAGGTATTTCCCCCGATTGACAGTCGCGACCCTTCGCGCCACAAAATAACAAGGGCATTGGAGGGGCAAGAGAATGAAGCACGCAATGCACGATTGGCTCGGGCCGGACGGGAAGCCGGACGTTCACAAAATGGCCGAGTTCATCGAGCAGCAGGATCGCTCGAGCCTTCTGGATATCGTCGGCTGGGCCGTGTTCTTCATCTGGGTAGGTACCGCCTGGCTGCTCGAACTCAGCCTCGGGTGGGGGATTGTCGGCACCGGGATATTGGTGCTGGCCCTGCAGGCACTGCGGGCGGCGTTTCACGCGCACGTCGAAGCATTCTGGATCATTGCCGCCATCGCGTTCATCGTCGGCGGCTTCTGGGAACTCTGGGAGGTCGCCATCCCGCTGGCGCCGGTGGCGCTGATTGCGGTCGGCATCGGATTGCTCATCTGGTACTGCACCAAGACCCTGAACCACCGCAAACGCATGTTCTGAACGCTCCGGGGCACGAGGGCCGGGGTCTTGCGGCAGCCGCGCTACCCGGCAATCGGGGTTTCTTTGCGGCGCGAATCGCCACTAAACTGTGCCGCTGGCGAGCGCGACAAGGAATCCTATGACCCTCATAAGCCCGGATAACGACCTGGCGCTCATGGCCGTGCTGTTCGTGATCGCCGGTGCGGCGTTCCTTGCGGAGAAAACCCGTGTCGGTTCGCATCTCACGGGTGCCGTCATCGCGATCCTGTCGGCCATCGCAATCGCCAACTTGCGCATCATTCCGCACTCGGCGCCGGCTTTCGATTTCGTGTTTTCCTACTTCGTGCCGGTGCTGATACCGCTGTTCCTTTTCAAGGCGGACCTGCGCCACATGCTGTTCGAGACGACCCGCATGACAGGGGCCTTCCTTATTGCGAGTGCGGGAACCGTCATCGGTGTGATCATCGCGGTGAGCCTGCTGGATCTCGGCAATCTCGCGTCGGCGGCGGACATTGATCCGGCCCTGCGTGAGGCGGGTATCGCAGGACTGTTCACCGCGACCTATATCGGCGGCTCCGTTAACTACGCAGCGCTCGGCGAGATTACGGGGCTGAGTGCGGATGCCTCGTTCTTCTCGGCCGCGACGGCGACCGACAATCTCTTCAGTGCAGTCTTCCTCGGCTTCATCGCCATGCTGCCGGGCTGGAACTGGCTGGCGCGGCGTTTCAGCCGGCACGACCACGGTGAGGAGCTGTCCGTCGCTGCCACTGCGGAGCCCATCACGGCGATGAGCCTGACGCTGGCGATGGCTACCGCCATCAGCTTCGTCGCGGTCGGTGACTTCATCACGTCGCTGACTGGCGTTCCAAGCCTTCGCTACGCTGTCATCACGATCCTGGTGGTAACGGCGGCGACGGCATTCCCGGGCGCCATGAAGCGCCTGCACGGCGGATTCGAACTTGGCGTCGGGCTCGCGTTCGTATTCTTTGCGGCAATCGCCGCGGGCGCCGATCTCATCGCTATGGTGCGGATTGCACCGCTGTTGATCGTGCTCGTGCTCATCCTCCTCAGCGTGCACCTGCTGGTGCTTCTCAGTGTCGGTCGCCTGTTCCGGCTTACATTACCGGAGCTGGTGACGGCCTCGAACGCGGCGGTTCTCGGCGCAACCACCGCCCCCGCGCTTGCAGCCGCGAAAGGTTGGCATGATCTCGTCACGCCGGGCGTGCTCGTCGGCGTTCTCGGCTATGCGCTCGGCACCCTGGTGGGTACCGCCGTGTTCCATCTCCTGGGACTGATGTAGGGTGATGTACATGAACGGCGGCGACATTATCGGGCAGGTGCTGGAGGCGCACGGGGTCAGGTTCCTGTTTACGCTGTGCGGCGGACACATTTCGCCAATTCTCAAGGGTGCCAAGGACAGGGGTATTCGCGTTGTGGATACCCGCCACGAGGCAACGGCCGTATTTGCCGCGGACGCTGCGGCGCGGCTGACGGGTATACCGGGCGTCGCCGCGGTTACGGCCGGGCCCGGTGTCACCAACACAATAACCGCGGTAAAGAACGCACAGCTTGCGCAGTCGCCTGTCGTACTGCTTGGCGGTGCGGCCGCAACCCTGTTGCAGGGGCGGGGAGCGCTGCAGGATATCGACCAGATCGCCCTGTTCAGGCCGCACGTCAAGTGGAGCAGGGCAGTTAAGCGGGTACGCGATCTCGCGCCGGCGATCCAGAGGGGCTTCGAGATAGCCGGTAGCGGAGTTCCGGGGCCCGTCTTCATCGAGTGCCCGGTCGACCTGCTCTATGACGAAGACGTAATTCGCGAGTGGTACGAGGCCGCTACGCCGAAGGGTAATGCGCTGCCCGACCGCATCATGCGCAAGTATTTGCAGTACCACGCGCGACGCCTGTTCGCCGATCCGGTTGGCAGCGACACAGACCGCGTCGCTCGAATCGCACCTGCAGTGCCGGCGCACGGCGCGGTCGCGCGGGCTGCAGCGAGGCTGGCGAGCGCGGATCGCCCTCTGCTCGTCGTCGGGAGCCAGGCGCTCGTCGACGCCAGCGCGGCCGAAACGGTTGCGGCGGCCATTGCCGATCTGGGAATTCCCGTGTACCTCTCCGGCATGGCCCGAGGTCTGCTCGGGGCCGCGCATCCGCTGCATCGCCGGCACCAGCGGCGCAAAGCACTGAAAGAAGCCGACCTGGTGATTCTGGCCGGTGTGCCGTCCGATTTCCGGCTCGACTATGGCCGCCACGTCAGGCGCTCGGCGTGCCTGGTATCGGCGAACCGCAGCCGGGTCGATCTGAAACGCAACCGCAAGCCGGATGTCGGTGTACTGGCTGATGCCGGGCTCTTCCTGGGTGCGCTCGCCTGTGAGGTCGACAAGGACACGTGCGAGCGCTGGCGTGACTGGCATCTCGCGCTGGAATCGCGCGATGCCGAACGGGAAGCTGAAATCGACGCGACCGCCGATCGCGAGGCCGAATACGTCAACCCGGTCGGGTTGTGCCGGCGCATCGATGCCGCATTGCCCGACGACAGCATCATCGTCGCCGACGGTGGCGACTTCGTCGGTACTGCCTCCTATATCGTCAGGCCGCGCAGACCGCTTAGCTGGCTCGACCCGGGTGTATTCGGCACGCTGGGCTGCGGCGCAGGGTTCGCTCTGGGCGCGAGCCTGTGTCGTCCGGACAGCGAGGTATGGATGCTATTCGGCGATGGATCGGTGGGCTACTCGCTCGCCGAGTTCGATACTTTCGCGCGCCACGACATTCCCGTAATCGCCGTTGTCGGCAACGATGCGGGCTGGACGCAGATCGCGCGTGAGCAGGTCAAGATCCTCGAAGACGACGTCGGCACGGTGCTCGAGCGCAGCAATTATCACGAGGTAGCAGCCGCACTCGGCGGGTACGGGGTTCTGCTGCAGAAAGCGGATCAGGTGAGTGGCGGCCTGCAGGACGCTCGCAATGCAGCACAGGGCGGCAAGCCCGTGCTCATCAATGCCTGGCTCGACAAGACCGACTTCCGGGAAGGTTCCCTGTCCATGTAGGCCGGCGGATCAGCCGCTTTGTTGCCGCGGCGGATTCCTGCGCGGCGGCGTATCGGGCCGCGTTGGCTCGCGTTCCGGTTCGGGACGCGGAATCTGGTCCGACCGGCTGGGGCGCGGCGGCTCACGCACGATGAAAACTTCCAGTTCCGCCGGTGTATACGGCGGCGGCAGCTCCGCACCGTTCTCGACCGCGCTCGCGATCCTGGCCATCGGTTCGTCGATATCCGCCGCGAGCTGCCTGCCCACGTCGGTTTCGGTGAGGATCCCATAGTCGCGCAGGGCGGAACCGTAGTCATTGAGCTGCAGCTCGAGAATTACCGAGGCATGCAGCAGCTTGAGGTAATCCATACGGCCGAGCCAGCGGCCGTCATTGATCATCGCTTTCCGAAAGTTTTCGAGCTGTCCCTCCTTGTCGCCCCGTGCTTCGTGAATCCGGCCTTCCGCAATGTAGGTATAGGCGAGTTCGACGGCGGTCAGATCGTCCTTGCGGCGCATCTCGTCGATGCGTTCCTGCGCGTTGTCGAGCTTGCCCTTGTCGATCGCGGCATGGACTTTCCTGTCACGCGCAAAGAACCTCCTGGACACATAGGGTTGCTTGCGCTCGTAAACGAAATGCAGAATCGCCGTTTCGGTCTGCGCTTGACCCGGGATATAACGCCAGCGGCTGACCGCTTTTGTTGCTGCGTCGTTGAAGGCTTCACTGCCACTTGAAGCTTCGACGACGGGGCTGAATACGGTACCGTCTTCAAGGACAGCGTATCTGAGCAACACCCAGCCTTCTCGCCCGCGCGTGAGTTCGGATTTGGGGAAATCGGGTATGGGTTGCTCGACAAGGTGCAGATGCTCGCCTAACCGAACGTGCTCCCGGAGCACTACCGGTTCTTCGGCTGCATTCGTCGCTGCGCCGGTAACCAGCAGGAACGCCAGGACAAACTTCGGATTACGCATGACCGCTACCCCCGCAAGGTTTGCCTCATCCGTAACAAGTTTAGTTTAGAGCCTGGTCTGCCGCTACTCGCGACTTATGACGATCGATAATAGCGCACGGTGAAATAGCATTCGGCGCTCGGTTACTTCGGTTCGATGTCGAATTGCACGTAGTGATGACGATCCGGGCTTTCGTCAATAAGAGCGACGGTGAACGACGACGCGTCGCAGGGTGGCAGGGTCTGGCGCAAGTGTTCTTCGGCGGCGTCCATGCCGCTTAGCCCGTTTTCATTCGCGTCGAGACAGAATTCCCTGATCAACAAAGCGCGTCTGGAATACAGCTGCACGCGGTAGGTGCCGGTGTTGCACTCAATGTCCTGTTTCCGCTTTCTCGCCTTGAATTTCATTGTTCTTTCGGCCCGCTTTTCGCCTTTTGTTGCTTAATTACACGCTGCAACCGCATATCCGGTTCCACGCAGGTCGTCCCGTATGCTCGCTTATGTACAATTGCATCTCGTGTCGTGCCGATGATTGCAAGGCACGCAGTTCACGGCGCGGCGTTACGAGGCGACCGCTATAATCTTCTCAATCTCCTTCGAGCGACGCGCGCCGATGACCGATTCCCTTGATGCCCTGCGCATTGATCGATGGCTGTACTACTGCCGGTTCTACAAGTCACGCAGCCTGGCAACTGCTGCGGTATCCGGCGGGCACGTCCGAATCAACGGAGAACGCACGACGCCCGGCGCACGGGTCAAGTGCGGCGATCGCATCGAACTCGTGCGCGACCGCTTGCCGTATGTTCTGGACGTAACGGCAATACCCGCGAGAAGAGGACCTGCTACCGAGGCACGGCGCTGCTACGAAGAAGATCAGGGAATCGTTCTCGAGCGCGAGTCGCTGACACGGGCGCTGCGCCAGGACCGGTTGCTGATGCCGAAGACGAAAGGTCGGCCGGACAAGCACACCCGGCGGCAGCTCATAAAGCGCAACAGGAGCTAAGGGCGCCTGCCCATATCCGGAGTTTTGCACGGCTGCAGATGCAAGCGCGGACGGCTAAGCGTCGCCCCGGCCGCTAGCGCCCGATTTCCTCGAGCAGTTCCGTCATTGCGTCGGCGTGCGTGACCACCTGCGGGGTGCGCTTCAGCAGGGTCTTCATCGTGTCGTCGACGACGCTGGACGCGTCCTCCAGCACCTCCCGGCCAGCAGGCGTCAGCGCGGCAATCGCGAGGCGTGCATCGCGCTTGCTCCTGACCGTCGAGACGATACCGAGTTTTTCCATCGGCCGCAGCGCGCGGGTGACCCCCGACGGCGTCAGGCCGACGGCCTGCGCGAGGTCGACACGGCTCGCCTGCGAGCCCGGCGCATCGCCAAGCGCCCGCAGCAGGCGGTATTCCGCCAGGCTGATGCCGCGGATCGCGCCCAGGCTGTGGTCGAGTCGCCGCTCCAGGCGGCTCCACGCGCCGGCAAAAGCGAGAGCGAGGCTTTGTTGGGGAGAGTGCTTCGTCGTCATCGGAATAGCGTAACAGATACGTGACCAATCAAGCAATAGACAAGTATTACGCAAATATAGAGGCAGGCTGTTTTGAGAGTTGTTTCATAGCGGGCCGGCGTGGGTCTGCGGTACAAAAGGGCATCGTCGATAGTGGACAGGCGCCATGTACGTCATCAATTCCTACATCACATTTGCGATCTATCTCGTTGTTTTTCTTGCTGTAAGCGCTGCCGTTTTCCAGTGGCAGCAATCGCTGGCGGTGCGACGCCGCGTACTGCGAATGATGCTTACCTTCGGGATCGATGAAGCAACGGCTCGTAATGCGGACGCGTTGCTCGACCTGGACATGCGCGCCGTGCGGCGCCGTTGCCGCCGGTGCCCGGAGCCGGAGACCTGCGAGCGCTGGCTCAATGGAGAGACGGTCCCCGGCAACGAGTTCTGCCCGAACGCGCCGCAGTTTGCGGCCGCAGCTCCCTCCCGGCAATGCCGCATGAACTACGACCCCGGGCACAAGCCCGGCCGGCGCCTGGACGACTGATGGCTATTCGGCCGTGATGCGGGCGTCTTCGAGCAGCACGGGATAGCTGTAACCGGCACCGAAATCCTTGTCGAGCACGATGTTGCCGGTGAGCACGATCGTCTCGCCGACGGCCGTGCTGGCCTTGGTCGTTACGATGAGGTCGTTGTTGCCCTCGGCGGCGTCGCCGGAGCCGTCCTGGATGTGGATGAAATTCCAGCCGAGGATGCCCGGGTTGTATTTCACCACCTTGCCACGCAGCGTGATCTCATTGCCCGCGAGTTGGTCCGTGTTGGCATAGACGTAGGCGATGTCCATGCCGTCCTCATAGGCCTCGACGGCCTCGACGGCCGCGGCGGCGGTTGCCGGCGTGTCGGAGCTGATGTCCGGGTGGCCGGCCGGCAGTTCCCCGGTGGCTTGCGCCGCAGCTTGCGCCGCAGGCTGCGTGCCGCGGGACAGATTCTCCAGCCCGCTTACGAAATAGATGGCGTTGAAGGTTCGATCAAGGGTCTTGCTCGTGAACCCGGTCATGACCATCCCCGGGTCGGTCTGTACGACATCGCCAACTTCGACCGTTGTCTCGAGGGCTGCAACCCAGCGCTGGTCCTGGCCCGTATCCATGAACACGTAGGTATACCCGCCCGAGTTCATAGTCTCCAGGACCTCGCCGCGGACCATGCCGGGTGGTACGGGGGTGGATAGCGCGGGGTTCTCGGCTGCCGGTTCGTCGGCAGATTTCGAGCAGCCGGCGAGTGCCGACAGCAGGCTTGCGGCGACCGCCGCAAGTACGAGCCTGGTAGCGATTGAATTCAAAACGGTTCTCCAAGTTTTATCAGTGTGCGGTTTGTCGCACGTAAGAATAGCAGTCTCAATACGCGCAACTGCCTATGGTGATCTGTTCACAATCCGGCAAGCACCTGCACATGCGCGCAGGCGCTTGCGGCGAGCGCTTCCAGCGAATATCCGCCCTCGAGGCTGGAGACGATGCGCCCCTTTGCATGCTTTTTCGCCAGATCGACGATGCGCTGCGTGATCCAGGTGTAGTCGTTGTCGGTCAGCAGGAGCTGCGCCAGCGGGTCGCCTGCGTGGGCATCGAAACCCGCGGATACGAAGATCAGCTGCGGGGCGAATCGATCGATTTCGGGCAGCCATTGCGCCTCGATGGCTTCTCGAAACTCGCTGCTGCGGGTGCCCGCCGGCAGCGGTACGTTCGCGATATGCCCGGGCACGGAAGGCGCGCCCGTGTAGGGATAGAACGGGTGCTGGTAGCTCGAGCACAACAGAACCCTGTCATCCTGCAGAAATATCTCTTCGGTACCGTTGCCGTGATGGACGTCGAAGTCGAGGATGGCGACGCGTTCGACGGCACCGCTGGCCAGGGCGTGAGCGGCGGCGACGGCAATATTGTTGTAGTAGCAGAAACCCATCGCGGACGCCGTACCGGCATGATGCCCGGGCGGTCGCACGCAGCAGAATGCCGTGGCGATCCTGCCGTCTAGTACGAGTTCGGTCGCGAGCACCGCGGCGCCGGCGGCGTGGCGGGCGGCCGGCAGGGTATTCGGGCTCAGCCAGGTGTCCGGATCGAGATGCTCGAAGCCTTCACTCGGTGCGCGCGCTTCGAGCATCTCGAGATACCATGCCGCGTGCACGCGTTCGAGCTCTTCCCGGGTCGCTGCGCGCGCATCCACGTGTAGCAGATGGTCGTAGAGATGCCGGGTATGAAGTGCATCCGTGATGCTCGACAATCTTTGCGGGCATTCCGGATGGCCATCGGCAACCTCGTGCCGGTCAAATATGGGGTGATGAAGGAGCGCTGACGTCACGTAGAATCCCTGCCTGGCGACCGGTCATCACAGTGAGCGGTGCGCCGCAGAAATGTAACACGGGAAAGGATGCATGCAATACGTAAGGGAACAGGGACCGGACATCGCTCCGATATTCGAAGCTACGTCGGTGGCGCTCGTCGGCGCCAGTGAGCGCGAAGGCTCGCTCGGCACCGTGGTCCTCAGGAACCTCGTCGAAGCGGGCTTCGAAGGTCCGATCTATCCGGTGAACCCCGGGCATGAGACCGTGCTCGGCAGGCGGTGTTATTCGTCGCTGCAGGAGATCGACGCGGCGGTCGATCTCGCCGTGATCGTGACGCCCGCGGCAGCGGTGCCGGACGTGCTCGACGATTGCGGTGCGTGCAACGTGTCCGCCGCGGTCATCCTTTCAGCCGGCTTTCGCGAAGCCGGCGAGGACGGGCGTGCACTGGAGCAGGCCGTTCTCGACAAGGCCAGGCGCAACCGCATCCGCTTTATCGGTCCGAACTGCCTTGGCTTGATGCGTCCGGCGATCAAGCTCAATGCGACATTCAGCCAGCGCATGGCGAAACCGGGGCAGATCGCGCTGGTGTCGCAGTCGGGCGCGATGTGCACGGCGATGCTCGACTGGGCGAGCCCGCGCAATATCGGTTTCTCCTGCGTCATATCCAGCGGCATCGCCGCCGACGTCGATTTCGGCGAGATTCTCGATTACCTCGTGATCGATCCCGCGACGCACGCGATCATGCTTTACATAGAGGGTATCCACGAGCCGCGGCGTTTCATGAGCGCGTTGCGCGCCGCGTCGCGCGCCAAGCCGGTCATCGTGATGAAAGCAGGGCGCTTCGCCGAGGGCAGCCGCGCGGCGGTATCGCACACCGGCGCGCTGGTGGGCTCCGATGACGTCTTCGATGCGGCGCTGAATCGTGCCGGAGTCGTGCGCGTGCACAACTACTCTGATTTCTTCGCGGTAGCGGAGACGCTGCATACCGGCGTGCGCACGCTGGGCTCGCGTCTCGCGGTCGTGACCAACGGCGGCGGCCCCGGCGTGATGGCGGCAGACTTCCTGATGGACCGCGGCCTCGAACTCGCGGAGCTGTCTCCCGGCAGCTGCGGAAAGCTGGACGACCTGCTGGCCGAGTGTTGGTCACACGACAACCCCGTGGACGTCCTCGGTGACGCGACGGCCGACCAGTATGCGGGCGCGGTCGAGGCGTGCCTTGCCGACAAAGGGGTGGACAGCGTGCTGGCGATCGTCGTGCCGCAGGCCATGACCGACCCGACTTCGATCGCGGAGCGCGTCGTCGCGCTCAGGAAAGATGCCAGGAAGCCGGTCCTCACCTGCTGGATGGGTGAGGAGTCGGTGCAGGCGAGCCGAAACCTGTTCCGTGAAAACGGCGTGCCGACCTACGGTACGCCCGAGGCTGCGGTCGAGGCGTTCGCTGCCGCGGCCGCCTACCGCGCGAACCAGGAACTCCTGTTGCAGGTGCCGCAGGCGCTCGGCAAGCGCGCGAAACCGGATCGCGAAGGCGCGCGGTTGATCATCCAGAATGCGCTGGCGCAAAAACGCCGCGTGCTCGACCTGGTCGAGTCGAAGGCGCTGCTGGCCGCATTCGGTATTCCGGTGGTGCGCAGTATCCCGGCGCACGACCCCAACGAGGCGCTTGCCATCGCGGAAGAATTCGGTTTCCCGGTGGCAATGAAGATCCATTCGTCGGATATTTCGCACAAGACAGAAGTCGACGGAGTGCGGCTCGGTATCAGCAGCGGCCGCGATGTGCAGGGAACCTTCCGCGAACTCGTGGAGACCGCGAAGGAGCGGCGGCCCGACGCGAAGATACAGGGTGTGCTTATCGAGCCGATGTTGCAGTCGCACTCGGGCCGCGAACTGATGCTCGGTGTGATCAACGACAATGTGTTCGGCCCGGTGATAAGTGTAGGCCTGGGCGGAACGATGGTCGAAGTAATACGCGACCGGGCAATCGGCCTGCCGCCGTTGAACCGTTTTCTCGCCAGGCGCATGATCGCGGACACGCGGGCATCGCGCTTCCTGGACGAGTTCCGCGGCCGCCCGGCTGCGAGTCGCCGTGCGGTCGAGGACGTCATCCTCCGGCTGTCCGACATGGTGTGCGAATTGCCATGGCTCGAAGAGCTGGACATAAACCCGCTTATCGTCGATTCGGAAAAGGCCGTGGCAGTCGATGCGCGCATCGTGGTTCGGCCCGTGAGCCCGGCGGCGCGCGAGTATGCGCACATGGCGATCCACCCTTACCCGAGCAAGCTCGTGGACGAATACCGGCTGCTCGACGGTACCTACATTACGATTCGCCCGATCCGGCCGGAGGACGCAGAGACCGAGCGCGAGTTCGTTGACGGTTTGTCCGAGCGTTCCCGATACCTGCGCTTCATGTATTCACTGAAGAACATCACCATGCAGATGCTGTCGCGTTTCACGCAGATCGACTACGACCGGGAGATGGCGTTGATTGCGCTCGTCGACGTCGATGGCCGGGACCGCCAGATTGCCGTTGCCCGCTACGTGATGAACCCGGACGGGCGCAGCTGCGAGTTCGCCATCGTCGTGGCGGACGACTGGCACGGCAAGGGCATTGCAACCGAGTTGTTACGGCGGCTCATCGATATTGCGCGAGACCGTCGCCTCGAGGAAATGGTCGGTATCGTACTGCGCGAGAACAAGGGCATGATCGCGCTCGCAAAGGAACTCGGGTTCGACCAGCAGCGTTCGCCGGAGGACCCCAGCGTCGTCATCATGACCCTGAAGCTATAGATCGTTCCGATCCACGGCGCGCCCGCTTCGTGCAATCGTGGCCTGGACGATCAGCGCAGTTGGCTGTCCTTGCTGCCGCGGCGGTTGTAGCCGCTCACCGTCTTCCGGTGCTTGTCGTGTTCAGCCTGGCAGGCAACGCAGAGCCGCACACCCGGCACCGCTTCGCGCCGCGCAACCGGAATCTCCTTGCCGCATTCCTCACAGTGTTCGAGGCTCTCTCCACGAGGTAATTCGCTGCGCGCGCGCTTGATCGCGTCTTCGACCGTGGCATCGATCTGTTCCTGTACAGCACCGTCTTTGGCAAAGCCGCCGGCCATCAGTCACACTCGAAGCCGCCGGGTGTTCCGCGGCACATATCGGGCCAATGTTTATTTATCCGGTAGTCGATCATGCCTTTTGCTCCGCAAATCTCCTGAAGGGCACCGGTCTTAATGTTCTTCGTTCAGCGCGGCGCCAACACGTTCCCGGTAAGCGGTATGGCAGGCAATGCAGGCAGCAACCATCGCCTGGTAAGCTTCCAGCGCAGCGACGCGATCGCCGTCCCGTGCAGCTTCATACATCTCGAGCGACAGTTCGTGCACTTGCACGTCAAAGTTGGTGAAAACCGGCATCTCGGCCCCGAGTTCGTCGGCAATGCGCTGGGCATCGGTCCCGGGGACTCTCGGGTGTTCGGCGATTGCGAGAGCACCTTCCGCCACCTTGGCGAAATCGTCCAGAAGAAACCCGTCGGAAACGTCAAAGAAATTCTGGCGAAGCTCCTGCATGATTTCTTTGAGATTTGCAGGCTCGCCCGCGAGCATCTGCAAGGGAAGCAGTATGGCGGTGAGACTCGCAAGCGCCATCCAGGTATGTCTCGGCATATCGAATCGACCTCGGCCCGTTTCTGTTACTCGAGGGGGGATTGTAGCCGCATATGACGTGCGTGTGCCCGCCGCTGCCAACCGGCAATTGGTAAAACCCCTGATTTCCGCATTTCAGCTCGAGTGCTAGGTTGGGCTTATGAACCCCGCAACTCAAAAGGATGTCGTCCGCCTGTTTCCCGGCATCCAGGATCATACGGTCGTGGAGATCCTCGATGCTCATCCGACGCTCGGCGATGTCGAGGCAGTACTCGCGTTGATGCAGGATGCCGACGAAGGCCTGCTCGGTGTCAAGCAGCGCCACGGCGACCGAATCAATCGCGTGCTCGATATCCTGGCGGCGTCCGGTTACCGCCCGGACGATCCGGACGAACTCTAGGCGGGCTGGTCTCTGCGCGTTCCAAGCGCCAGCGCACGTCGCGCTGCCTTCTTGCATGTCGGTCTGCTGGTTCCATAGCGGACCGCTACTGTTCGCAAAGACATCGCAGCACGCGCGCTGCGTGAGTGGCACGTTGTGCCGCGCGAAACCCGGCTCGGACGTCGATGCTACGCCGCGGCCCTGCGATCGTTGCCGTCGATCACGACGGCGGCGAGCAGGTGGCGGTTATGGCGCCGGCCGAACAACTCCGTCGCCCAGGCCTGGCCGCGTACGTCATGTCCCGCCTGGATATTCGGAATGCCGCCTTCGTCGATATGGCGTTCCGTCTGCCCGTTGTCCGGCAGTGCGCCAGCGGCGAGTGAAACCGCGATCAACATACCGGCGAGGAGTGCGGCCCCTGAAGCCGCAGCATGCTTGATTCCCATTGCCAACCCTCGTTTTTTTTCTTATTCGGGGGAGTCCATTGAAGATACCGTCTGTTTGCCGATTGGGCAAACGGTGCGCGCTGCGGCCGGATATCTGGTCGGGAAAGCCGGCAAATCGCCGCGCCCCGCAGAGATTCTGTTAACAACGGCGCGCTCGGAGGAGCGGGGCCCGCAGCACGGGCGCGCGATCACCGGGGGGTTATTTTTCAACAACTTACAGGTCGGTGCTAGATAGGATTTTACATAAGGCTATAAAGCAAATAGACTGCGCAAGCTCAACAAATAATCAACAAGAGCCTTTAAACCCTTGTTTAGAAAGGCCTGCCATATGAAATCTATCGTCGAACAGTACAACGCCCGCCGGCATCTCGAAACGGACGAGTCGGAGGCGCCCTCGATCCCGGTCCTCGGCCGCCTTTGCCGCTCGCCGATCAAACGGCTTTCACGCTCGTATCGCGACCGCGCACCGGCGGTGATGCTGGTCAGTCACAGCCGCTTCGCGAACGGCTACGTACTCGACCGTTTTCTTGCCGCCGTGGATGAGCAGACGACGCTGATTCGTATCGAGGAGTCGTTCGACGATCCCGCGGCGTTCATGGACCGCATCATGAGTTGCATCGGCTTCGAAATGGATTCGGCGAGTCTTGCGCATCTCGAGCATGCGTTCGCGCTGTTTCTTCACTATCAGAAGACTCGCCGGCAGCGCACGGTGCTGGCGGTCCGCGACATCGATGCGCAGGGCGAAGCGGTGCTGGCCAGAATCCGCGAGTTGATCGAGAAAGAACAGGCAAACGAATTCGGTTTGATGGTTATCCTGACCGGGCCGGCGAACGATTCGCTGGAACCACTTGGCCCGATGCTCGAAGCTATCTCGCTGCAGGCCGCAGAGCGCATCGTCCTGACGCCGTTCGTACTTTCCGAGACCCGCGAGTTCATTCGCGAGCGCTTCGAGCGCAGCGCAACGAACGGTTCGGGAGCCACCGGCGACAGGCCGCGTTTCGAGGTCTACGCCACGCAGCTCATTCACGAGCTGAGTTCCGGCGTGCCGGAGACCGTGGACCTCTTGTGCCGCGAATCTGTCGATTTCGCCGAACACTGCGGCAGCACGGTCATATCCACGGCCGAGGTCAAGGCCGCGGCAGGGATGGTCGGCCTGTTGCCGGCAGAGGCCGACGAGCAGCAGGACACCACGGCGGCGACGAACGATGTGCCCGGTCACCTGATCATCAAGGTGCAGGGGCAGCCAGAGCGAAAGATCGCGCTGAACGGTAGCAAGGTGCTCATCGGCCGGGACAAGCTGTGCGACATCTGCGTCGACGACGCGCAGGTCAGCCGGCTTCACGGACTGGTCGCGCGCGCCGCCGAAGCGGTCTACTACCTCGATCTCGGAAGTACCAATGGGTCGGAAATAAACGGCGAAACGGCACAGCGCCTTGCGTTGGCGAACAACGATGTTATCGCGGTTGGGGACGTTCGCATCATCTACTCGCTGAAGGGCTCAACAGACGCCGATGACGTCGATCTCGATGCGACCGACACATTCGAAGTCCCGGAATTCCAGGGACAGTCCCCCATCAATTATGTCGGCAATGGCTTTCGGCGACCCGGGAAGAAGTAATCCGGGCCGCGAGCGGCCTCATACCATTCCGCGAGCGCTCTTGACCACGTCGTAGGCAGCGTTGATTTCGCGAGACCGTTCCTCCGCGACCGCCCGCATGCTCTCGGGCAGGCCTCTTGCGGCGAGTTTGTCGGGATGGTTCTGGCTAATCAGCTTGCGGTAGGCGCGCTTGATCTCGGCCGGGCTCGCGTCCGGGGAAACGCCCAGCGCCGCGTAAGCGTCCGCAAGGCGATCCGCGGGGGGCGTCGTGCCGCGGGCGGACGGACCCGCGCCGCCTGCGCGAAGCAGCGCTTCGAGCTGCGCGACATCGTGTTCGCCGAGCCCCAGGCGCCGCGAAATGCGCACCAGCATCTGGTGTTCAGCAGGATCCACCCGGCCGTCCGCCGCGACGGCCATGACCTGGAGTTGCAGGAACAACTGCACCAGCGGTGCGCGGCCGCGGCTCATGCGTGCGAACTGGTCGACGGCGCCATCGAGATCGAAATCCGGCTGCTTGCCGCGTGAGAACGCCGCCTTGGCCGCCCGGCGTTGTTCTTCCTGCAGTCTCAGCATGCCGAAAATGCGCTCGACCGCGTCGATCTCATCACGGGTAACCACGCTGTCGGCCTTGCAAAGCGCGCCCATGACGGCAAAGGTCGAGTCGATCAGCTGCGACTGCACGATGCGCAGCCCGCCGATGACGGATCGCCGCAAAATGGTCCCGGCCGCATAGCCCAGCGCAGCACCGATGAGGAGTCCTGGAAAGCCGCCGAATAAAGCGCCCAGCAGGGCACCGATCACCACGAGAAACATCTGCGTAGTCTAACAGCGCAACAATGTCCGCCGCGCGCCCGTGTACGTATTTCCGCGCCTTGAACCCGGTGATGCACGGATACATATACGCGAAATGAGGCACAGCCAAGTGCGCTATGAAGACAGCGCTGCTGGCGCTCTGCAATGGGGGAAGAAACAAGAGTTTTCCCGAATTGCACGGGGCGTCGGGGTCGGATAGCGCTTCTTGACTAAGAGGAATGGACACCGAAACCACTCAGCCGTACTTGATTACGAATCGGGAGACTATGGCCATCTTCAAAAAATCGATCTTTTGTTTTCAGTGCCGCATTTGCCGTCCTCGTGGCGACCGGCGTATTGCTGCATGCGATCCCCGTCGTTGCGCAGGAAACCGAGGCGGCCCTTGAAGAGGTATTCGTCGAGGCTCCGGTCGTGCGCCGTCAGGTCAGCGCACGGGGACCGACCGGCTATACGACCGAGATGATCCAGCTGAAACGGCAGTTTAGCTACGCGGACCTGGACTTGACCAAGGAAAGCGATGTCAAGGAACTGGAGAAGCGTATCGAGATGACTGCCAGAGCGGCATGCGAGGCGCTCGACGACATGCTGGACCATGATCGGCAGGACGCGACTGCCGTTTATCGTTGCACCAAGCAGTCCATCAAGCAGACACAGGAAGAACTCGAGGCGCTCGTCGCCGCTGCGAACTGAGGATTGCGAACTGCGGCCGGCTTACGATATTAATCAGAATTGGCTATCGCTGACCCTGTGACAACCAGTGCCACCGCCACTGCAGTCCCGGTTTTGCGAGACGGTCCCGTTTTCGCCACCGATGTGTCTGCCCTTGCGATCGAAGTCATTTGCATGACATGCGGCACAGTCCGGCTGGTAAGCAGGGAATGGCCAGTTGACGGCTTGCGAATTCGACTGGTGGCACGAGGTGCACAGTAGGTTCGCGCGGTGGTCCATTGGCTCGTAGATCAGACCCGTGTGCATGAAGGTATGGGGCAGCCAGGCGGTGGGGTCATGGCAGACATTGCAGTCCAGGCTTGTGACGAAATGCCCCGGAGTCTTGCCCGTCGCAGTCGTGCCGTTGTGGCACGATGAGCATGAGCCCAGCACCTGGGTGTGGTCGACGTTCGTGGCCGGCATCCAGACTGTTGTGGAATGACAGTCTTCACAGACGTTTGTTGTCAGGATGTGCGCTGGCGATTTGCCCGTGGCGGTGACGCCATCGTGGCATGAAGCACAGTTGTCCACTATCCCGATATGGTCGAAGCGAGCCGGTATCCAGGCGACGGTGGTGTGGCAGTCGTCGCAGGTATCACTGCTCTGAATATGGGTCGGGTGCTTGCCGGTGGCAATGGTGCCGTTGTGGCA
>Ga0209536_100003987_pt1 | contig 23486 bp, 17 predicted proteins | sample DeeMarSeWOR28_12_FD_187461 | JGI IMG/M metagenome (GOLD analysis project Ga0209536, IMG submission 187461) | Marine sediment microbial communities from White Oak River estuary, North Carolina - WOR-2-8_12 (SPAdes) (version 2) | ecosystem: Environmental > Aquatic > Marine > Intertidal zone >...
CCCGCTCCCGGATGCAACCAGCTCACCGCAATAACGGCACTTTATAGCACCATCCTGGATTCGTTCTGCGCAGAAAGGACACTCTTTCATCTTTTACCCTGCCTCGTAATAATATGCTCCCGCGATGACTGCCAGAGGGAGCTCAACAACCCAATAGAACAACTGGATCAGCGTGACCTGTAAAGGATATATTCCAAGGTTTGCCTCATTAATCGCATAAGCGCTGATAAAAGTGAGCACAAAAGCACCGGTAATTAAGGCAGTCTTTGGTCCCACACCAAACATGGGTCTCAGTGCAGCATACAACCACATCACCATGATACAGCTTGCCAGGAAGATTAAAATATTGATCACATAATTAACTGCTGACCAATTGAGGATGGATGATAATTCAACCCACTCATCGATGATCCCGGCAAATACATAACGACCAATCACTTGCTCCAGGATAAACTCTACTGCAAAGAATACGATCAAGGCGATCATAGCGGAGATTATCAACCTTCCGATCCTGATCCTATTCATGAATCCTTCCCTTCCTGCATACCCAATCGACCTCTCTTCGCTTCACGAGGATCGTACTGCAACCTATCCAATCGTATCGATATATTGAAAGACCTGTTCCAATTCCACTCCAAACTCTTCAGCAATCTTGAATGCCAATTCAAGAGATGGACCATATTTTCCACCTTCAATGGCATTAATTGTCTGGCGAGTACATCCCACCCGGCGTGCCAGTTCAGCCTGGGTGATCTCACCATGCTCAAAGCGCAATCTTCGAATCTGGTTGTTGATTGTTTTCACCATAGTAAAAATGTTTAGACTAATTGTATAATTTATTATACTTTATGTCAAGTATTTTTGTCATTTTGAGATAAAAAAATCCGCCCAAACACCCGGGCGGCGCAAAACATGATGTTCTGGAGCATCGATTTAAGATGAGGTTAAATGATGTGAAGATTTATTAAGTCTTGGTTCACTTCTGATATGCAACCAGGACCACTCCCAGCTCCTCCTCCAGGGAGTTCAACATTTTCACCTGATCATCACTCAGCTCAGCGAGTGGAATATGGGGTTCAAGCGCGATGATCAGAGTACCCATTTGATCTTCCATCTGCTGGACCCTTTTCAAGCTTTTTTCATCCAGGTTTGCGATCCGCATCCTTCTTACAGTCATATAGGTCCTCCTTCAGAAATTGTTTCCACTAATTATAACGGAGGTGGTTGTCAGAAATTAATTAGAATTCACGTCTATTGAAGGGATAAAACACCATCAATATGTTCATCCATTTTCTGGTATAAGATTAAACGGTGGAACCTCGAGCCAAAATCATTTATGATGATCCATGTACATTCTGCAACCACTCTGTGCAGTTTATCATGGCGGATGAAAATGAAGGCTTTTACCATTTCATAACAAGCGATTCTGCTCAGGGACAACTAATTATTTCACAGGAGTAGATTGAGAATAACGACCTTGATAGCATCATCTTATTAAAGAAGACCAACATTATCTACGCAGCAAGTGATAAAAAATAACAAAATACCTTTTCGGTTGATCAGCAATTCTCCGTTTTTTGATCATGGTTCCCCGGCCTATTCGCAATGGATTCTACGAACTGGTAGCTCGTCACCGGCACAGGATCATCAGAGAATAGGGAAATAGAAGGTCAATACCGGATCAGATCAAGAGTTTTCGTGATATTCTTGTCACAATATTTGGATTGAGAAACTGCATGGATTATGTAAAACTGATTCATTGGAAAGCAGAAGAGATTCCTGAAAGGGCGGCAATTCTGCAGTCAGCTGGATTCCATGTTGATGCAGATATCGATGCTGGTTCGCAGATTCTTAGAACACTCACCAAAGATCCACCAAAAGCGATTATCATCGATCTCTCCCGGCTCCCATCGCAGGGGAGAGATTTCGCCCTCATGATTCGCAAGCGGAAAGGGACCAGATTAATCCCCCTGGTCTTCGTGGGAGGTGAACAAGGTAAAGTTGAGAAGATCAAGGACCTTCTACCGGATGCTGAATATACGACCTGGGAAAAGGTTGTATCCACGCTTGCTTCAACGGTTTTGCATCCCCGGAAAAATCCCGTGGTACATGAATCCACATTTGCTGGATATGCAGGAAAACCATTAGTCGTGAAGCTGGGCATAAAACCAGGCATGCAGGTAGCCTTAATTAATTCTCCCCCTGGATTTGCTCAAGAATTGGGTCAATTACCGGAAGGCGTGCAAATCGTAACAGAGACATCTGCTAGAAGTAATTTGGCGATCTGGTTCTGCGTATCAGTGGAAGATCTAATCAACCAGGTTGAAAGCATAGTCTCCCAATCCCATGTAAGCCCTGTATGGATCTCCTGGCCTAAACAAACATCAGCGCTGGCAAGTGATCTCACCCAGCAGGTTGTACGCCAGACTGGATTACAGCACGGCCTGGTCGACTATAAAATCAGCGCTTTTGATGATACCTGGTCAGGGTTGTTATTCAAATATCGGGAGTAATAAAGACGGGGACGAATCTCTCTGCCGCCTGAGATATCTTCCCGATCAATTGTAAAGTTGTCTCCGTCTCCGCGTAAACCTTTACTCGTAGATACTTACACCATCCAGGTGGGAAAAATCAACGCGATGCCGCAAGATATTTTGTATATCTTACAGCATTCAATAAAAAGAATTGGAAAATAAATATCTCCAGGGCTAGTCTCCCTACCATAATTGTGAATTAAAACGCAATTAATACCTCAATCGAGGTAGATCAATTACTCAATCCTTAGGATGCCCGGACACAGCGGATGACATATAATCCAAAGGAATTGGATCGATTGTGTAACAACGCACATTACTATATCGTTAATACTATTAGAATCTTACTGGGAGGGTAATTTATGATACCCATAGCGCGTCCCCTCATAGGTGAGGATGAACAAAATGCGGTCCTCGATGTAATGGCTTCCGGCATGGTTGCCCAGGGACCGAGAGTAAAAGAATTTGAATCCCGGTTTGCAGAGATGTGCGGGGCAGAACACGGAATTGCCACCACATCAGGTACCAGTGCTCTGCATGTCGCATTGCTTGCACACGAAATTGGGCCCGGGCATGAAGTACTCACTTCACCCTTCAGTTTCATTGCTTCTGCTAACTGTGCCCTTTTCGTCGGCGCAAAACCAGTTTTTGTCGATATCGAACCAGATTATTTCACAATAGATCCTGAAAAGATAAGGGAGAAAATTACTCCCCGCACAAGAGCGATTGAGCCCGTTCACCTCTATGGACAAGCCTGCGACATGGTGGCTATCCTTGAGATTGCTGATGAGTACGACCTGGTTATCATTGAAGATGCATGCCAGGCACATGGGGCAAAATTCAACGATCAAAGTGTCGGATCCTTCGGCACAGCATGTTTTTCATTTTATCCAACCAAGAACATCACTACAGGTGAGGGGGGTATGATCACCACCAACGATGCAAATATCGCTGAAAAAGCCCGCTTGGTGCGAGATCACGGAAGCCCCGTGCGCTACCAACATGAATCTCTTGGTTACAACCTGCGAATGAACGATATGCAGGCGGCAATTGGATTGACCCAACTGCCTAAACTGGATCAATGGAACAAGAAACGACAGGAAAATGCAGCCTATCTCACCCAGGAACTGTCAAAGGTTGAAGGTGTGGTACCACCTGCGATCCGGGAAAACGCTGTCCACGTGTTTCACCAATATACAATCCGCATCCCCAATCGTGATGAAGCTGTAGAAAAATTGAGAGAGAAAGGGGTTGGAGTCGGGGTTCACTACCCCACCCCCATTCACCAGCAACCTTATTATCAGAAGCTGGGCTACTCAGATTCACTGCCCCAGTCGGAAGCAGCCAGCAGAGAGGTTCTTTCCCTGCCGGTGCATCCGTCATTATCGCAAGATGACCTGGATCAGATCGTTGAAGCGGTAGCATCCCTGTAAACCGCAAATTGTAGAATTTTCGAATTAATTGGGAAAAAGGTTAGAAAAAATCATGGAAAAAATTCGCGTCGGCGTAATTGGGGTCGGCAGGATGGGAAAGCATCACTGCCGGATTTATTCGAACCTTCGACATGTTGATTTCGTAGGATTATTTGACCTGGACGAAAATGCATGTAAGGAAGTATCCAATAAATACGATGTGCCAATGATGGACTCAGTTGAAAGTTTGTTAAATGAGGTGGATGCAGTCAGCATTACTACCCCAACTCCTCCACATTTTGACCTGGCAATGCAATGTCTTGAGAAAGGCATTCATGTGCTGATAGAAAAACCGATTACTGAAACGTTAGGACAGGCAGAACAATTAACACAGGCCGTGGAAGCCAGCGACCTGACTTTCCAGGTCGGACACATTGAGCGATTCAATCCAACATACTGCGAATTAAAAAATGTGTTGGAGTTCATGAATATTCGCGCCATAAATTTCCGCAGGTTGAGTCCATACCAGGGCAGCAACACGGATGTCGACGTGGTACTGGATTTAATGACCCATGACCTTGATCTTCTGCTCGATCTTACCCGGCGAGATCCCAAGTCCATCGCGGCAACTGGATTCAATGTTCACAGTGACTGCCTGGACCACGTCTCTGCCCAGCTGGAGTATGAACAGAATTTATTGGTAACCCTGACTGCCTCCCGCATCACCGAACAAAAAATTCGCTCTATAGATGTTGTTGCAGAAGGGGCATATATCGAAGCTGATCTGTTCTCTAAGAACATTTTCGTGCATCGCCGTTCGATGGGCGAATACTTATACCCCAATCACGGGAATGTGAAATACCACCAGGAGAGTTTCGTGGAAAACATCCTGGTCCCAGCAGTTGAACCTTTGTTTAAAGAAATTGAACATTTTGTCAATTGCATTCTTACTGGAACCACACCGGCTGTTACAGCCAGGGACGGCATGGAAGCCCTGAAAAAGGCCTTCCTGATCCGTGACGCGACAGCAAATGGAAAGATTCTTTCTTTCGAAATGGATGCTTATAAGTCGGTTGTATAGTTTTCTTGAATTTACGCAAAGAATCCCGCCAACTAATCTTGGCGGGATTTTTAGTTTTGATACTAAATTTATTGGTTTTAAAGATTATGCAATGATTTTTGATCTTCCCATAAATTTGATATTAATGCCGATGTCTATCTCAATGGGTGCTTTTGTCTGGATATGGCTGCAGGTGGCGTGATAACAGATCTGTCGGATGGAACATTCCGCCAGCTTGAGCCAGACGTTTTCCAAACTGTATGAAATCATATTTCATCCACAAGCCCAGCAGGCGAATGACCTCAATGGCATTTTTTCCACCCAGGTTGCGCGATTCATAGCCAAGTTCAGCTATAAGGTCGCCAGCGACACTTTGGATCAACCTCTGATCATCATCTGACATTTGAGTTTTCCATTTCCCAACACTCGCCGTATTCAAGGGTTTACGGGTGCTGGCGTGTATGCCCTTAGAGTGGTGAGCGCTTTTCGCTGTGGATTGCGGTTGGATCATATTTTCGTGGAACTCTTCATTCAAGAATTCGCAGATCTTTTTAATTTCCTGTTTTGGGTTTGTGGCGAGATTTTCGTAGCGCAGTTCGTAGTACCTATCTGGTCCAAGGCGGTTGCCTGCCTCACGGGCCTTCTTTACCCGCTCCTTCCAGGTCCTGGCAGCATAGTACATGTCGAAATAGAAGAAACGCAAGCTGTAGTAAGAGCTCAACATGGAGAGTGCAACATCACGTCCGTCTCGGATGATATGGATAAATTGAGCTCGAGGGAAAATGTTGGCTAACAAACCCAGGTGATCGCTGTAGATGGGTGATTTATCCCCCCACCGCTGGGCTTCGTAGGAAATGGCATACTGATAATAAATAGCATTCAAGATATTCTCAGCGGTGAGGCTCTGTATTGAGTCGACGAATACTTCAGGATCGGGACGGTCACCTTTCCAATCTTTGAAAAACATGCGGTAGGAGAGAATCCCCGAGACGATCTCAACTGCTTCATCTCTACGGATGCTCCCAGTCGGATTTGATCCAAAATAACGCGGTATAAAGTTAGATTCAGGGGGTATATAGATGTGTGGATGGCTGGATAGTATATATCTTAGAAGCGTGGTGCCGGAACGCTGTGCTCCAACAACGAAGATTGGTCTCCCATCTGGCATAAGCGTGCTTTCCTGCTAGAGGAATCTCCTCATCACTTTATAACCCAAAAGGCTGATCTGGTAGCGGATAGGGGCATGAATCTTGATATTGCGACCGTAATTAACCAGCTCACCACCAAATTTCGCTTTGAAATCTCGCACACCGTATTCTTCATCTGGTCTCCCCCCGCCCCCAAAATCATAGGTATGGTAATCACCCTGGCTTCCTAATTCGAGTGATTTCCAGACTAACAAATCACTCACCCGGTAAGAAGTAAATTCTCGTGGGACACCGGTGTACCAATAGGTGATCGTCCCCTGGTGGATTAACAAGGTCAGTGTACCAACCGGATCGCCCCCTACCTTCGCCATCAAAATTTTCATCATCCCGCGTGGTTTCAAGATGCGATAACCTGCTTCAAAAATGGAAATATCAGGCAGGGGGACCTGTATATGGGAATAAACCCTATCGAGTATCTTGTAAGCTTTGGGAATCTCTTCTGCATCCTCTAATTCTTCTATGACGACGTTCGATCGCTCGGCTTTTTTGATATTCCGGCGTGCATTTGAGCGAATATTCTTCCACAGTTCTTCAGGTGAATTACTGAGGTCAAAGAGGAAGTTCAAGTGATCCTCATAGACAAATCCATTTTGGTCTAGTGACACCTGGATATCGCTGGTATCAGCAAGGTTTCTGAGCTCGGTATAAAGCACCCCCTTCTTGGAGCTATTGTATGAATCCAGCAATATGTTCAACGCTTCACTGGATTTTGGTCCATCGGATAATAACAGACTGCCGTAAGAAACTGCCCGGGTAGAAAAATTGCGCAGTACACCATTCATGACGGTGTTCAGGATTGGCATAAACAGGCATCGGATAGCACCCTGGGAATCGACGACAGCCCACAGCTCGGGTGAAAACCCCTTGGTGTTCTCAAACACTGCAAACATCTCCGGCGTATGAAAGATGCTGGATTTTGGATGTTTGTTTACATATTCCCGCCAGCGCGGTTCATCCAGGTGTCGAACCAGCTTCATTTACCTGCCGCCTAAATCCAATTTACTGCGCAATTTTCTCCATTGAGAATAAGTATTCACATACACTTTCTTTGCGAGGCGAGCGTAGCCGGGCGACCAGATTAATGTGTGCCTCCGTTCGAAATTTGGCTTGAAAGATTCCTTGAACCTGTCGATGCTGGGGACCTTACTGGCTTCGGAGTTATAAATCTCCAGACCAGCTTCGGCAGCGGTGACGATAGCATGCCAGTGAAGCAGGTAGCTGGTCGGCAGATTCCCATATTTTGGCAGCGAAGCGCCGCTCAAGAAATGCATCTCACGCTCATCATGGAAAAAAAGACCAGCTGCAATTGTTTCCCCTTCATAAGATGCTCCCCAGGCCCATAATAAATCGCGCGGGATCAATTCAGAGATCAGCTGCTCGAAAAAAGGTTCTTTATGCCAGCTGGTCGTGCCGTGTCGTTTTAGGGTCTCCTCCAGGATGTAGAAGAACTTTCCAGCATCTTGCATAGGGTGAATTTCGATCTGCTCGCGCCTGGCGCGTTTGATATTTCGACGGCAATCAGATTTTACGCCCTTCCACAAAGCTTCCTCGCCTGGTGTTAGGTCGAGCCGATAACTACCTGGACGTTCTTGTTCCCAATTAGAATTCAGATCCATAGGATAATGTTGCGATGCATCCCTCATCGTGATCCTGAAGAATGAGGCGTTAATTTCTTTTCGTACGAATAGGTCAAACTCTGAAACGAGTTTCCCTAAATATTCTTTATTTTGAAAATCTAGCATCCCAACCGGTCCAAGATAGGAGGTCATTGCGCCGGGTAACGGTGATCCAAATAGCTTCAACGGACCCCGCCGGGTTAGGAAACCGGGCAGAGTAGCAACGAGATCGCTGCCACTGAAAACACCTATCACATATATCCCGAAATTAATTCCCTTTGAGACACATTTGAACCAGGATGGATGATGAAAGGGGGAACGGTTATTCAGGGATGAATAATTCTCATCAAACCAGGCCTGGTATGTATCAAATGAAATTTCTTCTAAACTAAGGTTATTCACACCTGTAAATCCTTTCTTCTCCTTTAGCATCTTTCAAAACAAGAATCTTGTACGTTCGTTGCCGGGGACCAGAATTTGTGCACTTGTAAATCCCCAGTTATCGCTCGCATAAGCGGAGAAACCACTTCATCAGGAACGCCTGCTTGCATAAGACCGTGCATGAACCACGCCAGCATTCAGATTTCGAATTTTGCACCTAGATTAGATTTTCCAAGATGAATGGATGTTTTCCTTCCCCCCAATTGATCAGTTTCACTTATCCCCTCAAGCTGACTAAAGGATTGAGAATTGTGTATAACGAGCGCGAGCTGTGATCTATCAATTCCAATCCGATATCATCCTTGGTTCAAGCGATCCACCAAGTCAACATACCCTGCTGCAACCATCTCCCAGGAATATTTGAGGTTAAATTTATCTGATTCCCTGATCAATTCCTTACCCAATTGAGGATTATCATGACTCTTAATGATCTTCGCGCTTAAATCCTCCAGGTTTCCTGGTTCAAAAAACAGCACCATGTCCTGATCAAAATAATCAGCAATGGTCGTGGTCTTGGCTGCAATTACAGGTATACCTAGCGCAGTGTATTCCATCATTTTAGTCGGGAGAAGACCATCAGTAAAAGGATCGTTGAGATTGGGAACCACCCCAAAATCACACTCCCTGAGCATTGCGGGCAACTCAGCTGCGGGAACTTCGTTGGGGGAAAAGAATACCTGATTTTTGATACCCAGGTCCTCACTGAGTTTGATGAGCGCATCCCGGAATTCTCCCCCACCGATGAGCATTAATTCGATATCGGGTATCTCTTCGTGCACCCTTGCAATCGCTTTGACCAATAGATCCACGCCATAGCGCTTAGTCATCGTTCCATGGTACACCAGGCGGAACTTTCCATTATTCCCTTCTGGATACCCTGTATCTGGCAGGCGGAAAAAAATCTTCGAATCCGCCACATTCATCACGATGGATATTTTTTCTGCAGGAACTCCTCGATCAATTAATGCCTGGCGGGCATTTTCGGTGACACAGATCACGTGATCTGCAAAACGACAAGAAAGTTTCTCCTCCCATACGATCAGCTTCACAGGAAAGCTGTTGAAATCCCCATCAACCGAGGCAGCGTAAAAATCCGGCATCATATCATGAATATCGAGGATAACCCGCGCGCCAAAGATTTTAGGTAACAGGGCAGAAAACACCAGGAAGTCTGGTAAATTGTGCGCCTGTATAGTTCCATATTTTTTCTGGATGTATAGAGAGGTTACCTTCAGCGACGCTAAAAGTAAGAAAGCTAGGTATTCGATTAGCTGGATAAACCTGCCAGATTTCTTATGGCGTGAAACTGGCAGCCGGTAAATTGTCACACCGTTGATCATCTCTATGGGATGCTCATCGGAACGTTTTAAGCAGATCACATCAACTTCATACCCGTGATCGATCAAGGCGAGCGCTTCCCGCTCCACACGGGTCTCGCCCAATGGGTAGTATGCATGTACCACCATGCAGTGGTGGTGTTTCAGCGAACTCAAATTAATTTGGTCAGACATTCAATCCTAAACTACCAGCATATTCCGTCATAATTCTCCCCGTGACCATTTAAATCTTCGGATATCCTGACCAAGTCGATAATCTTTTGTTGCTGATTGATCCCTTGGATAACTTCGGCAAAGGACGGATCTTTGTTTCCAATGACAATAACCTCACTGTCGGAGATTATTTCCTCCATGGACGATCCCATGAGTGAAGCTATATGGGGAATTTCTCGTTCTATATATTCCCGGTTTGCACCTTGTAGGTTCGCGAGTGAGACATTTCTGTCATAAACCTTCACCTGGTACCCTTTGCCGATTAATTGTTCGATCAGCTCAACAGACGGACTCTCTCGCAGGTCATCCGTTCCAGCTTTGAAACTAAAACCTAGTATGCCAATTTTCTTTTTACCAGTTTGCTTAACCATTTTATAAGCAGTATCGATTTGATTCTGATTGCTGACAAGAATCGATTCCATGACAGGTAACTGGAGATCACTGTGCCGGCTGAAATAGAGCAGCGCCCGCAGGTCTTTGGGCAAACATGAACCCCCAAAGGCGAATCCAGGTTTTAGATAATAAGGTGACAAATTCAGCTTGTCATCGAGACAAAAAATATCCATCACCTGATGGCTGTCAATATCATGTTTTTTACACACATTCCCGATTTCATTAGCAAAAGTCACCTTCAATGCGTGAAATGCATTGTTTGCATACTTGACCATCTCAGCAACCTTGAAAGGCGCAGGAATTATTGGAGCAGAGATACCATCATATAAGGCTTGAACCTTCTCAGCATCCGCTTCATTATTTGTGCCAATAATCGTAAAGGGTGGATTGAAAAAATCTTTTATTGAACTCCCCTCACGGAGAAATTCTGGATTAAAACATACGCCAAAATCATCCCCACATTTCTTATTTGAGTATTTTTCAAGAATCGGTATAACAATTTCCTCGGTAGTCCCAGGCAGCACCGTGCTGCGTAAGATGATCAGGTGATAACTGTTTTTCTCCTTGATTGAAGCACCGATTTCTTCACACACACGCTTAACGTATCGCAGGTCTAGGCTGCCATTTGCATTACTGGGGGTGCCAACACAAATAAACGATAGTTCACTTTCTTCGACAGCTAAAGTTGCATCTGTTGTTGCTTTGATTGTCCCGTTTGTTATACCCTTCTCTATAAGTTCCCCCAATCCAGCTTCAATGATCGGGCTTCTGCCCTGGTTAATCATGTCCACTTTTAGCGGGTTAACATCCACACCGATGACTTCATTCCCAAGGTCTGCGAAACATGCAACAGATACTGCGCCTACATAACCTAATCCGAAAATGCTGATTTTCTTCACATTATGCTCCCTAAAGACGTGTTAATTCCCCAAAACGCGTTGGCCAAAATCCCAGAGCGTTAATGCATCCAGGTCACCCGTGATGCATAATGCAGAACGGGCTTGTTGAGGCCATAAATTTAATCTTATTAATGGCTGGTTCGTACTTTCGATATGCTTAACGATTTCCACTTCGTTCAAGGAAACTCCATCAGCGCTTGAAATGCTACACGCATATTGCTTCCCCTGTCTTGCCTGCTCAACGAGGAATCCTTGTTGTCGAAGATATTGCGACCATTGCTCAAAAAGGCACTCATCTAATCCAATCCCAGGAAAACTTGGCGCTGGAAAAGATAATTCCTTTCCTTCAACCAGGATATACCCGTTATAAAATGGCTCACCTATATCACTTGAGTTGATATTCTTCAACAAAATTGAGAGATCTTCTTCACTATTGACAGATACATGAAACTTTCCATCACTCCCTTCCGAGAGTTCTAATTTAATTTCAATTCGCTTACGCCACCATTCATTCACCTCCTGCAGCGTAGCGATCCAGATTTTAGGTTCACGTCGTCTAGCCTCAGCGAGAATACTTGATAAGCTCTCGGCGCATAAAGCGATCCGCTCTGGGTGCAATTGCAGGGTGAACATTTCTCCGCGCTGGTAGGTTTCTTCGAGGATCTGCCTCCATGCTCTGGTAATTAATCCTTGATCTTTATTCATGATCCTATCCAACAACATTTCATCATCTGGCAGTGAAACAGGTATATGCACCACCCCATCATTAATAGACGGTAAAGATGCTCGTTCATCAGCAGACCAAGAATCGTAGAAATCCAACCCCTTGGTATAGCTAGTACGTTGAGTATCATCTAAGCTTTCAAGCTTGACTGCATCCCAGATTATGGGTTGATTGCTTGAGTAAGATAATCCTACATCTCTAATTGCCTGGTCCAAAGATATTGCCCTGCGTAAGTAAGGTGTCCGGAAGCCATGAAATTCTATTCCAGCCCTGGTGAAGATGCTTTTTGCTTCGACCAGATCCTTCATCTGTTCTTCATACGAGAGATGAGAATAATCTATATGCTTGAGTCCGTGTACTGCGAACTCGATCCCCTGTGCCTGGTATCTCTTAATTACCTGGGGGTATCTCTTGACCACCAAAGCAGGTGTCGGAAATGTAGCCTTGCTATCGTAGCGTGAAAGGGTATCCAGAAATTTGATGAGTGCAAGATCGATTTTTTGTGGCGAGAAACCATATCGATTCGATATTAACAGCACTCTTTCGAATACTTTAAAAACACCTTTTGCACCAACAGCATTCTTAAATACATTATTTCGTTGATTATTGTGAGTGCCGCCAATCATATGTTGCTCTTCAAGTAACCAGATTACTGGATTCCCTTTATGATTTACCCTGAAAATTAAAATTCTCTACCAATTTATTATCTTTAGTCCAGTCGGAATTATCGCCATTGTTTATTTGTATTTTCAAAATTTATATAAACAATCAAAAGATCAATCAAGGATTATTTAATAGAAGCAGTACCATTTTTCATCTTGAATTATTCAGTAGATCGCCCAGCTCCGATAATTGGTTCTGCCATATATGGCGACCATCAATACGAAGTTTCAAGGCACCTTCCCGCAATTTCTCATGATCATTCACCATGGTCGTCATCCCGGCTTTAATACCTTCCTGAGTATTTTCAACGTGGACCGTTCCTTGGTTAAAAAAATCACGTAAGAATGGCCAATCCGATGTGATCAACGGTTGACCAATACCGATCGCTTCGCACCCGCCACGCTGTAAAGTGAAATCCCGGGTGGTCAATGCCATTACCCCATCTACTGAACGCAAGAGTCCAATATATTTGTCCTCCGGTAAAAATCCGGTTAAGGTTATATTGTTTGGCAAATCTTCCAGGAGTTCAGGCTTGATATGCTTTTTATTTCCGGTGATGTATAAATGCACATCTTGCTTACCTCTGGTCGCTTCGATAACTTCTTCAAGCGGTTCATCAAAAGAATAAGTACATATGTACACAATATTAAATTTCTCGCTAACCGGATACTCAGACCCGATAGGTAAATCCAGAAATGCATCTTGCAGGATCAAGCTTTGTGCTCCCCAAGCATCAACAATCTCTGCCCAATGCTGGTTGGTTACAGTGTTTGCCGATGCACGGCGAGCGAGGTATTTTTGTACCGGTAATGCCCAATCCCAAACTGGTTCAAAAGCAGCGCTATGATAATCAAGTACAAATTTCGTGCCAGCTATCCGGCTGTAGAAATCAACTACCAATCCAGATACGAAAGGTGGTATCTGCACATGCACTGCACTTGGTCGTTCTTTGAACAGCACCTGTAAAGTCCGCGCCGCCTGAAGGATATACTTAATCGGGGCATGCGGCGGTGATTTAAAGCGCAGGTAATGTATGTTATATTGCTGACCTCCAACCTCCCGAGCGAATACTTCACTGCGACGGCTGTATGGAGCCCAGGATATTGCTACCCATTTATCTTTTCGTTCCACGATCTCTACCTCTAGGGATACCTGTCTCAAGATTCAATGGATCTAAAAAAAAAACTGGCAAGCCCAGTGATATTTTTAAATGAATCATCTATTTACAAAACTTATGCCAAAAACTGATCCAAAAGTAATCGTGAATTTGTCAGTGGATCGAATTTCTCAATGACGATATCTCTCCCCCGTGAGCCCAGTTCTTTTGCATAATCCGGATTGGTGATCAGTTTTTCAAGTGCATCAGCCAATGCATGCTGATCGGCTGGGGGGACCAGCAAACCGTTTTTCCCTTCTTTGACTACCTCTGGGATCGCGGAGTGTTGCGTCGATACTACTGGCAAACCCATCGTCAGGGCTTCCAAAATTACGTTGGGAATACCATCCCGGTCTCCATCTGAAGCCAGGATTGCTGGGAGGACGAAAATGTTGGCTGCCTGGTATTTTTCGATCACCTGCTCATGGGGTAATGCCCCGCACAGTTGAACCAGATTTTCAAGCGACAATTCTTTGATCCGCGATGTAAGGAATTCACGTAATGGTCCTTCCCCGACGATCTGGCAATTAAAGGAACAGCCACGATCGGCCAGAATACGGCAGGCAAGCAATAAATAATCAAAACCTTTTTTTTCTTTCAGCTGACCAACGGATAGTATCCTGCAAGTCTCACTCTTACGGTTTTCTTCTGGTGAATAGTGGTCAACGGCTAAACCGTGGTAGATACAGTGAAGCTTGTGATTGAATAATCCATCTCCAAATTGTTCCAGGTAAGATTTGTTGTATTCGGTACAGGTGGCAACAAATTTCGCCTCAGACATCTTCTCGGGGAGCAGAACTGGGTCAACATAAATATCATTTGCATGTGCGGTAACACTATAAGGGATACCCAGGAAGCGACCAACGACCAGTGCAATCGTTGCCACCCGATCCATAAAATGGGCATGCACATGGTCCAGTTCGAAATTACGCATCTCGTAAGCCGCGTACACACCCTCACCAAAGTGCAGAAGAGTCTTAAAGCGTGATTTTATGGATGGATGGGGTTGCGACATCAAGTAATACAGGGTTCCGAGAAATTTCTTCGGATGGCCAAATCCATAGCTGAAAAGACTTGCAATGAATGATGAGATGTTTACAGGCATCAGGTATTGTATTCTTTCAATCATTTGGAATTGGACCTGAGACAATGCTGAATCAGGGCGCCAGATTGAAAAAATCTTAATTTCAACACCTAATTTTTCAAGCGCAAATATCTCCCGGTCAATGAAGGTTGTCGTAAGCCGGGGATATGTGCCGATGAGATATGCTATTTTCATCGTATTTGATTAAAGATCGACAAGCGATGAATCACCCCATGCGAAGCTATCGTTCGCTGTTTCAGCTAGCGCGCCAGCAAGAGATCTGGTTAGGAAAGTTCGTTAATGGATGGGAGAAACGTACTTAATACCTCCAGGAAATCACCCTCAAGAAATTAAGAACTGGATTTATCAAACACAAAAATAGATAGGTTATCCTGAAAGGGATAACCTATCTATTTACTGATTAAACTTTACCGGATAGTGAATGGAAGGAATACGTTGAACTCCTGCGGCTCGGTCCCAGAGATGGTTACACTGGCATTGTCAGAGTCACCAACACTAAATGAGTATCCGCTGGGATGACTGGAAACCGTGGCGATATTCATCAAGGGACTCGTATCAGATTGTTGAACCGTGTATGTGTAGGTTATCGTGCAAGATGCAGAAGAAGCCAATTTGTTGCCGCAGGTGCTTGAATCATAATTGGGTGGCTTGGTTAAATCTCCCTTCATACTGTCGATAATCGAATCAAATATCAAATCTGGTGCGGAAGAATCGCTATTGTTTTGGATAACGATCGTATAGACAATATCCTCACCTGGAGCGGCACTCTGCACATCACTGGTTTTTGTAAGCTGAATGGAGGAAGCAAAGTTCAGCGGCTCATAAGCGCCGATCGAGGGAGAGCCTGGTCGAGAGACACCCCGGATGTCTTCAGTAGGAGCGTAGGTATTATTTGCAGCTCCGCTGGCGGGGCTGGTCGGCAGAATTGACCCGTAGTCTTCCACCAGGCGAGAGAATTCATCCTGGATGGTAGTGTTCCCGCTCAAGAACGAGGATCCATTCCAGCGAGGCAAGGTAATACTGGATTGGTTTGTTTCCAATCCTGGATCTGCCACTACCCGGTTAACATCAGCAACCAATGGGTTCACTATCTCCTCTGGAGCTGTTGTAGGTATAGCAGAACCACCATTGTAGTAGAGGTTGTTATCGAGCACCAGGTTGGTGAAGCTCAATGGATCACCCATGGAAAATACATTCGCACCGCATAGATAACAGGCGCCCATGCTGCCAGTTGGATCGGACCAGATATTGTTATAGAAGTAGATATTCTCGTTCAGTGGGTTTGTGATTTGCTTTGTGATCTCCATCGCATATGCAGAAGCGGGTAAATCACCCACAACGGTATTATTGACGAAGTATACATTTTTAGATCCACTGACGCCGAAGGCCGTATCAATATTCTTGGGAGAATTGCCGATCATCAGGTTGTTCTCGACGGTGATATCCTGTGCCATGTGGAATGTTTCGTCACCCACCCCAACCTGTACAAATCTTCCATAATCTGCACCCTGATAGTTCAGGAAGACATTGCGCCTGATCTTAATTCTCTTGCTGCCTTCGTAGCCATCTGTATTTCCGTTTGTATCTTTAATCTCAATGAAACTCCTTCTAAAGTTTTCAGGATTGGAGAAATCATTAAAAAAGATGTTGTCCTGTACAGTTATATCCAAGGCACTGTTGATGTCCAGCATTTGCTGTTCACCACCCTGGTTGTAGAAAACGTTGTTTTCAAAGGTAATGTATTGAACGCCGCCTTTTAGCAGTGCAATATCCTCCCCGTTGGCATTGTGAATGATATTGTTCCGAAAGATGATATTATTCGCCCATAACACGGGACTTGTTGCGCGGTGGAAATCGATTACAACTTGCCGAATGGTTGGCGCGGGAGTTGTTTGCTTAATCTCAAACCCTTCAAAAATCATATTCTGCACACCCAACAAATCGAGAACTTTATCAGGGTTCTGCAGGATGGCTTTGTATGGTTGGAACGATTTAAAGGTTGTGGTCGTGGTAAAACGATCGCCTCCACCAGAATTGTCCAGGACACTCGCTGCATCATAAACCCCGGGATTAAACCAGACCGTGCAACTGTTATCATCCGCATTATAGAATGCATACTCGAGTGTCGCCCATGGCAGAGCCATTGTCCCTGGATTCCCATTACTCCCAGCGGGATCGACGTAATAATCACAGGCATCTACTGCAGCCTGGGAGGGGCTGAAACCAACCGCCCCGAAAATAAATATACCCAATACAGCTAATAATACCGAACGCCAAACGATGTTTCGCATGATGGAAACCTCCTCCAATTATGGTGTTTTTGGGTGGGTGTTGTTGAGTTAATTAATCGTGAAGCTATCAATATCATGGTCTGCGATCCCCCATAGGCTACCATCAAAGTATAGCTCCAATTGTACCTCACAAACTGTATTTTCACCTAAAGAAATCGCAAGGCAGACGAAGATATCCTCGTCATCTGCTGTTAATCCAGGAAAAGAAGAGCTGTTCCTGGTGGATAAGAACAGTTCCCCATTTGTTGATTGGTGCAGACCATCGATATCGTCCGTAATGCCTATATCTGAACCATCGAAATAAAGTATCCATGTGCCTGCAGTGGTTTCACCCAGGCTGGTTGGCGTGAACAGGAGAATATCCTCATCCTTCGCGCTGGCGCCAGGGATACTGGAATTGCCATTGATGGATATCAGCAGGGAACCATCCGGTCTCAAGAATATCGCATCAATATCCTCGCTGGGGGAATCCAGGCCGACATCGCTACCATCAAAATATAACTGCCAGGTACCACTGGATGTTTCTCCCAGGGATGTTGCATTGAATTGAAGAATGTCCTGCTCATCTACGGGTCCAAACCCTTCCAATGTGATTGATTTATCAAAAGAGACGAGGATCGTCCCGGCATCGATGTAATGCAAGGCATCGATGTCATTGGCTCCAATACCAAGATCCGAGGCATCAAAAACCATCGAGTAATCGCTGCCGTTGAAGCTGAGTATATCCTCGTCACTTACATCCGGGACGCTACCAATAGGGTATGTCCTGCTGCTTGATAAGGACAAGAAGAAGTCAACCGGACGTGGTGTCGGGGTCTGGGTAGGGGTTGGTGTATTCGTTGGCGTCTGCGTGGGAGTCGCAGTATTGGTTGGTGTTGGGGTGCTTGTAGCTGTCGCTGTGTTGGTTGCCGTGGCCGTATTCGTCGGAGTGGATGTATTTGTGGGAGTTGGGGTATTGGTGGACGTGCTGGTCGGTGTTGAAGTGTTTGTAGCTGTCGGAGTATTGGTTGCGGTAGCTGTATTTGTTGGAGTGGAAGTGTTCGTGGGGGTTGGGGTACTGGTGGATGTGTTGGTTGGGGTCAAAGTATACGTAGCTGTGGCGGTATTGGTCGCCGTAGCAGTATTCGTCGGAGTGGAAGTGTTCGTGGGAGTTTGGGTACTGGTGGATGTGTTGGTTGGCGTCAACGTATACGTGGCTGTGGCGGTGTTGGTTGCCGTGGCGGTATTCGTTGGAGTGGACGTGTTCGTGGGAGTTGGGGTACTGGTGGATGTGTTGGTTGGCGTCAACGTATACGTGGCTGTGGCGGTGTTGGTTACCGTGGCCGTATTCGTCGGCGTCGAGGTGTTCGTGGGAGTTGGGGTACTCGTGGATGTGCTGGTTGGCGTAACCGTACTGGTTGAAGTTGCGGTACTGGTGGCAGTATTGGTTGGTGTCGATGTGCTTGTCGCTGTGGCTGTTGGCGTTGGGGTATCAGTTACATCCGGTGTCGAGGTCGGAGTTGCAGTCGGTACCTCGACACTGAAATCGACATGCAGTAAAGGCGCTCCAGCGGGCATACCTTCGTAGGACTCAGCAACACGCACGCCGCTCCCGGTTATGATCAGAACGATTGAATTACCGCTGACCCAGCCCTGCCTGTCAATAATATCCTGTATCACCGGAGCAATATTTGGAGTCCGCTGATCAGGCCCACTAACGCCTGCCACAGGCCAACCAACCGGAGACCACGGGATGGAGGCTGCTGTCCTTGGCCTGAGGGAGATATTTCCTGACGAGCTGATAAACGTGGGAGCATTATCGATAGCATGAGCCTGTACCAGAAGAGATGTTGCTTCAACATTTTCTTCATTCACGGTAAACTGTACATAGGCATTATTTACAATAGCGTCTCCAGGTATCTGGATATTGTTGAAACGCATGCCAACAACCTGGTTGTAACCATTTGTCATTACCAATTCCAGGTCCGAACTGGTAATGTACATGGATTGCGTGTTTGACTCTTCGGCATCATCACTGCCAGTAGCCACGCGAACATCGATATTGTTCAAGACAGGTGTAGGTGTGGGTGTATCACTGGCGAGGGGCGTATTGGTAGGAGTTGGAGAAGGACCAAATGTCGGTGTCGGGGTAACAGTACTGGTACTTGTTGGTGTCTGGGTAGCGATTGGCGTCAGCGTCGGTCCCCCACCTTCATAAGCAATCTCGTAAATCTTGCCGTCATTTTCATTCGGATTCGCACCATTATCCACGCCGCGAGTAACGACATAAATATTATTGATACTTGGATTAGTGCTCGAAGGTCCAAATGTGATACCCGCAGGAGCGACCATGTTGATATACCCAAGATCGATGACATTCAACAGGGTTCCATCCAGCGTGGTCTCAATAATCAATTCATCTGGACGGCTGAGAATGAACAGTGTACCGGTAATATGATTATATGTAATACCTTCAGGATCACCAGCACCCAGGCTGGAGGTATCAAAGTGAGTAACAACATCATCACCCAGTGGATTTGCACCGTCGAATACACCATTGTTGCCAGGTGTTAACCTGTACACTTCCTCCCCGGTCCCATCCACGATGAATAAATATCCCTGCCCATAGGTAGTACCTTCCGGATCATTTGAATTAAATGTCTCGGTATTGATCTCTGAAACGTTATCATCAGACGTGCCCATAATTTCATCTGGTCCTAAATCCACCTCATAGACCATCCTCGTTCCGGAATCATCAGAAACAAAAATATGCCCGTTGTCTGGATTGATGCCAAGACCTGTGGGTTCGTTTGAGAAATCCATCGTGTCATGGGTTACCAGGAGGTTGCCAGTTTTTGACGCCTGGAATACATTGACCCCCTGGAATATACTCATTTCATTCACTTCGCTATCACTGACCAGGAGATTATCATGCAGACCCCAATAGATGATACCTGCTGGATCTGGGCTCGGTGGTGACCACTGCGAGGTGTCGATGATATTGACCAGGTTGGATGACAAATTCGCCTGTGGAATTGCGGATACCACGGGTTCCACCAGGGAGAGCTCAACAATATTCGAACCAGAGGTCATATCCTGACTATCGTCCAGGGATTGCTGATCTACAGTTCCTGTATCGACGATATATAAGTTCATTACCTCGGGGGCATCTGTGGGATCCCCACTGGGGGCAAAGGTCATGCCCTGTGGATCCTTTAAATCAACAGAGGACAAGTCATAGGTAGCAATCTTCTTTCCTGCATCATCTAATTCAAATACTCTCCGACCATTGGAACTCAATACATAGGTGTGATTATTCTGGGGATTGGTAGCAATATCGCGTGGATTTCCATTAACAGAGGTATCGAGCTTGGTTTTCTTGACCCGATTTTCATTTAGAGCAGACCCTGCATCGTAACCGCCTTGAGCATCTGGTGACACAGTGACAACTTCAGATTCCCGGGCGTCCAGGATCAATAGCCTGCTTCCTGTCGAGTCAAAGGAAATACCATCAGCATCTGTGATCCCAAGAGGTGCAAGGTCATGCACGACCACCTGTGAGGCTTCCAACATTTGACCGCTATCTGAGAATGGAAGTTGGATCAGTTCATTCGTAGCCCCATTCAAGTAATAAAGACTATTCGTTTGTTGGTTAAACTCAACATTATCTGGATCTGTGACGGGATATGTAAGGGGTACTTGATTCGCATCATCATCCTTCAAGATATTGACCAGGGTTGCATTATTAACGTCATGGGAATCAAGCACTAGCAGGGCCTGCGTAGAAGGGAGAAAAACCAGGTTCACTGGATTGTTCAAGTTTATTTCATCGGCTTCATAATACCTTTTTACCCTGAAATAAGCACCCTGTTCCTGGGCAGGGATAATCGCCCAGGTTAATAATGAGATACACAAGACTGCGAGCAACGCTACTGATATGTTAATAAAGTTACGAGGAATTTGTTGCATGCTTCCTACACCCACACCCACAAATGACTAATTTGCTGAAGCAATCTTACTGGTAAAAGGTATTTGACTGTAACAATGATAAATTGGTTTTTGGTGGAAAGACTTAATCCGGTAACATCCCTTCCCATCACATTATAACCCAAAATCTTGAATTTTGACAAATTCTCTCATATTTAGATTCGTTAAACACGAAGGATTTATATTCCGTATTCATATAATGCGAAAGTGACGGAAATATATTTGACTTATTTTTGGTTAGAAGATCGGAAAATTAAAGGAACTCAGTTCTTTTCGGAGAAGATTATTGTGATGTAGGTCTTTCGGACATTAACCAGGTTGACGTCATATGCTCCCATGGAAGGTTTATCCGGCCGGAAGCGCCCAAGGATGTCATCGTGAGGGGATAGATCTGGATCCGCTTTTCCAAGCGCAGGACTGGAGAATGGAAGAGAGCCATACTTCCCCACCAGGCGAACAAATTCTTCACGAATAGACCGCGATCCACTGAGAAATGTGTTCCCATTCCAGCGGGGGAGCACAATATTCATGTAATTCGTATTGATTTGTGGATTAGCCGAGACCATGCGTGCATCGTCAATGGTTGGGGTAACGAGCTCGCCTGGTGGAATCGGACGACCACCATTCCAATAATAATTATTATCCAGGATCAGGTTATATACACCAGTCGGGTCACCGTCTGAAAATTCATTCGGACGCCCATTAAGATCGGCTCCCATGGAACCGGTAGGATCTGACCAGATATTGTTGTAGAAAAATATGTCCTCGTTAAGGGGATTCTGACCTTTAACTGTAACGTGGAACGCATACGCTGAGGAGGGTAAATCTCCAACCACAGTATTATTGCGGTAGCTAACATTTTTTGCTCCACTGATACCAAACGCAGCACTCAGCTGGTCCCCAGAGTTTCCTATCATCAAGTTATTCTCAACCAGGACATCTTTTGCTTCAAAAAACGGCTCACCATCATTCCCGATTTTGAGAAAAGTCTCCAACCCACCTTGCCAATTAAGGAAAACATTTCGACGGATAGTGATTCTTTCACTGCCTAAAAGGCCATCCTCATTTTTGTTACTGTCTTTGATGGTTATGAAATGCTTGCTCTCATCTGGAGTACTTCTGCCACTACCTGCATAATCATTGAAGAATATATTGTCCTGCACAATAACATCTGTGACGCTGTTGATATCAATCTGTTGTTCTCGATCCCCCTGGTTATAGAAAACATTATTTTCAATGGTTACGAACCTGCTTCCGTTATACACCTTGAGCAAATCGTTATTGTACGAGTCATGAATTATATTATTGCGGAGGGTAATATTTTCGGACCAAAATTCGTTCGAGCGCTGTATTTGGATCACAATAATATCCGCACCTGGATTCGAATGGCGAAATTCGAAACCTTCGAAAACAAGGTTCCGGCCTCCATTCACTTTCAATGGACTGGCGTCATTTTCGATAATCGCCTGATAAGGTTTTTCGGATTTGAAAATCGCAGGAACGGAGAACCTATGATCTAATGAATTCTGCCCGAAATAGACACCTGGTTTAAACCAAACTGTGCATCCTTGATCCGGAATTTTATCAGCAGCATGCTCCATCGTTGCCCATGGCCTATTCCTGGATCCAGGATTATTATCATTCCCTTCCGGGCTTGGTGCTACCCAATATTCACACAATCGATTCTGTACCGAATGAGGTGTCAGAAAGGGGAATCCAAAAACTCCTACCAAAAGTAGATTGGTAAATAACGAGCGATAATTTGTGATCCTGACTAGAAAACGAATAAATCCCATACCAATTCCAAGTAAAATAAACCGGGTTGTTATTAGGAACAAACATGTTGAAAAATGAATTCGTCAATAATAATTCAAAATTTGATCTGTTGAAACCCAGATTGGATTAAAAAGTACTTATTTCCCATTAGTCCTCGAAACAAGCTGTTTAGCCTTGCCTGCCTGGAAGAGCTTCAAATGATCGCGTGCTTGACGCTCTGCACTGAATCTCTCATGCACCCTGATCCGAGCTGCAGTACCCATATGCTTGCCAAGTTCTGGTTCGTCCAGTATTTTAGCGATTGCATTTTCGAGCTCCAACGCATTGCCTGGTTCCACGAGTAATCCTGTTTTACCCGGCAGGATGGCTTGTTTAGATCCAGAAATTTCAGTCGCTACAATTGGAAGGCCGCTTGCCATTGCTTCAACTAACGCCATCGGCAGTCCTTCCCAGAGGGATGGAAGAACAAATAAATCCGAGGCTGATAATAAATCTGGGATATCATCCCGGGTACCCAGGAATTTTATGGTATCACTGAGGTCAGATTGATATGCTTGATTCTCCAATTCCTGTTTCAACTTGCCATCGCCAATAAACAATATTAATAAACCTGGAAAATGCTCCTTCAATGATGGCGCAACTTCGATTAAGTAGCGATGCCCCTTCTGTTCCTTGAAAGTGGCAACAACAGA
>Ga0209536_100003988_pt1 | contig 23486 bp, 18 predicted proteins | sample DeeMarSeWOR28_12_FD_187461 | JGI IMG/M metagenome (GOLD analysis project Ga0209536, IMG submission 187461) | Marine sediment microbial communities from White Oak River estuary, North Carolina - WOR-2-8_12 (SPAdes) (version 2) | ecosystem: Environmental > Aquatic > Marine > Intertidal zone >...
GACAAGCCGGGTCCAGGACATCGGCACCCTGGTCGACCACCTCGGCCTCGACCGGCCCCTGACCCTGGTCGTCCACGACTGGGGCGGCATGATCGGCTTCGCCTGGGCGGTCGGCAACGCGGACCGGATCGCGCGCAGCGTCATACTCAACACGGCGGCTTTTCCCTTGCCGGAAAGCAAGAAAATGCCGCCGGCGCTGAGCCTGGTGCGCGACACCGCGCTCGGCGCGCTGCTGGTGCAGCGCTTCAACGCCTTTGCCGGGATCGCCGCGCGGGTGGCCTTCAAAAAGCCGGTTCCGGCCGAGGTTCGCAAGGCCTACACGCTGCCCTACGACACGCCGGCCAACCGCATCGCGACGCTGCGCTTCGTGCAGGACATCCCGCTCGGCGAACAGGACCCCGGTTTTGACATTTTGCTGAATACAGCGGAGCATCTACACTTGTTGGCGGACAGACCCTGCCTGATCGCGTGGGGAGAAAAGGATTTCGTGTTCGATGCGCCGTTCCTCGACACGTGGCTGGAATACTTCCCGCAGGCGGTCGTCCACCGCTTGCCGGATTGCGGCCACTACGTACTGGAAGACGGCGGACCGGCACTGATTGAAACGATCACTGATTTCATCGGAATCAAGGAAGATTCGAGACATGGACCAGCCAGTGGAACCCACCTGGAACAGGGATGACTTCACCAACGTGGCCTCGGCACTGAGCTGGCAGGCCCACCGGCAGCCGAACGCCGTTGCCATCCACTATCCCCAAAGCCGCGTTTTTCGCAAGCCGACCTACCAGAGCCGCACCTACCGGGAACTCGACGATCTCAGCAATGCCTATGCCCGCGGCCTGACGGCCTACGGCATCGGCCCGGGCGTCCGCACGGCCCTGATGGTGACTCCCGGCCTGGATTTTTTCGCCCTGTTTTTCGCCCTGTTCAAGGCGGGAGCCATCCCCGTGCTGATCGATCCGGGCATCGGCATGAAGCCCCTCAAGCAGTGCCTGGCCGAAGCGGCTCCCCAGGCGTTCATCGGCGTGACGCGCGCCCAGGTCGCGCGCAAGGTACTCGGCTGGGCCACGGAAAGCGTCGAACTGCTGGTCACCGCCGGACCGACCCTGGGGCTGGGCGGCATCGGTCTCGAAAAACTCAGGAAGATGGGCGATGCGGGCACCGGGGAAATGATGCATCGCGTCCAGCCCGACGACATCGCGGCCATCCTGTTCACCTCGGGGAGCACCGGCCCGCCGAAGGGCGTGATCTATCGTCACCGCCATTTCAGCGCGCAGGTGGAAATGCTCAGGAGCGCCTTCGGCATCACGCCGGGCGAGGTGAGCCTGCCGACCTTCCCGCCGTTCGCCCTGTTCGATCCGGCGCTCGGCATGACGACGATCGTGCCGGACATGGATCCGACCCGCCCCGCCCAGGCCGATCCCGCGAAACTGGTCGACGCCATCGAACGGTTCGGGGTCACCAACATCTTCGGCTCGCCCGCGCTGCTGGATACGCTCAGCCGCTACTGCGTGGACCAGGGCATTCGCCTGGACAGCGTGACGCGCGTGATTTCGGCCGGGGCCGCCGTTCCGGTGCGCACGATACGGCGCATGCAGCAATCGCTCTACCGGGACGCGGACGTGCACACGCCCTACGGCGCCACCGAATGCCTGCCCGTCAGCAGCATCAGCGCCGCACAACTGGACGACAGGCTGGTCGATCGGATCGAGTCCGGCGAAGGCGTATGCGTGGGCCGCCCGCTCGAGCCCAACCGGGTGCGCATCATCAGGATCAGCGACATCGCCATCACCGACAGCTCGGAGACCACCCAGATGCCTCTCGGCGTGCCCGGCGAAATCGTCGTGACCGGCCCGACCTGCACCGACGCCTACTGGCAGCGCGACGCCGACACGGCCATGGCGAAATTCACCGATGAAAACGGCGCCATATGGCACCGGATGGGCGACGTCGGCATCCTGGACGGGGAAGGCCGGCTCTGGTACTGCGGCCGCCTTTCGCAACGCATCGACACCGGGCAGGAAACGCTGTTCGCCGACCAGTGCGAGGCGATTTTCAATCAACATCCCGACCTGCGCCGTTCCGCCGTCGTCGGCGTCGGGCCGAGGGGCCGCCAGGTCCCGGTCCTGTGCATCGAGCTCCAGGGCAAGTTGTCGGCCGTCGACAACGAACGCGTGCATTTCGATCTGCTGCAATTGGCGCAAGCCCACGCCATCACCAGGAGCATTCGCACGGTGCTGGTCCACCCCGGTTTTCCGGTCGATACCCGCCACAATTCCAAGATCGGTCGCGAGGAACTGGCGAAGTGGGCCGAGCAGAAAATGCAGAGCTGAGCGTTGCGGGTCCTGGTCACAGGCGGGGGCGGTTTTCTGGGCGGCGCAATCTGCCGCCAGCTCGTGGCAGCCGGCCACGAAGTCATCGCCTTCCAGCGGTCGGCAGCGCCTGACCTGGAGAGGCTCGGCGTCCGCTGCATCGCCGGTGACGTCGTCGACCGCGCCGCCGTGAGCACCGCGGCCGATGGCTGCGAAGCGGTCGTGCACACCGCCGGCAAGGCCGGCATCTGGGGAGCCGCCGCGGATTTCCACTGCGTGAACGTGGACGGCACCGCCAACGTGATCCATGCATGCCGCAAGCACGGCATCGGTTTACTCGTGTTCACCAGCTCCCCCAGCATCGTGCATGACGGCGGTGACATCGGCGGCGTCGATGAATCGATACCGGTAGCCGAACGATTCACGGCCCCCTACCCGTCCAGCAAGGCCGCAGCCGAGAAATTGGTGCTCGCGGCCAGCGGCAGCGCACTCAAGACGGTCGCCCTGCGCCCGCACCTGATATGGGGCCCCGGCGATCCGCACATCCTCCCGCGCCTGGTGCAGAAATCTCGCGGCGGCAGCCTGGCGCTGCCCGGGCCCGGCAAGGTCATCGACACCATCTTCGTCGATAATGCCGCCCGGGCGCATGTCCTGGCGCTGCAGGAACTGGCCGCATCGGCCCGCTGCGCCGGCGAGGCCTATTTCGTGACCAACAACGAGCCGCTGCCACAGGGCGAGATCATCACCCGGATGCTGGCGGCCGTCGGCATCGAGGTCAGGATCCGGGCCGTGCCGGTGGGCCTGGCAAAAGCGGCCGGGGCAGTCTGCGAGGTCGCATGGCGCGCCCTGCGCCTGCGGTCCGAGCCTCCCGTAACCCGCTTTTCGGTCGAACAACTGGCCACCGCCCACTGGTTCGACACCCGCGCCGCCGAGCGCGACTTCGGCTATCGGCCGACGATCACCATCGCCGAAGGCCTGGAGCGGCTGCGCGCCGCGCATGCGAACCATCCCCCCCCGACTATCCCAAACAATCGCGGCTAAAGCCGCTCCCACAAAACCACTCCTACTTCTGGCGGGGAATGACGTGCGTCGGGCGGCCGCTGAGCTTGCGCACGAGGTACTCGATCCGGCTGTAGTCCAGCAGATCGAGGTCGTCGCCGGCGATGTTCTCGTAACGCCCGTGGTACTTGTGCTTGACGTAGGCGTTGAGGTCCATGCGCCGCCCGTGTTCGAACAGCCGGTTGTTGACGGGGTGGAAACCCGGCTTGCGGACAAACGCCGTGCCGAAATCGATCACGCAGGGTCTTTCGTCGGCGGTCACCAGGATATTGCCTTTCGACTTGAGGTCGCCGTGGCTGACGCCGCGGGCGTGGATGGATCGCAGCACGGCCAGGAATTCGCCGAACCAGCGGTCGCGGTCCGTCCACTGCGCCTGGCGGTAAGGCACGCCGCGGACGAATTCGAGCACGAGATAGTGCCCGGCCACCAGCCCATGACACTTCGGAACGCCGTCGAGACCGTCCATGCGCCGGTAGGCCTGGTACTCCCGCAAAAGCGTCCGCTCCCGCAGGCGGCGCACCAGCCCTGAACCCATGGCCGCCTTGACGATCAGGTCCAGGCCGGCGGCCCGGTAGTGCAGGATCGTGCCCTGGTTGCTGATCGCCAGCACGTTCTCCTGGCGCGCAAGGCTGTCTTCGATCCACTGCCTGAAGGCCGGCTGTCCAATGGTTCGTTCCATGGATGGGGATGATAACCCAGCGCGCGCTCCGGCCAAGCACAATGTCTCGCGCTTCTGGTAAGATGCCGCCTCGGCTCGCAGCGCCGCGGTTGAACCAGCGCGGCAGGAATGGCAATGAATCTCAGACAGACCCTTGCAGTAATCTCAGCCTGCCTGGCGACAGGGCCGTCTGTGTGCTGGAGCGAGCCCTACCCGTCCACCTATCAACGGCTCCCATCCGGCCCGGTGCGGATCGTCAACGCCACGCTGCTGACCGGCACCGGTGAGCGCATCGATAACGGCAGCCTGTTGATGGCGGACGGGCGCATCCAGGCGGTTGCAGACGGTTCGAAACGGCTCAGGTCCGGCAGCGTCGATACCGGCGCGGCGCAGGTAGTGGACGCGGACGGCCGGTGGGTGACGCCGGGCCTGATCGACGTGCATTCGCACCTGGGTGTCTACGCGAGCCCCGGCGTCGAGGCCCATTCGGACGGCAACGAAGCGACCGCCCCGGTGACCGCGCAGGTCTGGGCCGAGCACAGCCTGTGGCCGCAGGACCCGGGATTCAGCCGCGCGCTGGCCGGTGGCGTCACCGCCATGCAGATCCTGCCCGGCTCCGCCAACCTCATGGGCGGACGTGGCGTGACCGTCAAGAACGTGCCTTCCGTCAGCTACCAGGGCATGAAGTTCCCGGGGGCGCCGCACAGCCTGAAAATGGCCTGCGGAGAGAACCCCAAGCGCGTCTATGGCGAGCGCATGCAGACGCCGTCCACCCGGATGGGCAACTTCGCCGGCTACCGCGCGGAGTGGGTCGCTGCGCAGAAATACATCCACGACTGGGAAGAGTACGAGCAGCGGATCGCCGCGGGGGAAAGCGTCCCCGCATCCGGCGACGACAACGCGCACACCACCCCGGTGCGCGACCTCAAGCTGGAAACCCTGGCCGGCGTGCTGCGGGGCGAAATCCTGGTGCACATGCACTGCTACCGCGCCGACGAGATGATGACCGTCCTGGACATGGCCCGTGAGTTCGGCTACCGGGTCAGTGCTTTCCACCACGGCGCCGAGGCCTACAAGATCGCCGGCGAGCTGGCCGAACAAGGGGTGTGCGGAGCGCTGTGGGCGGACTGGTGGGGCTTCAAGGCCGAAGCCTACGACGGCATCCAGGAGAACATCGCCCTGGTCGACCGCCCCGCAGGCGGCTGCGCCATTGTCCACTCCGACTCCGAGGAAGGAATCCAGCGCCTGAACCAGGAGGCCGCCAAGGCCATGACGCGGGGGCGGCGGGCCGGGCTGGACATCCCGCCGGAACGGGCCATTCGCTGGATTACCTCGAACGCAGCCCGCTCGCTGGGCATCCTCGAGCAGACCGGCACGCTGGAGCCGGGCAAGATGGCCGACGTGGTGATCTGGAACGGCAATCCCTTCAGCGTCTACGCCCTGGCCGACCAGGTTTTTGTCGATGGGGCACTGGTTTACGACCGCGCCGATCCGGCGCTGCAGCCCGTTTCCGACTTCGAACTGGGCCAGCAATTGGAGGGGGCTGAATGAACGCATTGCGCGCCCTCCCCTGCCTCGCCGCGACGCTGCTGGCATCGGCGGAACTGCCGGCGGAAGCGCTGTTCATCAACGACGCCACCGTCTACACCATGGGCAGCCAGGCGATTCTGCAGGGCGCCGACATCCTGGTCCGCGACGGCAGCATCAAGGCGGTCGCAAGCGAGCTGCCGGTGCCGGCCGACGCGGCCGTTATCGAGGCCCAGGGGCGGCCCGTCACACCCGGCCTCTTTGCCGGCATCACCCAGTTGGGGCTGGTCGAAATCTCGCTCGAGGCGTCGAGCGTCGACAGCCAACTGGCGACCGAAGGCCTGCGACCCGAATTCGACGTCAGCAGCGCCTACAACCCGCTGTCGACAGCGGTTCCGGTCACCCGCATCGAGGGCTATACCTGGACGCTGCTCGGGCCCACCCGCGCCGGCAGCATCGTGGCCGGCCAGGGGCGGCCGGTCGCCCTGGACGGCGATTTCTCTTCCTTCATCGGCGCCCCTGTCCTGTTCGTCGACATCGGCGCCGACGCCTCAGAACAGAGCGGCAGTTCCCGCGCCGCGCAGTGGATGCTGCTGGAGCAGGCCCTTGCCGAGGCGGGTTCGGAGCTGCAGTGGCTGCCGCAGCCGTTACTCACGGTGGCCGGCCGCCGGGCCATGGTCCAGTACCGCAGCGGCGGCATCACCGTCTTCGACGCCGATCGCGCCGCCGACATCCTGCAGGTGCTCGACTTCGCGGGCCGCCACGGTCTGAAGCCGGTGATCAGTGGCGGCGCGGAAGCCTGGATGGTGGCGGACCGGCTGGCGGAGGCCGGCGTTCCCGTGTTGATCGATCCCCTGCTCAACCTGCCGGGCGACTTCGACGAACTGGGGGCCCGGCTGGATAACGCGGCCATTCTGCACGCGGCCGGGGTCACCATCGCCTTCACCGGCACGGACATGCACAACGCGCGCCGGCTCCGCCAGTCCGCGGGCAACGCCGTGGCCGGCGGATTGCCCTACGAAGCGGGTCTGGCCGCCATCACGGTCAACCCCGCGGTCATTTTCGAACTGGGCGACGACCGCGGCACCATCGAAATCGGCAGCCGGGCCGACCTGGTCGTCTGGAGCGGCGATCCGCTGGAGGTAACCACGGCCGCCGACCAAGTCGTCATCGGTGGCATGCAGATGGATATGGTTTCCCGCCAGACCTTGCTGCGCGACCGCTACCTGGAAGCCGATCCCGGCAAACCGCGAGCCTACATCAAGCCCTGAACCGGGCCAGCGCGGGCATTGCACCGGCCGGACCGGCCAGGGCCGGCGCCCTGCCTGCGCATACAGCCTACGGGCTTTGCAGGTAATCCACCACCAGGCTGCTGAACACCCGCACGCCGACCTGCAGATTGGGCTCGTGCGTGTCGAATAACGGCGAGTGGTTGGTCGCCAGCGTCGTGGGGTCGACACCCGGCGGCCCGTTGCCGAGGAACAGGAACAGGCCCGGGGCCCGAATGGCGTATTCGGAGAAATCCTCGGCCACGGTTTGCGGGTTCACGTCGTGCACCGTGGTCACGCGCTCCAGGGTGGGCATCATGCGATCCAGTAACTGCGGGTCGTTGACCACCGGGGGGCTGCCAAGCTCCACTTCGAACTCGACGGTGGCGCCGGCGCTCTCGGCGATGCCGCGGGCCGTGCGCTCGATCCGCTCGTGGATATCCGTCCGCATGGCCGGATCGAAACTGCGGATCGTCCCCTCCAGTTCCACCTGGTCGGGGATCACGTTGTTCCGAATGCCGCCGCTGATGCGCCCGACGCTGACGATCGAGGGCGCCAGCGTGACATCCACCTGCCGGCTGCCGATAGTCTGCAGGCCGAGCACGATCTGGGCGGCGACCACGATCGGGTCCACGCCGTCCCAGGGCCGGGCGCCGTGCGTCTGGCGGCCGTTCACCCTGATCTCGAAACGGTCGGCGGCGGCCATCAGCGGGCCGGGCCGCACCGCGACCTCACCGCCCGGCACGCCAATGCCTACGTGGATGCCGAAGACCGCTTCGGGCTTGCGCTCGTCCCAGATGCCCTGCTCCAGCATCATCAGCGCGCCGCCGTTTTCGCCCGCCGGCGGGCCCTCCTCCGCGGGCTGGAATATCAGCATCACCGAGCCGGCCAAATCCTCCTTGACCGAATTCAGCACCCAGGCGGCGCCGAGCAGCATGGACATGTGGGCATCGTGGCCGCAGGCGTGCATGACCCCCACTTCCTGGCCGTTGTACTCGCCGCGCGCCTTCGAAGCGAACGGCAGACCGGTCTGCTCCGTTACCGGCAGGCCGTCCATGTCGGTGCGGATGGCGACCAGCGGGCCGGGCTTGCCGCCTTCGATGATGGCGACCACGCCCGTGTGCGCGATACCCGTCTGCGGCTGCAGGCCCATCTCCTCGAGGATCTCCACGATACGCGCGGAGGTGTTGAATTCCCGGTTGCTCAGCTCCGGGTTTTCGTGGAACCAGCGGCGCCACTCGACGACCTGGGCCTGGGCCTCGGCCGCCAGGCGGTCGATCTGGTCAGTGCCGATCTGGCCCGGGCCGATCTGGGCCTGGGCCGCCAGGGGCATCACGAGGAACAGCCAAAGAGCGATCTTGGTCATTTGTCTTCCTTTCACTTGACGATGGCGCGGCCCGACGGCCAGCGCGGATCCGAACCGGCCGTCACCTGGCCCGTCTCCAGGTTCCACAGCGCGCCGTGCATGTTACCCCAGGTACGGTCGCGCACCTCGACCTTGTGACCCAGTGCGCGCAGCGCCTCGACCTGCTCGGGCGTGAACGCGTCCGGCTCGGCCGAAATCTCGTCCGGCTCGTACTGGTGGTGGAAGCGGGGCAAGGATACCCAGGAGGTCGGCTCGTTACCCTGCATGAAATCGAGGATGCCCAGCAGGACCATGGTGATGATGCGGCTGCCGCCCGGCGTGCCGATGACCGCCCGCTTGTCGGCTCCGATCATGAAGGTCGGGCTCATGCTGGACAGCGGGCGCTTGAACGGCTGAATCTCGTTGGCTTCGAAGCCGATCAGGCCGAAAGCGTTCGGCACGCCCTGCTTGGCGGAGAAATCGTCCATCTCGTTGTTGACCAGCAAGCCGGTGCCGGGCGGCATGAACGCAGAGCCGAAGGGCAGGTTTACCGTGAGCGTCGCCGCAACCATGTTGCCGTCGGCGTCGATGATCGAGAAATGCGTGGTATCGGTGCCTTCCGGAATCTGGTCGTTGCCGGCCAGCATGCTGCTGGGCGTGGCCCGGTCGGGGCGAATCGACGCCCGCAGGCCGTCGGCATAGAACTGGCTGGTCAGCATCTCGACCGGGATCTCCACGAAATCCGGATCGCCGAGGTAGATCGCGCGATCCCGGTAGGCGCGGCGCATCGCTTCCACGATCAGGTGCGTTCGCTGCACCGGCTCCAGCTGATTGATCGGGTACGGCTCCAGCACATTGAGGATCTCCGCGATGGCGATGCCCCCCGAGGACGGCGGTGGCGCCGTGACCAACTCGTAGTCTCCATAGAGCGTGCGAATCGGGGCGCGTTCCTTGACCCGGTAGGCCGCCAGGTCCTCCAGCGTCCAGATGCCGCCCGCGGCGCGCACGCCTTCCACCAGGCGCTCGGCCACCGGGCCGGAATAGAAGCCGGCAGCACCGCGCTCGGCCACCTGCTCCAGCACCCAGGCCAGGTCCGGCAACCTGATGACGTGGCCGACCGGGGGGTTCTCGCCGTCGGCCAGAAGCACCGCGGCGCCGGCCGGCCAGCGCCTGACGGTGTCGACGCGCCAACTCATCAGCGCATGGTATTTCTCGTCCACCGCAAAGCCCTCGCGCGCCAGCCGGATCGCGGGCTGCAGGCTGACGGCCAGCGGCAGGCGCCCGTAATGCTTGGCCAGGTGCTCGAGGCCGGCCACCTCGCCGGGAATCGCGCCGGCCAGCGGGCCGTTGACTGCCAAGTCCCGGTTCACGTTACCGTCTTCGTCGAGATACATGTCCCGGTGTGCCGCCGCCGGCGCCTGCTCGCGCGCGTCCACCATCACCTGGAAGCCGTCCTCGGCCCGGTGCAGCAGCCAGAAGGCGCCGCCGCCCACGCCGGAACTGGTCGGTTCGACCACCGCCAGGGCGGCGCTGACCGCGATGGCGGCGTCGAAGGCGTTGCCGCCCTGGTCCAGGATGGCGTGGCCGGCTTCCGTGGCCAGGAAATGGGCGCTCGCTATGGCTGCCTTGCCGGGCCGGTCGGCCGCGACGAGCGGAAGGCTGACCCAGACCAGGGCCAGCAGGACAAATGCCCGCCGCGCGGCGGATTTCACAATGACTCGGCGAGGGCGATCAGCCGCCTGTACTTTTCCCACAACTGCTCCTCTGATTCCGGGTGATCCGGGTCTTTCGGTATGCACTCGACCGGGCACACTTCAACGCACTGGGGCGTGTCGAAATGCCCGACGCATTCGGTGCACTTCATCGGGTCGATCACATAGTACTCGATGCCCTGCGAAATGGCCTCGTTCGGGCATTCCGGCTCGCAGACATCGCAGTTGATGCACTCTTCGGTGATCTTCAGCGCCAACGGGCTACCTCAGCTCGTCGAACCGCTGTTTCATCGCCTGCTGGACTTCCGCACAGACGAATTCGGAGACATCGCCGTCGAGCCGCGCGATCTCCTTGACCAGCGACGAGGAAATGAAGCTGTAGTCCTCGTCGGGCGTCAGGAACAGCGTTTCGACTTTCGGAGCGAGGTGCCGGTTCATGCTGGCAAGCTGGAATTCGTACTCGAAGTCCGAGACCGCGCGCAGACCGCGAATGATGATGGTGGCCCCGATCTGTTGCACGAACTCGACCAGCAGGTTGCTGAAGCCGACGATCTCGACATTGCCCAGGTGGGCCATCTGGTTGCGGGACAGGTCGATGCGTTCCGCGAGGCTGAACAGGGGCTTCTTGTGCGGGCTTTCCGCGATGGCCACGACCACCTTCGGGAACACGCGGGCCGCCCGCGCCACGAGGTCGGTGTGGCCGTTGGTAATGGGGTCGAAGGTGCCAGGGTAGACCGCTACGCGCTCAATGCTCATCGAATGGTGCTGTCCGCAAACAAGTCAGTCGGACATTCTACCTCATGTGGCCCCCGCTGTAGGAGCGGCTTTAGCCGCGATGGTCAGGTGGTTTGCCGGAGATGTCGGGTACAGAAAGAGCAGGAGCATCGCGGCTAAAGCCGCTCCTACAGAAACAAAAAAAGGGCGGCTGGCGCCGCCCTGAAGGGGACTGAGGAGTCTAAACCGCAGGCTGGCGTGAGCCTGCATAAAGATGACCCGCCGATACATCTTTTTCTTTCGCGTCGCCTCAGATTTTTTTCAACAGCAGCATGCGCACCTCCCCCAGCGTTTTTTCCCTGGAAATCTCCCAGCCCAGCCCGGGATGCAGGGGCGGTGCGTTGCGCGCGGCTTCGATGTACACGAATCCCCCGGCTCGGACGAGGTCGCGGCCATCCAGCAGACCCAGGGTCGGCACTTCCAGGCGACTGCCGAACGGCGGGTCGACGAACACGATGTCGAGCGAACGGGGTTCGCGGCCCTGCAGCCACTTCAGCGCATCCGTCTCCACCAGGTGCAGGCCCGACTTCGGTCCCGGCACCTGCAGTTTCACCAGTGCCGCCCGTAGCGCCTGGACGGCCAGCGGCGTGTTTTCCACCAGCGTCACCTCGGCGGCGCCGCGCGAGAGGGCCTCCAGGCCGAGCACGCCGGTGCCGGCGAACAGGTCGGCGCAGTGCGCCCCGCGCAGGTGGGGCTGCAACCAGTTGAACAGCGTTTCGCGCGCCCGGTCGCCGCTGGGGCGCAGCCCGGGCAGGTCGATGACGGGCAGGCGGCGCCCGCGCCATTCGCCGCCGATGATGCGGACGAATCCCGGCTTTTTACTGTTGCTTGTTCGTACCACTTGCCCGCCGTGAGTTTGGGGGGTGCCGACTCTCGTCAATTTTCGCTGAACGCACGGGGTATTTTAGGTTAAACAGGTGCCAATAGTGCGCGATTGTGCAGGAATCGCCTCACAGGACGGGTCTTGCTGAGCCGCTTGTTCAGCTGATTTTGCGGATCGCGTCGATATGCGATCGGCCGGCCGACGCGTTCGGACTATCTTCTTTCCGCCGGCTTCCGCCGGGTATCACGTCTGAAGCCTCAATGGCTACCAGGAGCCGACCGGCGCCGACCGCCTGTTGATGTCCCCGCTGAAACTCGAACGCATCGAAGCGGTGCTCGCCTTCGACGCCGGCCGTATCTGAACAACCGCCCAGCGCCGGACAAGAAAAAGGCGCACCGTGGTGCGCCTTTTCCGTTGCAGACCGCTGTTCCGGTCAGTCGTCGAGAAACTCCGACCAGTTGTAGTGCCAGGCCGAATCCCGCGAGCGGAATGCACCGATGTAGTCGACGTGCTCGAAGAAGTCACCGTAAACCATCGGGTCCAGCGGATGGCCGCTGAGGTATCCTGCGCCCGCCGGCGGGAATACACCGTCCAGCATCGGGTCGCCTTCCGAGTTGCCGGGCTGCTCATCGAAGAAGTCCTGTACCGACCACGGATCCGGAGTGTCTTCGTCGTTCTCGACGATGTTCGTGTCGCAATCCAGGATCGTGTTCTCGAAGGTCAGCACGCCGGTCCGCGCGCCCGGACCACCGGCGGCGTTGAAGGTCGCTGCGCTGTCGATGTCGAGGCAGGAGCCGAAGCCCGTCACGATGAAGTTCGAAAAGTTGCCACCGGTTCCACGACGCGGGTTGATGCCGAGTTCGCCCGCCTTGCCGAGCAGCGTGAAATTGGCCATCACGGCGCCGGACCGGGGCTCGGCGTCGTTGTCCTGCTCGAGGTTGTCGAGTTCCATGCCGCGATCGGTGTCGACCGTGTCATCCTGGATCTGTTTCACCAGCACATATTGCAGGTTGCCCTGGTAGCCCTGGGTCCAGTCGACGCTGTCGTCCTCGATGTCGGTCAGGATGAGATGCCGGGCATTTACCGTGCCGCCGAAGAACTCGATGCCGTCGTCCGCATTGCGGTGCACCTGCACGTAATCGACCACCGTGCCGCTGCCGACGCCCTGGAAGGCAATGCCATTGAGTTCGTCTTCGTCGGTGACCTTGTCGCCCGCGAACTGGACGCGCACATAGCGCAGCACGCCGCTGCTGTCATAGGGATCGTCACCACCGTAGGCGCCGCTGTCACCTTCGCCCACCGCCTCGCAGGGCGGCGCGCCACACGTATTCAGGGGAGCCGCACCATTGATCACCAGTCCGCCCCAGTCTCCGGAAGCGGCGCCCGTGCCTTCGTAGTTTTCACCGGTCATTACGATGGGCGCATGCGGCAAGCCTTCAGCGATGATGCGCGAACCGCGGCTGATCACCAATGCCGTGCGGCCGGACTTGGTGCCGACGATGCGCGTGCCGGCCTCGATGGTCAGGGTCGGGCCGTCGGCAGGAACCGGGTCGCCGATGTCGGCGCGATCCCCAATGAACACGGCGGACGTCAGCACCCAGGTGGTGTCGTTGGTCAGCGTGATGTCCTGGTTGATGGTGCCGCCGATGCCGCAGGCCCGGTTACCGAGGTCCTGGGCGAACGCGGGGCAGCCGTCGAATTCCGTTTGGTACACGCAACGATCGTAGCCTGCGCCGTCCGCGTCCACGACCGTGAGGAAGGCGTCGAAGGTCTGCGTGAAGTCGGCTCCGCCCGTGAACGTGAAGTCGGCCGAATTGCAGGTATTGAAGACGATGTTGACGTTGCCCCAGGGCTGGGAAGCCGGCGTGCCGGTACCCGGACCGAATACACCGCCCTGGAACGAGGCCAGCGGAATGTCCACCTCGTACTCGCCGTCGTAAACCGTGCCGGAGACGCCTGCGACCCAGGTGGGGGCGCCGTCGTCATCGTAGACATATCCCGCGATGAATACCACGCCTGCTTCCGGTCCTGTCGGCAGGTATTGTATGCCCCAGCCGCGGTTCTGGGGAGTCGCGGCGAATTCCGACTCCCACCAGAAACCTTCTACACTCTCGTCTATGTTCAACGCAACCGCGCTCGTGCTCAGGGTTGCGAGCGATGCCAGGGCGAACGCCTGGCCGATTTTCCTGAAACTCATTTCATTTCCTCAATGGCTTGGTTTTAGAAATTGGCCTACATCACCCCACCGGGCGAACACCACGAATCCTAGATAAGTCCTGTTGCAGGACCGTTACCGTTGCGTGACAGATAGATGACAGCAGCTGGGCCGTCGCTGTAACGGCAGTGTCACAGAGGCTTTATAGACTGCGCGCATTCCAGGGTTTCAAAGAGACCCGCTACACGTTCGGAAAAGTCTCCCGAACCATTACAGCCCGGTGACCGCTAATGAACCATACCCCGATTCGAATCGCGCTCCTGGCGTCGCTCTGCCTTCTCGCACCCCAGGCGAGGTCGCAGGATGCAACGGAGGCGCTTGCCACCCGACTGATCCAGTTACGCGGACAGGTCGACGAACTGCAGAGCGAGCTCAACCTGAAGCGCGAGGAACACAAGAACCGCATGAGCTACCTCACGGCCCAGCAGGCCGATATGGAAGCAAGCCGCGACCGCGAGGCATTGCGGATTCGTCAATTGGAGCAGGAGCTCGGGCAAATGCGTGAAGATGTCGCCGCGGCAGGTGCCACTTCCGAATCGCTGGCGCCGGTCGTTCTGCAGTATATCGACCAGCTGCGCGCGCAGGTCAGATCCGGATTTCCATTCAAGGTCGGCGAGCGCCTGGCCGAGCTGGATGAAATCGAGAGCCAGCTGGGCAGCGGTGTGATCACTGCCCACCGCGCCTTCAACCGACTCTGGGCCTTCGTCGAGGACGAATTCAGGATCACTCGCGAGAACGCGATCTACACGCAATCGATCAACCTGGCCGGCGAAAACGTCCTCGTGGACGTCGCCAAGCTCGGCAACGCGATGATGTATTTCCGCACCCGTGACCTGCAGTACGGACGTGCAATCGAGACGGGCTCGGGCTGGCGCTTCGAACTGCTCGACTCCGCTTCCGACCAGGAACTGGTCGCACGGCTGTTCGACTCGCTGCGCAAACAGATCCGGCAGGGGTACTTTCAGCTGCCCAATGCCCTGCCGCGCCCGCAGGAGGCTTCGTCGTGATCCCGGGCGGCTTTGTCGGTTTCCATCGCGGCGCGGTCCTTGCGCTGCTCCTGGCCCTGGCCGGTTCACCGTTGCCGGGCCTGGCCCAGCAGGCTCAGGATCAGGGGTCCGCGGCCGCCCCATCGGTGCCGCCGGTCAACCCGCTGAAAACGCAGAATGAGTTGCAGGCCGCCTACCAGAAGGAGTACGCCTTCCTCGAGGCCCAGTTGCGCGAACTGCAGACGCGCGTCACTGCATTCGACACCGAATCGCAGCGGGCAGAGAGAGAGAAAGAAGCGCAGATCGACCGCGTCGAAGGTGAATATATCGATCTGCAATCGCGCGGCGAACGAATCAGCGACATGCTGAACGATGCGGAGCGCCAGATCAGCGCAGTCGAAGACAGCCGCTCGACTCTGGAAGCCACGTTCCTCCAGGCCGACTCGACCCTGGAACCGTTCGATCTGCCCGATCTGCGCAGCGAGCAGTACCTGGCCGCCGCCGCTGACAGCAAGATCGACTTACTGCTGTCGAACACGCTGGAATTGCTGTCCGGGCTGGGCAAGCTGCGCCAGGAGGACGGAAGTTTCTTCCTGCAGGACGGCACCGAAGTCCGGGGCACCATCGTCCGTGTCGGCAACATCGCCGCCTATGGCGTGAGCGGTGACCGCGGCGGAGCGTTGGCGCCTGCCGGTGAAAACCAGCTCAAGGTCTGGTCGGCCTCGGCGCCGGACACCGCCCTCGCGCTCAGCAGGGGGCAGGCCCCGGACCTGTTGGAGGTATTTCTCTACGAATCCACCCAGAAGGCGATCGAGGAACGAGCCGGCAAGACCCTGCTCAGCGTCATCAATAGCGGCGGCACGATTGCCTGGATCATCGTCGCGCTCGGCGCGCTGGCGGCCTTGCTCATCATCCTGCGCATATTTTTCCTGCGCGGCGCCAGCGCCAGCACCGGCAAGGTGGACAAGGTCGTCGGCGGTCTCGTGGAGCAGGGCAAGCTGGATGAAGCGCTGAAGGCCTGCAAGCGTCTGAAAGGTTCGACCTCCAACGTCGTGGCGTCGGCCTTGCGCAATCTCGACCGCGATCGCGAGCACATCGAGGACATCGTGTCCGAGCAGATCCTGCACGAATCCGCTCACCTCAACCGGTTCGGAACGTTCATCATCGTCATCGCCGCGGTGGCCCCTTTGCTCGGGCTGCTGGGCACCGTGACCGGCATGATCTCGACCTTCGACATCATCACCGAATTCGGCACGGGCGATCCGAAGCTGCTGTCCAGCGGCATCTCCATTGCGCTGGTAACGACCGAGGTGGGCCTGGCCGTCGCCATTCCTGCGCTGATCTTCGGCAACCTGCTGTCCGGCTGGGCCGAATCGATCAAGGACGATATGGAAAAAGCGGCCTTGCACGTGATGAACCGCTACAAGGGACGCCCGACGGAAGCCCCGCTGGCGGCCTGAGCCATGATGACCGACCTGATCCAGGAAGTCGCTGGCTACATCGACGCGGGAGGCTGGGTCATGCCGCCGCTGCTGGTTGCGACGCTCGTTCTGTGGTTCGCCATTGGCTACCGTTTTGCAGCCCTGAAGCGAGGCAGCGAGCGCGATGTCCGCAACCTGATCCGTCGCTATGAAAAAGGCAAGAAGCCGAAGACCGACGGCGTCATGGTGCGCGCCCTGCACAAGGGGATGGCCCTGCGGGACGCGGGGCTCGACGAGCTGAGGCCCTATCTCGACGATGCTTTCCACGAGGAGCACAAGGAAATCAGGAAGTACGGCCGACTGATCGTCACGATTGTGGCCGCAGCGCCTCTGCTGGGTCTGCTGGGCACCGTGATCGGCATGATCGAGACCTTCGATTCCCTCGGGGACATGTCGCTGTTCTCGCAGTCGGGCGGCATCGCAGGCGGCATCTCGCAGGCCCTGATCACGACCCAGATGGGCCTGGCCGTGGCCATTCCGGGACTGATCGTCAACGGGGCGCTGCAACGGCGGCAGAAGAACATGGAACTGGAACTGGCCCAGCTCAAGGACATGCTGTGTTCTGAGCAAAAGGGCGTCACTGGAGACTGACCATGCGGTATCGCGAGAGAAAGGAAGACCTGCAGGACATCAATCTGTCACCGTTGATCGACATGGTGTTCATCCTGCTGATCTTCTTCATGGTCAGCACCACGTTTGTCAAGGACATGAAGCTGGATCTCGACCGGCCGGCGGCATCCAGCGCGGTCACTGCCTCGACCAAGGCCATCCGGCTGTACATCGACAGCAACGGCGACACCTACCTCGACGGTGAACCGGTCCAGATCTGGGTCGTCCAGAGCCGCCTGCGCGACCAGCTCAAAACCATGACGGCCAAGGCTGTCCTGGTGGTGACGGACGACGGGGTTCCGGCGGGCCGCCTGGTCGAAGTGGTCGACCAGGCGCGGCTGGCCGGAGCCACCGACGTGGGCGTCGCCACCGTAGAGGAAGCCGGGGCGGGCTGACATGCACGCGGGTGAACGAATCCGTCGGCTGGCCTGGGCCAGCGCCTCCATGATGGTCGGCACGGTCGCGGTCGTCGGCACGGTCGTCCTGATCAACCACTACTCCAATGCACTGGAGGACAGTCGGGCCGGCGCCACCAGCCAGATCGCGCTCGAACGCAAGAAACCGCCTCCGGAACAAGAAGTGCAAAAGCCCAAACCGAAGCCCAAGCCGCGCAAGTCCCGGCGTGCGCCGCCTGCGCCGCTGACCGGGCTCGACACCAGCCTGACCGGCGTGGACATGGGATTGCCGGGGTTCTCGGCGGACGATCTCGCGGGCCTCGAAGGCGATCTGCTGGGTGGCGGCGCAGGGCTGGTGATGACGGACGATACCGTTGACCAGCCGCCCAGGGCCAGTTACCAGGCGCCGATGATTTATCCACCGCGGGCCCGCGCCAAGGGCATCGAGGGTTATGTCGTGTTCTCGCTGCTGATCGGTATCACGGGCGAAATCGAACAGGTCGAGATCGTCGAATCCTACCCGGAGGGCCTGTTCGACGAAGCGGCAAGCCAGGGCATCAACCAGTGGCGATTCGAGCCGGCGATGTACCAGGGCCAGGCAGTCAGGGCCTGGGCAAAACAACGCATCCGCTTCGACCTGAGTTGATACGGTCATGACCCTGATCACACCGTTGCGAAAACTGTCCCTGCTGCTGCTGATCCTTTTCCTGCTGGGCGGCGCGCATGCAGTCGCCCAGGAGAGCGAAGACGAGGTCGACTACCTTGCGCTGGCGGCTCTGATGCTGCGCGACGGCAATATCGACCGGGCCTTGATCGCGCTGGACCAGGTGGACATGACGGCCGAAGAAACCGACCTCGTCCGCTATTACACCTTGCGCGGCATGGCGCACATGCGCCGCAACGAATTCGAAGCAGCGCGCGACGCGCTCGGCAACGCCATCCGTTCCGGCGACGCAGACGCGGTCGTCCACGTCTACCTCGCCCAGGTGAATTACCAATTGGAAGATTACGGGGCGGCCATCGAATCACTGGACCGGGCCGGCGCCGCGGTGGAGCGCGTGCCATCCGTCTATCACATGAAGGCCCAATGTCACTGGCTGCTGGACGATCCTGTGATGGCGCTGGCGACCCTCGACCAGGCAACCCGGGTGTTCCCTGAAGACGAAACGTTCAAGCGGCGCAAGGTCTTCTACCTGGTCGACCTCGGGCTGTTCAAGGAAGCGGTCGTGCTCGGGCGGGAATACCTCGAATCTTCCGCGGGCAAGCTGGAGGACTATGTCGCGCTCGGGAACGCACTGCGTGCGTCCGGCGAACTCGACGAAGCCGCCCGCCTGCTCGAGTACGCGCAATGGATATTTCCCTCGTCTCCCGAGGTGAAGAAAGTGTTGGCCCACGTCTACATCGATCGCGAACAGTTGAGCGCGGCGGCCGACATCCTGCACCAGGCAGCCCTGCTGGAGCCGGCCCTGCTGGCCGAGGCTGCGGAACTGTACCGGCGATCCGGCCAGACGTATCGTGCGCTGACCCTCAATTCCCAGCTGAGCGATCAGCCCGAAAAGCTGCGCCAGCGCCTGGCCCTGTACCTCCAGCTCGAGAGCTTCGAGCAGGCCGCGGCAATGGAGTTGCCGCTCAAGCGCGTCGGGCTGCTGGAAGACGAAGACCTGCGCTACGCCGTGGCCTACGCCCTGTTCAAGACCGGTGAGTTCAACGCCGCGGAAGAGCACCTCGCCGCGCTGAACCGCCCCGATCTGTTTCGCAAGGCCGCGGAACTCCGGCGAGCGATCCAGGACTGCAGGGACGACAGCTGGAAATGTCTCTGATGATGCGTTTCCTGCTCACAGCCGCCGCTGCCCTGCTTTGCCTGGCTGCGCCCCCGGCAGCGCTCGCCCAGTCCGCGCAGCTGACGCTGTACGCTTTCAACGAGGGCGTTCCCGTCGAAAACCTCGAAATCCTGCTGGACGACGAACTCGTGGCGCTCTCCAACGAATACGGGGTGGCCGATCTCTCCATTGAACCCGGCATTCACTACCTGGAGATTCGTTTGCAGGACTCGGTAGTTCTCGATCAGCAGATCCTGGCCGTGGCGGACGAATACAGCCAGTGGATCGTGGATGTCACCGGGGGGGGCTCCGCCATTTACGACGTGGAATCCTCGAGTCCGCTGGCGGCCGGGGCCACAGCAGGCGCCGCGGCCATGGCAGCGGAAGATGTGGAGCCCGGCGTCATCGAGGGTCGGCTTTTGCGTTCCGATGACGGGCGCCCGGTCGCCAATGCCAGGATCTTCATCAGCGGTGTATCGGCGGACATTCGCAGCGGACCGGATGGCCGCTTCAGCGCGCCGGTGCCGGCCGGCACCCGCTCCCTCTCGGTGCTGCACTCCGCTTTCAACACGCGCACCCGTGACAACATCGAAGTGGCGGCGGGCGCCACGGTGAACCTCGATATCGAGCTGAGCCCGGCCGGTTCCGAGTTGCCCGAATTCGTGGTGGTGGTGCCGCACATTTCGGGCAGCCTGGCCTCGGTCCTCGAGGAACGTCGCGAAGAGGCCGCGGTAGCCAACATCCTGGGAGCCGAGCAGATTTCAAAAGCCGGTGACAGCGACGCGGCCGGAGCCCTGAAGCGCGTCACGGGCCTGACCCTGGTCGGCGGCCGCTTCATATTCGTGCGCGGGCTGGGTGAACGCTATTCCAGCACCTTGCTGAACGGCGCGAACGTACCCAGCCCCGATCCGACACGGCGCGTGGTGCCGCTCGACCTGTTTCCCGCAGGCATCATCGACAGCATCGCGGTGCAGAAAAGCTTTACACCGGAAATGCCTGCCGAATTCGGTGGCGGAACGGTCCAGCTGCGCACCAAGACGATGCCCGAAGAGGGCTTTTTCGAGGTCGAAGCCAAGCTGGGCTACAACGATCAGACCACCGGAAAAGAGGGCCTGGACTATCGCGGCGGCGGACGCGACTGGACCGGCTACGACGACGGTACGCGGGCCGTGCCCGACCTGCTGGCCCGGGCGGGCGCCGACGGCACCCGTATCAAGGAATTCAGCCGCTTCACCGGTGAAGGCTACACCAAGGAAGAACTGGAGCTGATCGGTGAGTCGCTCTCAGTGAACTACAACATCCGCAGCAAGGACACTCCGGCCAACCAGGGCTTCAGCCTGGCCGGCGGCGACCGCTACGACGTCACTGACGGGTTCACCCTGGGCTTTCTGGGTGCGCTGGACTATGACGACAAGTGGCTCAGCACGGTGCAGCAGAGAACGGATTACGTGGTGGGTGGGGATGAACTCGTACCGGAAAACGATTACACCTATTTCATTACGGGCCGCAATATCGACGTCAGCGGCTTCTTCACTCTCGGCACGGAAATTGGCGAGAACAACCGCCTGGCCTACAACTGGATGCTGCTGCGCAGCACGACCGACAGGACTCAGCGCCAACAGGGTTTCAACAAGGACGCGGAAGGCGGCGACGTCCAGTTCACGGAGCTGGAGTGGATCGAGCGCCAGCTGATCGCCAACCAGCTGGTGGGTGAACACACCATCCCGCAGCTGTGGGGCATGCAGTGGAAATGGGATTTCACCCAGGCCACGGCCAACGCGGACGAGCCCGATACGCGGATTTACCGATACGACCCGGACACCTTGACCCCCTCAACCGATGATCTGATCTTTTCACTTCGCAACGACAGCAACCAGCGGCGCTGGGGCGAACTGGAAGACAACAGTGACAGCTGGAACATCCACCTGGTTCAGCCCATCGACCTCTCGGACCGGGCGGATCTGTCGCTGCGGGCAGGACTCAGCTCGGTCGAGAAGGACAGGTTCTCCAGCATTCGCCGCTATGCGCTCCAGTCCCGTGGACCGCTTTCCGGTGACGTCGATCTGCGGCGCAATCCGAACCCCGACGAGATCCTGTTCGAAGACACCATCGATCCGCGCGGCTGGCAGATCAACGAGGTAACCATCCCGACCGATGCCTATACGGCGGATCAGACGCTGGACGCCCGCTACTTCGCGCTGGACTTTCTGTTCGACGAATGGCTGCGCTTCGGGGGAGGCATGCGCCAGGAAAAGTCGGACCAGTCGGTCACGACCTTCGACATTTTCAACGAAGGGGGCGACCCGGTCGTCTCCGAACTCAGCACCGATGACCGCTTCGCGTCTTTTTCCACCACGCTGATGTTTGGCGACCACCAGATTCGCGCCGGCTACGGCGAAACCACCAATCGACCCGATTTCAAGGAGCTTTCTCCGGCAATCTACAAGGATCCGTTGCTGGATCGCCAGATAAAGGGCAATCCGAATCTCATCTCAGCCTATCTCAAGAATTACGACATCCGCTGGGACTGGTATTTCGACCAGGGCGAGTTCGTGTCGCTGGGGGCCTTCTACAAGGACTTCAGCGATCCCATCGAGACGGTTATCCTGCCCGGCGCCGCGCAGATCACGAGCTTCGACAATGCGCAGTCGGCCGAGAACCTGGGCGTCGAGTTCGAGTTCTACACGGACCTGGAGTTCGTCTCACGATGGTGGGGCGAGCCGGAATGGTGGTCCAGGTGGTACGTCAACAGCAACTATGCCTGGATCGACTCGACCATCACGCTGTCGGAACAGAACTCTTCGGTCCAGACCTCCGACTCGCGCCCACTGCAGGGGCAGTCGCCATACGTCCTGAACGTCCAGTTGGGTTATGACGACCTGGATCGCGGCATCAACGCGGCGCTGCTGTTCAACCAGTTCGGCGCCCGCATCGTGGATGTCGGCACCAACGGTGCGCCGGACCTGTACGAGCAACCCCGGGCCGTGCTGGACTTCGTCTACTCGCAAAAATTCGGTGACCACTGGAAGTTCAAGTTCCGCGGCACAAATCTGCTGGATGCGGAGGTCGAAATCACCCAGGGGGACAAGACCCGCCGTTCGTTCAGCGTGGGCCGAGAGTACACGGCCGCCATCGAGTGGTCCTTCTGAGCTGAGGAGCCGGACGCTTCCCGGATGCTCTCGGGAGCGGTGCCGGCCCTTTTCCGCCGCAACGGATAGGAATTTTGACCCACGTATTCGCCAATTCCGGCAAATAGCGACAGACCTTGAAGCCGCTGCGCAAACAGATCAGGCAGGGTTACTTTCAGCTGCCCAATGCCCTGCCGCGCCTGCAGGAGGCTTCGTCGTGATGCGGGGCGGCTTTGCCGGTTTCCATCGCGGCGCGGTTCCTGCGCCGCTCCTGGCCCTGGCCGGTTCACCGAGGACGGGGTCAGAGTAAAGGGTCAGAGTGGCTACTCTGACCCTTTACTCTGACCCCGTCCTCTCAGGCTGCGCGGCGCCAGGTCGCGAGGTCGCGCTGCAGAATCCGGGCGATGCCGTCGTCCGGGTCGAGGCAGGCCAGGGTGACCCAGCCGTTCTCGAACAGCGTTCTCAGCTCCGGCCGCTTGCGCACGGTGTCGCGCAGCAGGTCGCGCGGGGCCTGCACCACGGTCAGCAGGCGCAGCGTCTGGTGCCAGGCCTCCGTGTCGCGGGAGTTCACCGACTGCAGGGGCAGCCCGTGCATCAGGTCGCTGGCGTTGCCCTGCATCACGCCCAGCTTGCCGGTGATGTTCTGGGTGACCTTGCTGCCCGCGCCGAAACTGACGTTGTCCAGCGTCGAGAACAGGTACTGCGCGTTGATCCACTGCGCAACCACCATCGGGCCGCTGAGAATCACCGCCAGCGCCTCGCCCTCAGGGTCCTGGCGCCAGTCGTAGGAATGCAGGAAGGCCCGGCCGTCCAGGTCGAGATCGCGGGTCAGGGCGCGGGGCGCGGCGATGAACGCCGCATTCCGGGCCAGGCCCCACTCCGGCCGCACTTCCGCCCAATCCCGGCTGCGGCGCAACACAGCCCGCGAGCCGCCATCGTCTTCCAGCCCGCTGTCGGTGCGCGGATTGCCAAGCGCGCTGGCCCGTCGGCTCGAATTGCTCCGCCGGGCGCGCTCGAGGTCGGCGCGCAAGCCCTGCAGGCGCTCGGCGAGAGCCGGGCCAGCGTTGGCCGGTTCGTACAGGATCACTTCATCGGTGGTGGTGTCGTGCAGAGCGGCGACGAAGTGCGTGGTGCCCGGAATGCGGATGCCCCGTCCGATGAGGTGCTCGCGCACCCATGGATCGTTGAGGATCACGGCCAGGGTGCGGGCGTTCAAGCCACCGTGGCGGCCGCCGCAGGCGCCGCAGTCCAGGGCGGTGGCGTAGGCGTTGTTGCGGGTCGTCGAACCGTGGCCGCACAGCACCACCAGCCGTGCGAAGTCGCGCGTCAGGCCCATGGTACGCAGCGCGCTCTCGGCCCAGTCGCAGCGATCCG
>Ga0209536_100003989_pt1 | contig 23484 bp, 18 predicted proteins | sample DeeMarSeWOR28_12_FD_187461 | JGI IMG/M metagenome (GOLD analysis project Ga0209536, IMG submission 187461) | Marine sediment microbial communities from White Oak River estuary, North Carolina - WOR-2-8_12 (SPAdes) (version 2) | ecosystem: Environmental > Aquatic > Marine > Intertidal zone >...
GCCACGCCGACCTGATGGGGGGAGAGCCGCTCCCGCAGCGCGGATTCCACCTCCTCTCCGTCGAGTCGCACGAGACTGCCCGGCGGCGCGTCCGCCCGCACCGCGTCGAGGATCCAGACCTCGTCCGCCTCCTCCAGCGTCGAGAGCAACGCCAGCCCGAGAGTTCCCCCGTCCACCAGCGACACCGTGTCCGCCCACCAGTAGTGTCGTCGCAGCTGCTCGACGGCCACGACGCCCAGCCCGTCGTCACCGCACAGCAGGTTGCCGAGGCCCAGCAGCAGCGCGTGTCGGGGCGGCGCGAAGCTCATCGGCCGGTCCGGATGTGGCCGCGAGCGCGCTTCGCTGCCTCGGGCGACACGAACTTGTAACCGGTGAAGATCGAGTCCAGCAGGCCTGCGCGCTCGACCACTCCGATCAGGAACGCACTCCAGACGTGGTGGGCAGCGAAGCCCAGGATCAACCACATCGCCACGTGATGGATGAAGCGCCCGAGCTGGAGCCCGCCCAGCCAGGGCACGAGGAACGAGAAGGCGCGCAGCGGCGAGTCGACGTGCGCATTCGCAGAGAGCAGGGCCAGCCCGGTGACGATCATCACCGCGTAGAGACCGAACACCGCGGTGTAGATCAGACCGGCCAGCGGGTTGTGTCCCACGTGCCTGGGCGGATCCCGCCGCAGGAAGGTGTAGAACATCGCGGTCTTGAAGATCCCGACCAGCCGGTGGCGCGCCATCGGCAGGAACTGGTGCCAGCGCTCGTAGGGATTGCCCGCGAACATCCACAGCACGCGCCCCAGCACCGAGACCACGAACACCGCGGCCGCCCAGAAGTGGACCGCCTTGATGGTCCCCATCACGAAGTGGCGGGTCGCCTCGCCTTTCACCGGCAGGAACGGGTTGCCGATGTAGATGCCCGTCACCGAGAGCACGACGATCGAGCCGGCGATCAGCCAGTGGCTCAGGCGCACGGGCCAGCTCCAGACGAGGACCCGCTCGAGGACCTGACTCGTCTGCGCGCTCGCGGCCGTCATAGCGCCCTCACCTGCGCGAGCGGACGTCCGCGCGCGTCGAGCACGTGGACCCCGCACGCCATGCACGGGTCGAAGGAGTGGACCGTCCGCAGGATCTCGAGCGGCTGCTCCGGATCCGCGACCGGCGTGCCGACGATCGCCTGCTCGTAGGGGCCGGGCTGCTGGCCCGCATCGCGCGGACCCGCGTTCCAGGTGCTCGGCACGATGCACTGGTAGTTCGCGATCTGGCCGTTGCGGATGTGCACCCAGTGTCCGAGCGCCCCGCGCGGTGCCTCGTGGAAGCCCGCACCGGAGCACTCCTCCGGCCAGGTCGAGGGATCCCACTTGCTGTTGTCGCAGATGCGCAGGTCTCCCGCGCCCATGTTGGCCATCAGCCCGTCGACCCAGCTCTCCATCTCCTCGACGACGACCTGGGTCTCGATCGCCCGCGCGGCGATGCGGCCCAGTGTCGAGTGCAGCGCAGCGGGTCCGACCCCCAGCGCCCCCAGCACGTGGTCCACCAGCGCCTTCACCCGGGGCTGCCCCTTGGCGTAGGCCACCAGCATGCGGGCCAGCGGTCCCACCTCCATCGGCAGTCCGTCGTAGCGCGGTGACTTCAGCCAGCTGTACTTGCCCTCGACGTTCAGGTGCTCGTAGGGCGGCGCGGGCCCGGTGTAGTTCGGAGCGGTCTCGCCCCGGGTCGGATGGCGCCCCTCGCCGTCCCCGCCCTCGTAGTCGTACCAGGAGTGGGTGACGAACTCGGTGATCTTGTCCGTGTCGACCGGCTCCACGTTCGCCAGGTCGCGCTTGCGGATCACGCCCCCCGGCAGCACGCGCGGCGCGTCCGGCTCGGGTGTCCTCGGGTACTCGCCGTAGGCCAGGTAGTGCCCGGCCGAGGCGCCGTGACCCGCCCAGTCGGCGTAGAACGGAGCCACTGCCAGCACGTCGGGGATGTAGACCTGCGACACCAGCTGCCGCGCCCCCTGGATCAGCTTCCGCACCTGCTCGAGCGAGCCCACGTTCAGCGAAGCCTGCTCGTTCGGGTCGATCGGCACGGCCATGCCGCCCACCAGGAAGCTCTGCGGGTGCGGGTTCTTGCCGCCGAGGATCGCGTGGATCTTGATGAACTCCCGCTGCCAGTCGAGCGCCTCCAGGTAGTGCGCCACGGCCATCAGGTTGGCCTCGGGCGGCAGCCGGTAGGCCGGGTGCCCCCAGTAGGCATTCGCGAACGGACCCAGCCGGCCGGACTGGGCCAGCGCCTCGAGCCGCGCCTTCACGCTGGCGAAGTAGCGGGGGCTCGTCCTGGGCCAGTCGGAGATCGACTCGGCAAGCGCCGAGGTCTTCTGCGGATCGGCCGACAGCGCCGCCACGATGTCCACCCAGTCGAGCGCATGCAGGTGGTAGAAGTGGATCACGTGGTCCTGCACGAGCTGGGCCGACATCACCAGGTTGCGCACCAGCTCGGCGTTGGGCGGCGGGACCGCGCCGATCGCGTTCTCGACCGCCCGGATCGACGTGATCGCGTGCACGGTCGTGCACACCCCGCAGATGCGCTGGGCGAACGCCCAGGCGTCGCGAGGATCGCGGCCCTTCAGGATGATCTCGATGCCCCGGAACATGGTGCTCGAGGACCAGGCCTCACGCACCACGCCGTCCTCCACCTGCGCCTCGATGCGCAGATGACCCTCGATGCGGCTGACCGGATCGACGACGACGCGACTCATGACTCCTCCCCTCCGCCGCTCTCACGGCGCCGGCGATCTGCGGAGCGACGCGCCACGTGGAGCGCCGTGTGGGCGGCGAAGGCGCCCCCGACCGCACCCACCGCGGTGAGTCCCAGCTTGTCGAGGCTGGCGTGCGGCCCGAGGCCCGGAATCTCCGGGAGATGGCGATAGAACGGCGTCATGCGGTCCCAGAAGCTCGGCTCCGCGCAGCCGATGCAGGGGTGGCCGCAGCCGACCGGCCAGTTCGTGCCCCCGTTCCAGCCGAGGTTCGGACAGTTCTGATGCGTGACCGGCCCCTTGCAGCCCATCTTGTAGAGGCAGTAGCCGCGGCGGTGCCCCTCGTCCCCCCAGGCCTCGGCGTACTGCCCCGCGTCGTAGTGACCGCGCTTCTCGCACGCGTCGTGGATCAGCTTGCCGTACGCGAACAGCGGACGGCGCAGCGCGTCGAGCTCGGGCAGGCGCCCGAAGGTCAGGTAGTGGACGAGCAGCGCGACCAGGTTCTCGCCGTTCGCCGGGCAGGCGGACAGGTTCACCAGGTTCTTCACGTCCGGGACCGCGTCCGCGACGCTGAGCGCACCGGTCGGATTCGGGGCCGCTGCCGGGAGCCCGCCGAACGCGGCGCAGGTGCCGATCGCCACGGTCGCGGCCGCACCCGCACAGGCCTCGCGGGCGATGGCGAGCGCGGAACGCCCGCCGATCGTGCAGTAGGCGCCGTTCGCGCCGGTCGGAATCGACCCCTCGATCACCACGATGTACTTGCCGTGGTCCCGCTGCATCGCCTCCGCCAGGCTCTGCTCCGCCTGGTGGCCCGCCGCGGCCATGATCGTCTCGTGGTAGTCGACCGAGACGGCGTCGAGGATCACGTCGGCGACCGTCGGCCGGCTGGCGCGCAGGAACGACTCGGTGTTGCCCGCGCAGTCCTGGAACTCGAGCCAGACGAGCGTCGGCTTGGGCGCCTTCTCCACCGCCTCGGCGATGCGCGCCGCCAGCGTCGCCGGCAGCGACAACGCGGCCGCCATCGTCCCGCAGAAGCCCAGGAACTCGCGTCGCGAGACCCCCCGGTGCTCGAGCTCGACCTCGAGCCATCCCCGCTTCGGATCGGACATCGCCTTCCCTCCGCTGTTGGTCGCCGCCTCCCAAAACTCATGCAGCGAACGTGCCGAGCTCCCTCTATTCACCCCTCCCCGTCGTCGCGAGACGGGTCGTCTCGCAGGGCGAGGACGGGTCAGCCTGCCCCAGCCAGCCGTCGGGACTGGGCCGTTCTGTCGCGTGGTCGAACCCCGACGGATTGCGCAGCCAGCGCACCCATTCCGCGACTCCCTCCCCCGTGGTGGCCGAGACACAGAGCATGCGCGGCTCCGGCATCACGCGCGCCAGTGCCGCGCGTATGCGCTCCGGGTCCACGTCGGGCACGTGCGGCAGCAGGTCGGTCTTGGTCAACACCACCAGATCGGCGGCGCGGAACATCACCGGGTACTTGAGCGGCTTGTCGGGCCCCTCGGTCACCGAGAGCGCGACGACGTTGAAACGCTGGCCCAGGTCGTAGATGGCCGGGCACACCAGGTTGCCGACGTTCTCGATCACGAACACGTCCACCGGTTCCTCACCGGCGTGATGCAACGCGTGGTGGACCAGCGAGGCGTCGAGGTGGCAGGCGGTGCCGGTCGTGATGGTCTGCGCCGGGATCCCGGCGCGCCGCAGGCGCTCGGCATCGTTGTCGGTCGCCAGGTCGCCACTCACCGCGGCGAGCCGCAGCTCGGGCGCAGCGCGGCGGGTCGCCTCGAGCAGGGCCGTCTTGCCGGCGCCGGGTGAGCCCATCAGGTTGATCGCCAGCATCCCGAGACGCGCGAAGTGCTCGCGGTTGTGTCCCGCGATGCGGTCGTTCTCCGACAGGATGCGCTCGTGGATCTCCTCGGAGACGATGTTCGGATCGCCGCAGCCGCACACGTCACACATCACGCCACCTCCATCTCGATGCGTTCGAGCACGAGCTCGTCTCCCTCCACCAGCCGTGCGGGCGCGCCGCAGCGTTCGCAGCGGAGCGCCAGACCGCGCGCGACCGGCTCGCCACAGCGGCCGCACTCCCAACGCGCGGGCTGGCGCCTGACCGCGAGCGACGCGTCCCCACACAGGCTGCGCTCCCGGACCAGGCTCCAGGCGGTCTCGAGCAGCGGCACCTCGACGCCCGCGAGCTCGCCCACGCAGATCTCGAGCCGCACGACCCGGCTCGCGGCGTGCTTCTGCGCGTGCTCTTCAGCCTGGCGCAGCAGCGACGCGGCGATCGAGTACTCGTGCACGCTAGCTCCCCTTCCCGGCGTCGCTCCGGCGCGAGCGGTCGAGGAAGCGCGCCAGTCCCTCGGCGAACTCCGGCGAGTCGGCGCTCTCCACCAGGGCCTCGACCTCGGCCCCCAGGTGGTCCTCGAGCGCCTCCATGCCCACCGCGCGGTTCACGAGCCGCTTCATGCGCGCCACCGCGCCCGTCGGCGCCTCGCCGAGCCGCGTCGCGAGTGCCGCCACCTCCGCCTCGAACTCCGCGGCGGGAAACACCTCGCTCACCAGGCCGCGGCGCAGCGCTGCCGCCGCGTCGAGCCTCGGGTTCAGCAACGCGAGGTCGAGCGCCCCGCGCAGTCCGATCAGGCGCGGGATCAGGAACGTCGCGCTCTCCGCCCCCGACAGCCCGGACTTGCCGTAGGCCCACTCGAAGGACGCGCGCTCGGATGCGATCACCAGGTCGCAGCAGAGCGCCAGACCCAGCCCGCCCGCGGCCGCGACCCCCTCGACCGCCGCCACGAAGGGCTTCGGAGCCCGGCGGATCTCCGAGATGGCCCCGTTCACGTACTCGAGGATCTGCTTGAAGATCGCGCCGGATCGCGCCTGCGCGGTGGCCGCACCCGGCGCGAGATAGGCCAGGTCGTCGGCCCGACCGCCCTCGCGTACGTATTTGAGATCGACGCCACTGCAGAAGACCTCTCGCTGGCCAGCGAGCACCACGCAGCGCACCGCCTCGTCGCGGGCCAGTCGCAGCGCCGCGCGGCGCAGATCGCGCGCCGTCGACACGTCCAGCGAGTTGAAGCGCTCGGGTCGCGCGATCGTGATCCAGCCCACCGGCCCGCGCAGCTCACTGAGAATCGGGCCGGCAGCGGGGGTGTGCATGCTCCGTCTCCTCAGCAGATCCGCGGCAGCAGCTCGCCGTCGGACTCGGCCACCAGCCGCCGACCGAAGCCCGTGTCGAGCACGACGCGGCCGGATCGCTGCTCGCAACACGCACCGATGCGCTGCGCGTCGCGCCCGAGCGGATGGGCGCGCAGCGCCTCGAGCACGCGCTTCGTCTCCTGGGGCCGGACACCGAGCAGCGCCTTGCCCTCGTTGGCGACGTGCAGCACGTCGATGCCGACCAGCTCGGACAGCGCGCGCACCGGCGCGCGCACCGGCAGGCTCGCCTCGTCGAGCACGATGCCGACGCCGCTCTTCTCCGCCATCTCGTGCAGCGCACTCGCCACGCCACCGCGGGTGGGATCCTTCATCGCGACCACCGCGTCACCGCCAGCGGCCAGCGCCGCCGCGAGCAGGCGGTTCAACGGCGCCACGTCGGAGCGCAGGTCTCCCTCGACGCGTAGATCGTTGCGACGGGCCAGCACCGCAAAGCCGTGGTCGCCGAGCGTGCCGGTCACCACGATGTCGTCGCCCGGTCGCAGGCCGTCGTCGCGCACCAGGCGGTCGGCAAAGCCGAAGCCGGTGGTGGTGATCACCACGCCATCGATCTCACCGCGGCCCATCACCTTGGTGTCGCCGGTCTGGATGGAGGTGCCCGCCTCGGCACAGGCCGCCTCGATCGACGCCTGGATCGTCAGCAGCTGTGCGCCTGCGAAGCCCTCCTCCAGCACCACCGCGCAGGCCAGGCCCAGCGGCTCGGTCGCGCCCATCACGGCCAGGTCGTTCACCGTGCCCGAGACCGCGAGCCGGCCGATGTCGCCGCCGGGAAAGAAGGCGGGGTTCACCACGTGGCTGTCCGTGGTGTAGACGAGCCAGCGCTCGCCGACGCGCACGGCGGCGGCGTCGTCCAGGTTGGCCAGACCCAGCGCATCGTCGCGCGCGATCGCGTTGCGCGCGAACACCGACCTCACCAGCTCGCGCATCGCGGGACCGCCGGCGCCGTGCCGCAGGCCGATGCGCTCGTCCTTCCTCATGCCACGTCCGCCGCGAGCGGGTCCGCCCCACCGTACTCGTGCCAGATGCGACAGGTCCCCTCGCTCGAGACCATGCAGGCGCCGCGCGGCAGCGCCGGGGTGCACGCGCCCCGGAACAGCGCGCAGTCCGCCGGCGTGGCGATGCCCGCCATGATGTCGCCACAGCGGCACTCGCCGGCGCGGGTCGGCGGTGCGGGGATCCGGCGCGCGCGCTCGAGCCGGGCCGCGAAGCGCTGGCGCGCGTCGAAGCGCTGCCACTCCGCCCGCAGCTGCAGGTTGCCGTTCGGTACGCGCGTGATCCCGCGCCACACTCCGCCGGTCGGCTCGAACACGCGCCAGAGCTGCTGCTGCGCGCGGCGGTTTCCCTCTCGCGTGACCATGCGCGGGAAGCAGTTGTCGACCCCCGGGCGTCCGGTGCGGATGCGCTCGACCAGCGCCGCGAAGCCCGCCAGCAGATCGAGCGGCTCGAAGCCGCCGATCGCCACCGGCAGGCCGTGGCGCGCGACGAAGGGCTCGAACACACCCCAGCCGGTGATGCTGGCGGCGTGGCCGGCGGCCAGGAAGCCCTCCACCCGGGTTGCCGGCATCTCGGCCACGATCTCCATCACCGGCGGGATGTACTTGTGGGCCGTGAGCAGCGAGAAGTTGGCGGGCGGATCGCGCAGCAGCACCGCCGCCGTGGCCACCGCGGTCGTCTCGAAGCCGGTCGCGAAGAACACCAGCGGCTCGTCCGGCGACGCCAGCGCCATCTCCGCGGCCTGGGTCACGCTGTAGACCACCTCGACCCGGGCGCCCTCCCCTCGCGCATCCGCCAGCGAGCTGCGCGAGCCCGGAACCCGCAGCATGTCGCCGTAGGTCGCGACCCGGATGCCGGACTCGGCCAGCGCCACCGCCTCGTCGATCTCCGGCGCATCCGTCACGCACACCGGACAGCCCGGCCCGGTGATCACGCGCAGGCCGGGGGGCAGCACCGAGCGCAGCCCGAAGCGGGCGATCGCCTGCTCGTGGCTGCCGCACACGTGCATGATCGAGACCGGATCGTCGATGCGGTCGTCGGTCCAGCGCGCCAGCGCGTCGAGCAGCGCGCGTCCGCGATCGCGGTCACGGAACTCGAGCCGCGCGGGCGCTGCCTCAGCCATCGTCGCGCGGCCGGGCTCCGGCCAGCTCCGAGCGGACGTCCGCCGCCATCAGGTCTTCGCGCTCCAGCTCGGCCAGCAGCTCGTCGTAGAGTGCCAGCGTCTGCTCGATCTCCTCCTCCGGGATGCGCCGGATCGCGAAGCCCACGTGATTGAGGACGAAGTCACCGGGCTCGACCGGCTGATCGACGACGTCGAGTCGCACCTCGCGCTCGACGCCCCAGAAGTCGACGCGCGCCACCAGACCGTCGATCTCGAGCACGCGTCCGGGAACGCCTAGACACATGACGCGGTCTCCAACGCATCGGCCGCCAGCGCCTGGCCCACTGCCAGGCCGCCATCGCCGGCCGGCAGCCGAGCATGCAGCAGGATACGCCGTTCGGCGCCGAGCGTGTGGATCAACCCCTCGACCAGGATCCGGTTCTGGAAGCAGCCGCCCGAGAGCGCGAGCGTGCGGGGCTCGCCCTCGCGCGAAGCCTCGCGCACCAGTGCGGCGGCCGCGTCGACGAGCGTGCCGTGGAAGCGCTGCGAGATCTCGTGCGCCGGGTGCCCCGCGAGCAGGTCCGACACCAGGGCGCGTAGCGCGGGCCGCCAGTCGAGCTGCCAGGGTGTCTGCTCCCGGTCGAGCGCGAAAGGATAGGCCCGCCCGCGGCGGCCGCGTGCCACGCCTTCCAGGGCCAGCGCCAGCTCCCCCTGGAAGTCCGCACCCGCGTGCGCCAGCACGAGCGAGCCCACCGCATCGAACAGGCGCCCGGCTCCGTGGGCGCTGGGACACGCCACCCCCGACGCCAGCAGCTGCCGCACGCGCTCGCGCTGCTCGCGCGGCAGCGCGTGGAACAGCGCCAGCGCATCCCAGGGCGGATCGCCCGCGAACGCATCGTCGAGCGCCGCCAGCGCCACCCGCCAGGGCTCGCGCACCGCGCGGTCGCCGCCGGCCAGACGCAGCGGGCGGAACGTCGCGACGCGACGCGCGGCGGCCAGCCCGCCGGAGAGCAGCTCTCCCCCCCAGGAGCTGCCGTCGTGGCCGAGGCCGGTACCGTCCCACACCAGTCCGAGCACGGGCCCTGCCTCGCCGTGCTCCGCGAGCACGCTGGCGAGGTGGGCGTGGTGATGCTGGACGGCCACGCGCCGAGAGCACTGCAGACGCCGTGCCAGCAGCGTGCTCTGGTAGTCGGGATGGAGGTCGTGGGCGACGATCTCCGGGGTCGCGCCCAGCCAGGCGAGCAGCTCCTCGATCGAGCGCTCGAGCAGCTCCAGGCTCTCCGGCGTCTCGAGATCTCCGACGTGGACGCCGGGCCAGGCCTGGTCGCCGATCGCCACGCAGGGCGCATTGCTCCACTGCGATCCCAGCGCGAGCACTGCGTGACGCAGCGGACGGGCCAGGCGAATCGGGCGCGGCACGAATCCCCGAGCGCGGCGCAGCACGCGCGGGGCGCCCGCGACGACGCGGGTCACCGAATCGTCGCAGGGTCGCTCCACCGCGCGATCGTGGGCCAGGATCAGGTCCGCGACGCCTCCCAGCCGGGCGACGGCCTCGTCGATCCGATGCGCGATCGGCTCGCCCGAGGGGTTGCCCGAGGTCATCACCAGCGGGCGCCCGCAGTCGTCGAGCAGCAGCGCGTGCAGCGGCGTGGTCGGAAGCATCAGGCCGAGCCACGCGCCCCCCGGCGCCGGGGCGACCGCGCGGGCGATGCCGGAGTCGCCGCGTCGCTTCACCAGCACGATCGGACGCGCGAGCGACGCGAGCAGCGAGCGCTCCTCGGCCTCGGGAGCGGCGTGCTTCTCCACCACGGTCAGCGAGCGCAGCATCACCGCGAACGGCTTGCGGCCCCGTCGCTTGCGCCGTCGCAACGCCTCCACCGCCCGTTCGCTGGTCGCGTCACAGGCGAGCTGGAAGCCACCCATCCCGAGCACGGCCAGCGTTCCGCCGGCGCACAGCGTCTCCCGCGCGAGCGCGAGCGCAGCCCCGCCCTCGGCGCGCAGCGCTCCGTCGGGGGCCAGCGCTTGCAGCCGGGGGCCGCAGCGCGGACAGGTCGTCGCCTCCGCGTGGAAGCGCCGGTCGTCCGGATTCCCGTACTCCGCCGCGCACTCGGAGCAGAGCGGGAAGTCGGCCAGCGCGGTGCGCTCCCGGTCCCAGGGCAGCCCGCGCACGACCGTGTAGCGCGGACCGCAGCTCGCGCAGTGGGTGAAGGCATAGCGATGGCGGCGAGAGACCGTGTCGCCGATCTCGTCGAGGCAGGCCTCGCACACCGGCAGGTCGGGAACCAGCGGCAGCGCGGCCGTGCTCGCCCGGGTCCCCGGCGTCGCCTGGCTCGTCTCGACCCCGAACTCCGCCGGGAGAGTGGCCGGGGCGGCCAGCGGACGCACCGCGATGCGCTCGACTGCGAGGCCTGGAAGCTCCGCCGCCTCGATGCCGTCGCGCAGCCGCGCCAGCGCGTCCGCGCGGCCCCAGGCCTCGATGCGAACGCCGTCGGGGAGGTTGCGCACGCGACCGCGCAGAGCGAGCGAGCGGGCCCGACGGACGATCCAGGGACGGAAGCCGATGCCCTGGACACCACCCAGGACCTCGATCTCCAGGCCGGCGTCGCTTGGCGCCCTTTGGGGCGCTCCCGCGCTTTCGCCAGCCCGCGCAGATCTCACCCTCGGATCTCCTTGCCTCCGACGTGACGATGGGAGGCCAGTGGGAACTCGACGAAGCGGCTGCCGTCCCGCCGGTCGGGACCCGGATCGCCGGCCGGCGAATCCGGTGCGCGTGCGCGTCGACCCTTCGACTCGCCGCTCATCGCAGACCTACTCGAAGAGCTCGTTCGTCAGCACCACCCCGAACGTCACCGTGTGCTGGAACGTGCTCAAGTCGAAGGGCGGCACGATGCCGGACCCGTGAACCGGCGAACGATCGTCGAAGTAGTCGAAGCGGTAGCCGGCGGTCAGACTCAGGCCGTCCCGCAGCCGATGGCCCAGACGCAGCGCAACGCGGTGGATGTCCGCGTCGATCCGGCTCAGACCCTCGACCCGCTCGATGCCCCCGCTGCCCGATCCGCTGGTCCGGTAGCGCGTCTTGATGTGGTTGAACGTGTAGCTCACGCCGACATCGCTGCGTTCGTCGAAGCGGTAGTGGGTGCCCAGGATCGTGCCGAGGTCCTCGGAGCGGTAGTTGATCGGCCCGTCCGGCATGAAGCTCAGCGGCAGCGCATCCTGGAAGTAGCGGGGCTGATTCGACAGCACCAGATCGTAGTCCTGGAGGTCGCGGGCCTGGAAGAAGCTCGCGAACACGGTGGTGCGCTCCCACGCCGCGGTGGTCGCCGTGATGCCCCAGAAGATCTCGGTGCGCTCGAAGTCGCGATCGACCCGCCCGCCGGCCGGGTTCGGGCCCTGGCCGCCGACCGCCTCGAAGTCGCGATTCTCGCCCGAGCCGCCCCGGGCGAATCCCGAGACCACCGCCGGCCGCGCGATCGGCAGCGTGTAGGAGACGTCGGCGCTGCCGTAGAGATAGTCGTCGAGCTCGACGGCGTAGCCGGTCTTGGGCGCGTCGCGGTAGCCGAGCTCCGCGCGCACGTCGAGCCCACGCAACGGTCGCAGCCGCGTGCGCCCGTAGACCGTCACCATCTCCGTCTCGTCGGACACGAGGGCGTTGGCCGGCAGGATGCGCCGGCTCGTGGGGTTCGTGACGAACTCGAGATCCCGGTCCACCCATTCACCCCGGGCCCCGGCCGAGACCTGGTTCCGCCCGGCGAACGCGTAGACGAGCTCTCCGCCGACGGCGGTGCGTCGGAGCTCGTCCAGGAACTCGTCGACCTGGCCTCCCCCGCCGGCGTTGAACAGGGGCGTGTTGCGGTCGATCTGGTTGTCCCGCTCGTCATACTTGAAGAACGCATTCGCCGAGAGGCCACCGATGATCTTCAGGTCGCCGGCCAGGTTCGCGGAGGTGAACAGCAGCTGGTTGTCGTTCAGGCCGGCCGTGCGCTGGTCCGGGGTCCGGTCGGAGACCTGCTCGAGCACGGACATCTGGAATCCGCCCCGCAGCGCCGCGCGCTCGCCGAAGCGGCGTTGGATCCGCACCGCGCCGGTCGTGCGATCGGTATCGGGCACGAAGCCGACGCTTCGGCTGCTGGCGGGCATGCCCCCCAGGCCGGCTTCGGTGAGTGTCGGGGCCCCTTCGCGGAAGCGCTGGTGATCGACGTCGAGCGCGAGCGTGAAGAGCCCAGCGGGGGCCACCAGCAGCCCGCCCCCGACCGTGCCGACCTCCTGCTCGAGATCCTGGCCGAGAGAGAGCCAACGGGGTGCCAGCAGGAAGCGACGCTGGTACTGGCCGTCGCGCACGTCGTATCCGCCCCTCAGCTCGACCTCGCCGCCGAGCCTCGAGAAGGCATCGGGCAGCCCCTCGAAGCGATCCTGCGGGCGGAAGCGCAGCGTGCCGTCGAAGCCGGTCCGCTCCCGGTAGAAGCGATCGTGCGGGGAGGTGAGATCCGTGATCACGGAGCCCGAGCCGGTCGGGTCCGGAAACCGCCTGAGGTCCTCGGTGCGCAGGCGCCGGTAGCGCAGGTCCAGGAACAGCCCGCGCTCCGTTCCGAACAGCCAGGCGCGCTGGTTCAGGAACGCGTGGTCCGAGCCGGTGATGCCGAGGTTCGAGGTGGGGCTCGAGAGCCGGAAGCGCAGCGCCGGCTCCTCCCCGGCACCCAGCAGGTCGAAGGACGCCTGCGTCAGCCCGAGCTCGACCGGCGGCTGCGTGCCCTTGTTGGGCGTGAAGCGGTACTGATCGAAGAAGCCGGTCACGTCGTCGTCGGCCTCCTGCGACGCGATCGCGTGGAGCGCCGCCTCGAGGCTGGCGGACCAACGGACCTCGTATTCCTCGGCCTGTCCGGCTGCCGGCAGCAGCAGCAGGCAAGCCATCAGGCGGAGACGCGCGCCGATCTGTCTGGACCCCACGACCTACCTCCGCAGGTGTGGGTCGCTATACGACCCGTGGATCGCCGAGTGGCAGTCTGTGCAGCGGGACACGAACGCCGCGGGATCGTGCCCGGCACCGAGCAACGGGAGCGTGTGGCACGAGAGGCACGCGCCGGGCTGGCTCGTCTCCAGCAACGCCTCCGCGACGGCGCCGTGCGGCGCGTGGCAGTAGCCACAATCCTCCGCGACGGGAGCGTGCTCGAAGACCCAGGGCCCGGCGTGGTCCTGGTGACAACCGCTGCACCGCTCCGTGGCGGGTCCGAGCCTCGCCGCCCGACTCTCGTGGGGCGAGTGGCAGTCCGTACAATCGATCATCCCCTCGCTGATCGGGTGGTGCGAGGGCAGCTCGAGGCGCGAAGCGACGTCGACGTGACAGCTCGCACACAGCTGCGTCGTCGCGCCCGCGTGACGCACGAGTGCGGCGCCGCTCGCGACCCGGCGGATCTGCTTCGGCTCCTGGCTGTGCGGCTCGTGGCAGTCGGAGCAGGCCACGTCGCCGCGGGCGTGGTCGGCCCCGGTCCAATCCAGGTGCGAGCGGCGGCTGTCGTGACAGGCCAGGCAATCCGAGTCGGACGGGTAGCGGATGTCGGCCGGCTCCTCGCTGTCGGCGTGCACGCTGCCGGGCCCGTGGCACGCCTCGCAGTCCTCGTGGTACGCCGGCGCCGGAGCGTGCCCGTGCACGTCCTCGTGACAGACCTCGCACTCGTCGGCGCCTACCGGCTCGGCCCCCTCGATCGACGCCGTCCGGTGGTAGGGCTGCGGCGCGACCGTCGGCCAGGTCGACACGCACGCCGCCAGCCCGATGCCCAGGCCCACGACCCAACGCCGTGAACCCGCGCTCAATGGATGTCGTCGTCCAGGGCCCGGAACGAAGCGCCGTGGAGCTTCATGTGGTCCTTCGCGGCGGAGCCGTCGTGGCAGCTCGAGCACACCGAGGCCGCGGGCGAGATGTTGAGATCGTCGTCCGGGTCCCCGAGGTCGTCGCCGGTATCGATCGTGGTCGGCAAGCCCTCTTGCTGCGCCGCCTCGACCGAGTAGGTGTCAGGAATGTGGCAGGTCTCGCAGTTCTGCCGGTTGCCGATGAATTCCACGTGCGAGAAGTCGTTCACCGACCCTCCGAAGCCATAGACGACCACGCCGTCCTGGAGATCTCCGCCGCTGTGGATCAGGTGGATCATGCGCCGGAAGTGGATCGTCTCCTCGGCCTTGCCGTCGGCCGTGGTCGCCGGCTGCGCCGGGCGCCTGTTGATGTCGGTCGCATTGCCATTGTGACAGAGCACGCACACGTCGATCTCGCTCGTGCGGTTGTTCCCGTGCAGGCTGAGGCCGTTTCCGGCGGCGTCGTGGCACTGGTTGCACTTCGCGATGTCGACGATCTCCCGTCGCAGCTCGAGACCCGACGCTCTCGGCGTCGCATCCACGGTATCGAAGGAATTCCTCACCGCGATGCGATCGCTGTAGACGGAATCCCCGTCCAGGTCTGCGGCCGGATGACCTTCGAGCCCGACGGTGACGCTTCCCGCCGCAGCGGCACTGGGCAACGCGACCGTCGCCCGGTAGATGCCGCCGCCCTGGTCCGAGATTCTCGGATCAGAGAGGTTCAGGGCATTGATCGAGATCGGCAGCGCCGGGTCGCTTCCGCTGCCCGCGTTGTCGTAGTCGGGCTCGGTGTTCCAGCCCACGACGAGGGCCAGGCGGCTTGCCCCTCCCGGCGCGGTCCACTCGGCGTCGTTCCCGAGATCCATCTTCATGCCATCTCGGGTCACCGAGTAGTCGACCGTCAGCGTCCGCGAGGACGGCTCGTAGTCGACGATCTCCGCCAGATAGCCATTGCCCATCCCCGCGTAGAGGCCGCCCTCGTCGCGGCGCACCGCTCCCCGGTGCACGGTCTCGACCGGGAAATCGGTCGGATTCACCGGCATCCGCGGGTGACAGTTCACGCAGAGCGCGTTGTTCGTCTGCTGATTGCCGCCGTGGGTCGTGGTGGGGCTCGTGATGTCGAGGCCGTCGTGGCACGAGCCGCACGTCTCGATGGTCGGAACGGTGCTCCAGTTCTGGGCATTCGCCCCCGCGCCCGGGTCTCCCGTGTTCTCGTGACAGACCGTGCAGTCGTCGATGTCCTTCGTGAAGCTGACGGTGGAGTAATCGTGGCCGCCGACCACGTACGGCTGGTTGTCCAGACTCGACCCGTAGTGGATCTTGTGGATCATCACCTTCATGTCCACGGTGTTGCCGCTCTCCCCGTCGGTCGAGCCGGGGTTGTGGCAGGTCACGCAGTACTCGACTTCGGTGCGGCTGCCGTGCAGCCTCAGCTTCGTGTCGGGCGTGACACCGTGGCAGCCGTTGCAGGAATCGGTCTGCACGATGTCGCGGGTGCGCGTCGCCGAGCCGCAGGCGCTCGCGCCGGCGAGGCTGGCGTCGAAGTCGCACCAGCCGTTGCCCGGCGGCAGGTCGCCAGCCGAGAGCTGGATCGCGACGCGCATCGTATCGCCCTGGGCGATCGGCGCGACACCCGCCGGCGCGGTGGCCGGATCGAAATCCGAGACGTAGCGGTAGCTGCCGTCGTTGTTGTTGACGAAGCTGCCGTTCGAGAAGCGCTCCGAGTCGGCCTGGACCGCACCCGATCGGACCCGGGTGATCAGGCTCTGCCAGAAGCTCGAGTCCTGGACGATCGCCCCCGGGTTCAAGCGGGCGATCGTGAAGCGCCCGTCGGACTGCAGGATGTTCAGCACCGGCATCATCATCCCGTTCGCGGTGATGCCGGTGACCTCGAAGTCGATGATCAGGCTGTCGGCGTCGACGGTCCGCGATACGTCCACCGACGTGACATCGATGAGGAGCTGGCGGTAGCCGGACTCGCGCAGCGGACCGTTGGCATCCGTGTCGACGTAGTGGGCGTCCATCGTGTCGTGGATGTTGCCGACCGGTCGCACCTGTCCGGCACCGTGGCAGCCGACGCAGGCCTCGACCGCCGCGGTCGGCTCGAACGCGGACGGCATCGTGACGATCTCGTACTCCGAGGTGGCATCGGGCAGGGTGTCCCAGAACTTGGTGACGGTGAGCGTGTCGCCGGTGTTCGACAGCACCTGGCGTGACTGCCCGGACCCGGTGCCGCTGGCGATGCGGACCGCCTGGCCCTGATACTGGTCCGGAGCCCACGCCGCGCCGGTGTCGGTGAGCGTGCTGGTCGTGCCGCTCTCGGCCATGCCGCTGGTCAGGACCGTGGCCACGTCCCCGGACGGACCCGGGGGACCCGGATCTCCCTGCGGGCCGGGCGCGCCATTGCTTCCGTCCTTTCCGCAGCCCGACAGGGCGAGGACGATCAGGGCCGACAGCAGCAGGATGGTGGATCGCTTCATGACACGGGACTCCTCGGCAGGGCGCGGATCGCGAATCCTCTTTGCGATCCGAGCGAAGCATCGATACTTGCGAATCGACCGGGCACAGATATGCACGATCGCGGGCTCACAATCAACTCGGAAATCGGGCTCATCGGACTCCGGCCCGATGCGCCGCGCACGCCACATCTGCACTGCGGATGCCGCGAACGCGGGGATGCGCCCATACGCCTCGTGCGGCGGCAAGCGGCGGCGCGACGCCGGACAGACCAAACGCGACCCTCGACCACAGGCTGGGGCGCGCTGACCCAGGAAGATCGACCGTGCGGGAGTGGCGCGCGTGCGGATCGCGACCATATGCTTGCGCGCTCGGAAACCATTACCGGCAGCCGGACGCAGGCGTTCCTCCCGGCTGCCCGAGAGAGGTCAAGATGATCCGAGTCAGAACCGGAATGCTCTCGCTCTGTGCTGCCGCGGCGCTCGTGCTCGGCGCGCCCCAGCTCGCGGTCGCGAAGACGACCATCAAGGAGCTGATGGGCGACAACTTCGGGGGTCTGCAGACGATTCTCTTCGGGCTGATCAGCGCGAACTACGCCGCCGTTCCGGCGCAGGCGGACGTGATCCACGATCACGCCGAGCAGCTGGTGGGATTGATTCCCGAGTCCGCCCAGAAGGAGCGGGCGCAGTTCCTCGCCTACGCGAACAACCTGGGTGCCCATGCGTCGGACATGAAGACGATCGCGCTGGAGCTGATGAAGCACGACAAGGAGCGGGGCGTGTCCAGCACCGACTACCTGCGCGAAGCGCTCGCGTCGCACTACGGCGGCATGGTCACGATGTGCGTGGCCTGCCACAACCGTTACCGGCCGCTGCCGGCGAAGTAGCGCCGCTCCGGACGGCCGGGGCTGGGTCCTCGCTTCAGCCGCGCTCATCGATCACCTCGTAGTCACGCTGCTGCGCGCCGGTGTACACCTGGCGCGGGCGCGCGATGCGCTGATCCGGGTCCTCCAGCATCTCCTGCCACTGGGCCAGCCAGCCCGCGGTGCGGGGAATCGCGAACAGCACCGGGAACATGTCCACCGGGAAGCCCATGCCCTGGTAGATGATCCCGGAGTAGAAATCGACATTCGGATAGAGCTTGCGCGAGACGAAGTAGTCGTCCGCCAGCGCGATGCGTTCGAGCTCGAGGGCGACCTCCAGCAGCGGGTTGGTCCCGGTCACCTCGAACACCTCGTGGGCCAGCTGCTTGATCACCTTCGCCCGCGGGTCGTAGTTCTTGTAGACGCGGTGCCCGAAGCCCATCAGCCGGCCGGCCTCGCCGGACTTGACCGACTTCACGAACGCCGGCACCCGATCGACCGAGCCGATCTCGCTCAGCATGCGAAGCACCGCTTCGTTCGCTCCGCCGTGGCGCGGCCCGTAGAGCGCGGCCGCGGCCCCCGCCATCGCCGAGTAGGGATCGACGTGTGAGCTGCCGATCCCGCGCATCGCGCTGGTGCTGCAGTTCTGCTCGTGGTCGGCGTGCAGGATGAAGAGCACGTCGAGCGCCCGCTCGAGCACGGGATTCGGCTGGTACTTGAGCTCGGTGGCCTTGAACAGCATGCCGAGGAAGTTGCCGGTGTAGGAGAGGTCGTTGTCCGGGTAGACGTAGGGCAGGCCCCGGCTGTGCCGATAGGCGAACGCCGCGATCGTGGGCAGCTTCGCCACGAGCCGCTGGATCTGCTTGCGGCGCACGGCCTCGTCCGCGATCTGCTTCGCCTCCGGGTAGAAGGTCGAGAGCGCCCCGAGCGTCCCGACCAGGATGCCCATCGGGTGCGCGTCGTAGTGGAAGCCGTGCATGAACGTCTTGATGTTCTCGTGCACGATCGTGTGATTGGTGACGTCGTGGACCCAGCGGTCGAGCTGGGCGCGCGTCGGCAGCTCGCCGTTCAAGATCAGATAGGCCGTCTCGAGGTAGCTGCTGCGCTCGGCGAGCTGATCGATCGGAATGCCGCGGTAGAGCAGGATCCCGCGCTCGCCGTCCACGAACGTGATCGCGCTGCGGCACGAGCAGGTGTTCGTGTAGCCCGGGTCGTAGGTCAGCAGCCCGAAGTCCTCGGGCGAGGCCTTGATCTGGCGCAGGTCGAGCGCGCTGATGCTGGCCCCGTACTCGGGGAACGTGCCGTAGCGGATCGGCAGCTCGTAGCTCTTGCCGGTCCGGTTGTCGGTGATCGTCAAGCTGTCGTTCGCCATCGACCGGTCTCTCCTCCGGCGGTCGCGAGAGTTCGTTGCTCCCGGGCTGGTGCAAGCGACGTGCCCCGGGGTCCCCAGGCCGGACCCCGGGGCGGCGATCCTTCACGGAATCAAGGGCTTCCGCGCCCGGCGACCGGCCCGACTCCGGGCTGCCGGACGCCGCGCCTGGGGCACTGCGCCCCTGATGGGCTGGTGCTTGTGGTTCCAGGCGTCAGCCCCTGCCTGCTGCGGCCACGGAGCGCTTCGGGCCTGCGCGGGGGCGGCTCGTCGAGTCGCCCCCGCGCAAGCGGCCTACCGCCGCAGGTGGAACGACTTCGGTCGGGTGAGCACCTCGTAGCCCACCTGCGAGAGCGTGCAGCCGCGTCCCGAATCCTTGACGCCCGTCCAGGCCAGCGCCGGATCGAGGTAGTCGCAACGGTTCATGAACCAGGTGCCGGTCTCGACCCGCTCGCCGAGGGCCAGCGCGACGCGCTCGTCCGCGGTCCATACCGAGGCGGTCAGTCCGAAGTCGCTGTCGTTCATGCACTCGACCGCCTCGTCGTCGTCGCGCACCCGGGCGATGCCGACCACGGGTCCGAAGCTCTCCTCGCTCATCACGCGCATGCGGTGGTCGACGTCGACCAGCACCTGCGGCGCCAGGTAGGCCGAGCCGCGCTCGTCGCGCGGGAAGGCTACCGGATCGACGAGGGGCCGGGCCCCGGCCGCCACCGCTTCGGCGATCTGGTCGCGCACGAAGTCCGCCGCCGCCGGCCGCACCAGCGGACCGAGGGTGGTGTGCGGATCGCGCGGATCGCCGAGCCGAAGCTTCGCCACGGCCGCCGCGAACGCGTCGCAGAAGGCCGGGTAGCAGGCCTCGTGGACGTAGATGCGCTCGATTCCGCAGCAGGACTGTCCCGCGTTGAAGAAGGCCCCGTCCACCAGCTGCTCGACGCTGAACGGAAGATCGGCGTCGGGCCGCACGTAGGCGGGGTCCTTGCCGCCGAGCTCGAGTCCGATGCCGATGAAGCGCTGCGACGCCGCCCGCTGCACGCTGCGGCCCCCCGCCACCGAGCCGGTGAACGCGACGAAGTCGATCCCCGGACTCGCGATCAGCTGCTCGGCATCGGCGTGGGAGGTGTGCAGGCTCTGGAACACGCCGACCGGCAGGCCCGCACTGTCGAACGCGTCGGCGAAGCGCTCGGCGCAGAGCGGGGTCTGGGAGGAATGGCGCAGGATCACGCTGTTGCCCGCCATCAGCGCCGGCACGATCGAGTTGACCGCGGTCAGCAGCGGGTAGTTCCAGGGCGCGATCGTCAGCACCACGCCCAGCGGCTCGCGGCGAATGAAGCGGGTGAAGCCCTCGCGCGCCGCGGGCGTGATGTCGGCCAGCGCCTCGGGAGCGATCGCGATCATGTGGCGCGCGCGCTCCGCGAGGCCGCGCAGCTCGCCCGGACTGTGGGCGATCGGGCGCCCCATCTGGAGCGTGATCTCCCGCGCCGCCTGCTCGCCCGTCGCGAGAAAGGCGTCGACGAAGCGCTCGAGCAGGCTCGCGCGCTCCTCGATCGGGAGCCTGCTCCAGCCGCGCTGGGCGGTGCGCGCGCGGGAGAGCGCGGCAGCGATCTCACCCGCGTCGGCCAGGCGCCGCTCCACGACCACCCGACCGTCGATCGGCGAGATCACGCGCAGCCGGTCCGTCACGACGTCCTCCGGGGGCGCAGCGTATCGCGCCGCCGCGATCGCGGGTACGCTCAGCGGGTGGCCGAACGAGCGACCTCCGACTTCCGCTTCCGCTGTCGGCGCTCGGGCAACTGCTGTGCGCGACCGGGCGGGAGGGTGCGCATCGCTGCCGATGACGCGACCCGCATCGCCGCGCACCTGGGCCTCGGCGAGGTGGCGTTCCGCTCGCGCTACCTGGCGGCCTCGGGCGACCGCCTGGCGGAGGGCCTGGCAGGCCGCTGCGTGTTCCTGCGCGAGGGCCGCGAGACCGCCTGCGCGATCTACCCGGTCCGCCCCGAGCGCTGCCGCAGCTGGCCCTTCTGGCCGGAGCTGCTCGCGTCACGGGAGGAGCTGCGCGAGGCCACCCGGCTGTGTCCGGGCATCGAGCCGCGGGAGCCCCAGCCCTGATCAGGCCAGCTGCTTGCGGGCATGCTCGGCGGCCGCCTTGTAGTCGGCCTTGCCGTTCGGCGCCCGGAACATCCGCTCCACCGCGAACACCCGCTTGGGCGTCTTGTAGCCGGCCAGGTGGGCGCGCACGTGCTGGCGCAGCACCTGCTCGTCGAAGTGGGCGCCCGCTCGCAGCTCCACCAGCGCGGTCACCGCACTGCCCCACTTCTCGTCCGGCAGCCCGACCACCAGCGCGTCCTCCACGTCCGGGTGGGTCTTGAGCGACTCCTCGACCTCTTCCGGGTAGACCTTCTCGCCGGCCGTGTTGATGCAGACGCTGCCGCGCCCCAGCAGGTTCAGCGTGCCGTCGGCCTCGACCGTGCACCAGTCGCCGGGCACCGAGTAGCGCACGCCGCCGATCGTCGGGAAGGTCTTCGCGGTCTTGTCCGGATCCTTGTAGTAGCCGAGCGGGATCGGTCCGCTGCGCGCGATGAAGCCGCGCTCACCGCTGCCCGGTTTCACCTCGCGGTGGTCTTCGGTGAAGACCTTGCAGCCGTCCCCGATCGCGAACTTCGCCGTCCGGGTTCCGCCCGCCGCCGAGGTCACCGACGAGCCGAAACCCATCGCCTCGGACGAGCCGAACAGGTCGGCGCAGAGCATGCCGGAGTGGTGCTTCAGCAGACCGTCCTTGACCTCGCGGCTCCACATCACGCCCGAGGACATGATCACGCGCAACGAGCTCAAGTCCCAGCGGCCCGGGTTGGCGTCGAGCGCGTTCAGCATCGGTTTGGCGAACGCATCGCCGACGATCACGATCGACTCCACGCGATGGCGCTCCACCGCGTCGAAGAGCTCCTCGGGTTCGAAGTGGTGACCGGTGAGCGTCACGCAGCAGCCGCCGGCCGCCAGGTTCAGGATGCCGGTGAAGAGCCCCGTGCCGTGCATCAGCGGACAGGCCGGGATCTGGACGGGCCCCGGACCGAACGCGGCCACGTTCTTCGCGTGCTGCTCGAGGCTGGCGGGCGGCTTGCCGCCGCTCGCGGCGATCATGCCTCCGGCGCCGAGCGCCCCCCACAGGTCCTCGGCCCGCCACATCACGCCCTTCGGCATGCCCGTGGTGCCGCCGGTGTAGAGAAAGATCAGATCGTCGGGGGAGCGCTCGATCTCGAGCGGGCTCGCGTCGCCTGCCTGGCACAGGCTCCCGAAGTCCTCAGCGAAGTCCGCCGCCTCGCCGTCCAGCTGCAGCCAGCACGAGACGCCGGGCAGACGCGGGCGCAGCACCTGCACGTGCGGCGCGAACTCCTCCGCAAACAGCACGAACTTCGCATCGGCGTTGTCGAGGATGTAGTGGAGCTCGTCATCGAGATAGCGGTAGTTCACGTTCACGTGCACGAGCCGCGCCTTGAAGCAGGCCGCGAGCGCGATCAGGTACTCGGAGCGGTTGCGCATGTAGAAGGCGACTTTGTCGTCGGGTCGGGCACCGCGCGCGACGAGCGCCCTCGCCAGCCGGTTCGAGCGGGCCGTCAGCTCGCCCCAGCTGACCCGACCCTCACCGTGGATCAGCGCCGGGGCGTCCGCCGGCAGCGCGGCGCCCACGGCGTCCAGGATGTCTCCGAAGTTCCAGCCCATGCGTGACCTTCCTCTCATCAAGGGTCAGCGCTCATTCTACACGGACGGCAGCCGCCGCGTCGCTTCTCAACGGACGGCGGAGGTGTTACAAGAACCCGGCGGTGCGCGAGCCGCACGGGAGGACGGCATGGCGGATCTGCTGGCGCTGTCGGCACGCTTCATCGACGAGGGCATCTACGAGGGTCCCGCCTCGGTGAACCGCGTGACCACCGAGCTGTCGCCGGTCGCAGACGGGCTCGCAGTGATCGAGGCGTTCTCCCACGTCGTCGCGTTCGAGACCGGCGAAGGCCTCGTGCTCTTCGACACCAGCCTCGAGAGCTTCGCGCAGGCGATCCTGCGATCGCTGCGCAAGTGGTCGCGGCGCCCCGTGCACACGATCGCCTACACCCACGGCCACATCGATCACGTGGGAGGCGCATCCGCGTTCGTCGCGGAGGCGGAGAGCCGCGGAGAGCGCGCGCCGCGGGTGGTGGCTCACGAGGCGCTACCCGCGCGCTTTGCGCGCTACCGCCGCACCAACGGCTACAACGCCGTGATCAACGCGCGCCAGTTCGGACGCGGCGCGAACGTGGGCCCGATCGCGGAGATGGGACCGCTGGCGGGCGAGCGCTTCGGACCGGAGCGCTGGATCGAGCCCGAGACCACCTTCCGCGACCAGCTCCACCTGCGGGTGGGCGACCTCTCCTTCGAGCTGCGCCACGATCGCGGCGAGACCGACGACCACCTGTGGGCCTGGGTCCCGGAGCACGGCGCGATCTGCGCCGGCGACTTCGTGCTCTGGGTCTTCCCGAACGCCGGCAATCCCCAGAAGGTGCAGCGCTATCCGCTCGAGTGGGCGCGGGCGCTGCGCCGCATGGCGGCGCTGGACGCCGAGCTGCTGCTGCCCGCCCACGGCCTGCCGGTGGGCGGGCGCGAGCGCGTGCAGCGGGTGCTGCTCGACTCGGCGCGGGCCCTGGAGCTGCTGGTGGAGGGCTGCCTCGAGCGCATGAACGCGGGCGCGCGCCTCGACAGCCTGCTGCACGAGGTCAAGCTGCCCGCCGAGCTGCTCGAGAGGCCCTACCTGCGCCCCGTCTACGACGAGCCGGAGTTCGTGATCCGCAACGTCTGGCGGCTCTACGGCGGCTGGTACGACGGCAACCCGGCTCACCTGAAGCCGGCACCGGAAGCGAGCCTGGCCGCCGAGGTGGCGGCGCTGGCCGGCGG
>Ga0209536_100003990_pt1 | contig 23480 bp, 19 predicted proteins | sample DeeMarSeWOR28_12_FD_187461 | JGI IMG/M metagenome (GOLD analysis project Ga0209536, IMG submission 187461) | Marine sediment microbial communities from White Oak River estuary, North Carolina - WOR-2-8_12 (SPAdes) (version 2) | ecosystem: Environmental > Aquatic > Marine > Intertidal zone >...
GATGATGCTGCAATCAGTGCAGCGGTGGAATCACGCAAAGCAGCCTTCAGGGGCGTGGAGCTGGCAGGCAAGACCCTTGGCGTCATTGGCGCAGGAAAGATAGGGGTGATGGTTGCAAATGGGGGTGTGCAGAGACAGATGAAGGTGGTCGCTTTTGATCCCTTTCCGGCCCTTGAAAACATCCATGCCTTATCCTACGATGTCAAGCTGGCAAGGAATCTTGGTACAGTACTGCAGCAGTCTGACATCGTGACTATACATATTCCCCTGAACAAAAAAACCCAGGGGCTGGTGAAGAGTGAATTTGTCGAACAGATGAAGCCGGGCGCCACCCTGATTAATTTTGCGCGCGGCGAAATTGTTGACGACGTGGCCGTTTTAAAGGCCCTGGATGCTGGCAGCCTGGACGGCTATATTACCGATTTCCCCAATAATATCAATCTGAACCACCCAAAGGTGCTGATATCGCCGCACCTGGGGGCAAGCACCGAGGAAAGTGAGGAAAACTGCGCCTGCCTGGCTGTTTCAGAACTGAAAGATTACCTGGAATATGGCACAATCAGCCGTTCCGTTAACTTCCCGACCGTTGAATCAATCCCTTCCGGGAGCTGTCATGCCCGGCTGATCATGATAAACCGGGATATTCCCGGCATGATCGGTTTTGCCACCAACATCATAGGGTCCAACAACATAAACATAGCGAGCTATATCAATGAGAGCAACGGCCTCATCGGCTATAATATCATTGATGTTGAATCCCCCGTTTCCCGCGAAGTGATCGCCACCATCGAAGCGCACCCTGATGTTATCCGCACGAGGATCATCTCCTGCCATAATTAACAACAGCCAATGGCCTTAGTTAATATTGATTCTGTCATCCGTACCCTTTTGCCGAAGCTTGAAAAATTGCGCCCTCCCCAAGGGGTTGAATTACTGTCATATAAGCGGAACCGTTCTATTGCGGTGTTATTGCTGGACGATAATATGTTTCTTGTGCGTGAACGGGGCTACCGTGAAGAGGAACAGATTGTTGACAAGGCGCGGCTGCAGAAGCACTTAAAATCATTGATTAAATATGAGTTTCCCCGGAGCCGGAAAATACGACTCTATCAGATCGATACCCCCGGTGATCTTGAAAAACCACGAAAAAAATTATGAGTAAATGGCAACGAGAAATGAAATGCACAGGTCCTTGACTACTTGCTCTGCAGACTTATACTATTTCAAAATACTGCAGGCAGCACCGGTGGGAATCTGTGCCTGAGTATGCTTGAGAAATGCGTCTTGCGGTTTTTTTCATGTAAAATTTAGCTAACACCCTGATAGAAGGAGGTTGACTATCATGGTCAACACAATGAAGACTTTTATATTGATGGCAGCGCTGACAGCGCTGTTTATGTTTGCCGGTCAGGCTTTTGGCGGACAGAGCGGCATGGTGTTCGCTCTTGTCATGGCTCTGGCCATGAATTTTTTTGCCTATTGGTATAGTGACAAGCTGGCCCTGACCATGAGCAGGGCCCGGCAGGTCACCTTCGAACAGGCGCCCCAGCTTCATGCCATGATTGAAAAGCTGGCGCGCAACGCCGGGCTGCCAAAGCCGAAAGTATATGTCATGCCAGGACAGACACCCAACGCCTTTGCCACCGGACGTAATCCTGATCATGCGGCAGTTGCGGTCACCGAAGGATTGTTGCAGCTTCTGCAGCGTGATGAGCTTGAGGGAGTTATTGGTCATGAGCTTGGCCATATAAAAAATCGCGATATATTAATCAGTTCCGTAGCCGCGGTTATGGCCGGGGCCATCAGCTACCTGGCAACAATGGCGCAATGGGCCATGATTTTTGGAGGCAGGGGCGGAAATGATGATGAAGGGGGCGGTAATATCTTTGCCCTGCTGGTAATGATGATAGTTGCTCCCCTGGCAGCGGCTGTTATCCAGATGGCTATCTCAAGAAGCAGGGAATACCTGGCGGATACTACAGGAGCAAAAATTTGCGGGCATCCCATTTCTCTGGCAAATGCCCTTCAGCGCCTGGAGGAATACAATCACAGGCTGCCGATGAAGGTTAATCCTGCCACAGCCCAGATGTATATAGTCAATCCTCTTGCCGGTGGCACCATGGCAAGTCTTTTCAGCACTCACCCCCCGATTCAGGAACGGATAAAACGTCTACGGGCTATGGTCTGAAACATACTGTCCTCAGTCTTCGCACCTTTGCCCGTTCCACTATACAGGGATTAAGGGATGTCTTAATTTTCAGATGTTGTTGACGTGTCATTTGATGAGGAAAAATATTCGTCATCAATATGGTAGAGCGAGACTGATTGCCGGGTAACACCGATCCTGTTTTCACTCAGCAGCAGCAGCAGATTTTTGGAATCGATCAATTTCACTGGCAGGGCATCTGCAACCAAGGCAGCTTCTTTGCATTCCCGCGTGAAACGCCCCAGGGTGATTAGGGTGCCGCGCAGACAATTATGGCGCACGACAGCTTCGCGGAGCTGGTCTAAGGCGGGCCTTCCTGTTGAGGTCTGATAGCGCCGGACATGTATGACTTCAGGGAGGGTGCTGATGCCGGACTGGATAAACGCAGTAACCTCAACTCCCTTGCTGCCGCTCTCCTTGGTTATTTTTATATCTTCATACCCAAGTGATTCGAGCAGTTCCTGGACCAGGAACTCGAAATCCCGCTGGTTCATAAAGGCTACCAGGCTGCTTAATTTTTGCATCTGTTCCTGGTTAAAAGCCTTTATCGTTCTCACAACATCACGCTTCTGGTCAAGATCGGTCTGGGAGAACTGCTCGGCATAGTCCAAACCTTTTTTGGTGATAAGGTATGTCACACCCTGCCGTGAGACATACCCTCTTTCTGCAAGGTTGTTCAGCCTACGGCGCAATGTATCCCGTATGGTGGCCTGAGTCCCGAAGTGGGAATGTTCTCTTAAGAAATCGCCCCACTCAGGCAGAAGGTCACGACGCCTGGCTGTTGTTTTGCCGGCAAGAATTCTTAACAGGTGGGGAATACCTTCGTTATCATCTATTTCAGCCAGGAGTTTGGGATCATTATCGAGAAAGGCCTGCCCGCGCGGCGTGATCTGATAGACCCCAAAGACATTATCTGTCAACAGCCCATTGTTGTTAATAAACAGGTAGGAGCCGTAGACATGACGGGGGTTGACTTCATTTTTGCTTTCCTGCCAGATTCGTTTGGCCAGGACGGCTGATTCGCCGCTTAATCTTTTATGAACCCAGGATTCAGGGTCTGACCAGTCTACAGGATGCCGCGGTGTCCCTGTCTGGCCTTCAATGGTTTTAAGCATTTTTTTGATAGCAGGCTGGGAAATGCCCTCAAAAATCTGCAGCAGATAACGCACCTCAGAATAAAGGGGGAATTGGGGGGTTCGGACTTTGAGTGTTTTTTTACTCATAAACTGTCTCCCAAAAATATTACTCCTCATTACATCGTGGAAAACTAAGGACCTTCCCTGCTGTCAGGTATTGCCGCTACCCGGCACAAAAATGCTATGCTGCAGACGGCTTACAGGGAAATTTTTGTTTCCTTGCCGTCAGGCGTGACCAGCAGTCCTTCCCCTACAGCTTTACCGTTTCGGAATTCGCCGGTAAACTTGCTGCCGTCCGGCTTGGTCAGCGTGCCAATGCCGTGGGGCATGTCATCTTTCCAGGCACCTGAATAGGAACCGCCGTCAGCGGTGGTCAGTGTCCCCTCACCATCATATTTGCCATCTTTCCATGCCCCGGTATAGACTGTTCCATCAGGGTTGGTCTGGACGCCAAACCCGTTTGGCAGGTTGTTCTCCCATGCCCCTTCATACTTCCTGCCATCGGGCAGGAGCAGGACACCTTGACCTTTATAGCTGCCGTTTACAAAGTTTCCGGTATATTTTCGGCCGTCCTTGAAAACAAGCGAACCGGTACCATCAACGCAATCCCCATCCAAACATTCTCCGCTTTCATGACTTTGAGATTGAAAAAAGTAAAAAGCCGCGATAAGCAGCGCCACCACTCCTAAAAATAAAAATTTATTCTTCATGCGCTAAGAGGCTCAAGGCTTGTCTTTAACAAGAAGACTGAATGATACCCCATTATGGTCGTCACTATTGATAGATGACTAACTTTTCGCCCGGGTGGATTAAGTTATCAGGGCCTAAGTCATTCCAGGCTATGAGGGCAGGAAGCGTGACATTGAACTGCTCTGCAATAGTGGAGAGGCTGTCGCCTTTTTTTACAATATAGATGTGCATTTTGTACTCCTGCCGCCATTTTTCTGCGAGTTTGGAAAATTGCGCATGAAAGCTTGCTCCTGCGCCTTTTGGCACGGCAATGACATGGGTGCCTTTTGGCAGTTCACCCCCCATGATCTCGGGATTGAGGTCCTTGATCTGTTTAAAATGTGTCCCCGAGGCCTGAGCCACAAGGTAAAGGGGCGTTCGGCCCGGCAGGGTTATTCTGACCCTGTCAAAGGTCAGGGGCTGATAATAATCTTCTTTCAGGAGGTGAAAGCCGTAACGGGAGGGGTCGGAAAAAATAAGTTTAACGGCAATAATTTTAAAAATATACCGTTCAGTCTCGGTAGGCAGATGAAAATTGTAGTAATTGTCAACCTTCTGGTTCGTTTTTTCATTTTGCAACCGGTCTTCCCCCACGTTGTAAGCGGCGGCAGCCAGAGTCCATGAACCGAAGAGATCATACAGGTCCTGTAAATAGGCGGCCGCGGCCTTGGTCGAAGCAAAAAAGTTGCGCCGTTCATCAATATCTTGATCTATGAAAAGTCCATAACGGCGTCCGGTCTGTTTTATGAACTGCCAGTATCCCACAGCACCTTGCGGTGAACCGGCATGATCAAGCAGGGCACTTTCCACAACAGCAATATATTTAAGATCTTCCGGCATATTGTTCTGGGCGAGAGTTCTTTCAATGTAAGGGAAATACCGGGTGGAGCGTTTCAGCCACAGGATAACCTGCGGCCTGTTCCAGAGAATGAGAAGCAGCTCCTTCTCAAGCCTCTCCCGGACATCAGCATTATCAAGATGCACCGGTTCACCACAAAAATTCAGAGGTTCATCAACCCTGATGGCAGAAAGCAGTGAAGGTACTGCTTCCGGGACAAAATCTTTGGCGCCCTCAGCCAAAACGTTTTTACTGGTAAGGGAAAGGATAATTAAACAGAGCAGTATAAATTTTTTCATGATGGGGTTTTCCTGGTCCGGCATGGAGTATTTATTTGATGCGGAATAAAAGTTTCCATTTTTCACCTGCATCAATGAGCACGACGTCATCCTGGTTAATGGTGTCAATGCGGTAACCTGAAACGGTTTCTCCCTGGCGCAGGATGCGGTTGTTAATGACTACAATGCGTTTTTGAGGATCTTTCGACCATGTAATGGCCTGCAGCCTCATTTGAGGGTCATTGAGAACAGGAATTTCAATTTCGCCGGCTGCTGGCGGGACTTCAGGCGCCCTGGTGACAGCAGCCGCTTCTCCTTGAGCAGGAGCCTCTTCATTACTTTCAGGGCCTGGGGTTGCCTGTGGGGTCGCCTGTTCCTGGGCCACCGATTCCGGCACAGGCTCAACGGCCGGGGAAGAGGGCTGTTGTATTGTTGCTGGAGTTGAGCCAGTATCGGTTTCAAGGGCTTTGCGGGGAGCAATACTTTTTGCGACAGGTTTTGCGGGCCCAACCGCAGGAACCGCACGTTCCGGAATTTCTGTTTTCTGTGGCACGGCAGGAACCACTTCTGCCTGTGGTACCTTTTGCAGAGCGGTTTCCCGAGGTGCAGGAGCAGGTGGGCCGCTTTTGTCAGAAAAAAGCCACCAGCCCGCCAGAATGACAAGACCGCAGACAAGGCCGCCGGCAAAGACGGTTATGAAGAGTCTTGTGGCGTTTTTTTGCGGGCCTGTATCTGCCAGCGGCACAAATTTGCTGTCAAGGAACGGCCTGTCCTCAAGGTGCCTCGGCTCACTCTCAAGCTTTTTCAGGGCGCGAAGTATTGAGCTCAACTGCCGTCCTCCATTTTCGCTTCAGCGTATCTGACAAATGAAGGTTTAGTATATTCAGGACTTTCATTATACAGGACAATTTTTGTAAAGGTGCCAACCATCCCGTCTGGGTGCAAATCATATTTTTCCTGAATATCTTTTATTATTTGCATGGTTTCCCTGTCGTAGGTGTCTGTAATAATAACGCTGCTGTAGCCTAAGCGCAGCAGGAGTTTCTTCAGTGTGATGACGTCTTGACCTTGGGAGCCTTGGCGGAGTACCCAACTCAGATTTTTGAAATTTTTCCAGACAATATAAGCTTCACCAGACCAATATTGCAGGAGTATATCCCTTTCAACCGAGGCTATTTGGCCCTCTTCCCCGGCAACATAATAAATTTTTTCCTGATCAATATATGGAACTGCAAGATATTTGGGCCATGTATGCCCCGGCAGGTAAAAAGTAAATATTGCAGGAAGATTCAGGGCTTCAATAAGAGCAAGGTCTGATTCGGTCGCAATCGGCTTTACTTCCAAATCATACAGTTTGGCCTCTTCTTCAAAGAAGATCTTGTCAGTCAGTATTTTATCCTGGTTTATGTTTATTTCGGTTGTTGGATGCCAGAGTTTCAGGATTTCCTTGATGGCGCTGTTCCTCGAGAAACGGGAATTGAGGTTCTGCAAATAAACTGCAAAATTTTGCATCTCCATACTGTTTGGTGCTTCTTCCCCGGCAAGCACGCCTTCTTCAGCAGGAGGATTTGCAGTGCGTATGTTTTCGTCTGCAGCCAGAGGCTCTATGGTGCTGACAACATCCCCCTTCTGAACTGGTGCCAGGGAAACTTTCTGTACGGCGATTGGCTCCTCTGCATCAAGCGCAGCAGGTTTTTCAGTTGGGGCGGCACCCCCGAGGATCGGGCCTCCTTCAAAAATAACCTTATGGGTCTCTGCCTGCATGACCCGAAAGGGTGAAAAAAGTTTATCGAGCGGCGGGAGTTTAGGCGGTTCTCCATTGATAAGAAACAGCAACATAATGATCACGGGTATACAAATTGCAGAAGCAATGAAAATGCCCGCAGTTTTCTGCAGCCAACCATATGGATGGCCAATTTTTTTTCGGGTCAGCTCACGGATTGCCTCTTTGGTAATCGGTCCGCTTATTTTAAAGCTGTTGCGGCTGAATGCATTCAGCAGGGCCCGGTCACAGGCAATATTGATCAGGCGCGGGATGCCCCGCGAATATTCATAAATGGCCTTATAGGATGCTTTATCGAAAGGGGGGCCCGGCCTGAGGGAAGCGAGGGTGATGCGGTGCCTGATATAGTCCTTGGTTTCTTCAAAGGTTAAAGGCGACAGCCTGGAGTCAATGGTTATGCGCTGTGCCAGTTGTCGCAACTGGTGGGAGGCCAGCATATCCCGCAGCTCAGGCTGGCCGACCAGAATGATCTGCAGCAGCTTTTCCTGTGTTGTTTCAAGGTTGGAGAGAAGGCGCAGCTGTTCAAGAACCTCTTGGGACAGGTTCTGGGCCTCGTCAATAAGGAGCAGAACTTTCTGCCCGGCGCTTTTTTTCTCTATTAAAAAAACATTGAGTCTGTCGATCAAATCCTTGGTGTTGTCAGGACTGGAGTCAATGCCGAACTCGTCGTTGATGGCCTTGAGAAGCTGTAAGGCATCAAGTTTGGGGTTGAATATATAAGCTGCATGAATGGATTGATCCAGGTTTTCCAGAAAAACACGGCACAGGGTGGTCTTACCGGTTCCAATCTCCCCGGTTATCTCCACAAAACCATCGCCCTGGGAAATGGCGTAAGTCAGGTGGGCCAAAGCCTCTTCATGGCTGTGGCTCAAAAAAAGATACGCTGGATTCGGGACCAGTTTAAAGGGTTTTTCTTTGAAACCAAAAAACTTGTTATACATCAGTGGTGTTCTGCTTCTTTATATACCTGGGCGCAGGTCAACTGTTTCTCTTGGTGCCGGAATAGGTAAAGGCCTTGCTGATCATTTTAATGAAAGATCCCTTATCTATCCCGATTTCCTTGCCGCAACTACATTGTATCTTCTCATTCCGGGCTGTAAAGCTATATTTTTTGACAATTCTTGTCTTGTGACAACGCAAAACCTCACCCGGGCCGATCTTGTCATATTTCCAAAGTTTGTTTTTACAGGCAGCACAACGGATAACTAGCACAGTATTTCCTGGCAGGGTTTAAGGTTTCTTGCCGGGCCCAGCGTGTGTTAGATTTCCCGGGGTTGCTCCAAACTCTTCCGGTATTACCATAATACATGCCTGGACGTAAAAAAAGCCAGGCTGCACTTTCACCAAGATGTTTATGTATTGTCTCTTTGTTATTTAATGATCATTTTGTATTATGCCCTATTGTAACAGAAAAAGAAACCACCGGATTTGCTTAAACGCAAAGCCGTCATAAACAGGAGAACAGAATGGGCAATGAAACAGAGTGGAATATTGGCCGGCTTTTAGGTACCTCAAGTGGTTATTGGCGGTCAAGCACAGTCCATGCTGCCGTAAGATTGGAAATTTTCACAGCCTTGGGGGATAAAGAGCTGACTGTTGAAGAGGTCGGTGCAGAAATAGGGGCAAAAGAAAGGGGCTTGGCCATGCTCCTTAATGCCCTTACAGCAATGGGGCTTTTGGCCCATGATGACAGGTGCTACAAAAATACCGGGTTCAGCCGTTCATGTCTGGTAAAAGGCGAGCCGGGTTATATTGGATACATAATATTGCATCACTTTCACCTGGTTGATGCCTGGGCCAAACTGCATGAAGCCGTTGTCCTGGGGCAACCTGTAGAAAAGAGGTCCCACGGCGAGGACCTGGAACGGGAAAGCTTTCAGATGGGTATGTTTAACCTGGCCATGGTCATAGCGCCCACAATTGCAGCCTCGGTCGATCTGGAGGGCAGGCGCCATCTGCTTGATCTCGGAGGCGGTCCCGGCACGCATGCCATCCACTTCTGCCTGGAAAACCCTCAGCTCAGGGCCACTATTTACGACCGCAAGACCACCGAGCCTTTTGCCAAAAAGACAACGGCGAGATTCGGTGTGGCTGACCGGGTCAATTTTATGGCGGGCAACTTCAATGAGGATCCCATCCCGGGGCCTTATGATGTGGCATGGCTGTCACAGATACTGCACTCGAATTCCCCGGAAGAATGCCTGGCTCTTATTAAAAAGACTGTGCAGGCCTTGGAGCCGGGGGGCCTTATCTTGATCCATGATTTTTTCTTGAACGACTCCAAGGACGGCCCACTGTTCCCGGCCCTGTTTTCAATGAATATGCTCCTTAACAACCATGGGCGCTCCTACTCGGAAAAAGAAGTAAGCCATATGATGCAGCAGGCCGGAGCAAGCAACATACACCGCCTGCAATTTCAGGGTCCAAATGATTCAGCCATACTGTGCGGAACAGCCTGAACAAAATCGTATCCTGTTTATATGTGTTTGAATGTATGAGGCGGTGCTGGCATTTTTGTGCCTTTATAAATACATCAGTAGTTGACGACAGAGAGAAAAGTGCAGTATGTTGCACTATTTGATAATAAAATCAGTAAAATAACTGCAGAGAAATGACAAAATGCGCTCTATAGTAATACTTTTAAACATCCTACTGGTGGCAATTATGAGTACTTCACTCCTGACGGCGGAAGAACTGGCCCCCCACCTCCATAAAGCAACTCTGGATAACGGCTTGACCGTCATTGTCAAAGAGATGCCTGGAACACGGGTGGCAACGGTCCAGATCTGGGTCAAAGCCGGGTCAGTATATGAAAATGCAGAAGAGGCGGGCATCACCCATTTCATTGAGCATATGATCTTTAAAGGGACTGAAACAAGGGGGCCGGGTGAGCTTGCCGGAGCCATAGAAGGGGTCGGTGGACGGATAAATGCTTATACCTCATATGAATACACGGTCTATCATGCTACGCTTTCGGCACTCCACTGGGACATGGCATTTGAGGTGCTTGCCGAAGCAGTCATGCATTCAGTCTTTGACCCGATTGAACTGGAACGCGAGAAAAAAGTTGTCCTGGAAGAGGTGTCCATGCGCTATGACCGGCCCAATATAATGCTCTTCCATGAGTTGATGGCAACAGCCTACACCGAACACCCGTATCGCCTTCCTGTCATCGGCAACGAGGAGTCCATCAACAACTTCAGCCGCGACAAGGTGATTGAGTACATTCAAAAACATTATTATCCTGAAAATCTGACGGTGGTTGTGGCCGGCGATGTCAAGGGCATGGAAGTTACAGCCAGGGTCAATGATATAATGGGCACCATGGCCAGTGGCGAAATGGCGCCCCCGTCCCTGCCTGTTGAGCCACTTCAGGAGAAAGCCCGTTTTTTTACCATGAAGGCTGATATTATGCAGCCTCAGATTGCAATTGCCATTCCTATCTCAAAATTTGACAGTCCTGATACCCCCACCCTCGATGTTCTGGCCCAGATTGTCGGCCATGGAGAAACTTCCCGTCTCTACAGGGCACTGCGGGATGAAAAACAACTTGTGTACGGCATCAATGCAACAGCTTTTACCCCTGCCGATCCGGGTATGTTTGAGATAACAGCAATTCTTGACAGTAATAATATGCTCCCGGCTTTTGAGGCCACACTGACAGAATTGTTCAAGCTGAAGCATTTTGCCGTAACAGATGAAGAATTGAAGCGGGCTAAACGTGGCCTGGAAAGTGATTTTGTTTTCAACCTGGAACGGGTGGAAGGCCAGGCCCGGGTTCTGGGTTCCTTTGAGATGATGACCGGCGATCCAAGAGAAGATGAGTATCTGGAAAAAATCCGTGCCGTGACCCATGAGGATATTAAAAAGGCGGCCCAGAAATATTTTAGCGAAAAAACCATTAATGTCGGCTTCCTTATGCCAACAGACAGCACGTTTGCACCTGAAATCGAAGAGATTGAAGCATCTATTGCCAGGGCCGGGGATGCAGCAATCCATAGTGAGTCAGAGGCTATGCTGCCCAATTCCTATCTGAGCAGGGTGCACCGCTTCAGGTTGGAAAACGGCATCACTCTTCTGGTGCGGGAGGACGAGACCGTGCCGACGGTCGGTATCCGGGCTGTCTTTCCGGGAGGGCTGCGGGACGAGACCCCACTGACAAACGGGGCTTTTTCCTTTATCAGCGAACTCCTGCCCAAGGGCACCCAAAGCATGTCAGCAAAGGAGTTTGCTGAGGCTGTGGCAGACATGGCAGGAGGAGTCACCGGTTTCAGCGGCAAGAACACCTTTGGTATAAAAGCGGATTTCCTGGCGCGGTTTTTTCCCGAAGGTTTGGCACTGGTTCGGGATGTCATACGGCAACCTGCATTTGCCTCCCAGGAAGCTGAAAAGATCAGGCCGGAACTCCTGGCCCAGCTCAAACAACAGGAGGACTCTCTTACCTCCCTGGCATTTCAGGAATTTAACAGCCAGCTGTTTGGCGGCCATCCCTACGGCCTGAACAGTATCGGCACTGAAAATGCGATCAAGAGTTTTACGGCAGCCGCCTTGGAAGATATCTATTTTAAGCATGCCAGTCCTGAGAACCTGGTCCTGGCAATTTCAGGAGATGTCAAGGCAGAGGAGACAAAAGACCTGGTCGTTAGTCTATTCGGTGACTGGCAGAGGACAAAAGGGTTGGCCGTTCAGGAGATCGAGGAGGAGATACTGGAGCCGGCCAGGTTGTCACAAGAAAAGATCAAGGAGATACGCCGTGACAAGGAGCAGGTCCACCTGGTTATCGGCTTCCTGGGCGCGACCCTGAAGGACTCCGACCGCTTTGGACTTGAAGTACTGGATACAATCCTGTCCGGACAGAGCGGCAGGCTTTTCACTGAGTTGCGGGATAAGCAGAGCCTGGCCTACAGCCTCTCGTCGTTTTCCTTTTTCGGTTTGGATACCGGCGCCTTCGGTATTTATATAGGAACAAGCCCTGAGAAAAAGGAACAGGCGATAAACAGCGTCTGGAATGAACTCAAAACCATCCGCGAAGAAAGAGTTGAAAAAGAGGAGCTGGACCGGGCCAAAAACATACTCATAAGCCAGTATGAGTTGGCTTTGCAGACCCACAGCGCCCAGGCGCTGGAGCTGGGACTTAACGAAACCTATGGCCTGGGACAGGATTTTGGCAACAGGTATATAGAAGCTATCAGGGAGATTGATGCTGCAAAGGTGATTGAAATTGCAAGGAAATATATTGTGCCTGACGCCTATGTGATGGTGGCGGTGGGTGCTGACCTTACAGACAAGGCTGGTGAGTCTGTCGGTCCCGGCACGGGATCCTCTGTGGAGCCCCAGCAGTAATTTTCAGAATAATCGCGCTGCTGCAAAACATACAGGATAGTTTTAATTGCGGGAAAAGGGGAGAGAATGAACAGTATACAGGATTTTATGATGGCGCCGTCCATCCTGTCGGCGGATTTCAGCCGTCTGGGCGAGGAGATCAAAGCTGTTGAAAAAGCAGGAGCCGATATAATTCATGTCGATGTGATGGATGGCCACTTTGTACCCAATATAACTATCGGTCCCCCGGTAGTCGCATCTGTGCGGAAGGTTACAGATTTGCCCCTGGATGTGCACCTGATGATAGCAGATGCTGACAGCTATATTGATGATTTTGCCAGGGCCGGAGCAGACTGGATTACAGTCCATGTCGAAGCCTGTCCTCATCTCCATCGAACCGTGAGCAGGATCAAGGAGCTGGGGAAAAAGGCCGGTGTTGTCCTCAACCCTGCAACTCCGCTTTGCAGCCTTGATGAAATCCTGGCAGATGTGGATCTCGTTATGCTTATGAGCGTCAACCCCGGCTTCGGCGGCCAGTCTTTTATCCGCTCATCCATTAACAAAATAAGAAATCTCCGGAACACGATAGAAGAGCAGGGTTTTGAGGTCGGCATAGAGATTGACGGTGGAGTAAGCCCTGCCACCATCGGTGATGTGGCAGGCGCAGGAGCCAATATATTTGTTGCCGGCTCTGCGATTTTCGGCCAGGAAGATTACGCAGGGGTTATCCGGGAAATGAAATCTATCGGTCAGGCAGCACCGCCAATGTGGAAACAATCTTCCAGTCGAGGATGAAACCGGGAAAAGAGCCATGAAATGGAAGACAACAGGTCTTGATGAGCTGCCGGTCTATGAGAAGCTCACGAAACTGGCCCGCGACCCTTATGACCTCACAGCCCCCGGGGCCCTTTCCCCTGAGAGAATCCTAAGGTATAAAGCCAGTGCCGCAGGATTTGATCTGCTCTTCAGTACCCAGAGAGTTGATGATGCAGTGCTCAATGGATTGCAGCAGCTCGCGGACCAGTCCGGTGCCGTGGAGCAGTTCCTGGCCATGAAGCACGGCGCGGTCATGAACCGAATTGAAGGATATGAGAGCGAAAACCGGCAGGTGCTCCATACCTCCTGTCGGGATATCTTCCGAGATTCTCCCTGCAATGCAGAGGCGGCACTACAGGCTAAGCAGCAGCTTGAAAACCTGAGGGTTTTTCTGGCACAGCTGGACACAGGTGAAGTAACGAATGGGCAGGGGGATACCTTTACAGATTATGTCAATATCGGCATCGGCGGCTCCGACCTTGGGCCGCGCGCCCTCTATGGAGCCCTTTCTGCCTATGCCAGGGAAAACAGAAGGGTCCACTTCATTTCCAACGTGGACCCGGATGATGCAGCAGCCGTCCTGCACAACCTTGATCTTGCCAGGACTCTTGTGGGAGTTGTGTCAAAAAGCGGTTCAACTCTGGAAACGCTCAGTAATGAAGAGATTGTACGGGCTTCCTATAAAAGGGCGGGCCTGGACCCCGGTAAACACTTTGTGGCCATCACCGGGCAGGACAGTCCCATGGATAACCCTGAGAAATACCTGCGCTCTTTTTACATGTATGACTATATCGGCGGGCGTTACAGCGCTACATCCATGGTAGGGGCGGTTATGCTCGGCTTTGGCCTGGGCTATGATGCTTTTCTGGAGATACTGCGGGGTGCAAATGCGATGGACCTGGCAGCCGAGGAGAAAGATATAAGAAAAAATCCCGCTCTGCTCCTGGCATTGCTGGGAATATGGAATCATAATTTTCTCGGTTTTGAGACTTTGGCTGTCCTGCCATACAGCCAGGCCCTTCTGCGTTTTCCGGCGCACCTGCAGCAGTGCGACATGGAAAGCAACGGCAAGTCAGTGAGCAGGACCGGAGAAAAGGTTTCCTTTGCTACCGGTCCCGTTGTCTGGGGCGAGCCGGGCACAAATGGCCAGCATGCCTTTTACCAGCTGCTGCACCAGGGTACAACCATTGTGCCGGCAGAATTCATCGGTTTCAGGCAGAGCCAGCATGAAAGTGACCTGGAGATCAAGGGAACTACATCCCAGCAGAAACTGGTTGCCAACCTGCTGGCTCAGGCACTGGCACTTGCCACCGGCCATTGGGAGGAGAATCCGAATCGCTTTTTTGCCGGCAACAGGCCAAGCTCAATACTGCTGGCCGATAAACTCGATCCCCACACAATGGGTGGATTATTGGCTTTGTATGAGGCAAAGATTGTCCTGCAGGGTTTTGTCTGGAATATAAACTCCTTTGACCAGGAGGGCGTCCAGCTTGGCAAAATTCTTGCCAACCGGTTTCTCGAGCACATGCGTATGGTAAACACGGGGAGTGCGCGGGACAGGGATAAGCATCCGGAAAGCTGGGCAATGCTGGAGGCAGCAGGTGTTTTGCAAGACGAGCAGCCAAAATGATACAGGAGCCCACAGGTTTTTCAGTAAAAAATACGAGGAAAAGGAGGTAGTGCTTTCATGGGAAAGGGAGACAAAAAAACAAAAAAAGGAAAGATTTTTCGCGGTTCCCATGGCAAGACAAGACCAAAGAAAAAAATAAAGGGAAAAAAGAACTAATCCGGTTTTTGTTTTCAGTGTCTTTTTGACCTGGAAGAAATATTCTGCTTTCATCCCGGCGATCGATAACACCTGCATATGTGATATATGACCTGGAGGGTTAGCCTGTCACCAGGGAGACATCCTGCTTTTTATCCGGGCTGCAAAACCGCTCCCTGTTACCGGATAAATATTTTTCAGTTTTGCCTGAAATTGCTTGTCTTTTGCCTTTTATTGTTTATATAACTCCAGATTCATGAGATTCAGCCACCGTACGCTAAAACACTGACTGCCAGAGTAAATATCCAAGAAGGACATGCGGCCATTTTTTGTCCGCACTGTCACAGGAGCGCAAGATCTATGAAGAAAAAGACAAACCTGCTGTTAATTGTGCTGTGTGTTTTTGTGCTGCTTGTCAAAAGCGGTTTTGCGGCTGAAGAAAATAAAGCCGATGCCAAGGAACAAGAGCAGCCACAGGGCCCTCCTCCTGCCCTGGTTGAGGTCGCCCAGATTACTCACGGCGAAGCAGAGCCCATGGTGGAATTTGTGGGGACCGTCTACTATGCCCGCAAGTCAGATGTCGCCGCTGAAGTTGATGGGGTTGTTGAGCAGGTATTTTTTGAGGAAGGCTACCGGGTTAAAAGCGGCGATCCTCTGGTTAGCCTGGGTGCAGACATCCTGGATACGCTTATCAGCGCCACCCGGGCAGATTATGAACTGGTATTGGTCGAGCTGGAGCAGGCCCAGAAAGAACTGAATAGACGGGAGCCTCTTTACAGGGAAGGTTCTGTTTCCGAATCCGCCTATGATGAGTATTTTTTCAAAAGCAAAATGCTGCAAAACAGGTCCATATCGTTAAAAGCCTCTCTTGACCGGCTGCTTTTGGAAAAGGAAAAAAAGAAGATACGGGCCCCTTTTGACGGCATTGTCGTGCAGAAGAATGCTGAAAAGGGTGAGTGGGTCGATGATGGCGGCATGGTGGCAGTGATTGCCGATGACAGCGTAATTGATGTCGAGGTTAACGTGCCTGCAGAAATGCTTCAATATCTGGAGCCCGGCAAAAAGCTTACCGTCAAAACGGAAAGCCAGGAGTTGACCGGGGAGTTCCTCAGTTTTGTACCCAAGGGCGATGTTGCCACACGGACCTTTGATGTGAAAATTCGCATGCGGAACTCAGCCGGTCTCTTCGAAGGCATGGAGGCGCGCGCCCTGGTGCCGTCAGCAGAAAAGACGGCAAGTCTTAAAGTGGATCGGGACGCCCTTATTGACAGGTTCGGCCAGAATGTCATCTGGATCGTCAAGGATTCCGCGGCCAAGATGGTTCCGGTGCAGGTTGTCGGGTATGACGGCATGCGTGTCGGCATTATGGGAGCAGGACTGGAGACAGGCGATATGGCAGTTGTCAAAGGCAATGAACGGCTGCGCGAAGGGCAGCCGGTCACCATAGGCAACAAGTCGAATCTCTAATGGCCCGGAGCCGGCCTGCCCGGAATCTACATCATATAGAACGGTTTATCATATGGATATTGTAAGTTTTTCAATTAAAAAGCCGGTCACCATACTGGTGGGAATTATCCTTGTTGTCCTTTTCGGTATTATCAGTCTGCGGACCCTGCCCTACCAGCTAAGTCCCACGGTTGTTGAGCCGATAATCACGGTCACCACCACCTGGCGGGGGGCGACACCCTATGAAATGGAACGGGAAATTATCGAGGAGCAGGAAAAAACCCTTAAAGGCATTCCCGCCCTCACTGAAATGGAAAGCGAGGCATTCAACGGCCAGGGCTCCATTTCCCTCACTTTTAAACTCGGCACCAATGTTGATGATGCCCTGCTGCGCGTTTCCAACAAACTGAACGAGGTTCCCTCTTACCCGGAAGGGGCTGATAAGCCGATCATCAACGCGACCGGCGCGGCAACTTCGCCGGTCATCTGGATCATCCTCAAGTCCAATGAGACGAATCCGCGGCACATAGAAACCTACAGGACATTTTTTGAAAATGAGATCCGGCAGCACCTCGAGCGTGTCGAGGGCGTCGCCGACCTTTTTATCGGCAGCGGCGTTGACGAGGAGATGCATATCATTGTGCGCCCGGAACAGCTTGCCGCCTATGGCTTGACCATTAATGATGTTATATACGCGGTCCGCGGTGAAAATGTTAACGTGTCAGCCGGAAACATGGGAGTCGGGCGCCGTGATTTCAGGATCCGCACCACCGGTGAATTCAACTCCGAGGAAGATATTGCCAATGTCGTCCTGGTTTCAACCGGCGAGAAAAGGGTCACCCTTGCGGACGTTGCCGATATTCAGCGCGGTTACAGCAAACGGGATTCGACAGTTATCCATAACGGCAAGGGCGGCATGGCTGTCGGTGTCAAGCCTGAGCCGGGGACCAATATCCTGGCCATGACCGAACGGGTCCAGGAGGTCGTTGACTGGCTGAACGAAGAAAAGCTTGCCCCCCGGGATATCAAGCTGGAATGGGTCTATGATCAGCGGCGCTATATCAACGGGGCCATTGACCTCATCAAGCAGAATATCCTGATCGGCGGCATGCTTGCTATTTGTGTGCTGCTGGTTTTCCTGCGCAGTATCAGGTCAACACTGGTCGTTGCAACATCCATCCCCATCAGTGTTATCGGCACCTTTATCCTCATGAGTGCAATGGGTCGCAACCTCAACGTTATCAGCCTGGCGGGCATCGCCTTCGCGGTTGGCATGCTGGTTGATAACGCCATTGTCGTCATTGAAAATATTGACCGGCACCGCAAGATGGGCAAGTCTGCATTCAGTGCAGCATATGATGGGACGCGCGAGGTATGGGGGGCCATTATTGCCTCAACCCTGACAACGGTCGCGGTCTTTCTGCCCGTCGTGTTTATCCAGGAAGAGGCGGGTCAGCTCTTTCGCGATATAGCCATTGCGGTGGTCGGGGCCGTCTCACTGAGCCTCATCGTCTCCATGACGGTCATTCCCATGTTCTCCTACAAACTTTTTTCTGTTTCCACCAAAAAGACCAAAACGGGAGAAGGGGCTCTGGCCCGTACAGGGACAAGGCTGGCATCCTATCTCATGCAGGTCATTTCCCTGGCCACCAGAAACTGGGCAACCAGGCTGGGAACAGTTGGCCTCCTGATCATCCTGGCAATTTTCTCGGTTATTCTTCTCATGCCCCAGACAGATTATCTGCCCCAGGGCAACCGCAATTTCGTGCTTTCCATCCTGGTCCCGCCGCCGGGCCTGTCACAGCAGGAACGGCAGGATATCGGTGAGAAACTGTTTGACATGGCAGGACCGCACCTGAAAAAAGAACATGACGGCTATCCGGGGATCCTCAACATGTTCTACGTGGGAAGGGAGTCAATCATGCTGTTCGGTGCCATGGCCACCGACTGGGATCGCGCTGCTGACCTGCTGCCTCTCTTCAGGCGCATGATATATTCCATCCCCGGCATGTTCGGCGTCTCCATGCAGGCCGGGATCTTCCAGAGCAGAATCGGCAGAAGCCGGACGGTTGATGTTGATATCAGCGGTGACGACCTTGATAAGATAGTCCAGGTTGCCGGCATGATGTTCGGCAGAGCCAAACAGGCCATGCCCGACACCCAGGTCAGGCCAATCCCATCCATTGAACTCAGCTACCCGGAGGTCAAGATAGTGCCGAACCGGGAAAGGCTGAAGGCCAACAACATGAGTGCCGCTGACCTGGGCATCACTCTTGATGTGCTCATGGATGGCAGAATAGTCGGCGACTTCAAACAGGAAGGGCGTAAGACCATTGACCTGGTGCTTAAAACAGATGACGAGACCATTCAGACACCGGAGGCACTCTACCAGTCACTGGTTGCAACGCCGGGCGGCAAAGTGGTGCCTGTTTCTTCGCTGGCTGATCTGGAGCGCACCACCGGCATGACCCAGATCCGACACCTCGAGAGGAACAGGACCGTCACCCTGCAGATGACCCCGCCCATGGAGATGCCGCTGCAGACGGCAATGGAGGAGATTGAAGCAAAAATTATTGACCCGGTCCGCCAAATGGGACTCCTGAAGGGGCTCAATATCAGGATGAGCGGCGCGGCCGATAAACTGACGGAAACCCGGGAAGCCCTGAAATTGAACTTTGTCCTGGCCGCAGCCATTGCCTACCTCCTGATGGCCTCGCTCTTTGGTAATTTTATCTATCCACTCATCATCATGCTGACTGTCCCCCTGGCCGGCGCCGGTGGTTTTATAGGCCTGAAGCTGCTCAATCTCTTAAGCTCCACTCCGCAGCCCATGGACATTCTGACCATGCTCGGCTTTGTCATCCTGATCGGCATCGTAGTGAACAATGCCATCCTCATCGTGCACCAGGCCCTCAACAACGTGCACTACAACAACATGGAGTACAGGGAGGCCGTGCTTGAATCAACCAAGAGCAGGTTAAGGCCCATATACATGAGCGCCACGACCAGTATTTTCGGCATGATGCCGCTGGTGCTCTTTCCCGGGTCAGGGTCAGAGCTGTATCGCGGTCTCGGCAGTGTTATTCTCGGGGGTATAGCCGTATCCACCATCTTCACTGTTTTTGTCATTCCGTCCATCCTCATATTTGTCATCCGCATGGAAACGCCCCATAAAATGGCCAGCGAAAAGTAGAACCTTTTTTATCCTGGTTGTGCAGTTGAAAAAAGCCGCATCACTCGGCAAAAATCGGGTGGCGCGGCTTTTTAATTTATCGTGTTCCATAAAATAAAATAATGTGCCTTTTTCTTTGTGTTTTTTTATTGACAAAGGGCCGTCAGAGCGATATGTTCCGGCATTTACTGAATGAGTATTCAATCGTTTTTTTTCAGAGAAACCATGTTGCATAAAGGGTCATATTTGCAAAAATAACGATTGGTTACGGGAGGTTAAAGGTTAACCTTAGTATTAAGGTTGTTTAATAACAATAGACCGTTAAGGAGGAAACAAAGATGCCAAAGCATGATACGCCTATGTTGGATGAGTTGGAAAAAGGTCCCTGGCCCAGTTTTGTCAAGGACCTGAAAAGGCAGGCCGAGAAAAATGAAGCATGTTGGGACATTCTCGGACAGCTTGAGCTTTCCTACAAGGACAAGATCACCCATTGGAAACACGGCGGTATCGTCGGTGTTTTTGGATATGGCGGTGGAATTGTCGGACGTTATTCAGACGTTGCCAAAAAGTTCCCCGGTGTAGCCCATTTTCACACAGTCCGTGTCAACCAGCCCTCGAGCAAATTCTACAACTCTGAAATTCTGCGCAAGATCTGTGATATCTGGGAAAGGCGCGGCTCCGGCATGACCAACATGCATGGCTCCACCGGCGACCTCGTGCTCCTGGGAACCTTCACTGAGCAGCTCGAGGAAATTTTCTACGAACTGACCCACGATGTTGGAGTTGACCTGGGTGGTTCCGGCGGCAACCTGCGTACCCCCTCCTGTTGTCTCGGCAAGGCCCGCTGCGAATGGAGCTGCTATGACACTCAGGCAGCCTGCCATGATATCACCATGACCTACCAGGATGAGCTGCATCGCCCGGCCTTCCCGTATAAGTTTAAGATCAAATTCTCCGGCTGCCCCAATGACTGTGTTGCCGCCATCGCCCGTTCCGATCTTGCTGTAATCGGCAACTGGAAAGATGACATCCGCATCGACCAGGCAGCTGTCAAGGGTTATATCAACGGCGAATTCCCTGCCAACGGTGGCTCATACTCAGGCCGCGACTGGGGGCCATTTGATATCAAGGCCGAAGTGCTTGACCTCTGCCCCACGAGCTGCATGTGGATGGAAGGCGATGAACTGAAGATCGACGATTCCGAATGCACCCGCTGCATGCACTGCATCAACGTAATGCCCCGTGCCCTGCGCCCGGGTGTTGAGCAGGGAGCCACCATTCTTATCGGCGCCAAAGCCCCGATCCTTGACGGTGCCCAGATTGCCACCATGATTGTGCCGTTTATTAAAATGGATCCGGAGAATGATTTTGAGGAATTGAAGGACATCATTGAAAAATGCTGGGATTGGTGGATGGAAGAAGGCAAGAACCGTGAGCGTATCGGTGAGTCCATTCAGCGTATCGGTCTGCCCACATTCCTGCAGGTTATGGAAGTTGAACCTCTGCCGCAGCATGTGAAAGAGCCCCGGTCCAATCCCTATGTCTTCTGGAAAGAAGAAGAGGTTGAAGGCGGATTTGAGCGTGACCTTGCAGAGTTCCGGAAAAGAAATCCCATGTAAAATCCTAATTACATGACATGTCAAATCACGAGAAGATTTTATAATAGATATTCAGATATTTAAGGAGGTTATATTATGGGCTACGATCCGCAAAATCCGATGAAGGACAGAATCACCGATATCGGTCCCCCACATTTTGAGCAATTTTTCCCGCCTGTCATCAAGGAAAATTATGGCAAATGGGTGTATCATGAAATTCTGGAACCCGGCGTTCTCAAGCATGTCAGTGAAACAGGCGCCGAGTGCTATACGGTCAGAATAGGCTCTGCCCGTCTCATCAGTACTTCGCTGATCCTTGATTATTGTGACATGGCTGACAAGCACTGTGACGGCTACCTGCGTTTTACCACCCGCAACAACGTTGAATTCATGGTGGACAGTGCCGACAAGGTCCAGGCCCTTGTGGATGACTGCAACGCTCATGGCATGATGCCTGTCGGCGGCACCGGTGCAGGTGTTACCAATATCGTCCACACCCAGGGTTGGGTTCACTGCCATACCCCGGCTACCGACGCTTCCGGTCCGGTCAAGGCTGTTATGGATGCGCTTTTTGATCATTTTACCAGCATGACCCTGCCGGCCCAGGTACGTGTGGCCCTGGCCTGCTGCCTGAATATGTGTGGTGCGGTGCACTGCTCCGATATCGCCATTCTCGGTGTGCACAGGAAGCCGCCGCTGATCGATCATGATACGATTACCTCTGTCTGCGAGCTGCCCCTGGCCATCGCCGCATGCCCGCTTGGCGCTATTAAGCCGGCCAAAGGCACTAACAGTAAAGGCGAGGAAGTAAAAAGCGTTACGGTTAATGTAGACCGCTGCATGTTCTGCGGCAACTGCTATACCATGTGTCCTTCCATGCCTTTGGCTGATCCCGAAGGCGACGGTATTGCCATCCTGGTCGGCGGCAAGATCTCCAACTCCAGGACGGCGCCCAAATTCTCCAAGCTGGTTATTCCGTACCTGCCCAACAATCCGCCACGCTGGCCTGAGGTTGTAGATGCAGTCAAAAATATACTTGAAGTATATGCCAAAGATGCTAAAAAATATGAACGTGTCGGTGAGTGGGCCGAGCGAATTGGCTGGGAGAAATTCTTCGAAAAATGCAACATTCCGTTTACGGATAAGAGCATTGACGACTACCGCCTGGCATATGACACCTGGCGGACCACCACCCAGTTCAAGTTCACAAGCCATATTAAATAATTGTACCCAATAAAGGAGTAACAAAATGGCTGACAAAGAAGAAACCAAAGCTCAGATTCTTGATTTGCTGACCAAGTCAAAAAAACCAGCATTGTATCTTAAGGACATGCAGAAAAAGGTTGATGCAAAACCCCGCGAGATCAAGAATGCGGCCAATGAACTTGTAAGAGAGCAGAAGGTGATGTTCTGGTCAAGCGGCAGCAGCACCATGTACGCCTTGCCGGATCGTGCCAAAGACGAAGATAAACGCGGCGTGTAGTTTATTTTCCGTTTATAGTTCATCTGAAAGACCGAAAAGACAGGGGCAGTTCCATGCCCCTGTCTTTTTTTTTGAACCTGAGCCGCGAATTACAGTCGGCTCAGGCCACTGAAATGAACCCTGCCGTGGAACACCGTAAGATCATACGACTCAAGGTCACAGAATCAACCAATTCGGCTGCCCTGGAGGCTGGGCAGCAAGGTGCTGCTCCGGGAACAGTAATTGTCGCTGAGGCGCAAACCGGAGGCCGCGGGCGGATGAACCGCTCCTGGCTGTCGCTGCCAGGAATGGGGCTTTACTTCTCGATCATCCTGCGGCCGGATCTGGCTCCGGAACACCTCCCCAAAGTTACCATTGCCGCAGGCTTGGCTGTCTGTAAAGCTGTTGAAACTCAATATAATATCCGGCCCGGAATAAAATGGCCCAACGACTTACTCTTGGAGGGCAGAAAGTTTGGCGGCATCCTGAGCGAAACCGCTGCAATGCACAATAGTTCTGCAGGGCAACGCCCCCTTGTAGTCATTGGCGCCGGTGTCAACCTTTTCCCTCCTGCAGGCGGATTTCCTGCCGAGCTCAAGGAGCGCGCCACGGCCCTCTCCCTCCATGTTCATAAGAAAATTACAGCTGAATTGCTCCTGCAGGCATGTGTTGCAGCTCTTGAGGAAGAACTGCAGCGTCTGGAACAGGGTGATTTCCAGGCGATTCTCAAGGAATGGGTACAGCGTGATGCCATCAGGGACAAAGAGCTCAGCTGGGTTACACCCGGTGGCCAAAAAGTCACCGGTGTTTCACTGGGGCCTGATGCAGAGGGGATTTTGCGCATCAGGGATCGGGCAGGCGCTGTCCATACTGTTCTTTCAGGGGATATAAACCTGGTAGGTAAAATCTGTAATTAATCGCATAAGACA
>Ga0209536_100003991_pt1 | contig 23478 bp, 21 predicted proteins | sample DeeMarSeWOR28_12_FD_187461 | JGI IMG/M metagenome (GOLD analysis project Ga0209536, IMG submission 187461) | Marine sediment microbial communities from White Oak River estuary, North Carolina - WOR-2-8_12 (SPAdes) (version 2) | ecosystem: Environmental > Aquatic > Marine > Intertidal zone >...
TGTAAAGTTGTTGATTATGTGAAGTGAATGGAATGGTATGGATTAAAAGGTAGAAGATAAGCGGGCCAACTGCGGCTAGGACTGCAAAATACTTTACATAATTTCTGTGGTCGATTCTAGTGGGATAACCACTAAAGGAGACCACTATGAAACACTTCACTTTGCATCAAGCCTAGCCAAGCGCACCACAGGGCATGAGAATCCAACAACGATCCAGCATTACATCGAAGCTGATCTGGCCATTAAGGAACGCGCGCTGGCCAGGCTTCATGGACCGGAGGACAAAATCCAGCGTTACAGTGCGTCTGACTCACTGATCGACTTTCTGAAAACGCTATAATTATGTGAAGGTCGCAATCTACGTTTACCCCTGTAGACAGGGGTAAACGCGTGTTCAGACTTGCAACTTCACATAATCAACAACTTTACATAAGTGCCCTTATGTGAAGCTTCACATAAGGGCACAAAACAGACACCCAAACAGACTTAGTAGCAGTTTAATGAATACTAAGTTTGTGTAAGTTTTAACTGGAATGCAAGGTTGCGTATGCCCCAGAATAACTCAGTTAACCGTGAGCGCGGTGATTTTGTTTACGATTTCTTCTTCATCCCAGTCTATACTGCCGAACAACGCGTAGCGAATTAGGCCGTTCTTGTCCACTACGTAACTCGTTGGGAACGCATACACTCCCCAGTCTTGTAAGGCTTTGCCATTGGAGTCGAATAGTACCGGGAAATCCACTTTCACTTTTGTGTTTAAAAACTCTTTTACCGTGGCTTTGTCTTCGGCCATATTTACTGCCAATATTACGAAAGGTTTGCCTTGCATTTTTTCTTGCAACCTTTGCATAGAGGGCATTTCGTGTACGCATGGCGGACACCAGGTCGCCCAGAAATTTAATAACACCACTTTACCTTTGTAGTGGTTTAAATCCACAAGCTGGTCGTTTAAATTTGGCAACGACAACGGTGGTGGCTTGGGATTACCTGCATAGTCGCTTAATAGGCGGTCTTTTTTACCTTCTCGCATAGCGGGAAGCGGTATGCTTATCGGATTGACCGTACGAGTTTGCTTGGGCAAATAGCCTAGTAGTTTTGCTGCTTGCAATAGTATTTCCGGTGTATGCTGTGTTAGTTGTTTTTCCTGCTCAGTGGCGTCGGGACGGAAAAAATAGCGGTCGCGGACTTTGCGGAGTATACGCACGTACACATCACTGCCGCTGCTTTCCAAGGCCGGGACAGTCATTTTAAGTTTCCAATACCAAGGGGATTGATCCGGTTGAATGATATAGATGGGCAAATTGCTGCTGCTGACAATAGGCATTAACTCCCCCGCCATGCCAGGGTCCGGTGTTTCTACGAAAAATTTCGGGCTAAACAACACTACACCGAGAAGCGCTGCGCCATCGCCACCATTGAGTTGCCACTTGTGCAATCCGCGCAATACTGGAATGGCACTGCGACCGGTAGCGATAAACATTACCTTCTTGGCTGTGGTTTTAAAAGCATGCTCCATCAATGCCACAATGTCTTCGGGGGGAACTATATCGACGCTGCTGACGACCTGCGGCAAGAAGTGCGCTTCCACCAGATCTACCCGCCATACTTCGACACCCAAGTCGACCAACTCAGCGGCAATTTGCTCATCCACCGGCTGGGGACCGGCTTCGGAAGGCAACCAAATTGCCACCAGTTCACCTTGAGCCGGGTGAATTTCGATATTGATTTCGGTATCGCTGACGGTTAATACATCGGACTCAGCGGCCATCGCCATTGAAGCTATAAACCAGCTGGCGACGAACAAGAAAAAGCAAGTAAAAAAAATTCGCGGCAAATATTGATTTGCCGCGAACTTTGATTCCACTTTAAGTTTTATCATGCTTTATGATAAATCTCGCTTCCCTGTTTTTTAAATTCTTCAGCTTTTTCCTGCATGCCTTTTTCCAAAGCAACAGTAACGTCTTGGATGTTTTGTTGATTGGCAAACTCGCGCACGTCTTGGGTTATTTTCATTGAACAAAAATTGGGGCCGCACATGGAACAGAAGTGAGCGACTTTGTGCGCTTCTTTAGGCATAGTTTCATCGTGATATTCCCGCGCCCGGTCCGGATCCAATCCTAAGTTGAATTGGTCTTCCCAACGGAATTCAAACCGCGCCTTAGACAACGCATTGTCACGGATTTGTGCGCCGGGGTGGCCTTTGGCCAAGTCCGCTGCATGAGCCGCTATTTTGTAGGTAATGATGCCTTCTTTGACATCGTCGCGGTTGGGCAAGCCTAAATGTTCTTTAGGCGTTACGTAGCACAACATAGCCGTACCATACCAGCCTATCATAGCGGCACCTATACCCGATGTAATATGGTCGTAACCAGGGGCAATATCGGTGGTTAACGGTCCTAAGGTGTAAAACGGCGCTTCGCCGCATTCGGTCAGTTGTTTATCCATGTTCTCTTTGATCATATGCATGGGCACATGGCCAGGTCCCTCGATCATGGTTTGCACATCGTGTTTCCAGGCGATTTTTGTCAGTTCACCTAAGGCTTCCAGTTCACCAAATTGAGCGGCGTCATTGGCATCGGCGATAGAACCGGGGCGCAAACCATCACCTAAGGAAAAAGACACATCATAAGCTTTCATGATTTCGCAAATGTCTTCGAAGTGGGTGTATAGAAAGTTTTCTTTGTGATGCGCCAAGCACCATTTAGCCATGATGGAGCCTCCGCGTGAGACAATGCCGGTCATGCGCTTGGCGGTTAAGGGGATATGGCGCAACAACACTCCGGCGTGGATAGTAAAATAGTCGACGCCTTGCTCGGCTTGTTCGATTAAGGTATCACGCATGATCTCCCACGTTAGCTCTTCGGCTTTGCCGTCGACTTTTTCCAATGCCTGGTATATGGGCACGGTGCCGATGGGCACCGGTGAATTGCGGATGATCCATTCGCGGGTTTCATGAATATTTTTTCCAGTGGACAAGTCCATGATGGTGTCTGAGCCCCAGCGAATGCCCCAAGTCATCTTATCCACTTCTTCTTCTATAGAGGAAGTGACCGCCGAATTGCCCAAGTTGCCGTTGATCTTCACTAAGAAATTGCGGCCGATGATCATGGGCTCCAATTCGGTATGGTTGATGTTGGCGGGGATAATTGCCCTGCCCCGGGCTATTTCATCGCGCACGAACTCCGGGGTAATTTGTGGCGGAATACTGGCACCGAAGGATTGACCTGGGTGCTGTTGGGCGATTTGTTCTGCTAATGCTTCGCGACGCATGTTTTCCCGAATCGCTATGTACTCCATCTCCGGCGTTATAATGCCTTTGCGCGCATAATGCATTTGGGTGACGTTATGCCCGGTTTTCGCACGGCGTGGTTTCCGATAGTGATTGAAGCGCAAATGATCCAGGCTCTTGTCTTGGGCGCGTTGGCGACCGTATTCAGAGCTATAATCCGGCAACAGTTCGGTGTCACCACGCTCTTGAATCCAGGCGGTGCGTATCTCGGACAAGCCATCGCGAATATCGATACTAACATTAGGGTCGGTATAAGGCCCGGAAGTGTCATACACCAGGACGGGTTGATTTTGTTCGAAACTTGGTGAGCCATCTTTATTCTGTATAGGGGTGGCACTTAAGGTGATTTCGCGCATGGGTACTTTGATATCCGGACGGCTGCCTGTGAGGTAGACCTTTTTGGAGTTGGGAAACGGCTGTATGGAGGCGTCGTTGATTTTTGCCGTTTTGCCGAGAATCTTTTCTGGAATTGCATTCATGATTGTCGTCCTATTCATAAATCGGCACTGCAGACGACAGGGAGGATCCATGCTTTTTGAGGAAGCTTCCCTACGCCGGTACAGGGGCCGGATCAGGTTCAAAGGGTTTAATCTCAGCGCCTTTCTTGCAGGGTAATCTGTGTGGTTACAAAATTACTGAGCAAGCTCAAAATTGGTAGGCGCACCCCTAGCTGGTCGTATTGTTGGTCAAAGTATCCGATTCCGCTTACGGATACAAGTACCATTTTACGTTTATAGAATGCAGAAGAATGTAGGCAAGTTCACGAATTTTCAAGGGAAAAGAGAAAACAACTAAAAAAGGGGGAATGTTCCCCCCCCTTTTTTGTCAATCAGTTAATCTCGGCCTCTGCTGCTACGGCCAAATCGACCAGACCTGCTGGAACGGCTGAATCTACTGGCACTGCCGCCATCATCATCGTCGTCTTCATAATCATCGTCGTCGTCATCGTCATCATCGTCATCGTCATCGTCGCCACGCCCCATTCCCATGCCTGTGCTAGGGGGCTGTGAACTCATACCCATGCCTGTAGTTGGCGGCTGCGGTGTGGGAGTTGGCGTCGGTGTTGGAGTTGGTGTCGGTGTAGCGTTCGGACAAAAATTCATATAAGTTGCCGAGCTGAGCGACCAACGACCCGCCTCTGTTAGATCATTGGGTCCGCGATTATTAGTCGTTGAATGGCATGCCGAACAGGAATTAACGTCGGGTACCGTAGGACTGGGCGCACAAGCCGCTAAGACTGCATTGGCGATAGCACTGGTTGCCGCGGCTTGTTGTACCGGAATTAGAATGAATAATACTGTGATTGCCAGGAAAATTACTCGGTTAATTTTTCGATGACTGGTTTGGATTTTTATATGCATCTCTTCACCCTTTGAAATGCAAGAAACCGATACCTTGTTATCAAACTTACGCCAATCTCAGTAAATTCATGTCAGAAAAATTTGACTCAAGGCCCCCTAAAAACGCTCACACTATAACAAACCCAAGGGAAAAATGCACCGCCCGTTAAGTAAAAACGCAAGAAAATAAGTATATATTAAGTAAGTATATATCTGATGCTTTTTTATCCATATAATTTTAAGCTACTGATTAGTAGCCATTTAATTTCACTAACCGATTAGCTACGGCTAACAGGATTGCTTTGACTGAATTGAACGACTTAACGCGGGGAAACCACAGCTACTTATATTCGTTACTTTTTACATAAGTTAAGCATGATGCCTTGCGGCCGCAAACCGGTAGGCGGCATATATAATGCCGAGAATCAAAAACGGTAACACCACGATTAAACGAGTGAACGCCCATTGCAAGTTGGCGTACCAAGCGTTACTCAATACTAGCCCCATGAAAAACCAAACCACCCAACCTAGGGATAAACTAGTATTTTCCTGAGTTGCAGATGGGGATATAGTACTTGGCAGCAAATAGCCCATACACCATCCGGCTACCACGGTATGCAAGCCCCATAGCAGATAAGGGGGCCATACCACAGCTAACGAAAAATTGATGATTGCGGCAACATATATTGTTTGCTCTAATGGCGTCGAGTTGTAGGCAAGTCTGATGAAAAAACCAATCCCACCTGCGATGAATACTGCGGCAATATAAAATGCCCATAGGGTATTAACCTGATAATCCCAAATGATGCAACCTATATCGATTGCTAACACGAATATTGTGTATTTGGCGATTACATCCGTTTTTGCACTATCTGGAATGGTTTCCTGATACTCGTTTTGCGACGAACTAAGCCACACAATTGAAAAAATGAACATCAGGCCGAGAAAAAACAAACCAATCATCGGATAATAGACAGCAAACAACCAAAACAGCCCGATGAGGGCCAAAGCCCCCGGCGCATAATATCGGTAAGACAAACGGCGCTCGCTGATTTCAGCCGCGGCCATGACACTGATAAAGTAAGAACACATGCCTAATACCGCCATCCATAGCGCCTGAGCGATAGCATGCTCGTCCCAATACCCCATGTGCAGGGGTGCGTAGGCAAAGAGTGCAGCCAGAGCACCGGCTGTCCCAATGATTCTTATCGAATTTGCGGTTTTAAGTCGAAAGCGCAGCGACCACACCCATTTATGGAAAACCGTGATCAATAGTAACGGGAACACATACAGCCAACCAGTGACACTGTCAAAGTCGGAACCATAAACCACCAACCCCATGACCACGGTCAAAAGGTACATAAACGCGAATTGAAAATACAAAACATAAGTTAACATGGCTAATGGCTGGCTTCCGTAATAGTTGCTTGCAGCGCAATGGTTGTCTTGGAGTTGGCTGGTAAATCCACAAGAATTTCAAAAACGGTTTCGCCATCGCGTTTCATTTGCCGCAGAATCCGCCCTTGAGAGGGTTGCCACTGGGTTTCTGTATCCGGGCTGATCAAGACAATTTTCGCATTTGGGAAATCTTCATAGAGTTCATTGTGGACGGTGACCGAGTTGCCGTTGCCACGAATCACGTTCAGTTTGCCTACGGGAATGGAAGCGGCCGCATCACGTTGCCCGTCCCCATTGTAGTCGTAAGTGTAGGATTCGAGTTTGTTGTTCTTGAGCCGAATCAACCGATATCCATGATGTAAAGGCGAGGCGGAATAAGCCTCTCTTAAGTCGGCACCCGCGGTGGTTGTTGCCACATAGGCGGTGCCGGGGAAATCCCACGTATCACGGCGCTCGTTACCTTGTTCGTCAAATACCATGTCACCGTGCCAGTGTCCGGACATGACGATGGGCACGCCGTATTTTTTAAACAGCGCGACCAGTTCATCCGCCTTGACATGCACGTAACCGCGTTGACCTTCGCTATGGTGCACCGGGTGATGGATTTGCACCACGGGCGTTTGATCTTGCAGTTGTTGGAACTGATCGAGCAGCCAGTGAAACTGGCTTTGGGTCATTTGATCCCGACTATGCCCGGAGTTAAGACTGATGAATTTATAACGCCCATAATCAACCGCATGATAGGGTTCGTTAAAATAATGCAGATACCCGGCCCAACCTTCGTACTCATGATTTCCCGCCACCGCAATCACCGGAGCGTCCACCAGGGCCATGGCATCGACTAAGCGGCGGTATTGATCCCAACTGCCTCCATACGCTATATCACCAGTAAACAACACAACATTGGGATTGATGATATTGATTTCGCTGATGATTTGCTGAAGCAACTGGTCGCCGGATCCGTCACCACCCAAGGTTGGCAAGTCGGCCAACTGGACCATGGAAAAATTTTCCGGCACCGAATCGTAGATATGCACCGCTTTACGGTGCTCGATCTGCCGTTCTTCGCGAATTTGGCCCAGCAACGAATAAGCCCCCGTTTGAATGTCACTGGGTAATACCACCACGAATTCTTTGCTGGCAAATCCCGTATGGGTGGCTATTATCGGTAAAGCGTATTGGTTTTCGCCAGAACGCAACTGCCAACGTATGGCAGGAAAATATAGCGGTAAGGAAGATTTGACAACAATACTGACCCGGTCGCCGGCCTGGCCGATGACTGGAATGCCTAATCGGGGTGTCAGAATATCAATGCGAACCGGAAATACCACCCAAATGACCGCAATGGCCACGAATGCAGCAGTCAACACGAATTTTTTTTTGTGCAACATCAATAATGTGATCCCACATATGGCGAGCCAACCGGCCGCAGTGCCCTAAAATGCTTAGCTCAGCATATTAGCATGAACTGATAAATGGGAATATCGTTGATTTGGCTCATATAAAAACGCCAATCGGACACGTGGTACTTGCCACGAAAGCCCAAACTCCGTATCTTTTGGCGTTCCGTTGGCCCGGGTGTAAAATGCGCCTGATACGATAATAAAAATCGATAAAATAAAAAACTTTCCCGCAAAGGTTTTTAAAAAATGAATAATACAACTGCACAACATCACGATTCTATGGAAATTGCCCGTTTCAACATGGTTGAACAACAAATCCGGCCTGCCGAGGTACTGGATCCACGAGTACTGGACTTGGTCAGCCAAATGCCTCGAGAAGACTTCGTGCCGGAAGAATACAGAAATCTGGCCTATTCAGATATCCATATACCCCTAGGTTATGGCCAAACGATGTTAAAACCCATTCAGGAAGCCCGTTTTTTACAGGCTCTGGAGATTCAGCCCAGCGACAAAGTATTGGAAATCGGCACCGGCAGCGGCTACATGACCGCATTGCTGGCAAAACTGGCGGACCGCGTCATTAGTGTGGAAATTGTGCCCGAATTGGCCCAGCTGGCAAAAGCCAAGCTGGAGGCGCATGGCATCAGCAATGTAATTGTAGAGACCGGCGATGCTGCCAATGGTTGGGAGCAAAACGCTCCTTATGACGTCATTGTGGTGACCGGCTCCATGCCGTTGATGGCTGAATCCTTGAAAAATCAGTTGAATACTAACGGCCGACTATGTATCACCATCGGCCAGGAGCCGGTGATGACGGTGTATTTGTTCACCCGAATTGGGGAAAACCAGTGGAGCGAAGAAGCATTGTTCGAAACGGTGATCCCCTCTCTGCAAAACGTGCAGCAGCCCGACGCATTTGTGTTTTAATCGCCGCTATATTAACATTTTCTAATATACTTCATGCGCATGTATGCAGCATATCAAGGCAAACGAATTAAAACACTTGTTGGACAGCGGCCAGCCCGCTCCTTTGTTGCTGGATGTGCGTGAACCTTGGGAATTTGATATTTGCCGCATTGAAGGCTCCACACTGATACCCATGCGGCAAATTCACACCGCCGTTGAGCAATTGGATCATAATCAACACACGGTGGTCATCTGCCACCATGGGATTCGTAGTCAACAGGTTTGCCTTTATTTGATGCATATGGGATTTACCAATGTATTCAATTTAGCCGGTGGAGTTCAGGCTTGGGCCAACGAGGCGGATCCAAGCATGCCGACTTACTAACCAACAATTTATCTAACAATCGTCGAAGGGGTTGTATCATTCATGAATAACTATAAATCGAAGGCAGGTGTATTACTGGGCCTGTTATTGGCATGTTCAACCGTTCAGGCTGAAGACCTACTGCAAATCTACCGATTAGCACTGGAAAACGATCCTGCATTCAAAGCCGCGGAAGCAACCTTGCGCTCCACCAATGAAGCCAAAGGCCAGGCCGACGCCAACTATCTGCCTTCCTTAGACGTCTTCGCAAACGGAGGCACATCCAAATCGTCAATTCGTGATGATGCTACCGATTCCTTCAGTTATGGTGCGCAGCTTAGCCAACCCATCTACAATCGCTACTTCCCCATCCAAAGTCGCTTGGCAAAATCCTCCATCACGGCGGCGGAAGCAGATTTCTCCGCGGAGACACAAAGCTTGATAGTCCGGGCATCCGAAGGCTATCTCGGCGTACTAAGGGCCCTGGATAATTTGGAATTTGCCAATGCAGAGCAAGAATCCATCGGCAGACAGTTGGAACAAACCAAACAACGCTTTGATGTTGGCTTAGTGGCTATCACCGACGTGCATGAAGCGCAGGCCCGCTTTGATTTGGCCAGAGCTAGAACCATTGAAGCGGAAAACGATTTGAACAACGCCCGTGAAGCGTTGCGGACGATTACCGGCAAATATCATGAAACCTTGGCCGTATTGAGCGATAAAACTCCCTTTGTCGCCCGGCCGGATCCCGATGACATCGATTACTGGACTGAAACCGCATTACAAAAAAACTATACCTTGCTGTCCTTTCAGCAAGCCGTGGTACAAGCTCAGGAAAACGTAAGCCTGCAACGCGCCGGTTATTTTCCCACTCTCTACTTAAACGGTAGTTATCAAAGAACCGAAGGCGACGACTATGTTAATGATTTTGGTCTGGCCATTGACGGTGACGTCGACAACTCCAGTGTTACCCTGAATTTCAACATGAATCTTTACAGTGGAGGCAGCACCAGTTCCGCTGCCGCCCAGGCAAGGGAAGACTTACGCTTTGCCCGCGAAAACTATGAACAAACCAAGCGCGATGTGCAGCGGCGGGTACGTAATCAATACCTTGGCGTAATCTCCGGTATCAGCCGGGTGCAAGCCTTGAAACAAGCCGTAGTGTCCAACGAAAGCGCATTAAAAGCGGCTGAAGCCGGCTTCGAGGTGGGCACCCGAACCACAGTGGACGTATTAAACGCCAGAAGCTTGCTGTTTTCAGCCATCAATAATTACTCTCAGTCGCGTTACGATTATATTTCCTCATGGTTAAGGTTGCTGCAAGCCGCAGGCACCTTGAACGAAGAGGCTTTGCAAAGAATCAATCAGTGGCTGGAAGAAAAATAATCCCAGCCACTGATGTAAATTGTTGTTGTGAGCCAAACCCAAGAAGCGTTTCGTCCCGCCCAATTTCTCGCTCCTAAATACTGGCCGGTTTGGTTGGGTCTTGGCGTTATCAGAAGCATACCCTATCTACCGTATCCTTTGCTGCTGCGTATGGGCAAAGGTTTGGGTAATTTCATGTACCGGCTGATGGGCCGGCGCCGGCATATTGGAGCGGTGAATCTAAAGCTGTGTTTCCCGGAATTGGACGAGGCAACGCGCAGCGATATATTGAAACGCAATTTTCAGTCGCTAGCGACCGCCGGATTGGAAACCGCCTTGGCGTGGTGGGCTCCCGACGCAAAACTGCGTCATTTAGCACATTATCATGGTCTGGAAAATCTCAAGCACGCCGTAGCCAGCGGCAGAAGTGTCATTTTACTCACTGCCCACTTCACTTGTTTGGAAATCGGCGGCCGCTTGTTGTTAATGGAACAACAATATGCCAGCATGTATAAACGCCATCGCAATGAATTACTCGAGGCGGTAATCGGCCGCAGTCGCAGTAAGCATTGTGAAATCGCTATCCAGCAAGACGATATTCGCGGCTTCCTTCGCTTGTTGAAAAAGAAAGTCCCGGTATGGTACGCGCCCGATCAGGATTTAGGCATGAGCCGCAGTGTGTTTGCGCCGTTTATGGGCGTGACCACCGCCACCATTACCGCCCCGGGCCGCTTCGCTAAAATGGCGGATGCGTTAGTAGTGCCTTATTTCCCCACCCGCCGGAACGATGGTAGCGGGTACGATATCGAGATATTGCCGCCGTTGGAGAACTTTCCCACCGGTGACGATGTGACCGATGCCACCATCATTAACAAACTGATTGAAGATCAAGCCCGCAAAACACCGGAGCAATATTTATGGCTGCATCGGCGGTTTAAAACCCGCCCGCCGGGCGAACCCAGCGTGTACGATTAACGGTGACCTATCCCACCCATAGTTTTACCCTGATTCGCTACCGCCTGTTGCTGATGGTGGCAGTGGTGCCGGTGTTATTTATCACTTTGTTTCAGGCCATAAAACACCGGGATAGCCGTTTTCTGTTGCAACGCTTTGGTCTGGGTTACCAGAAAAACCAACACAATGGGCTATGGATACACGCCGCTTCTGTAGGTGAAGTCCAAGCGTTGTTGCCATTGATCCGACATCTTCAGGCCCGTTACCCTAAACTGGTCATACGCTTAAGTACCGTCACGCCAACCGGAGGTAAAATCGCGCGGCAAAAATTGCCACAGGTACAACACTGCTATCTGCCACTTGATTTGCCCAGCGCGGCTAAACGGTTCGTTAAGGCGATCAACACCTCCTGCGGTTTGATTATGGAAACCGAACTCTGGCCAAACTTGTATACTGCGGCTCAACAACAAAAGTTGTGTTTGATCACTATCAACGGCCGCATATCCACCAAAACCCTACATACACCTGCATGGATCAAAGAGTTATATCGCCTAACTTTACAAAAAGTCACCGCGGTGTTGGCAAAATCCCAGTTGGACGCGGAACGTTTTATGGAGCTGGGCGCCTCGGCAGACACGACTCATGCCATCGGCAATATCAAATTTGCCATCGCCGCGGATTTCACCCCGCCGGACAAACCACCGATCATCGGGCGGCCTTATGTATTAGCCGCATCCACCCACCAAGACGAAGAACGTCAGCTGGCGGAATCCTGGTTGCAGTTGAACCTAAGCGATTATTTGCTGGTCATCGCACCGCGCCACCCTTACCGCAGCACCAGTATCGTTAAGCAGTTGCGATCGATCGATGAATGTATCGCCATTCGAAGCAAAGGCGAACCGGTGAGCGAATCAACGCGGATCTACCTGGCGGATACGCTGGGTGAACTTCTTGTGTTAATGCGTGATGCGGAGCTGGTGTTTATGGGGGGCTCGCTGGTACCCACCGGTGGGCATAATATTCTGGAACCAGCTATGTTGAGCAAAACCATACTGTTCGGACCGTATATGCAGAATTTCGCCGATGAAGCGCAACGGTTTCTTGAGCAACATGCCGCAATCCAAGTCATGGGTGACAAAGATCTGCAAACCCAATGGAAAAACTTGTTAGCCGACTCGGCAAAGCGGCGCATGTACGGTGATCGGGCCAAAATTTTAATGTGGGAAAATAAAGATATGGTCGAGCGCTATATCCGGGAAATCAATAAGTATTGTAACCTGAACGCACTGTCTTAGCGGCTTATTACCTACGTAAGACAGCCGTGAAAAATTTATTGATTATACCCCTGCAGAAATTGCTGCCAGACAATTGCCGAGTAGTGGAATGGACTGATCTGGGAACTTAACTTTTGCAACGATCGTTGAAACCTGTCGATATTGGCCTGTTGCCAGTCGGATGCCGCGGCGCGAATTTCGCCTTTATCGAAATCAATTAAATAAACGTCGCCGGCTTCCGTAAGCATTACGTTATGGGCGTTTAGATCCGCATGATATACCCCGGCGTTATGGAACGCGCGCACCGTTCGCCCCAGCGTTCGCCACTGCTCAATCGATAAGTCTTTCTTACGCAAATGATCCGTCAAGGATTTACTGGCCGTTAGACGCAGAGTCATTAAATCGGCCCGGTAGTAGAAGCCGGTTTTTACCACATGAGCGGCTACCGGTTGGGGCACCGGCAAACCGTTTTCCGACAGCTCCTTCAACAAGCGCCATTCCCGCCAAGCCCGGGTTTGTTCAATGCCGGTCCACCAATATTGGTCACTCAAAAACTTAGACACCAGGCCGCCGCGCTGGTAGTGCCGGAGCACACAGGCATGATTTTCCACGCGCACGAAGTAAGTCGATCCCCGCCCCAGGGCTTCACCTTGAATCGTGCGTTGCCGTCGATGGTAGCGGGGATCGAACAGCTCCGCTTGTGGAGCCGGTAGCACGTCTGTGTCATATAAAAAAAAGTGATTTTTCTGTTGCTGGGAGGTTGGAGTCACGGGTGCAATCATTCTTTATTTAACAATAAATTAGCCAACGATCAGTCAGGCCTCACGGTTACCGGCGGGTATTTTTACGTATTAATATGCTAAGATACAACACTTTTTAGGCGAAACTTTTTGCTATTTATCTATAGAATTCCACAAACAGGTAAAAAAACCATGCACTTAAGAAAGCGTATTCTCATCACCGGCGGCGCCGGTTTTATTGGCTCGCATTTGTGCGAAACATTGTTGCAACAGGGTCATGACGTATTATGCGTGGACAATTTTTTTACCGGCAGCAAAGACAACTTGGAGCATTTGTTCGACAATCCTCATTTTGAACTGCTGCGGCACGACGTCACTTTTCCGTTATACGTGGAAATGGATGAAATCTATAATATGGCGTGTCCCGCCTCCCCTATCCACTATCAACACGATCCGGTGCAAACCACCAAAACCAGCGTCCACGGCGCCATCAATATGTTGGGCTTGGCCAAACGCACCAAAGCCAAAATCCTGCAAGCTTCCACCAGTGAGGTGTACGGCGATCCAAAAATTCACCCGCAAACGGAAGACTATTGGGGACACGTCAATCCCATTGGATTTCGCTCATGCTACGATGAAGGCAAACGCTGTGCCGAAACCTTGTTTTTTGACTATCACCGCCAACACAAATTACGAATCAAAGTCGCGCGCATCTTCAATACCTATGGCCCCAGGATGCACCCCAACGACGGCCGTGTAGTGTCCAATTTTATCGTGCAGGCTTTGCAAGGCAAAGATATCACCATCTATGGCGACGGTTCCCAGACCCGCTCTTTTTGCTACGTGGATGACTTGGTGGACGTGTTGATCCGCCTCATGAACTCCAAGGACTCGTTTACTGGCCCAGTCAATACTGGCAATCCCAACGAATTTACCATCAAGGAACTGGCTGAACATGTCATCACTTTGACCGGCTCAAAATCCAAACTTGTGTTTAAACCTTTACCGTCTGATGATCCGAAACAACGTCAGCCCAATATCGATTTGGCCCGCCAGGAGCTAGGCTGGGAACCTAAAGTACCTTTGAAAGAAGGATTGATCAAAACCATCGCCTATTTTGACGAGTTGTTAAAAGGTTAAGCCCTCGCTGGCATTTCACTATCAATGCCACTGCCGTTTTCGAGCCCACCCAACAGCCTATGTATTTTGCGCTTATCGGCGGTGGGCGACATCTGCCACACCTTGCCCGTAGTGCGCACCCTGCAGGCCGCATGGCCGCAGACCCGTCTCATCTGGATCATCGGTAAAACCGAATCCAGCCTGGTGAGTGATATCCCCGGGATCGAGTTTGTGGTTTTCGATAAATCTCAAGGATGGCGTGCCTACCCCTCGGTTAAAACAGCTCTTAAGGGGCGGCGCTTCGATGCTTTGCTACATATGCAAATGTCCTTGCGCTCCAGCCTGATCAATCGCTTGGTGAACACGGATATCCGCCTGGGTTTTGACCGCGCCCGCGCCAAAGATTTGCAATGGCTGGTCAACAACCATCACATACCGTCCCACGGCCGGCAACACGTTATGGACAGTTTGTTTGGTTTTGCTGAAGCATTGGGTATCACAGAGCGCCAGGTGACCTGGGATATTCCTATCAGCCAGCAAGACAAAGACACAGTCGATGCTTTGATACCACAGCATAGGCCTCTGCTAGTCATCAGCCCGTGCTCCAGCATGAGTTATCGCAACTGGAATGCCAACGGCTATGCTGCCGTGGGCGACTACGCCGTGGCACACTATGGCATGGTTGTGGTCCTGAGCGGTGGTCCCAGTGCGATGGAACAACAAATGGGAGCACAAATCGAGCATCATATGCAACAAAAGCCGTTGAATTTAATCGGTAAAACCAATCTCAAACAATTACTGCATTTACTTAGCAAAGCAGCAGTACTGTTATCACCCGACTCTGGTCCAGCGCACATGGCCACTGCAGTACGCACTCCGGTTATCGGTTTATACGCTTGCACCAACCCGGAACGTGCCCGCCCTTATTTCAGCGCTGCGTCGACAGTGGATAAATATCACGATGCAGTACAGAAAAAATACGGCAAACCTGCGAGCGAATTACCATGGGGCATACGCATCCGTGATGCTGGCACCATGGACACTATCAACGCCAGCGACGTGACGGAAAAGCTGGATGTGATTATGGAGAGATTAGGTGAATAAGGTTTGTTCTACCAGTGAACAAATAATATGGCCAATGGTGATATGGCTTTCCTGAATCCTGGCGGTGTTGTCCGCCGGCACCCGGATGCAAAAATCGCACAGCTCTAACAAATCCCCGCCACTGGCACCGGTCATGCCCACGCTAATTAAGCCCAGCTGCCGGCACTCTTGCACGGCGGCGACCACGTTAGGCGAACGCCCGGAGGTGGAAAAACCGAAAAATACATCACCTTTCTTGCCCAAGGCCTGGATTTGACGCTGAAATATGGCGTCATAACCGTAGTCGTTGGCCACGGCGGTGACCGTCGAGCTATTGGTGGACAAGGCCAGGGCGGGAATACCGGAACGATCTTGCTCGTAGCGACCCACGAATTCCGCAGCAATGTGCTGGGCATCGGCGGCACTGCCGCCATTGCCGGCCAGCAGAATCTTATTTCCGTTGCGAAAGGCTTCGACACACGCCATAGCGATTTTTTCGATGGCATTGAGTACCTCAACGTCATGCAATAACTGCTGTTTGACGTGGATGGAGGTTTCCAACTGTTTTTTAATGATGTTCAACATAATTGGCCTTACTCTATTCAATAGAGTGCCAAGTATACACCAACTATCTCCGGCAGATGGCCTTGCTTACGGCACATTAACCGCATGTTTCACTTTCTCGATCATGTAGCGGACCCGAGCAACATGTGTGTGATATTGCAAAAGATGCTGTTTCCCGGCGGCGGCGATCGCCTCGCGTTGGGTTTCGTTCTGTACATAATATTCACAAAGCTCAATCAAATCCGACAAATCATCTTGACAAAAGACCACGTGTTTCTCATGTTCAAAATTGTGGGGAATCACAATTTGCGGCTTTTGTGAAATCATAAAACTTCCAATGGCGGGAACCTCCCAGTAACGCATGGTGTCCCACCCGCCACCGCGGAAATTCAACACAACCTTACAACGCGCCAATTCCTGTAAATAAAAATCCCCTTTGCGTTTATACTTACTGAACTTCTGGTGGCGTACCGTACCGTTCGCGGCGCAATCAAAGCGGCCAGCCAACATATCCAGGGCTTTAATGCGAATCGCATCGGATTCCACCGCCCAAAAACTCACATCATATCTCTTTTCGCTGGAGATTTTCTTGAGCCTATTGATGTTAAAACACATAGGCACAGGATGCACGTTCTCTCCGTAATCCTTGCCGATGAGCATTTCCCTCTTGAAAATCACGTCAAACGGACGTTTTTCAACCGCCGCGTGGTATAATTCCGGCCGGCCGTAAATGGTGAGATCAGCACCGATCTCCGGCTGATCGCCGCCATCGATAAAAACCACGGGCACCTGGGCAGGAATGTTGTTTACCACCTCCAAATAGGTTTCAAAACAATCGACTTTCGCTGCCCCGATAAACGCGATGTCATAGTGCTTAGCGGCCATATGCCGCAGACTAGGCAAGAATGAGCCGGGAATATACCCGAGGTTCTTGGGATATTTTTTATAAGGCACATGATATTTTTGGTTCCACTTGAAGTCGATGACATTGTTTAACCCAAAAACACTGACTAATCCGGCGTACGTCAGATCTTGAACATAGTCAGCTGAATGACTGTTGATATATAAGATTTTCACTGGATATTCTCGGTAAAACTAAAAGCCATATTGTTAAAAAGAACTACCAAAACAACGGATGAAAGTTAGCATTATTATTGCGTTTTATAAAGACCTTGAAGCCCTGGGCTTAATCTTCGATGCGTTGCGCCGGCAAACTTACAAAAACTTTGAAGTGGTAGTGGCGGAAGATGACGAGGCCCCGGACACCAAGCGCTTCCTAGCAGCACAACAAGGAATGGAAATAGCGCACATTCACCACCCCGATATAGGCCGAACCAAAGCCGCAGCACAAAACCAAGCCGTGTGTTCAGCAACGGGAGAATACTTAATTTTTATTGACGGTGATTGCATTCCGTTTTCCACTTTTATTGAAGGTCATGTCATCCATAGCGCCTCAAAACGGGTTATGTCTGGCCGCCGAGTCAATCTTTCGGATACACTCAGTCGCAAATTACGACAAGGCACACTATCGTCGGAGCGACTAGAGAAATTCTATAGTTGGTATGCGTTGCGTTATTTGATTTGGAACGATGAAGCTCATTATGAACAAGGTTTTTATATCAATCCCAACGGCCCTACGTACCGGTACTTTTTCCAAAAAAGAATCCGGAACACCCAAATACTAGGCTGCAATTTCTCCTGTTACAAAAAAGACTTTATCGCGATCAACGGATTTGATGAAAGCTACGGCTTATCCATATTAGGCGACGACACCGACTTAAATTGGCGTTTTGCCGACTATGGAGCGGAACTCAGATCGTGTAAAAATATTGCGAACCTGTTTCATTTGCATCATAAGCGCCCTACTTATGATTATGATCCGTCTGAAGACCTAAAACGGTTCAATGAGCGTAAAGCGGCGCATCAGTTCTTTTGCGAGCACGGCGTCAATCAATATTGTAGCGACAAATAACATTCCCCAACTTATAAAGTGTCTAATAAAAAACGAATATTGTTCATCATAGACTCACTAGCGGCCGGTGGCGCCGAAAAAGTGGTACTCACTCTGGCTCGCACCATGGTGCAATCGGGACACAAAGTAAGCATCATTACTGCAGACAATAAAATTGAATACGACATAGATTTTGCAGCGGATACCCACACCTTGGATTTTAAAAAATCCAAGTTTGAACCCACCTATTATAAATATGCAAAACGTCTGCAGCGCTTAGTTGGCACACTTGAACAGGAACACGGCGCATTTGATTTAGTAACCGCACACCTGCAAAAAGCCCATAGACTCACTGCAAAGGCGGGCATAAAAAAGGCGTATTACTGCATCCACAGCACAGTATCACAAGGCAGCTTGGCGGGAAGAAGCGGAATACGGCTCTACTTCAAACGTAGGCGCTTAAAGAAGTTGTTGGACGGCAAGGACATCATCACGGTTTCCAATGGCATTGCTGAAGATTTATTGAAAGTGGTGCGCATAAAACCTAGATCAATCCGAACCATATATAATCCAGTAGATTTTGAGCTTATACGCCGATTGGCCAACGAAACAAACCCATATAAAAATGAAGACTACATAATACATGTCGGGAGGCTAACCCCTTCCAAACGTCATGATATACTGTTGCAAGCTTATGCCAAATCAGGAATTAAGCAGAAGCTTCTTTTATTGGGTGATGGTCCCTTAAAGGTAGCCATTCAGCAACTGGCACACGAACTGGGCATTGCTGATAGGGTGATCTTTGCCGGTTTTTATACAAATCCCTACCCTATCATTAAAAGTGCTAAATTAAGCGTATTGACTTCCGACTACGAAGGACTGCCCACCTCTATTATTGAATCGCTGGTCTTGCATGTCCCAGTAATAAGCACAGACTGCCCTTCCGGGCCTAGAGAGATATTAACAGGCAATCTTGCAAATGCGCTTTCGCCTGTTGGGGACATAAACACTATAGCGCACAACATAAATGCCCACATTACAAACCATCAGAATAAAGCCGAAATAAATGATTCTTATATATATAGATTTACCCCCCAAAATGTAGTATCGCAATACTTAAAACTCGCACAATAAAACTTCAAAATACCCAGTACCTACTACATACAAAATTCCATATAAAGACAACCGCTGTGGCAACCACCTGTATCAAGACATAATTTACATCAACATAACGAACCCCCACAGCCATAATAATACCGTTAATCAAAAAGCCAGCACTAACTACAATCGCGTATTTAATTGATGCTTTGGCATGACTGGCTGAACTGCTAAAAGTGAAACGGTGGTTAAGCCAGTAGTTGACAACTCCTCCCGCAATTGCACCTAAACTTGTGGAAACAACAATATTTACACTTAACGCTTCAACCAGTGTTATTAAAATCACATAGTGGATTCCAGTGCCTATCGCACCCACGCCAGCGAATTTCGTTATCTGTTCTAGTATTTTCAATACTAATTCCTAATTTGGCAGCTTTTGCAGTTTATTGTAACTATTGCACGAATCTTGTAAACTTGGCGCCACATCGATTCACCAAGCTAAAACCCGAGCAAACACATGAACATAGCAATACTGACGCCGGTCTATAATGACTGGGAGGCATTCATTATTTTACTAAATAAAATAGAAAAAGTGCTGAGCGAAAGCGCTTCCCACGTAGTTGCCAATGTTATTGCAGTGAACGATGGTTCCATAGTTGATACCCCGTTAGACAAAATTATTGGTTTGGAACGCAACAATTTACAAGAAATTTCTATTATAAAGTTGTCCCGAAATCTAGGCCATCAAAAGGCTATTGCTATTGGACTGGCGTACATTAAAAATAACTTCACTGTCGAAGGTGTAGTTGTAATGGACAGCGATGGGGAGGACAATCCAGAACATATCCCGGCATTGATCCAAAACTCGCTAGAAAATAACTCACGTATTACTGTAGCACAACGCGGGCAACGCTATGAATCCATTCGGTTCCGAACCTTATATAGAATCTTTAAATTCTTTTTCCGTATACTAACGGGATTAAAAATCGATTTTGGAAATTTCTCTTATGTTCCAGCAAAAAACTTGGATCGACTCATTGCCATGTCGGAACTTTGGGCACAATATCCCGCAACATTGATTAAATCCAAACTGTCGATACACAAAGTGAAACTCGATAGGGGCAAGCGTTACGCCGGGTTCTCAAAAATGAGTATTGTAAGCCTTATCACTCACGCCATGGGTGGCTTATCTGTGTTTGTGGATCGCGTTTTTGTACGCCTGGCCGTCATTTTTGTGAGCATTTTATTCGTTAGCTTGATAGTAGTCACATTAGCTATTTTATTAAAGACTGTCGGAATGGCAACACCGGGATGGGCTTCAAATCTAATTGCTGTCAATATTTTGTTAATGGTTCAAGCTATCATGTTTCTAGTTGGGGGGTTATTGGTCGTTCTTCGCTCCAACCAGGAAATCGGGCCTTTACCAGAGCAATCTGCAGAATATTTTATACAAGACGTAAAAAAAGCATAGTTATCACTGATGTTTACTTGGATACCTTAATACTATGAAGATTAAAATATTTTTTGTAGCATTGATTCCTCCAATGTGAAGGGTCGCTCAAGATATCACCAAAATAAAGGCTTTTCGGCATTTGATACAATTTGTCTACAGTGAGGTCTTGCAACCCTGATTTTTGAGCTTTTTCAATTTCGTTATAGCGATCCATCAACTGGCTATCATAAATGCTTCCTCGCCAAACAGTATCAAGGACAACATCTTTAATGTTAGTTGTGAGCAATAACACAAACAGCGCTAAAATCGATATTTTTTCCATATAGGGCTTCTTGTGAAGGATCCAACCCATCGCGGTATTCTTTGCCTTAACAAAGGAACGTAGAATACTTATCGTCGGTATCCATAGAATAAAAGGTAAAATGTATAAAATCGCCTTGGTTCTTCCCTCTGCAGAACTACCCGCTGCCCAATAACTTGGCATATAGACTGCTGAATAAAGAAGCAAAACAAATAACCCAAATAGTACACCGCGCTTTTTAGCTGCATATCCCAGATGCGAATGCAGTTCCAAACTGATTTTTTGTGTTAACCCCAAGATGTAACGATTGGCTGTTAAAATATACATAGTCAAAATTGTTATAATTAGTACTCCAACAGCCTTATAGATCCCATAAAATGGCGTCAACCACTTGACACCTCCTCCTCCTAGGTTAGCCATACGGACCTCGTTGCCAGGCGCGTTGGCAACAATAGCTAACCCCACCATAGATACAATAAGCGTTAAAATATAAATGTACTTTACACGATCATTAGCCCTGAATGTTAGTAACACCACGAAAGCTAGCGCAATTATTAACAACAAGCCGGCAACCTCACTAAAGCCAGGCACCAGGAACACCATAATGAATAACAATGAAGCGTAGATAGAATATAGTAATTTCGACAGTGGAGCGAAACTTAGACGGACCACGATACCTAATATAATCAATAAAAAGCCATAACCGAACGTATAAGTCACACCCGTCGCCATAAAATAAAATATTTCCGAGACAGTGGGCATAATCGCGACATAGATACAAAATCCAAATGCACCCCAGACTACCCAGTCTTTTTTCTCACCGGCAATTAAACATAGCGAAGAAAAAAACACATAAAATGAAAACGCCGAAAATAGGACCAGGGTTACTGGAATTAACCAGAAATCTTCAATCAGATCAAAATTCAGGGCGAAAATACTCATCAAAGCAGTTGCCGCATACCTCCCACCCCATCTGTTATATTCGTGAATTACAGCCTCAAACCAAGAACCCAGCGACAAAGCTCTTACGGTGTAACAATAATCGTCGGCCACGGGGTGTGCAAAAAAAGCATTGCGTAACAACAACAGTAGCAAGACACCTAAACATATCCAAACAACTGTTGCCCCATTTTTTAACATAAAGCTTTGCATATTAACTATTATTCACAAGCATCTTATTGCCAAACTATTACTAAACAGAAAGAGTCATTACTTCATGTATACCAAGAGACTATTTCAATGAAAGCGATCGCCGCTGCGTACTTAGCCAAGCCAAATTTTGAAATATTTTTGTAGCTAGAATTTTCTATATAATATTTTTTAAACGAAAAACTCACGAGAGTTATAGTTACCAACAATGCTCCAAGCCCTAATAGCATGATATCGATAACGGAGAATGCAGCCATTCCCACAGCAATTATAATTTGCATGTTTTTAATAGCAGGATCTTCATGAGGATAACGAACCAACTGGAAGATAATATAACAAAACATCAAAAAACCGATTATGCCAAACTGAATCAAGGCGCTAAAGTACTCGTTGTGCAAATGCTGAAAAGCGTTGGCCATGTACGAATATTCAGGAGCAGTTTCTGCCATTTTTGCACGCACAACGTCCAGATGGTCTCCGGTTCCGACCCCTAGCCAGATATTCTCTTTAACGACGTCGATACTATTGGATAATACTGCTACGCGATAACCTAAAGATGAATGATAGTCTTGCCGCTCCACCATCGCCTGAACGGAGTTCACCGTCTCCCAGACTCTATCATGAAATGTAGCACTTAAATTAAAAGCCAACACAAATGCTGTTGAGCACACAGTCAATGTAATCACACTCGCCAACCAAATGCGCTTTTTGAAAATCAGCAAAAACAGCACAAACAGCATAATCAAATACAGCACATATCCGGTGCGGCCTGCGGTAATAAAAAGATTGATAGATGCCGTCACAAAGAAGAATCCTAAAAGCGCTTTAAGCGCGACATTGTCCGCTTCATAAATCAACCGTTGTAGCACCAAAGTGAGTGTTATCGCCAACATAAAGCCGTAGTGGGTATGGTGATAAATCGGAGTGGGATCGGACGGTCCGCCTTGGTCTCCGTCATGATAGTTGGGCGGCAGCCATTCGAAAAATATCCCGTAGGACCACAATTCACTTAACAGCATCCCCAGGAAAAACGCGCCAAACATTCTAGGTAAATATTTTTTATCTATAAAAGTGATGAAAAACAATGGATATAATAAAAACTTTGCTTCATGGAGCACCTTGCTAGCCTGATCGAAATTCTGCGTTCCTAGCAACCATACTATGTGTACACAATAGTAGATAAAAAATGCTTGGACGAGCCTGTCTTGCAATCCTTTTCTAATATACTCCCAATATTTTCCACGAATTAAAAATATAGCGAACAAAATAAAAATCGTGGAACTGCGGCCCGACATAGAAACGGGGAGGAAAAACGCGAAAATCACAATTAAGTGATTGGCCACGGTGTTGAACCATGCGTTATGTTTTTCCTGAAATTCGAGAACTTTATTGTAGTAAGTTAAGATATTCATTCAATTCTCTTTTCGCACTAAATAATTCCACGGCCATACGACTTTGTTTTTCTAAAGGCATATCATTGGCGTGAAGAAATTGGACCGATTGTAGCAACTTTTCCTTTAAATCGCCCATGTCTTGATCATTTGCCAGGAAAAATTCAAATCCCAAATCACGTAGCTCGGGAAAAGAAGTATTGGCAAATGCGATACACACGAGCCCGTAGCTAAGCGCTTCCATGAAGGCATTGCTTAAGCCTTCTCCTTTGCTGGGAAAGATAAATATATCAGCATCTTGGTAGTAACCGGCAATATTTTTTGCAAAACCCTTAA
>Ga0209536_100003992_pt1 | contig 23478 bp, 16 predicted proteins | sample DeeMarSeWOR28_12_FD_187461 | JGI IMG/M metagenome (GOLD analysis project Ga0209536, IMG submission 187461) | Marine sediment microbial communities from White Oak River estuary, North Carolina - WOR-2-8_12 (SPAdes) (version 2) | ecosystem: Environmental > Aquatic > Marine > Intertidal zone >...
TATACACACACTTTGCAGATGGTTTTGTTCAAAACTCGACTCTGAATCCACTCTTTAAACGGCAGATGATGAAAATATCCCGAGACAGAAGTGCATGGCTAGCTCCAGCCTCGACGATTCTGGATAGACTCTTACTATTAAGGAATATAACCATTAACCGAATTGATGACACATATTTGATCTCCAACTGCAATCCTGAACGGGTCACAGGTCTTACATTGCTGGTTCCACAAAAATCTCTCTACTTCTCAGCGTTTGGAAAGTCAATAAGTCCCAACTCTGACTCCGAAATCATACTGGGTGACATAGAACCGTTTCAGACTTATGTCCTCTACAATGGCCAACCCATTTTACAGAAAAATCTCACTTCCATACTCCCCAAGACCGTCACCTCCTACTCCATGAAATCATCCGCGCTTTTGCCCAAGGACCCCCGCTTTCAAGACATTGTCGCATACGATCTTGACAACGCCTATATAATCGCCAACTCCAGCCGCCACGCAATTCGCGACGTCACACTTTTGCTCGATAAGACCGAGCCGTTGTTCACTCCCGATGGCACTGAAATTCCCGTGAACGAAACCGGCTCAATTTCAATTGGAGACCTCAAAGCTTTCAAAGTCTATTTGATATACAAAAGCAAATCAAAAACGATCCAATTTAATGATATTCCATTTATCCAAAAGCCCAGGTTTTTTCTTGGTAGGTTCCTTGTTTTTCTGCAAGACGCAAATTTCCTGAATCCGAAGTATTGGAAGCGATGAAATTCTCTTATTCCACCCATTCACGAAGTATCCATTATATTAAATGATTAACCTTTTGTTAAGGACTATACTACTATATTTCTCTAACTCCACTTCTTACAAAAAATAGAATGACAATTTCACAATCTAAAGATCCCACTCTCTACCAATCACTCGATACCATTAAGGTTTTTTTCATAATTTTGGTCATAGCTCGCCATATTCATTGGTACTTCCATATCCCACGAATCAAAATAATATACATAGGCATACTAAGCTTGGTAGATATTTTCATGGGATTTATTTTTCTTATGAGTGGGCTTGGACTCAGTCTGAGTATGCATAAAAAACCCATTCGCCCCATGGCATTTTATCTCAAACGGTTTATCAGAATCTATCCTTTGTATGTCTTTTCTTTATTTCTCTATATGTACTTCGTTGCTAATATAGATATTAGCAACTTCTTTGTTCATCTCCTAAATTTGCACAACTTTTTCCCAATTTATTGTCATAACCCAAAGCCTCTGTGGTTCATGGGTATAATTTTTCAGTTCTACCTATTATTTCCGATACTTTTTGTCTTGCTCGCTAAGTATCATCACAAATATGTTTTCTATTCTGCGTTAATTTACATATTATACGCGTCTATTATTCTTTCATATGAATATTTGTCCAATAAAGCAATGTACATCTCTAGTAATTTGCAGGATGTGACGTTTATTTTTTTCTTGGTGCAATTTTCTGCCGGAATGTATGTTGGCAGGCTGCTGTACCAAAATGATATAAAACAATTTAATCGCATACTGCGTTATGGTCATATAACTTTTATTGCATTATTTCCTGCTACGATGTTTATAGTCTTGGTATTCAATGAAGAGACATTGTATTATCTGTTTAAATTTCTTTCACCTATATATTGTTTTGCCACTACATCCGTCTGTTTATCGTTACTTCATAGATTCATTAATCGTAGTATTCTTGGATTTTTTTCTAGGATTAGTAGCTGTATTTTTGCCACCTATCTTTTCCATGAATTTATATTGTCATCCTTCGCGTGGATATCTAAATCTGCTCTTTTTGGTATTGGATTGGCAGTGCCTTTCACACTTTTGTTTGGTTTTTATCTTCAAGGATTTTATGACAAGATGACAGGAAGGCTCAATTTTATAATGCTCTCCCGATGATTATGTTTTTTCGTTGATAAACACTAGTGTTTTCATAAGTGCTATCTCAGTCGTTTGTGGAGTTTTATGATGGACGTTTGTGTGGATGTAGATTCTGGCAGATTTGTCTCCCTTGCAGCTGTTGGTGATGTCGGCCTCATCCGAAATGTGCGATATAACATCCTGAAGCGAGGGAACTCATTTCCGTTTGAGAAGGTGAAGAAGGTTTTCGCAAAAGCTGATGTTGTTTTCGGTAACTTAGAGATTCCTTTTAGCTCTATTCCTCCAGGAGAGTCGTCCGCTTTTTCTTCCGAGTTCTGGGCAGATCCTACGACCGCATCTTCCCTGAAGCTAGCTGGATTTAATGTTATGTCGTTTTCGAACAACCACACTTTAGAAAGAGGAGAAGAAGGTCTTTACACTACCCTTTCAATGCTCGACGGTCTATCTATTAGTGCGGTGGGTGCCGGCAAAAATTTAGATGATGCCAGAAAACTTGTTCAGCTTGAGATTCGAGGGCTTAACCTTGGGTTTCTAGCCTACGCGAAGACCGACCACTCAGCTACTAGTACAGGCTGTGGTGCTGCCCCAATGGACCGGAACATAATGGTTGAAGACATTAAAATGGCAAGGAAGCTGGTTGACGTCCTTGTTGTTTCTCTCCATTTTGGCATGATCTATATGGATTATCCTAGCGATGAGGGAATATCGGTTTGTCACCAGTTAATTGATGAGGGAGTCGACATTATACTTGGTCACCACCCTCACGTCTTGCAGGGAATAGAGGAATATGGTGGTGGCTTAATTGCCTACAGTCTTGGCGAATTTATTTTTGATCCACGGGCAGGTCTTTGGTATTCAGTGCTTGGCAGGCAAACTCGCAAAGAAAGTATGATTTTGATGATCAAAATGGATAAACAAGGGTATCAAGGGTATTCAATGGTCCCGACAGTGCTAAACGAGGATTATCAGCCTGAGATACCGGATGCAGACAGGTGTTCGGAAATCTTAGCTAGAATTGCTGGACTCTCCGAGAGTATTAAGACGATGAGACCTGAGGATTTCTACCGCTACGCCGGTAGCCGATTGATAAAATACGAATTGAATGGTTTTATGTATCACTTCAGACGGTTTAACGTTTCTCAAGTCCTTATAAAACTATCAAAGATAAGGCGACGACATTTTAGGCTGTTTTTTGCCTATTTGAGAAGTGCTATAGGACTATAGAGATTCCAACATGTAACTTTTTACACACACCTTGCCGGAAGGTACTTAAGCATGTGGGGATTTAGAATGAAACAATCCACTATTGTACTAATGATCTTTTTTACCATTTTCACTTTCATGAAATCAAATGCATTAGCATATACTGTCACTACCAACAGACCCCGTATCTGGCTTACATCTTCTGAAGTAGCAGCTTTGCAGGACAGGTGTACTACAGGCGGCACGTATGATAATGCAGTAACGAATTATAATCGTATTAAGTCATGGGTTGATAGTCATATAAGTGATTCCATCAGCGGAATTCCTCTTAGTGCAAATTATCGAGAAGGCGATAATACTGCTAACAATATGTCAATACACCTGCTACGTACTGCACTGGTTTATGTAGTTAGTGGACAAGCATCATATGGGGAACGCGTTGCCGATTTGCTCAATTGGCTGGCGAATAACGGCAGCGGTCTTTGGAGCCGTTCAGCGAGTACATCTGATGGGGCTGGCATAGTTTATCCTGCTTTAGCAGTTGCTTTCGATTGGTGCTACGATGAGGTTGTTGACGAAGGTTATTTGAGTAGCGTAGTGAACTACTTCAACGATATTGTCAATTCTGCAATAAATACTCCTACCTGCAGACAGGGCTGGTCGCCCGGAATGGACAGTTTATATGCAGGCTACAAGACCGAGGAACCTTGGCATGCTGGATTTCTTGCATTTGCCATCCATGGTGAGTCGGGTGCAGGCTCTAATGTTGGCACCCTCATAGAGAGGATGCGTTATTACATCAGAGACTACAGCGGCAGATATGACGAATCGGGATTTGAAGGTGCGGTGCCGATTGGTGGAACTTACGTCTATGAGCAACTTGTTTGGCATAGAACGGCTTTTCTTGAACTAATGCAGTCGGCTATTGAGGATGAAAATTACTGGACTTCAACTGATACCCTGTATGCTGACGGTGAGAATGATGGTTCTGACAACGCCAGATATCACTATAGATGGAAAGTGCTGGCGGCTAGACCGAATGCGGTTAATCCTCGTATTGGTGATGGCTTTAGCATGTCTCTATGCGGCGACGGCAGATACGAAACTGCCGCTGCATATATCAGTGCGAAAAGAACGCAAGATCAAATAGCACAATATTACCACGATATTTGTCAGATTTATAATTCCAATATAAATCGTGGCAGTTGGCATGCGAACAGATTCGTTCAGGATTTCTTATACTGCCTCTGGTATGATCCATCTTTGTCTTCTTCACTTTCTACTGCTTCTGAAGCTAATTTTTGGAAAGGTGCGAGCATGGTGACGTTTCGCTCTGGCTTTGACTTTACTTCCTCCACTGACATTTGGTTCATGACCCACCCTATCAAAAAGCATGATTATTTGCATTGGCATAGTGACCTCGGGGCGCTGCAGATGGCCAGAGGAAACGATTGGTTGCTGCTGAATGCTGGAACTTATTCTTACGGTGCATCATATTCCAAATACCATGATGAGATGCCATGGAGTTATTCCACCCTTTGGATAAACAATCTAGTTCCGACTGTTTATTTTAACACGGATAGCTATGGGGGTTTTATTTCGGATAATGGCGAGTGGAACTCGACATATTCACCACAGGCTGCTATAAACGACCATGGTAACATAAAAAGATTTCAATCAGAAAATAATAACTATGCCTATGCACACATGGACATATCAGACAATTACCCCAATGCTTCCCTGGTTCATAGGAATATCGTATTTATAGATGATAAATGGTTTGTTATTTACGATAATATAACAAAAAGCACTCCTTCTCATGAAGTAAAAATTGCCTGGCAGGTGGCTAAAGAGCCCGTCGCAACTCCCAATGACTGGGGCTCAATCTCTGGCTGCCGCGCAGATGTGACAAATTCTACTGTGTGGCGGGTCAATACCGGTGCATCTAGACTTTGGTATCGCATCTTGAGTCCCACATCCAACATAACAATGCGGCAAGTAGGGGGCGATAATTGTTACACCACTGACCAGAATTACCACGATCATGGGGGATCAACTACTACCTGGCGTGTCGAGGTATTCAGCACTGCAAGTAATACCAATGACCGCTACCTTCATGTATTACAGCCAGTTGCAAGTACTGCGCCGGAAACCGTCAATAATCTACTTGCTATAATAGACAGCAATTTCATAGGTGCAGAAATTAGGGATCCCACGAGATGTGCCGTGCTATTTAGCAAGGATGGCAGCGATTATAACGAGACATCATTCGACGTATCTGACTCCAGTGAAACACTAAAAGCAGTTGTGACTAATTTGCAGCCTGGCTATTACGAAGTAAACCAGGGAGGAAATGTTATTTTGTCTGACCAACTTGTTGACTCTTCTGGAATGATATATTTTACTGCGGACTTAAGCGCCGGACACAGTTTTCACATTTATTTTCAGGCAAATCAGTCAATTCCTCCAAATCCCCCAAGCAATTTACGCATATTGCCATAGTTATTGGCATTCTATCTTTGGATGTCTTTTATTTGCGCTATTAGCAGTCGACGTGAAATTTTTTCTAGAGGGGTTTAATATCGAAGACAGTCTAGTCTCTGCCTTGGAATATAATCATGTTGTTTAATACAATCGAATTCATTGCTTTCTTCCTTATAGTCTTCCTTATATACTGGGCTTCAGGCTTAAGAGTTCAGAATATATTGCTTTTAGTAGCAAGTTACTATTTTTACGGCTGCTGGAACTGGAAATTCTTATTCTTAATTTTCTTTTCAACATTGGTGGATTATATCTGTGGTCTCGCGATATCTCGAACACAGAAGATCAAAACAAGAAAAATCTTGCTCTTCATTAGCGTTGCCTGTAACCTGACTGCTCTTGGCTTTTTCAAGTACTTCAACTTCTTCCTAGATAATTTGAAGCCGCTATTCCCAATTCTTGGAATCTCGTGGGAACAATCTCACCTCAACATAGTATTACCTGTGGGCATTTCCTTCTACACTTTTCAAAGTCTAAGTTATACGATCGACATCTACAGGGGTAAAATTGAACCGGAAAAAGATCTTTTAAAATTTGCCCTTTACGTGGCATTTTTCCCGCAATTGGTTGCAGGGCCCATTGAGAGAGCAGCTAGATTACTGCCACAAATACGCCGTGAGAGGGTGCTTGCCCGGCATGACTTCTTTGACGGATTGTACCTATTTTATTTTGGTCTCTTCAAGAAGGTATTTATTGCAGATAATCTTGCCGAAATTGTCAACCGTGTTTTTTCAGTTCCTGCATCACAACAATCTGGTTTTGAGATTCTTCTCGGGGTTTATGCCTTTGCTTTTCAGATCTATGGTGATTTTTCCGGTTACTCAGACATGGCCAGGGGAATCGCAAGAATGTTGGGCTTTGAACTTATGCTGAATTTCCGCGTTCCATACTTGGCCACAAATCCGCGGGAATTCTGGCAGCGTTGGCACATCAGCCTTTCCTCTTGGCTTCGTGACTACCTATACATACCACTTGGAGGCAACCGACGTGGAGCTCTTATCACATATAGGAATATTGCCTTGACTATGCTTCTTGGAGGTCTATGGCACGGTGCCGCATGGACCTTCATCATATGGGGTGCATATCAAGGCCTTTTCCTCATAGCACATCGTCTCCTCGAGCCATCTTTACGCCGACTTCCTTTTTCAACCTCCAATATCTGGCGCATGTTCTCAATTTTTGCGATGTTTCAACTCACTTGTATTGGTTGGCTCATATTTCGTGCTGACTCATTTGAACAACTCTTTACATTTTTTCATCAAATACTTGTCAATCACAGTGTTAATTCTACGGTACTCTCTTATATTGCGCAATTTTTGTTCTATACTTGGAGTTTAATGATTTTAGATTATATTATTGATTATAAAAATGATGAGCTATTTATATTACAAAATGGTCAATTAGTTAAGCTTGCTGCTTGCTTATTTATGGGTGTTTCTATTCTATTAATGGGCAATTTTGGTGGGAATGAGTTTATTTATTTTCAATTTTAAGGCTTAGTATGTTTTTTAAACATAGATATATTCTCATTTTTTTGATTTTTCTCGCTTTGCCACTTTTGGAATTATATCTTTGGGTGCATTGTTTGGCTACAGGTATTGGCAATAACAGTTACGTTCTCGAGCCAAAAAAAACAATTTACCGATTGTCTTACTTTCCCAACCAGAAATCTACCAAGTCCCTATTGTTTCGAACCAATGCCTTGGGATTACGGGGAAAAGATATCAAACCTAACGAAAATCTCCTTCTTTTTGTTGGTGGCAGCACCACGTTGTGTTACGCGCTCGACGACTCGGAGACATGGCCTGCCCAGGTAGCCCAATCGCTGGCTTCTTCTGGTTTGAAGAACAAGCACCTGAACCCTCTAATTGCTGCCCGAGGCGGCTTTTTGTCACATCACTATGCCCTGGTGGTCGAGAAAATCCTTCCTAATTTACAACGGTCCGCTAACAGAGTTCTTGCACTTTTCATTCTCCCAGGTGCCAACGAACTTGAATCCTGGTGCCTTAACGTTCAATATCCAAACTTAACTCCCGAAATAATAACATCATCTGCCTTTTCAATCACACCTTTACTCCATAATAGAGTTCCAATTTGGTTTTATCGCCCCTCTATAAAAAACACACTTTTTTATCATTACGCACGTAATCTGGGAAATAATATTCTTTCAGGTTTGCATTTGCAGGAGGGATGCAGTACGACCGAGCATACAACAGAAGAACTCCAAGAATATCGAGCCAGAGCAGTGAAGATAAGGCCAGATGAGGCCAAAATCAAATTGCTTGAACAGTATAAAAATGTTTACAGAGACAACCTTATCCGCATAGCAAAAATTGCAGAACAATACGGAATTCCAGTATATTTTATCTCCCAGCCAATTCTCTATAATAAGAACCTCTCTCCCGCATTGCTAAGATTGTGGACGAACGGAGCAGTCAATCAATCCTATCATACACCAAATGATCACACAAAATACTACACAGAGGAAAGCATGTATGATGCCTTGTCACAATTCAATCAAATTACTTTAGAGGTCGCCCAAAATACCCACAGTCATTTCATAGACGCCGCCTCATTGCTGCGTGATGATACAGATCTCTATATTGATCAATGGCATTTTAACCCTTATGGTGGTAAACATTTTGGAAGCCTTATCGCCACACAAGTGATCAGAGACTTTCAGTGAGACTCAGGATCATCATCTTCATAATATCTTTAGGTTTAGCTTTCGTTTTCGGCGTCTTGTCACGACCCTTAATAAAGCACCTCTACTATCGCTTAAACTCAAAATTGGATAACCAAAATAAGTACCAAATCATGAGAAGACAGCAATTCAGCCTCCTCAATCAACTGAGCAACACCTCCAAGATTGTTTTTTGGGGAGACTCCATTCTTAGGCAAATGGAACTTTCAGAGTGGATAGAGTGTAGAAATATTAAAGTAATAAATCGTGCCGTAGGCAGTGACAGAACCGAACATTTATTAACTACCCTACTGGATATTCCCTCTCATGTTATTACGAATATCGTACTCATTGGAATTAATGACCTTAATGATCCTGGCATTCATAGAAAACCTTCAACGGTGGCTAAGAACATTTCTAGAATAGCAGAAATTTTGAGAACGAAAACTAATGGTACAGTATATATTCTTTCGCTTTTGCCAACGAATAAATCGAGACTGAATAACAACATTAAAAAGGTTAATTCACTACTACTATCAAATCAAAATTCAAACGACTATATTTTCCTGGATTTTTATGCATCTTTTTGCAATATAAACGGTCTAATAAATGAGAAATATACTTATGATGGCATTCATCTAACAGCAGCTGGGATGCAGCATTTTATTGAACTGATAAAAGGTCGTCTATCTATGTGCCAACCTCCACAATCAACTTAACCCGGCTCTGACTGAACCTCCAAATCAGATTGAAGAACACATTCCTAAGAGACAAAATATCTTTTCTGTGTAACCGCCTCACAGACAACTGGCTATTGCTTCTTCTTATCGTAGTATGCTTTCTTATTCACCTATATTCCGCATTGAAGTACGGCACTCTGACCGCTGATGGTACGCAGTATGCCTCGTTGGGAAAAAACCTTATTAAACTAGGCAAATATCAAAGTGATGGAAGTCATTTTCCTGACATTATTCAACCGCCCTTATACCCAATTTTCATCAGTATTTTGTACATATTTACAAAAAATTCTTACCTTAGTGCAATTTCAGTGGCTTCCATTTTTCGAGGTCTTTGCATTCTTCCTCTTTTTCTGCTTGGAAAAACATTATTTACCAACAGAACAGCAATTTTGACATCAATACTTTTCATTTTTTACCCTCTCCTTTTTAATTTCGCTATAAAAATAAATTCGGAAACCACATATTGCTTTTTTTTTCTAACGGCAGTTTATTTATTGTTTCTTTTTAGCAAAAAAGTCTCCTCCAAGATGGCAATTATAATTGGCATTATCATTGGTTGTTCATACAGTATTCGTATCGAAGGATATTTATTGATTATAACATTTGTTTTTTTTCTTCTATTAGAAAAATCGAAAACTTTTCCAATGGTTTCAATTTTTAAATACTTTTTCTGTTGTATAGTGGGCTTTTCTATAATCTACTTACCATTGAGTTTCTTTATTCATTCCCAAACTGGTAAATGGATTTTTTGTCCCAAAGCACGCCTTATACTTATTCACCAAGGAATATGGCGGACCTCAGATTCTGATCCTGCATTTCATTCGTCCTCCAAGACAATGAAGTATGAAAGAGCAATCTTTAAATATTCCCCTGAAAAACTTGACCTTCAAGCTAATGTTCTATTTTTTGGGAAAGCTGGTACTCACGCCGAGAGCACTGAGAGCAAAAATTACTTTGATCATGACTCCACCTTATCTGGAAATTTAAGGAAAATTAGACAATTTTTTATTTTTAGAATTCTGACGTATTTTAAAAATCTCTTTTCGGTATATAAGCACTTGACTACTCATCTCTTTATGCCACCCCTCCTTCTCCCCATTTTTATTCTAGGTATTCTTGCTAATCCATGGTCTAAGGATCTATGGGGCGTCAACATCAGGTTTTTCGTTATACTTTTCGTATCCAGCGCTTTTCTCTTCTCACACTTCAGCCTGCGGTTTTTTTACACAATTATCCCGATTAGCCTATTTTGGGCAGCAAACGGAATTTTACACATCTCTCAATGGGCATCCCAGTCACTCAACTCCATCAATTTTAATATTAGAGAAAAGGTTGTTCTTTCATTTGTGCTTGTGATTCTTATTTTAAGTTTCATTCCTTCTTACATTATAGTTGCCAGGTCAAACTCACAAGAGATGAATCACTATAAAAGGGTTGCTGATTTGATAACTTCTCATGTTCCTCAAAATACCTTTGTAATTGCGAGAAAACCCCAGAGCAGTTATTTAGCAAATCGAAAGTATGCTACCTTGCCATATCTTAACTTTGATGAGCTGATTCTATATTCTCAACAGTTTTCACAGTCTGCCCTTGTATTTCCTGACAAGGATCATTTGATTAGGCCGGAATTGGGCAAGCAACTCAAAGAGCTTGCAGAGGTTCACATCACGGATCCGAGGTTTGAAATTATCCAGGAGCGCGGGTGTACTATCGTTTTATTTCAACAGGCTTAGGGTTAGAATTATCTCTGTTTCGTAGGTCTTTTTTGCATGACTAATTTCTCGAACATATCTGTGGTCATCCCAACGTACAACGAGTCCTTAAATATTGAAAGGATCGTGGCAGAGATAGTGTCTTTTCATCCATCAATCAATATTATCATTGTAGATGACAGTTCCCCGGATGGGACCGGAGAAATTGCAGATCGTTTGTCCCGGACATACTCTGGTATTGATGTGATTCATAGACCTCATAAGGCAGGGTTAGGTACTGCCTATATTGAGGGATTCAAAACTGCTCTTGCTAAAGGTGCTGACGTTATTTTTGAAATGGATGCGGACTTTTCTCATCATCCAAAATATATTCAGAATCTCCTAGAAGGACTGAAAAAGGCCGATTTAGTCATTGGTAGTCGCTACGTAAATGGTGTGAGGGTCGAGGGCTGGAGGTTTCGAAGACTTTTGCTTAGCAAATTTGCGAATATGTATGTTTCGTATATTATGGTCAAACCAGTTTGGGATTTTACTGCAGGTTATAGATGCTACCGAAGGAAGGTTCTCGAAACAATCGACCTCGATAATGTTAAGTCTGACGGCTACGCGTTTCAGATTGAGATGACTTATCTAACCTTCAAACACGGCTTCACCGTTCATGAGATTCCAATTATCTTCAAGGAAAGGTTGGACGGATATTCCAAAATTTCTAAAAAGGTCATATGGGAGGCTTTTTGGCTGACTCTCAAATTTCGTGCTCCTTTTATGGAAATAATAAAGCATTTAGCCTATATTTTCAAAGACTATAGGGAGTTTGTTCATGGCAGCGCCAGAAAATTGGAGCCTTGATGTTTGATCTCTCATTAGGCATCATGGCTTACAACGAAGAAGCGAACATAGGTCGCTTGCTGCTCTCTCTGCTTAGGCAGGAACTTACTCGAGCATATCTGCGTGAGATCTTTGTAGTTGCATCTGGTTGCACAGACAAAACCGAAGATATAGTTCAAGGTTTCATGAAGAACGATAAAAGAATAAAGCTTCTTATTCAACGTGAGAGAAAAGGTAAAGCATCAGCAATCAATCTTTTCCTTTCTAATGCCACAGGTAATATCTTCATTCTCGAAAGCGGTGATACTATACCGGAAGAAGGCACTTTAGATAAGTTAGTGGCTCCATTTGAAAACCGAAGTGTTGGAATGACCGGAGCACGCCCGATACCTGTCAATTCAAAAAATACATTTATTGGTTTTACCGTACACCTGATGTGGTTTTTACATCACAGAATCGCTCTCAACACTCCGAAATTGGGCGAATTAGTAGCTTTTAGAAACTTTGTGCAAGAAATCCCTTATGATACTGCCGTTGACGAAGCTGCCATAGAATCCATTGTTACGCGGGCAGGATACGCGTTGTCCTACGTTCCTAATGCTATTGTCTGGAATAAAGGACCTGAAAACCTAACCGATTTTGTCAAGCAAAGGAGAAGAATCGCCGCAGGCCATAAACATCTATTGCGTAAAGAGAATTATGAAGTCAGCACCTTTGACCCGAAGAAGATTTTCAAAATTATGATAAAACAACATTCCTGGACTTATAAAGAAACGATTTGGACATTGGGTGCTATCTTTTTGGAAATGATCGGTAGGACTCTTGGATACTACGATTTTTTTATAAAAAAGAAAAATCCCTTCATATGGGATATAGCAAAATCTACCAAGGGATGGAGTTGAGATGTTGAAGGTCATAAGCAAGATTCCTTCATACTATTTTTTCAGATTAGCGGGATGGCCGCGGCAACTTCCGATAAACTTGACTTTTAGTTTAACCTTTAGGTGTAATTCGCGCTGTAAAACATGTAATATTTATGACAAGAGCTCGGACGAACTTTCATTTAATGAGTGGAATCAAATATTTGGTAGTTTAAATGTTAATCCATTTTGGGTTACTATAAGTGGGGGGGAACCATTTTTAAGACCTGATATTGCAAAAATAGCATGTTCCGTCTATGACACATGCCAACCAGCGATTCTTAATATCCCATCAAACGGCTTATTAAACACTAAGATCCCGAACCTTGTCGAAGAAATCGCGATACACTGCAAGAACTCACAGATTGTGATCAATCTTTCCATCGATGACATTGGAGACAAACACGATGAAATCCGCGGGATTCGTGGAAACTATGAGAAAGCTCTCGAAACCTTTACTGCTCTAAAAGCTTCAAATATACCCAACCTTTCTGTTGGCATTCATACTGTAATATCTAAGTACAATGTTAGGCGATTACCGCATATATATGACCACTTACGTACACTCAAACCTGATTCTTATATTACCGAAATCGCAGAGGAACGCGAAGAACTTAATACAATCGGTGAAAATATTTCTCCTGACTATGACGATTATGCTCATGCGGTAGATTTTCTTATCAAAGAGTTGAAGAATACTCAATTCAATAGACTTGGGCGGATTACCCGCGCCTTTAGAATCGAATATTATCAATTGGTAAAGAAAATCCTCAAACAACAACGCCAAATTATCCCATGTTATGCAGGTTTCGCTTCAGCTCAAATAGCGCCAAATGGAGATGTTTGGATGTGCTGCGTCAAGGCAGAGCCCATAGGAAATTTGAGAGAAGCCGGTTATGATTTTAAGAGAATATGGTTTTCAGGAAAAGCAGAAGATTTGCGCCGAAGAATAAAAAGAGGGGAATGCTTTTGCCCGCTAGCCAATGCTAGCTATACAAACATGTTACTGAACTTCGAAACTCTATGTCGGGCAAGCTGGAATTTTGTCAAACTAAGATAATTATGAAAAAAGAACATATTTTCATTACAGGCGCCACCGGCTTTATTGGGTCTCACGTCACAGAACATTTTATCTCAAATAATTCATATCAAATCGTTACTGTTGTCCGAAAAACTGCTGATTACAAAAAAGTTGCAAGTTTTAGAAAAAAAGGTGCAATCGTACTTGAAGGTGATTTTTTCGACACACGCATTATCGATAGGATTTTTCACGAATTTCCAATTCATCACGTTATCCATCTTGCTTCTCTCCGAGGTGCCGGCTTTGCAGCGAAACAAGTCTACTACAAAGTGAACGTTGCTGGTACAGAAATCCTTCTAGAACACTCATTAAGAAACAATATAAAGAAGTTTATTTTTTGTAGTTCTGTTGGCGTACTTGGCACAATTCCAACAGACTTGCCGGCAACTATGAACACGCAACTAAATGCCGATAACACTTATCATAAATCAAAACTCTTAGCCGAAGACAAAGTAAGAGAATTTATGGAACTAGGATTGGATGCATACATTGTCCGACCAACAATATCCTATGGTCATGGTGACAGGGGATTTCCCAAGACTTTAGTCGATTTGGTAAGGCGGAGGCTATTATTTCTTCCGAACGAAGATATTCACATCCATCTTCTCAATGTGAGGAAATTTGCTGAACTACTAAATCAAATGATTGGATTTCGCAGTCCACAAAAGAGGGCTTTTTTTGCTGCTGACGCAAATCCCATCTCCCTTGAGAAATTAGTAAACCTGATACATTTCCACTACCATGGCTCACAGTACCCTTCCTACCTAAGGCTGCCAAATCAGATTTTCGATCTTTTGTCCATCTTTTTCCGATTGCTTAGCTATGAAAAATGGTTAACAAGAACCTTGCTTATTTCCAAGAGTTGGTACTATGATATTACAGACATCGTCAATACCTTCGAGTATACCCCAGCAAGAACAGAAGATTCATTTATAAAGGTTATGTGTAGTTGACAATTTACAGGTCTTGATTACCATCAACAGATGTGACTGTCCGCACTGCCATGGTTTTTATGCCTTTCCTTCCCTCAAAGCTTATCTGGCAAAGTAAAGTCAAAGATAGCAATTTCTTAACTGGGTTTGGCAACGTTCAGTTACCTTAGCTGCGACGCCGTTAGCGCAGAGCCTATCAATTTCTTGCAGTAAGGGTTCCAACAACCCCACAAAAACATAAGATTTCTCCCTGAACATAATATATAGAATCCCTTTAACTCAAATGTCTATAGCTTTAAATTGGGAACGATACTACGAGGATTTCCATGAAGGTCTTGGAACAACCTATGAGCGCGTCATTCTGCATCATTATTTCGAAAGTCTTATGAAGCGTTTCTCGATTAATAGTGTATTGGAAGCACCTTCATTTGGAATGACTGGAATATCTGGCATCAATAGTATGTGGTGGGCCCCTCGCGGTGTCCGAGTTACAGTAATGGATGACAATTTGAACAGAATCGGTCTTATAGCAGAAGTCTGGGACGAAGTTCCCCTGAAGGCTGATTTCGTTTTTACAGAGAGCTTCAATTGCCTGCCCTTTGATAATGACAGTTTTGATTTAGGTTGGAATTTCGCTGCACTGTGGTTTATTGACAATACTCGGTTGTTTCTTCAGGAACTGACCCGTGTAACCCGCAAGGTCATTTTTATATGCGTACCTAACCAGTCTGGAATAGCTCATATGTTCGGATCCAAGCTAGTGAGAAATCAATCTCAAAACGTCTTCATAGATAACATAAAACCTCAAAACATTTCTTCGGCTATGGAATCTCTTGATTGGCAAATCGATGGCCAGGGCTACTTTGACGTCCCCCCTTGGCCGGATATTGCTATGAAAAAGGAAGATCTGTTGAATAGGATAGGACTTAATCGACTGTCAAATAGATTAAAACATAATAACGAGAATTATCTATGCATACTCGATTATTTTAATGGTAAAAATGAACATATGGAAAAAGAAATATTGCGATATTCCTTTTTAGAACGTTCACCGTTGTTCTTTAAGAAGCTATGGGCACACCATATGTATTTTATTTTCACTCCAAAAACACAAACATAACGCCGTATTTTTCGTCATATTGCGACTATTTTCATGATATCTATTGTTATTCCATCATATAACTCAGAGAATACTATTAAAACATGTTTAGGCTCTCTCTTAACTCAATCCTATTCTGGCGATTATGAAATAATTTTGATTGATAGTTCTATCGATGACACTCCACGAATTGTTACGTCAGACTATCCCAGTATAAGGTTTATTCACTTAGATCAGAAAACCGATCCTGGAACAGCAAGAAACATCGGCATTGGGGAAGCAAAAGGAGATTTGATAGCGTTTATTGATTCAGATTGTATCGCTGCCCATGACTGGCTGGGAAGTATCTGTTCTGCCCACAAATCACCGTACAACATAGTAGGCGGTGTGGTCAACAATGCGAATCACCAGGAAGATCTGGTAGGTTGGGCAGGTTATATTTCTGAGTTCAGGGAATTCCTGCCGGAGCAACCAGGACGAGAAGTCACTCACATTCCCACCTGTAATATATCATATAAACGAAGAGTTTTTCGCAAGTTCGGATTGTTTCAGGGTGAATACTATCCCCAGGAAGATCTCGTTTACAATTACAATCTACGAAAAAACGGTGAAAGGATCCTCCTTGATCCCGCCATCCAAGTTTACCATCATCACCGATCAAAGTTGAAGGATTTCCTGGCTCATCAGAACAAAATAGGCGCAGTTACTTCAACAGTCCTCAAACAGATTCCGTTGCAGGGGTCATTGATCGCCAGAAACCCATTACTTGCAGCATTTTTTGTTCCATTTTTACCTGCGGTCAAATTTATTAAGACCTTGTCTGTGTTTTTGAGATTTCAGCCACAGGCGATCACTAAAAGACCTCGTGTTGTGTTGGTGTTTGCGTTGGGTCTTGTTTTTTGGGGCTTTGGTTTTGCCCGCGGGATATGCAGCAAAAGTCCTTCGTTTGAAAAGGAGACGACATGGAAGCGATCCAAAAAAAAGAAGACTACACGGGAAACATCTTAGCTTATTTCCATCAGACGAAGGAGGTGGTCGATGCTAAGCTTGTAATGTATATGGAAAACAATGAACCACTGCTAGAAATTCTACAAGAATCAATTAATTACACGCTCTATTCCGGGGGGAAGAGGGTCCGTCCGTTGTTCTGTTTTATTGTAGGAGAGATGTTTGATGTTCCCAAGAACAAGCTGCTTTCTCTGGCCTGTGCTCTGGAGATGATTCATACGGCTTCTTTGATTATGGACGATCTTCCTCACATGGACAATGCCAAAATAAGGAGAGGAAAAGCCGCCAACCACTTGATTTACGGACAAGATGTTGCAGCTCTCGCTAGCATAGGATTGCTGACCAGGGCATATGAGGTGGTTTTGAATGATCCCGATTTACCACACGATAAGAAGTCACGGGTTGTCAGCAAGCTGGCGAATGTGGTTGGGATTAGCGGAATGGTGGGGGGGCAATTTGTTGACTTGAAATTCTCAAGTCATTCTATGGAATCTTCAACCCTCGAATATATTCACACTCATAAGACGGCTTCTCTTTTTGTCGCTTCAGGATCAACGGCCGCGATTATTGGAGATGCTGCGGAAGATGAAATCCAGGCTTTGGAGACGTATGCGAAGAATTTGGGATTCGCCTTCCAGGTTCTCGATGACCTGCTTGATGCCACGGGAAATGTAAAGGATGTTGGCAAATCGTTGAATAACGACGCGGGAAGCTTCGTAACCTTGTTCGGTGTTAGTAAATCAAAAGAACTCGTGAAAGAATATACAGACAATGCCATTCAGGCAATAAAGAAATTAGATAGGAATTATGAGAAACTCGTTATCTTAGCCCATGTGCTTCTTAAGCGAAAATCGTGAAGATACTTCTAAATGTGCAGACAGATGAGGAAAAAGCTTAGCTCAACACCCCGGTTGACCATTGATCTAGACTTTTCCCAGCCTTGAGAAACAACCCAGTCTATGGTCTTTCTCAATCCTTTTTAATCCTTCTAGGTTTTTAGTCTCTCAAATTAAGCCTCGACAAGGGGAACTCAATGAAAGGTTGTAATTAAGTGATGATTCGTAGGCTTATTGCAAAAATGCATCAGTTCTTAAGCGAACTTTTAGCTTTGACGCGCTGGCGTGATTGGGGGCCGGGTAAAATCCCAGTATTTTGCACTATATTAGGTTACATTGCATTGGCTAATCGTGATTTTTCAGCCACATTTGCCGCAGATTTTACTCTTTTCATCATTTTTGCGTCCATACACTCAGGACTGGGTTATGTGGTTAATGACTGGGGAGATCGTGAAATTGACAGATTACAACAAAAACCTAATGCTTTTCAGAATCTCAAATATTTCCAGGGGATCATAGTTTTGGCAGTATTGTTAGTGGTGGCAGTGCTGTCCGGATTGCCTTTTGTTCACAGACCCGTGGTTCTTCCCTTGTGGATAAGTTGGGCGTTCTTCACCCTGGCTTACTCACTCAGACCACTGCGGCTCAAAGAGCGAGGGGTATGGGGTTTGGCTGTTTCGTCTGTTGCCCAATGGACTATACCTGTACTTCTCACTTTTGCTGCGATGGGAAGATTTGGCAGATGGGACATGATCCTATTCGTTATTGCAAATAGTATCAGTGGAGCTACTCTAGAGATAGCGCATCAGCGCTATGATCAAGCACGTGACCTTAGCACTCAGACCAAGACATTCGGAGCGCGGCTCAGCTCGGAGAAGCTGGACCGATTATATTCTGCAGCCCTCTTTTTGGATAAGATGGCTTTAGGTGCTGTATTGCTAGCAATCTCCGTCGGCATTGTCCAATTCAGCCCGCCTGGAAGCTGGATTGGTCTGGGCCTCCCACTCCTGGCAACCTACTTGATTCTAGTGTTAATTGCATACCTTGAAATAGTTCGATCATCAATGGGTGGAGAATTTCTAGATCCTTATTACTCCCCAAAACGCAGTGCAAATAAATTACTACACGAAACCATGTCCAATCTGATCGTGCCAAGTTATCTACTGTTATTGCTAACGGTTTTTCAGCCTGTCAACGGGATTCTGCTTTTGGTTTTCTTGTACTGGCGACTGACGTTGGGAAAAGCGGAGTGGAAGTGGCCCCTAAGAGTTTTGCACGCCTGGTTCAGCAAATGAAAGAAATTACCATACGCAGACATATCATGGGGGCCATATTCCTCATGATTACGCTTGTGGCAGTGCTGAGCCTTATTTGCTGTGTTCTGAATGAGTCCGATCGGCAAGAAGGGCAGACCTCTGAGACCGAACGACCGATCATGTCAAATAGGATAATAGTGAGAACGACATCTGGCACTGAAGGATCAACTTCGCAAGGAGAGGAATCAACAAAGCTGCCCTTCCACGAAGATATTGAAGTGATCAACGTGGATTATGCTACTGTAATTGGCGGTGGTCCAGAATACTATGGCGTCGAATATGGCTGGATTGATCAGGATAGGGATTTATACCTGGATCGTTATCGCAGGCTGCATGGAAATGTTGTACGCGTTCAGATTCTCCAAGAGCTATTTGAGCCGGTCAATGACAATAAGGATCCCAATCACTCCGAGATTGATTTTTCCCTTACGGTCCCTATAGATAGCCAAATGGGGAAGACCTTGACTTACGAAAAAATGTTTGAATCCCTAGCAGCCGAATTTCCTGATATGCACTTCCAGATAAACATTTGGCTGTGTGCCCGATGGAACGCGACAGATGCCGACGGCTATCTGGGTTTAGGGGGTGCGTTTCCTCCCAAGGACTATGCGGAGCATCGTGAGTTTATTCGGGCCTTGGCGCGGTGGCTCATGGATAGCTGTAACATTCCACCGGCTAACCTGTCTTTCACTTTTATCAACGAGGCAAATTTGAAAAGATTTTTTGCAGGCAGTCTGGCCGATTTGCTCCAAATGGCCAAAGAAACTCGAAGAGCTCTCGACCAAGTCTCCCCTCAAATTAAGATGGGAGGTTTGGAGGAAGTTCATGGCACACAATGGACCGATAAATTCTATCGACAGCTCCCCACATCCTGCTGTAATTTATGGACTTTTCATGTTTATGAACATGGTTTACCCTCAATGTGGAGAGCACTCCAAACAAGGACAAAGTTCCTCAGCCAATATGGGCCAGTGTGGGTTACTGAGTTTGCTGACATCAGCAATGGGAGCCCGGACGCCAAGATGAATTTCTCCTCGCGAGAAGCTGCATTAGGTTTCGCTGAGCTTCTAGGTAAATTGTGGCCTTCGGGAATCAATGGAATCATCCATTTCCGTCTGTCTGACACATTTACCGACCGTTTTAGAGGATGGGTTGGACATGGCTTGTTTGCAGATGCGCGAGGTATACACATTGACGGACATGCATATGAGCCGTTTCCGGTCTATTGGGTGTTTGCAAATATGTATCGCGAGTTAGGCAATGGCGAAATCATTAAAACCACCGCGCCTCCCGATTTGACTGTAGTCGGAGCGCGCAAAGGCAAGCTAAACGAGGTCCAACTAGCACTGTGGCTGACTAATTCAGCCACGGAGACCCGCCCAGCTACTTTCAGGATCTCCAACTTCCCCACTAAGACTGCGCTAATTAGAATTTTCGACAACCTTGTGAGTGACAAACCTGTTGAAATCACACAGATAAATGGCAAAGAACTTGGTTTTCAAGCAAAAATCCCCCCAAACAGCTCTTACTTGTTTGTCTTTAATCCTCTTTGGCCATGAGGAACGCCTTCCAGCCTGAGGGATCAAAAGGTGCATTCGCGTCAAGCATTCCTGTCATGCGTTTTTTTACCTCCAAGCTGAACCTCTCGTATCCATAGCAAATTTAATCTTGATACCCTTGGTTCAACTCTTTTACCCAACAGGACGAGAAAGGCTTTTGATGAAGTCGTTTGATGTTCCAAAGCAGAATATAGGCATTTATCAAAGAACTTAGGTAACAGTTGAGAAAATCGGCTTGAGAAAGGGAAAGGGCAAATGAAAACACTCAGAACCAGCTACTCAGTAATATTGATCTCGCTCTCTATTATTATTTTTTCAGCTTCTCTTGCTCAGGCAGAATTATTAAGAAGAGATGATTTTCGTGATATAAAATCCTGGTGGTTCTGGTATTCACTTTGCACAGATTCCCCCTGGGTCTACGATGGAGTGCTCCACCTTCATCTTGCATCTGCTACAGGTGAAGTTGAATGTGGCTCCGGCATCGGAGCGGCTGGAACCTTTGATAATGTTTTCGGTAACTATACAGCCATCATGAGAATAAAGACACTCACTCCCATGCACCCGGGAACTAGAGGTTGGGGATTTTGGGACTTCCAACCTCCGTGGCCTGGCGATTTGTCATATTCGGATATTTCCTGGTTTATGGAACAGTCTGATCCTTTTGATCCTGCTAGAACTTGGTGGCTGGCGCTCACGAGAAATGAGGCTGCTGGAACACTTAGTTATACTGACTTGGGACCGCTTGTAGACCAGGATGAATGGCACATATACAGAATTGAACGGCGTCCAGGTTACGTCTCATTTTACGTAGACGATGTACTTGTTCATTACACAGATTCGGTGGTCCCTGAAGGGCTGCAGTCTCTCCATATCTGGATAGATAATTTTATATACCCTTTAAATCCGAGTGACCCATTCACAACTAGAGCCTTTACTGAACCAAGTTCGTTAGTGGTTGATTTTGTGGAGATTTACGATGGGCAACTGGGTACTTCCGAGCCTGCTGTAGGGTCTTTGCTGTTGAAAGAAATGCCTAGTGAAACAGGCCGCGGAGAGAGCAATTTTTTGTGGAAGGAATACACCTTCAATAGCCCGGGTGGTAAGAATGTGGTGCTAATTACTGCACGGGCCGAGAGTTACGGCTATTGGAGCGATGACGACGACATCCGTATTGTGCTTGATGGTATGGATCTAGGTTGGGACACGGCAACATCTTTCAATGGAAATGTGCAAAATGGTGAAAATAGAACTCTAGTATATATAGATAATTTTCACCAGGGTAACCATTCTTTAGACATTTATGGAGACATAACTCCAATTCTTTATGATGTTACTGTGATTGGAACAGCGAACGGGGACATAATTTTGAATGAGGAGTTGAATGAAGAAGCCCCTGGGGGAGAGGACTATCTGTGGAAAGATTACTCATTCGATTGTGCCAATGATGAAGAAGTTAGTATCTTTATATCAGGATCAGCTCATGAAAATACAGGTGATGATGATGACATCAGAATAATTCTGGATGGCGAGGATTTGGGGTGGGATACGGACTATTCATTCAGTGGAGATCGATTACACGGCGAGGCCAGGGCTCTTGTCATTAGAAGGAACTTATCCAGTGGGAACCACACCTTACAGATATACGCCGATGGGACTCCAATTTTGCACAATGTGCTCGTTTATGGCTCGGGGGAGTTATTAATAGGTAATGAACCTCCGGTACTCGATCCCATCGGAGACAGAAGTGTAAACGAAAATGAACCCTTGACCTTTACTGTCACCGCAACTGATCCAGATGGTGACAACTTGACCTATTCTGCCAGTAATTTGCCCCCGGGAGCTACGTTTGACCCGGCGACTCAGCAATTCAACTGGACTCCGGACTGGCAAAGTTCTGGCGGATATAGAGACATTGTCTTCAGTGTTTCAGACGGTAACATTTATGATCAAGAAACAATCACCATAGACGTGATTGATAAATCTCCACTTGAAGCACCAGCGGGATTAACTGTTATCCATAATATCAACAACGTAACGCTTAATTGGAATTCAATAAATAGCAGTGAATTAGCTGGTTACAATATTTATAGGAGTACGAACAGCACAGGTTCTTTCATAAAATTAAACAATCTGCCAATTATTGACACTCAATATATCGATTATGATGTCGAATTAGGAGTAACCTACCATTATTTTGTGACTGCTGTTGATGTTTTTGACCAGGTTGAGTTATTCTCCGAAAATATTAATCGCGTCACAGACATAGTTTCTAATAATGAAGGCCAACTATTTGTCACGACCTGGACCAATGGCACAATCTGGACTATTGATCATGACGGTGTTCCGTCTATTTATGTTGCGGGCTTTGTAACAACCGGGTGTCTGATATTCCATGATCAAGACTTGTTTGTTACCGACTATGATGGGGGAGCTATTTACAGGATTACCCCTCAGAAAGAAATCTATCCTTATGCGGAGTCTGTTGTTCTTGCAGAACCTTACGGACTTGTCTTTGATGCTAATGGCGACCTTTTTGTTAGCGAAGATCTTAACGGAAGAATTATTAAGATTTCAGATAATGGTGGAAATTCAGAATTGTTTCTCGATGGACTAGACGGCCCTGGAGATATGACCATAGATGATTCGGGAAAGATTTATCTTGGGGAGGATATATGGGAGGGTACCACTCCTGCAGGTGTCATTGACGTTATTGATATTAATCAGAACAAGCAGGTCCTCGCAAACCTAACAGATCCTGACGGTATTTTTCTAGCACAGTCTGGCGATTTATATGTTAGTGAATCCCTCATTAACCAAGTTACAAGAGTCATGCCTGATGGGACCTCTATGCCAGTGGTTGTCATGACTAGCGGTCCTTGGGGATGCGTTATGAATAAGTTTGGCGAGCTTTTAGTGACTTTACCCTACGATGACCAGATAATGAAAGTGCATCTTAGCCACGAGAGCGATATATCCAATAAAGTGAGCGTAACCGTAGCTACATCAAACAATCCCCCGGTACTGGACCCCATTGGCAACAAAACCATAAATGAAGGTGAACCCCTTAGCTTTACTGTTACTGCAACTGATCCTGACAACGACAACTTGACC
>Ga0209536_100003993_pt1 | contig 23472 bp, 20 predicted proteins | sample DeeMarSeWOR28_12_FD_187461 | JGI IMG/M metagenome (GOLD analysis project Ga0209536, IMG submission 187461) | Marine sediment microbial communities from White Oak River estuary, North Carolina - WOR-2-8_12 (SPAdes) (version 2) | ecosystem: Environmental > Aquatic > Marine > Intertidal zone >...
AGAAACATCGCCACCAGCAACTCTACAAGAGTGAAGCCCTTTGCATGCTGACCGGGAAATATGCGTTTCTTTGCCTGTGCCATCTCTTTACTGCGCCTCGATTTCAGCGCTGCCCCACTATTGAATGTTAAACTTATCATTTTCTGAACCATTCTCCGGCGGCTCCCCTGTCGGGCCGCCAGCGCTCCAGCCGCATCCTGCCCGTAGACTGAGTTACCAACAGGGCAAGTGGCGGGGCTTTCATTTCGTTCCCCCTCGGTATGTATAGATAGACAATACCCGGCAGGCTGGAAGATCCGTTCGCCTGCATTGAAAAGCCATTGTCATCCCCCCCGGCTCCGTCATCGAAGTCAACACCATCATCATCAAAATCGCCGTTTGCCATATCAAGAACTACCGGAGGGTTGGTGCCGGGTACGACATCCGGCCCGTCAGCGATGTTGCTGTCGTAAAATTGCACGTTAAAATCCAACACTCCCTGTTTTATCTGGGTATCACCGGCCCCGCACCCGTCAGTCCCGTCATCGTCGACGCAGATCCAGTAGCCGTCTTCATTTTCGCCATCACCGTCAATGTCCGTATCAAAGAGAAAATCGATGCGCACATCCTCGGCTCTGTCCACCGCTTCAGCCCTGGCCAGGTTCAGGTCGCCGACCAACTTGAAAGCTTCTGTCCGCAACTGTCCTTTGGGGTCCGCAAACATGGCAACAGCACTTGATGCAAGGATGGCGATGATTACCATGACCACAATGACCTCAACCAGTGTAAATCCTGGGGGGTTACTCATTAAATGATGTCTTATTTCCGGTTTGTCGGGTCGCATAAGCCTTTGTTTTTTCTTCGGTGTTCTTCTGTTTTTTAAGATTTTGCTTTATTTCCGGTTCCGCATGACTTTCTTTCCCAAGTTCTTTCTGAAATACAAAATAGCACTCTCATTGATGCATTTTTCGTACCAGAAAACCCCGTTTGTCCAAGCAGGAACATTCCGCGTTGGAATATAGAAAAAATACCCAAACGAAATCATCTGGTTATGGTGCGAGATCCGGTTTTGATTTTTTTCAGACAAAATTTGTCCCTTTTGGGCATTATTCCACCTAAGTTATTGTTATTAAAGAGAATATAAAAATGGTGCAATCTTTGTTTACTGCTGTGTACTTTGGTAACATTTTGTCAAATTCTGCCAAATTTTGTGCAAACTTTCCTTTCAATTTGTAAACACTGTTTGCATTCAAGGCTCTTTAGCCGCAAATACAAGCGTCATTTCCACTCCTACTTCTTTCCCTTTGACTTGCAGCTTTGTGAGGCCGTTCTCCTCTACTTCGGATTATCTTCTGAACCCGATATTTTCCCGTTCTCTGCAACACCCTTTTATTGCATGGTTTTGGAATAAATATTGCATGCTATCCAATATAACTTTACACTATGTAAAGCGAAGGATTTGCCCATACGGGCCTATTGCCAAACCAAATATAAACTTGTTGTCCGAGGTTGATCTATGAATCCAAAAAAGTTCTCCAGGGGATTTTCATTTGTTGAATTAATGGTTGTTATCTCAATTGTCGCCATACTCGCTGCAGTTGCAATCCCGGCTTACATGAACCACATCATGCGGGTCAGGCAGGCAGACGCCCACAATTACCTGCTGGACATAAAGGCGGCCCAGGAGATGTTTTATGCCCAGTACGACAGATACTGCTTCCCTGTAACTGATTCTCTGAAAGGCCTTCTAAGCTTTGATTTTGATGACGTTGAGTTTTACACCTATGCCATCACTTCGGGAGACACAAATGACTTCGGAGCCCAGGCTACCGGGGCGGCCGGCACCATGCTTGCCGGCGACTGCATGAATATATCGGCATTTACCGAGGTGGGCACCTGCAGCGGAGGGCCTGCGGGCTTCAGCTTCTCTCTGATATTCCAGTAGTCCATCCCGCAATACATACAGGTTTTCATTTCCGGCAAAAAGCAGGACCCGACAGGGTTCTGCCATCCCTCCCCGGCGGCAAACTTCTGCCCGGCCATAATTTCCGCTGTTCTATAACAGCCCGGGGCTTTCAAAGGGCTGAGATAGCGGAATATCTGCCAAAAAGGCTATTCTTCGACAGTATTATATAGGCTAAGCATAACAGCCGGCCGGCTGACATGATGATGATTCAGCGCTCCCGGCGCACACGACGGCCGCCTGATTCCATTAAAAAGAAACCCTGTGTCCGGCAGCACAAATTGTACCCGGCAACCTCAACGCAGGCAGCGGGATTTTGTGGCGGCCGGAGTGCGGCTGCCATATCATCTGACAAAAACAATCGTAAACATTGTTGACAACATTTATAAAGTGCGCCATATTAAAAAGGGAGTTTATGATTAATTGAATGTAAACAAGGTTTGCCGACATGGATAGAATGAATGATGTAGCTGATGCCCTTTTAACCTCCAAAAGGCTGACAGAGCTTAAACTTCGCCTGGACCGGGTGTCACAGGCCTGGACCATAGACAGTTACCGGGCCCTGGCAAAATTTTATGTAAAAATATTGCCCAAAGCCCTGGGTGCGGAAAGGGCCACCATTTATATTATTGAAATGGGCTCCAACAAGATCTGCTCCATTTTCGGGACCGGTCTTGAAGGCGGCCAGATAGAACCCCCCAGGGAAGGATCAGTAGTCGGCGAGGTCATTTCGTCCGGTACAGGGATCATTGTCAATAACATGGATGACCGCGACGGCTACCACACCTTTACAGACGGGGAAACCGGCTTTATCACCCGCAACATGATCTGCGTACCCATCAAAAGCGTCACCACCCATGGTATCACAGGCGCCATCCAGATTCTCAACAAACGGCTGCAGGGCTCCTTTAAAAAAGAGGATATGGAGATGCTTGAAGAGGTCGCCAGCTACCTTTCCATGTCCATTGAGAACATAATTATCAACCAGGAGGTTATAAGAATAACAAGCCAGATAAACCGAGAATTTCAAAGGCTTGAAAAGGAGTTCGCCTTTGACACCCTCTTCGTGGCCGAAAGCCAGGCCATGCGCGAAGTCGTCGACCTGGCCCGCCTGGTAAGCTCCACGCCCGTCAATGTCCTGCTGCAGGGCGAAAACGGCACCGGCAAGGAACTGGTGGCCCGCATGATCCACCAGATAAGTGACCGCCGCGACAAACCCTTTGTGGCCATCAACTGTGCTTCCATACCTGAACACCTGATGGAAAGTGAATTCTTCGGGTATGAAAAAGGGGCCTTTACCGGCGCCGATCAGAGCCGCAAAGGCAAGTTCGAAGAGGCGAACGGCGGCACGCTGCTGCTCGATGAAATTGCCGACATGCCCTCCTCCATTCAGCCGAAGTTCCTGCGTGCCATTCAGGAGGGCGAGGGCAGCCGCCTGGGGAGCAACAAACTTATAAAGTATGACTTCAGGATAATCAGCGCCACCAACAAAGACCTCAGGGAGGAACAGGAAAACGGACGCTTCCGCGAGGACCTGTTTTTCAGGCTCTTTTCCGTGGAAATCGGGCTTCCGCCTCTCAGGGAGAGGCATGAGGATATTGTGCCGCTGGCCCTTGTCTTTCTGGAGAACATCAGCCAGCGCTTCGATAAAAAAATTGCCGGTTTTTCCCCTGAACTGCTGAATCTTTTCGAAGACTACAGCTGGCCGGGCAACGTCCGGCAGCTGCGCAGCGAGGTTGAACGTCTGGTGGCCCTCACCCCTGAAGGAGCAACCATCGGCCCGGACAAATGCTCCCGCGAGCTCCTGGCTTTCGCATCCTCCCCGAGCCAGCAGGTAGAGTCTTTCAGTGCCCTGTCCATACCGGACCAGGTCAAATCCCTGGAAATAAGACTCATTGAAAAAGCGCTGCGGGAGAGTAACGGCAACAGGGTCAAGGCTGCCGAAGCACTGGGCATAACAAGGCAGGGGTTGCACAAGAAAATGAAGCGTTATTATATAGATACGAGCAGCCAACAAGCTAATGCCTCCGGATAAAACACTATTTGCCAACCAGGTAAAAGAGGGGCAGACAGTAGAAGACATTTTTTTGGTCAAGGAGATGAGCCGTGCCGAAACTCGGTCCGGGAAGCCCTATCTCATGCTGACCCTCATGGATCGCTCTGGAGAAATTGCGGGCCGCCTCTGGGAGAATGCCGAAACATTCCAGGATGTTTGCGAACCCGGAAACCTGGTTAAAATCTTTGGTCAGGCGCAGGCTTACAAGGGAATCCTGCAAGTTAAGATCGACAGCGTGCTCAAGCTCGATAAAAATGAAGCGGATATCGGACAATTCCTCCTGGGCTCGAAGAGAAGTATTGCCGCAATGGCCAGGGAAATTCTCACCCTGGCAAAAAGTATCCACGAACCATTTTGCCAAAAACTAGCACTCAGCTTCTTCCTGGACAAATCCTTTTTTTTAGAGTTCCAACAGGCGCCTGCGGCAAAATCCATGCACCATGCCTACCTGGGTGGACTCCTGGAACACACCCTTGCCGTAGCAAAACTGGCCAATATGCTTGCCGGCCTTTACCCTGATCTGGACCGGGACTTGCTCATGACCGGCGCCCTGCTGCACGATATCGGCAAAACCCGAGAGCTTGCCTTCAGTGCCTTCCCCTTTGACTATACTGACAGGGGACGCCTTATGGGGCACCTTGTTATTGGGGTTGGGATGATCCAGGATAAAATCCATACTATTCCGGATTTTCCTGAAGATCTGGCCACAAGGCTGCTGCACCTGATACTCAGCCATCACGGCCGTTATGAGTTTGGTTCTCCCTCGCTCCCCATGATGAGCGAGGCTTTTGTCCTCAACTTTCTCGATGACCTGGACGCAAAACTCAACTTCCTGGGCCGCCTGGAAGAGCAGGCAACTGAACCGGGTTACCAGTGGACCGATTTCCAGCGCACCCTTGAGCGTTTTCTTTACGTCAATGGCCGGCCTCATGCTGAACGGGAGAATATCGATATACACGACCAGCAGAATGCGGATGATGACTCTAGGCTCAACTCCAGACAGCAGCACCTTTTCTAGCGCCGATGGAAGCCTCTGCACTCCGTTTTGCCTCTCTCCTCGGCCACGAAAAACCCAAGGCACTCCTGCGCGAGGCAGCGGCCAAAGACAAAATGGGCCACGCCTATCTGTTCAGGGGGCCTGACGGAGTTGGCAAAAAGAGAACCGCCCTGACCCTAGCTGCGTACTTAAACTGCAAAAACCCCCTGGAGCATGATGGCTGCGGCCGCTGCAGCTCGTGCCGCAAATATTTTTCCGGCAACCATCCTGACCTGATCACAATTGCACCGGATGGCGCGGCTATCAAGATCGGCCAGATCAGAGAACTCAAACGCCAGCTGACATTCCCACCCCTTGAGGCCAAGGTGCGCGTGGTCATCCTTGAAGATATCCATACCATGCGCCGGGAGGCCTCAAACAGCCTTTTAAAAACACTGGAAGAGCCTGCCCCGGGCAACCTCCTCATTCTGACTGCCGACCCGGCCGGCAAGATCCTCCCTACCGTCCTGTCCCGCTGCCAGGTAATACCTTTCGGCCCGCTTGATCATGAAGATATGGCCCACCTACTGATGCAGGAAAACGATATGGAAGAGTCGCTGGCGCTCACTCTGGCTGCTGTTGCTGAGGGCAGCCTGGGCCGGGCAAAATTCCTTTGGCAGGAAAACCTGCTGAGCCTCCGGCAGGAGGTGGTCGAAGAGCTCCTGCTCGGAGAGCATGACCAGGCAGAAACCATTGCCCTTGTGTTTCGCATAAGCGAAAAAACAGCTGCCCTGAAAGAAAACACCAGTGAATTTTTGGCTCTTCTGCGTCTCTGGTACCGCGATCTCGTCCTGACTGCTGCCGGGGGGCCAGGGGTCCCTATTGCCAATAAAGACCTGGCATTGTCCCTTTCGGCAGCCACTCAGCACTGGAGCCTCCCCCAGCTTCACGAAAAGCTGTATCGCCTTGATCTGGCCGAAAGACAACTAGGGCGGAACTGCAACCGCAGTTTGGTTCTTGAAACTCTTTTTTTTGATCTTATATAATGGTATAGTTACCTGTTGATTTGTCGTGTTTTCGACACCATATAACTTTATATTTACCAACCCGGATAAAATAATGAACCAGCAACAGGAAAATAACAGCGGAGCTGCAGCCGACGATGAAAGGCCGAAAGAGCGCCTGACAAACCACTACAAGGTGCAGTTCCGCCTTGCTGAACAGATCTGGTCAGCCTCAACAAGCCTCCAGGGTCTCCAGAAGGACGAGGTGGTCATGGTGCAGACAGATCATGGCCTGGAACCTGCCCGTGTCCGCACCATTGTTCCACTATGGCCAGAAAAAGAAGAGCCCTCCAAAGAAACAGCTCCCCTGGCCATTGCCAGGAGGGCAACCCGGGACGAGGCTGTTAAGTTTGAAAAATTAGGAGAAATGGAGCACAGCGCCTTCGGGCTTTGTGCTGAACTCATTAAAAAGCTGAATCTGCCAATGAACCTTGTCAAGGTTGAGCGATTTTTTAACGGCGGTAAAATAATATTCTATTTCACGGCTGAAAACAGGGTGGATTTCAGGGAGCTTGTCAAAAATCTGGTGCAGGAGTTTCGCACCCGGGTTGAAATGCGCCAGATCGGGGTGCGCCACGAAACCAAGATGCTGGGTGGTCTCGGCTGCTGCGGCCGAGAACTCTGCTGTTCTTCATTCATCCAAAACTTCGAGTCTGTCTCCATTAAAATGGCAAAAGAGCAGAACCTGCCCCTCAACCCTGCCAAGATATCCGGGGCCTGCAACAGACTGCTCTGCTGCTTGAACTACGAGTATAAAACCTACAAATCGATCCGGAAGAGCATGCCCAGGATAGGCAAGAAAATAACGCTTAACGACCGGCAGTACAAGGTGCGTCAGCACAATGTGCTACAGGAATCAATAGTGGTTACTGATGATGAGGGCGCAGAACTCGTCCTCAACAAAGATGAATGGTAAACAGGCGCCCGGTCAGCCTCAAAGGATAAATGAGCCTCTACATTACTACGCCCATATATTATGTAAATGCCCAGCCGCACCTTGGTCATGCCTATACGACCATTGTGGCTGACACCTACAGTCGTTTTCGTCGGCTCTTGAAAGAGGATGTCCGTTTTCAGACCGGGACCGATGAGCATGGGGACAAGATTGCCGAGGCTGCCCAGGCTGCCGGCATTCCGCCTAAGGAGTATGCAGACCGAATCAGCAACCTGTTCCGGGAGGCCTGGCCACCGCTGAACATCATGCCTGACTCCTTTATCCGTACAACCGACCCGCACCATATCAAGACGGTCCAGGAAATATTGCAAAAGGTCCTTGACGGGGGGGACATCTACCTGGGAAGCTATTCAGGACTCTACTGCCGCGGCTGTGAGCGTTTTTTGACTGATAAGGAGCTTGTGGAGGGCAACTGCCCGGACCATCAGGCCCCGCCACAGCCCATCTCTGAAAGCAACTACTTTTTCCGCATGAGCAAGTACCAGGACTGGCTCATTGATCATATTAACAAAAATCCTGATTTCATTACCCCTGAGCGCTATAAAAACGAGGTCCTTTCCTTTCTGAGTGAACCGCTGGAGGATTTATGCATATCAAGGCCTAAAAGCCGCCTTGATTGGGGTATTCCGCTGCCTTTTGACCCTGATTTTGTTACCTATGTCTGGTTTGATGCCCTCATTAACTATCTTACCGGCATCGGCTATCCTGACAGTGATGATTTCAACCATTACTGGAGCGTGGCAGAACACATCATTGCCAAAGATATCCTGAAGCCGCATGCCATTTACTGGCCGACCATGCTCAAAGCCATTGGCCTTCCCCCGTATAAGCGCCTCCATGTCCACGGCTACTGGAATATCAATGAGGCCAAAATGTCTAAAAGCATCGGCAATGTTGTGCGGCCGGAGACACTGCGCCAGGATTTCGGGGTTGATACAGTGCGCTATTTCCTCATGCGTGAGATGTCATTCGGTTTGGATGCTTCCTTCAGCGATGAAAGCATCATTGCCCGCCAGAATTCAGACCTGGCAAATGATCTGGGCAATCTTTTCAGCCGCTCCCTGACCATGATCAACAAGTTTGCCAATGGCTCCGTTCCTGCCCCTGCCGATCTTGAGCCGCTGGACGAGGAGCTCTCAAAGGCTGCAGAGCATATGGTTGCCGAATACTCGGCCCACATGACTAGCTTCGCCTTTAACAGGGCCTTGCAGGAAGTCTGGTCTCTTATAAGCCTGGCTAACAAGTACATAGTTGTAAGTGAACCATGGGTGCTTGCCAAGGACCCGGCAAAAACCCCTCGGCTCAACACAGTCCTATACTGCTTGGCTGAAACATTGCGGCTCATCGGATTGGTCCTGGCGCCGGTCATGCCGGAGACCAGCATGAAGATGGCAGATGCACTGGGGATACCGCCCGAGGCCCATAAACGTCAAAATCTTATAGACCATGGACGTTGGGGGCTTACTCAGCCCGGAATCAACATAAAACTTGGTGCGTCACTTTTTCCCAGGATTGACAAAAAATGTCACTCCGCGCACCATTCCCAGACGGAAAAAAAGAAAGAGCCTGCCCAAGAAGGCCCAAAAACGGCACTTGCTGCCGGGCTCATCACTTTTGAGGAGTTCGCAAAGCTTGACTTACGGGTTGCAGAAATCAAAGCAGCAGAAAAAATTGACAAATCCGACCGGCTGCTGAAATTAACGGTGACGGCGCCCGAAGAGCGCACAGTTGTCGCGGGCATTGCAGAATATTACCAGCCCCAGGAGTTAATAGGCCGCCAGGTCATTATGGTTGCCAACCTGAAACCGGTTAAACTTATGGGCGTAACCTCTCATGGTATGATACTTGCAGCACGAAACGAGCAGGGCAAGCTGACTCTTTCCACCCTGGCGGATGGCGCAACTCCTGGAAGCAAGGTATCATAACCCAAATGCACAGGAGCATGACGACATGTTTATGATCAGTAATTTTTTATTTGCCCTGGCCAAACTGGTGGACTTTGTTCTGGCAGCGTATATGTGGATCATCATAGGGAGAGCCATATTATCCTGGGTCAACCCGGACCCCTACAATCCAATTGTACGCTTTCTGCACGAAGTGACGGAACCCCTGCTCTCAAGAATCAGACGCGTGGTTCCTGCATTTGCCGGAGGCATTGATTTTTCTCCCATGATTCTTATACTGGCCATCATATTCCTGCAGAGTTTTCTGGTGCCGACTCTCAAGCATATGGCTGCAGCAATAGGGTAATCCAATGGAAAAAGAAGAAACGAAAATAACACCCCAGGATATAATTGATAAGGAATTCAGGGTAAAATTCCGCGGTTTTGACATGGCCGAAGTTGACAGTTTTCTTGAAGAGATGGCTGAAAATTTTTTCAAGCTCAGCGAAGAAAACCTGCTTCTGAACGAAAAGGTTATGGCTCTGCAGCAGGACCTGGAAAATTTTTCCAGCATGGCTTCCCGGAGCCCGGTGGAACTTCCTGCCGAGCTGGGGAACACCTTGAAAGACCTCAAGCAGGATAACGCAGCCATAAGCGCTGAACTGGCCGCCCTTAAGCAGGATCGGCACATTTTTGACGCGCTCAGGGAGAAACTGGAACAGGTTATGGCATCCATCGAGGAATCCCGTGCTCTCATGACGTCCAATTCCCAGGTCGAATTTACTGCCGGTCTTGCCAATACCCTTAAAGGATTTAAGCAGGGCTCGGAGGCAATCGGTGCCGAACTGGCAGCCCTGAAAGAGGATCGCCAAGCCCTGGATTCTTTGAAAAAAGGCCTTGAGAAAGTTCTTGTTTCTGCCAGGGACGCTGCCCCCACAATTGCACCCCCGGGCCGGACGGAAATTCCCGGTGATCTTGGAAAAACATTGGCAGAGTTCAAAAAGGGAACCGAAGCGATAGGCACTGAACTTGCAGCACTGAAACAGGAAATTGCCGCCATCTCCGGAATTGGCAACGAGATAAAAGGAGAACTGCAGGAGCTGCTCACTTCCCGTTTTGCTGAACTTGAGACAAAACTTTCCCTGCACGACAAGGCAGCAGCCGCGGCCCCCAAAGCCGCTGCTCCTCCTGCTCCTTCCGGAAAAGAAAAGCTGCCTGTCGCCCGGATTGAAAAGGAACCGGAGGGCTCTGCAGAAGAAACGCGGCTTCCGGATTACCACGACGAAGGCGATGAAACTTCTGACGGGGCCAACCTGGAATTCTTGAGCGAAGACGACATTCTTGACGTTGACAAGCTCAGGGGAATTTTCCAGTCAGTCCTGGATGAAGGCATAAGCGACGGCCATGAAAGCCGTGACGGGGATGATGCCACTGCCGATCTTCTGTTCCTTGAAGAGGATTTTTTTGAAGATGATCATGAGCCGGAAGTAACATTTTCCCTGGATGAAAATGAAGCCGACAACAAAAAGCCAATACCGAACAAACGTGAACCTGTATGACCTTTTTTGCTGTTGAATGAAGTGTATTACCTGCCTGCAGGATAAAAAACTCGCCTTGCATGTATATGTTCAGCCTCGTGCCTCAAGAAACAGGTTCTCGGGGCTGCACGGCAATGCCGCAAAACTCTGCATTACCGCAGCGCCGGTGGATGACAAGGCCAATGACGCGGTCCTTGTTTTCCTGTCAAAGCTTTTTAGCATACCAAAGTCAGCGATGCATATCAAAAGCGGCAGGCAGGGACGCAACAAGCAGATAATCATCAGCGGCCTTTCCCTGGCGCAGGCACAAAAAGCTCTGGAAGCTGCCTTATAGGTGTAAAGGAGAAAACTATGAAAAATATAGTGCTGCCAATGCTCATTATTCTCACGCTTCTGCCTGGAATGGTCTCGGCTGAATGCCTGGAAGGGAATTGCAGAAACGGTGAAGGCGTCTACATGTTTCCGGACGGCAGCAGATACAGCGGCATGTTTAAAAATCGCAGAATAGAGGGTGAAGGCACGCTTGAGTATGCTGATAAAAGCAGGTATACCGGCTCTTTTATAGGGGGGGCCCCTCATGGCCAGGGATTAATGCAGTACAGCGACGGCAGTTCCTTTCAGGGAAACTTTGACAATGGCAACATCTCAGGCACGGGCATCCTGACCGGCGCTGACGGCTCCAGGTATGAAGGCGACTTTGTTGAGGGCCTGTTCCACGGCAGGGGGACTTTCACCTTTCCAGACGGCAAAGTCTACGAAGGTGATTTCAAAGGCGGCCTGTTTGACGGCCAGGGAAGCCTCACCACAGAGGAAAGCGTCCTGGTTGCCGAGTATAGTGCAGGCAATTGTGTCGGCAAGGGCGTGATCACCTTTTTAAAGGACAACACCAGTATATCAGGCGAGTGCAAGGACGGCGAGTTCGTTTACACGAAAAAGGCATCTTTGCCAAAAACTGAAACTGCTGCAGAAACTGGGCAGGAAACGAAAAAAACCGAGGGCGAATTGGATTTCAGGGAATATAAGCCGGAGGATTTCTACAAGGAGCCCGAGGAGGTTTTCGTGCCCAAGGATTATTACGAAGCCCAGCAGCCGCCTCAGGAGCAAGTCCCTGCATCAGAAGCCGAGGAACCGGAAAAAGAGGCAGAAGGAAAGATGTAGGCAGAAGGACAACCCCTGCTGTCAGCAGGAGGTGCCTATCTGTCTGATAAATCCTGATATTCCATCTCATTTTTTTGACCAGCCCCCTCCGTTCTGCCGCCAGCGCAGAACCCGTATCCTGCCGCTGGCAGCACTGCTGATAACTGCGGCATACGGGCTTCCCCTTATAGTCTGCGGGTTTTCCGGAACATGGCAATAAACAATTATTGAACCATTATCGCTGCTGGTGCCGTCCGGCTGCATTTTAACATAATTGGGGCCGCCGAAGATCAAGCCGTTTTTCCCCGCAAGGCTGGTCCCTGCCGGGGTAGTGGTGGGTCCGCCCGGAGGAAAGGGCGGGGCTGAAGTACAGTCGTAAAACTGCACTTCTTCCGGAAACACAACCTCCTTGATCAGGTCCTCGGCAGCCTCGTCGCTGCAGTCATTATCAAAATCCCTGTCCAGGCAGAGCTGATAGCCGCCTGTGCCGCCCGGCGTAAAATCAACCAGTACATCTTCGTTCCTGTTCACCGCCTCGGACCGCGCCAGGTTGATGTCGCCCTGTATGTTGAAAATTGCGCTCCGCACCTTGCCCGAGGGGTTGGTAAACATCATAAGCGCCCCGGTGGCTAGGATGGCGATTATAACCATGACCACCATGAGTTCCGTTAAGGTAAAGGCGGGTGATGATGTTTTGCTGTTCACATGTCTATACCGCAATGACCAACACTTGCTGTAATGCCGCGCCTGCCCGGGAGCATCGACTCCGACGATGAGGGGACAGACCTGAGGTTTGTCCCCGAAAGAGGAGAGACAATAAATCTGTCCCTGTTTTGCTCGCAGCAGCAGGAGTGGCTCGGATGTCAAAGTAATTGAATTGTAGGGGTGGATGGGGTTGGGGTCAACGCCAAGTAACTGACAGGATAATACTAGGGTAAAACTATTAGAATGGCATTGCAGGACTCTTTTTCTTAATTTCGAAACTCGAAGCTCGTGTCAATCGTCCGATGTTTTGTAAGAGGACAAATTCGAAACAATATCAAAGCACCAATTTTAAAATGTCCTAAACGTTTCTAATTTCTGTCCTTAGTATTTAGGATTTGTTTGATATTTCTGATTTAATCTTTCGAATTTATTCTTTTATTTTGTGCTTTTTTTAATATTGCTCCAAAAATATTTGTCAGCTCTTGTGCTTCCTTAACTAAAAGGCTTCTTTCGACTTCCAAATTTTCCGTCTGGCCAACATCCAACAGAAGAAGCCAGTAACCGCTTTCCTTGGCTTCCTTTCTGCTTATCTTGATCCTCATTATAAAATCTTTCTTACTAAGTGCCTCATTAGCTTCAATATAGTTAGAACCAACCGACCCGGAAGACCTGACTACCTGCTTTGAATCTTCAGCGTTTCTAATATTACGGGGCAACTTCTTAACCAATGTCCTGACATTTCTTGCAAATCTATAAGTCCGATCTTCAAGATCATATTTTTGTTTGGGTTTTACCTTATCGTTCATCTGATTTTATCTTTTAATTTCGAAACTCGAAGCTCGAAATCCGAAACAAATCCAAAGCACCAATTCTAAATGCCATAAACTATTTTTTGTTTCTGTCATTTGTATTTAGTGCTTGTTTCGGATTTCGATATTCGGATTTCGGATTTAGTATTACCCTGCTTGCTTCATCTTGATGATTAAACTGTCATTATTCCCATATTTCAAAGGTCACTGCATAGTTGTAATTCCCGTCCGCGTCAGCGGTTATTCGCCAGAAGTCACAAATTGCACCACTGAGTTCCGGATTGTCCGGCATATCCATAAAGGGATCAACGCTGCCGGTATCGTGGGTGACCAGGATGGATGAATCCGCAATACAGACAGGCTCCCCTAATCCCGGGTCCAGAGGAGGTACGTAATCTGTCGGGAAGCCGCTGTATGCAAAGAGCACATTTTCCATTTCATACAGGATATAATAGGCCCTGAAGATCATGTTGCCGTTAAAGTAACCGGTTAAAACAGACCTGGAAGGAAAATTTTGAGCCATGCGGCTATACACCCCGTAATATCTGGCGCTCTGCGTTTCGCTTACCCTGCTGATGGCCTGCGGATAACTGTGCACAGACCAGGGAGTAACAATTTCCCAGGTATTTACCGTTTGCTCTTCCCTGGTGCCGCTGATATAAACTCCCTCTATACCGCCCATGGTCGGGTGGTCCCGTTCTGCCGAACCTTCAATCCTGGAGGTGTAGCGGGATTCAAGGTTAAGGGTGATCCGGCCTTCTGCGTTCATGTTCCAGGCATAAATAGTGCTGTTTTCTACAAGAGGGATATATAGGCTCTGCAAATTGCCTCTGACCACCCTTATGTCATACAGTGCCGGTTCATATGGTAAATACTCGTGTGATTCTATGGTTTCCCAGCCCGCGGCAGAACTGTACTGACCGTCACAGACATATTGGGCATAGCCCTGATGATAAGCGCAGTCCCAGCTCTCCGTCCAAAGCTCTTTAACGGTGGAACTGACCTGCTCAACATGCGGTTCCTGCTCCAGGATCCGCACCCGTGTACTTGCCTCGGTGTATTCTGCATTGCAGACTTCACAAGGGCTTGGAAAGGTGTTTGGAGTGAACACATAGGAGTCCTCGACCCAGTCGCCGTATGTAAAGACAAGCGGCTCTCTGCTAAATAGCTTCTCGGCAGGCATCTTGTTATGCGACAAGAAAAATCTGTTCACATCAGGATCGCCATACGGGTTTGTCGGGTATGAAATAAACTCTTCACTCCCGGCTCTTTTAATCCTGGCCGGTTCGTTTCTGTCAATGTCCCAGAAGAGGTATTGTTTATTTGTGGTGCCCCGCTTCATAACGAGATATCGTTTTCGCTTCACATATTTCCCGACAACCGCATCTTTCTCAGTGCCCAGTTCTCCCCGGTAAACGAGCATGTATTCTCCTGGCTGACGGGCATCACCCGGAGGTATGAAGCTAATGGGATCGCTTGTCCTGCCTGCCGGTATTGCTGCCAGTTCTTCAGGTATTTCCCAGGCTGCCCCGTGCACCGGGTACCGGTTGCCGTCATTAGCATCATAAAAGAGTTCCAGGGTGCCGGCGGATAGGGCGTCATCGCTTTCATTTATTATGACATAGCCTCCAGTCCTGTCAGGGGCCATGTCAATTTTGCCGCGGAAAAAATAATCAAGCAGCTTAATGGAATAGCCGAGGGCATAGGGGAGAATTTCCCCGGCATAGTCCTGCAGCACGTTATCATCACTTACTACCAGCTGCAGGGTGCTGATATTTGCCGGGATTATGTCAATATCTTCGTTGGCGGAGCTCACGGCGGCAAAATGATCAACAGGGTCTGTGCCGGGTGCAGGGCAGGGTTCTCTGCTTATGTATTGCCGCACCAGATCCGGTTTGCCGGGAAGGCTGTCCACGCAGATAGAGTGCGTGTCGGGGTCCAGGGAAGGTTCGGGGAATTGATGCTCCGGCTCAGGGTTGTTGTTGGGTATGGTGGCTGAACTGAAAAAAGTTTTGTTTGTCCATTCTGCAATTCCTTCATTTTGTCCGCTATCTCCATCCCAGAAGTCTGTTAGTTTTGTATTTTGAAAATCAGGTTCTTCTGGGACAATATATGCAATAATATCATTATGATGCTTGACATAATGTTCATAGGGATTGCCGATGCCCCACGCAACCGGGTTGAATCTGTCCAGGCCGTTTATTGTACGGTGCGACAAAAAGTCGTTTCGCACATGGGCCGGCACTGAAACATCCTGCAGCAGATGCAGGACATTCCCCAGGGCCCTGAAGGTCCAGGCCAGGTATTTTTCCCGCTCTGGTCCATTGAGCCCGCTCTGACCGGCAATGGTGCTTTTCTGCCATGGCCATGGACCCTCGTCAATTTTCAGTCCCTCCAGTTCCAAGGAATCCCCGGCCAAGGCTGCGTAAAAGAATTTCCGGGCCGCATGCCAGTCCCAAGCGTTGCCCGTTGCCGAGGGATAGTTCTGATCTGCGGTAGTTATGCCGGTTGCCCAGACCAGGTTTGACGCAAGCTCTCCGAAGGGATAATCGCCCAAAGAACACCACCCCGAGGTGAACCAGAAGGTATCGCTCAGGCCTGCTGTTGTCCAGGGCCTGGCAGGATCATGAAAATGGTTGGAGGCCCGGCAGGGAGGGCTGTCTTCCATCTGGGAACCCTCCTGCAGCCAATCCAGTATTGTTTGTTCCTTGCCATGCCCTTTTAATAATTTTTCAATGTCCCCCGGAATAAGTAATTCGTCAGCCAGATAGTCCCTAAAAAAATCTGTGTCAGCAACCTTTGCAGTCAAGTCCCTATGGGTTACTGTGTTATCATAGGCAGAGGCAGCATCCGGGAGAAAAAACTGCGCCATGAGAACCAGACACAGCAGAAAGGCCCTATTGTTCATTTTTCCCTTCCTCCGCCGGCATATAGAGTTCCTGGAGCACCTCTTTCCAGAGGCGTCTTTTGATTCCCTCTGATACTTTTCTTGCTTCTTTCTGTGTTTTATAGTCACTTCGTAAGATCTCAGATGTAATATACGTTTTCTTCTTTTCTTCAGTAGGCAGGCTGTCAAATTTCTCCTGGTATAATTTTAGTTCTTTTCCCACTAATGCATGTTCCCATGAAATAGCATCATCAAATAACGGCGTATTCCCTGTGATGCCTGTACCACAAAGCGCTTTTGAGTGCTTGTACAGGTACTTGCCAGGAACATGTCTATCCATTTCATAGGTCAGATTGCCGCTTAAGTTGAAGTCTTTGCGCCTTGCATCCGTCATGGGGTCCCATTCCGCCCGCCAGCAGTAGTAGCCTTTTTTATAGATGACAAAATACGGCTCATTGACCAGGGGATTGAGGACGCGCGGTACAGAAAACCTGCCCTCGCTGTCCGTGACAGTCTCCACTGTTTTATAATGGACAGTACTGGTCAATCCGGGCGGGCCTTTTGTCTGGTGCCATTCAAAGACCACCACAGCACCTTCTAAGGGTTCACCGGTCTCCGCATCCACCACCGTGCCTGAAATGGACGCGACTCCGCCCAGGCAGGAATTGTTCCACAGGGCAAGGAGGCAAAAGGCCAGAACGACTGCAACAAGGTTGCGTTTCATAGACATGTTTACTTCCCCCTCTTAGAAACTCATTATCTTCCAGATGCCGTCTTCATCCTTTACAAAGGTGAGCGGATACGAAAAGGTTCCCCTGCTTCCGGCACGGATGGCGCCACAGCGGACTACCCTGCCATAGAACGAATCGATCTGTATCTCGCTAATGCTGCCGAAAACGTTTTTTCTCTTGCTGCTGTCCATGGCTGAAAAAATTTTCTCATACCGCGCCCTGCTGCCGGCCACGAAATAGCTGAGCGCCTGCTGGACATCGCCGGCCATGAGGGCATTGGTCATGCTGTGCCATTTTTTAGTAAGGGCCGATGCAAGTGCTTCCCGGTTCAGCGCCTGCACCATAATTTTCTTTTCAAGGAGAATATCCTGGCCGCCTGTAACCGCATAGGTCAAGGTATACACTCCCGGCACCGTGAATTCCAGTTCAATTTCCGTAGCGCTTATCCGGTTCTCTGCTACAGTTCCCGGTCCGGATATTGTTAATACTGGTTTGCCTGCAGGTCTAAACAAAAGATGCGTTTCAGCTACAAGGGTTGTATTAAAAGGAACAAGACCTGCCGCATCATTGGCCTGCATCTCGATCCAGCTGAAGGGCTCCGCGGCATCAAAAAAAACCTTTACAGATGTTTCAGCCGTGTTGCCGTCGCTGTCCAGGGCTTTAACGCGTATTACGTTCTCCCCGTCCTGCAGCGCTAGATTGTTCACAAAAAAAACATCTCCGTGCACCTGGGCCGGGATGCCGTTGACCGTGATGCCGGTTTCATTGCCGGCCGGATTTGTCGCCACGCCCTGCACAAGGATTTCCGGGGCAGTAACCGTTAGATCTCCTGCCGGTTCAAGAACCGAGAGGCTGATCGGCGGAACCGCCCGTGTAATTTCAAGGATAAAATACGTGCCGGGCTTGCCCATGAGTTGGACTTGAATGTCATTCATTGCACCCATGTTGACAGGCACTTCAAGAACATGGGTTTTCTTCTTGAAATCCCTGGGAGACAAAACCTCTTTCCCGTTCATGAAAACCCGGGCGCTGGTCACCCTGTGTTTGTCGTTTTCAGCGCCGTTCCTGATAATCAGGGCAGCAGTTCCTGCAGTTGCAGTAACAGCTTCATTATAAATATCGGGGGGCCCTTTTGTGCGTTCATATTTTTCAGGCCCGAACAGGGTTACTCCTTGAACCGTTGAGGCCTGGACCAGGAGCAGAGCACAGGCCGCGAAAAAACAGATACAATTCTTTTGCATAAGTAAACCCTTCTTTATGATTGTATAAATAGACTGCAATGCTGCTCCGCTTTTAAGCCTGGAAGTAAAGTCTTGTAACTCAACCTGATGAGCTGCTGCGTGAGGCAGTAATTGAACATGGCGAGCACAGCATAAGGGGTATTGCACCGGATGGTCAACACCAAATGCTTGTCAGGTTTTTATTAGGCGATACCTGTCATTTTGTTTTCCGGACGCTGCAGGACAAATAAGTCCTCAATGGACAGATTGATCTGGTGGAAACAGCTTTCTGTCTGTCAATCATCGGGTTGCCTCGTTACCCGATAATCGTCGTTCATTTTGTTGAACGACAAATCTGATCCCTATGAAAAGATCGGGTGGAAGTGTATTGCGGAAATTGCCAAAGACTCTCAAACTAAAATTGAGAGCACCTGGTTGGCCACAGGCAACCCCTTGCCGGTAAGGTGTATTCTGCCCCCTTTTTCGGCAAGGAACCCCTGCTGCATGAGTTTGTCAAGGGTGTCGCCATAATAGTCCCGCGGTGTCAGGCCGAACCTGTCCTGCAATCGCTGCACGGAAACCCCGGCGGTCATCCGCAGACCCATGATCACGGTTTCCCGGAAGCGGGGAGCCAGCCCCAGCCATTCGCCATCCTGAAAAGGATGGATGTCCCTGTTGACCAGCTCCGCATAGCGGCCGGGCTCGGGAACGGAATTGAGCCTGACACCGGAAAAGCAGGAGACGGCACCGGCGCCCAGGCCGAGGTAGCTCCCGTTTTCCCAGTAGTTGATATTATGGCTGCACTGAAAGCCGGGGCGGGCATAGTTTGATATCTCGTAATGGCCATAGCCGGCTGCGGTCAATACCTGCCTGGCACGCTCAAACATCGAAGCGGTCTCATCCTCATGGGGCAGGTGCAGCCTGCCCTGATTCTGCAGCTCGACAAAAGGAGTGTCCGGTTCAATGGTCAGTTCATACACAGAAAGATGCTGCGGCGCCAGTTCCAGGGCTTTTTCCAGGGTTTCCCGCCAGGTCTCCACCGTCTGGTCCGGCAGGCCGTACATGAGATCCAGGCTCAGGTTGTCAAACCCTGCGCTTCGGGCATACTCCACTGCATCAAGAACATCCTGCACCGAATGGCTGCGGCCAAGCCCTGCCAGCATATCATCTGCACAGGACTGCACCCCGATGCTCAGACGGTTAACGCCGGCCTTTCTGAGCCTGGCCAGCATGGCCCGGTTGACCGTGTTCGGGTTTGTTTCCAGGCTCACTTCGGGCCCGGCCCCACCCGACGATCTGAAACGGAACAGGGAAAGGCATTCTTCAATAAAGGAGCCCATCTGCTCAACATCGACAAGCGCCGGGGTGCCGCCCCCGATGAACAGGGAATCGAATAACCGGCTTTCGCACCAGGGGTGGCCTGCCATCTTTCCGGCCTGGCGCTGTAAGGCCTGCATGTAATTTGCCCTCATGTCTGAGCCGGCGCCGGCATAGGACACGAATGAACAGTACGGGCACTTGGTCCGGCAGAAGGGGATGTGGACGTAAATACCGGCAGAACCATCTGCCGTTTCAGGGGTTATATGGGGCGGTTTTGCATTAAAAATGGGCATCCTGCTTACTGGTCCAGCATGCGGCTGCACTCCTCGCCGATTCGGGTCATTATGCCATGATCCGCAAAACTGTACGTTCTTTCCGATTGACCAATGATTAAATGGTCGAGCAGCCTGATGTTCATAAAGGAGCACGCCAGGTAGAGAGTCCGGGTCAGCCGGCGGTCCTGGGGGGAAGGCTGCAGGTTTCCTGACGGATGATTGTGGGCCACAACCAGGGCTGCTGCATTATGCTCCAGGGCAAGCTTTACAAGCTCTCTTGGATAAATGGTATTGGCAGAAACAGTACCCCTTGCAACTTCCCGGGTTTCAATTATTGCATGGGAGGCATCAAGGAAAATTGCCGTAAATACCTCCTGTTTCAAACCCCGCATGGAATGAAGCAGGTACTCTGCCACCTGTCCGGAGGAGTGCAGGTACTGTTTCTCCTGCAGCCTGTGTTTCAGGTATCGCCTGGCAACTCCATGCAGAAAGTGAATGGCAAAACAGTTGTTGGGCCCAATGCCCTTAATCTCCTGAAGCTTTTCCGGCGGGGCTTCCAGGACCGCCGGCAGTGTCCCGAAATGCTTGAGCAGGTCCCGGGCCTGCTCCTTGCAATCCTTCCGGGGTGTGCCGAGAATAAGCAGAAGCTCCAGCAGTTCTGCATCGGAGAAGGCCTCAACGCCGTGCTGCTGGAATTTATCCTTTAAGCGCTGCCTGTGCCCGGCTCCCTTTTTCTGCCAATCCGCCTTGTGCATCGTTTGCCTCTATGAAATTATCAGTCAATTATTGCCCGGGTCACCAATTCAGTTTTAAAATACGAAATTCGAAATCCGAAATACGAGACAAATTTAAAATACGAATATCAAAATACCAGATAGGAAAGCAAAAAATAAAATTCGACACCCGAATTCGCCAATGTCTAAAACTTCGGCAATAAGTGAATGTTTCAATTGGTGTTCTGTTTTGATATTTGAATTTTGCTTATTTACGATTGTTTCGGATTTCGAATTTCGGATTTGTCAATTATCGTTGTGCATACCGCCAGGCCGCTTAGTCTCCCGCCAGCTCCTGCGCGAACAGCCGGTTGGCAAGTTTCGGGTTGGCCCGGCCTTTTGTCCTCTGCATGAGCTGCCCGACAAAATATCCCATGAGCTTCGTCTTGCCAGACCTGTAATCTGCCGCCTGCGCTGGGTTTGCCGCAACAATCTCCCTGACCATCGCCAGCAGCTCACCCTCGTCGCTTACCTGCACAAGATTTTTTTCCTGTACCAGTGTTTCCGCATCCTTGCCTGAAGCCAGCATGTCCATGAAAAGCGACTTGGCAATCTTGCCGCTTATGGTCCCTGCGTCAATCATTTTAAGAAGGCCGCCAAGGTTTTCCGGGGTAATGGGACAGCCGCTGATATCAATGGAATCCTCGCCTTTGAGTTCGCGCATGAGTTCGGTCATCATCCAGTTGCTGAGTTTTTTGGCCTGGGGATAAACCGCCAGCGCCGCCTCAAAATAATCGGCAAGGTCCTTGGAAGAGGTAAGCACTTCAGCATCATATTCCGGCATCCCGAGCGCGGAGATAAAGCGCTGCCTGCGTTCATCCGGGAGTTCGGGAAGGGTCTTTCTCGTGTTTTCAATCCATTCTTTATCAATCACCACGGGGATCAGGTCCGGGTCCGGGAAATACCTGTAATCATGGGCCTCTTCCTTGCCCCGCATGGAGTTGGTCACATTCCTGTCAGCATCCCACAGGAGGGTTTCCTGCACCACCCTGCCGCCGTCAAGCAGAATATCGCGCTGCCGCCTTATCTCATACTCCAGGGCCCGCTGGACATTGCGGAAGGAGTTCATATTCTTCAGCTCGGTGCGGGTGCCGAATTCCTCGCGGCCCACCGGGCGCAGGGATATATTTGCATCGCAGCGGAAACTCCCTTCCTGCATATTGCCGTCGCAGATGTCAAGGTAACGCAGAATGGCGTGCAGCTTTTTAAGGTACGCTGTCGCCTCTTCCGGTGAGCGGATATCAGGCTCGCTGACAATCTCCATCAGGGGGACGCCGGTCCTGTTCAAGTCCACATAGCTCCTGGGCTCGCGCTCATCATGCACCAGCTTGCCCGCATCCTCTTCCATATGGATGCGTGTTATGCCTATTCTTTTTTGGGCGCCGTCTCCCTCTATCTCGAGCCAGCCATGCTCGGCAATGGGGAGTTCGAACTGCGAAATCTGGTAGCCCTTCGGCAGGTCAGGATAAAAATAGTTCTTGCGCGCAAAACGGTTCGGCGAGGTTATGGTGCAGTGTGTTGCCAATGCCATCCGTATAGTATATTCAACTACTTTTCTGTTCAAAACAGGCAGGACGCCGGGCATGCCGAGGCAGACCTGGCAGGTGTTGGTATTGGGGGGAGACCCGAATGCGGTGGAGCAGCCGCAGAATATCTTGCTTTTGGTTTTTAACTGGGCATGCACCTCTAGGCCGATTACCGGTTCAAAATCCATTTTTTACTCCATCAGTTTTCAGCAGCCCTGGCAATCCAGGCTTTGAGCCTGGCCCGTTCCTGCGGCCAGTCAGTCCCTGTCCTTAGGTGCAGAAACATGCGGAAGAGTTCATCTATGGTATGCATCGCCTCCTCGGACATGCCCAGCCGCTCCAGAACTTTTGCCTCCCAGGCCATCGGATCTGCTGCTTCTTCATTGGGTGACACTGTGCGCGGCAGGCTGACATTACGAAATTCAAAGAGGGTTGCTGCAAGGGTCAGGCGCCATTCGTATTCCCCCTTGGCCAGATAAATACGGGCCTGTTCAAGCTTCTTGCCCATGAGCAGCCCGGTGCGGGCCTCCTGCAGTTCCGTCTGCAGCCCCTTACAGATTAATTTCTCAAGTGAATCGCCTTCGCCTGATTCAAGGAGCATGTGTTTTTCAAAGACAAGCTGAATGTCGCCGGTTCCCGGCAGAAGAACCGAACCGCCACGCTCTTCGCTTTTATACCACAGCCATGTTAGAAACTCCTGCCCCAGGAACTTTTTTTCAGATATTATATCAACGAGATCCATATATCAAATATCCTTGCCGGCCGTCGCCTGCAGCTTTCTTTGTTGCAGAAAATCCGCGCCTGTTATCATTCTATACAAATATTTCGGGCTGAAGGCCCTGAAGCCTTTCCTGCTCTGCAAGACCAAGAAGATGAGCTCCTGCAAGATAGGGTACCTGCAGGATAATTCTCAGCCCGAAACATTCCTTGAAAAAATCCTCCAGCACTGATTGTGCTTTCGTGCTTGTTGAAAAAAACAGCACGGTATTGTCTGCCAGATTCCAGGCCAGGTCATACACTGCCGGAAGAGGCAGGGACTTTTTAACGAGCTGTAAACGGATGTCCTCCTTTATCCGGACCCTGTGGCTTCTGCTTAAGCGCGGAACCTGCTTTTCTTTTTTTATCCGCTCCTCCTCCTTAAGAGAATATTTCTGCAGCAGGGTTTTTGAGACCTTTCTCTCGTCAATGCGCAGGGACAGTACAATATAATCCCCAACAGCATAGGAGGCATGCGCAAAGGAGCTGTCAAACATATTGTCTATTGATACCCAGCCAATGGAATATTCATCAAAAGTGTCATCAATATCCCGAAAGGAAAATTGTGCAATCCGCTCTGCTGCAAAATTCCAGAAATTTTCGGGTAGTTCACCCTCCACTGCATATCGGACAAATGTTGTTGTGCGGGATAACAGTCCCATAAAAAAATCTCCCGAGTGTTATCTGTTCATAAAACTGCCAATTTTCGGAATGCTGATGTTCTTGGTCTATAGCAAAACCCGGGATACTCCTCAAGCTTTTTGGTGTTTCCCGAGAGCGTAATTTGTCTTCTGCATGAAATTTCTTTTACATTTACGATCCCAAAGACTTGACATCAACCGTCTGCTATTGTATTTATCCCTCTTTCTGCGTGGGTCGTTAACTCAGTCGGTAGAGTATCTGCCTTTTAAGCAGAGAG